>ENA-ORDC01000039-ORDC01000039.1-marine-metagenome-genome-assembly--contig:-NODE-39-length-163785-cov-13.385998_pt1 | contig 163785 bp, 149 predicted proteins | sample MGYA00237783_ERZ508515 | MGnify/ENA primary metagenome ERZ508515 (study PRJEB26186, sample SAMN06268792) | marine metagenome | isolation source: Eden Landing Ponds, San Francisco, CA, USA | place... | reverse complement strand
CCCATGTGAGAGTAGGTCATCGTCAGGCTCCTATACCCAAAGCCCCGCCGGCATCGCCGTGCGGGGCTTTTTTTTGTCCTGCCAGTCGTGATGACCTTCACGGATTAATGAATGGTCACCTGGGCTGGTCCCGCTGCATGATGAGGGTCACAGTACAGCCTGTGGTGAAAGGCTAGATTGACGGCATGACAACGCCATTCACCGTTCAGGCATGAGACCTCCAATGCGTATCAGGGAAAGCGTCATTGGTCTGCTGCTGATTGCTCCCGTCCCGGCGGTTCACGCCGAGATGGAGCCCATGAGCGATCAGGAGATGGGAGACGTCACCGGTCAGTCCATGCTTGCCCTGGATGTGACGGAATCCGGGGAGATGGATTTCACCCGCTATACGATGGGTCTGGAAGCCGATTTCCAGATGAACATGGAAGAACTGGCAGTTGGTGAGACCACCAATGGTACGGATATCGCCGTCAACAACCTTTCCTTCGGCCACATTGCCCGGCAGTCGGGGCAGCAGTTTGACGGCAGTAACTACGATGCCGGTGATATTGTTCCCTTCATTGGCCGCGATCCCTATCTGGAACTGGCGGATGACAAGAACGGCAATGTGGTTGGTTTCCGGGTCGGCTTCACGGAATCCAGGGGGACGCTGTCCGGTGATATCAGCTCCCTGACGGGGCGGCTGGGCCTGGAGCTGGAAGACGGCAGTGGCAATGTCCAGCAGGGTCAGCTTCTTGACGGGAGTGGTAACGCCACCAGCCAGCGGGCTACCCACTATGGCCTTGCGGACTCCGCGGACTGCAGTGCCGGAGGCGCGGACTGCGCGGCTCTGAGCGCCTTTGAAACCCTGGAGATCGGTGATTATGGCGGGGACGGGAATCCCGCTGATTTCACCAATAACTTTTTCATTTCCTTCCAGAACCAGGCCGTGGAGTGGGATACCCCCGGGGCTGACGGCTCGGTCCAGGCGGATGCCGGCGTCTTCATGAACATTCCTACCGCCATGCGTGTTGAGCTTCAGAAGCTGACCAATGATGTGGTCTCACCTCGTGCCCGTACAGAATATATCGACCGTGGCGAGGGGCTGTTCTGAAGCTGCCATTCTTCCGGGGGATGCTCCGGTGTTATCCTGAGCGGTTGCTGTACTGAGCAGGAGAAACCGGTTTGCAGTCCTTTTTCTGGCATGACTACGAGACCTTCGGGGCCGACCCGGTGCATGACCGCCCCGCGCAGTTTGCCGGTGTCCGCACGGACCCGGAGCTCAATATCATCGGGGAGCCCATCACCCTTTACGCGCGTCCTGCGGAAGACTACGTCCCTGATCCGGTGGCGACGCTCGTGACTGGTATTACGCCTCAGGACTGCCTCAATGAGGGGGTTCCGGAAGCGGAATTCATCGGGCGGATCAATGAGCTGTTCATGGAGCCGGGCACCTGTGCCGTGGGCTACAACAGTCTCCGTTTTGATGATGAGGTGACCCGGCACACGCTGTACCGTAACCTCCAGGATCCCTATGCCCGCGAGTGGAAGAATGGCAACTCCCGCTGGGACATCATCGACATGGTGCGGCTCGCCCATGCGGTCAGGCCCGAGGGCATTGAGTGGCCGACCCATGAGGATGGACGGCCGTCATTCCGCCTGGAGGACATTACCCGTGCGAACGGGATCGAGCACGGTGAGGCTCACGACGCCATGGCGGACGTGTACGCAACCATCGAGGTTGCCCGGCTCATCAGGGATCGCCAGCCGAAACTCTTCGACTATGTGCTGCAGCACCGCGACAAGCGCTCGGTGCTCTCCATGCTGGATACCTCAAAGGGTAAGCCGGTACTGCACGTGTCTTCCATGTATCCATCGGAGCAGGGCTGTTGTGCCCTGATTGTGCCAGTGGCCGCACATCCGGTGAACCGCAACTCGGTGATCGTCTTTGATCTGAGACAGGATCCGCGGCAGCTTGAGGGGCTGTCTCCGGAGCGCATCCGGGAGCAGCTGTTCAAGCCCTCGGAGGAACGCACGGAGAGCGACGGGCCAAGGCCAGCTCTCAAGGAGATCCGTGCCAACACCTGCCCCGTTGTGGCGCCGGCCGCGCTGCTGAAGGAATTGCCGGAAGAGCGCCTCCAGCGCTTCGGACTCGACCGGGAGGCGCTTCGGGCGAATCTTGATACGCTGAGACGAATGGAGGGGCTGGCCGAGCGCCTCAGGTCCGTCTACGGAGAATCCCCGGAGAACAGTGAACGGGATCCGGATGAGGCGCTCTATTCAGGAGGCTTCATCGGGGATGCCGACCGCCGCCGTCTCCAGGAGATTGTGGAAACACCACCGGGGATTATGGGCGAGCTGGAACCGGCCTTTGAGGATCCGCGTCTGGCAGAGCTGTTCTTCCGGTACCGGGCGCGCAACTACCCGCAGAGCCTCAGTGCCGAGGAACAGGAGCAGTGGGAGCGGTTCCGTTATCAGCGTCTCATGGAGCCGGGACCAGGGTGGCGCAGTCTTCCGGGCTTTTTCGAGGACCTGCAGCAGCGCATGGCCGACTCCTCCCTGAGTCGGCGTGACCAGTTACTGCTGCAGGACCTCCAGTTCTACGGCGAGTCGCTTATTCCGTCCCTGTGACGGTTCGGGGGAAGCTGCCGTCATAGTCCAGGCCCTGGAGTGACTCAGCCTCACGGGGGACATCCCGGTGGGCGTTGATCACCAGGGCTCTGGGGTCCTCAAGAACGGCATTCCGGTAGGTGGCCATCAGCGCTTCATGGTCTATGGCCTTCACGGCTTTGATGAGCTGTTCACGGTTATCAAAGTCGTGGTTTCCGCGGTCGATTTCCTGCCAGTAGCGGTTGGCCACTTGGCTCAGACGGGTGTCGTCCTGTGCCAGACGGCTGACCACGGCCTGCTTCTGCCGCTCGAGTCTTTCCGGGTCAAGGTTTGCCAACCGTTTCTCCTGCTCCTTCAGGAAGGTGGTCACGCTTTCATCGATGCGCTTGAAGCTGTGCCTGGGGGACTGGACGATGAAGCCGATCCCAGGCGCCTCAAGCATCGGATAGTAGGTACCCTGGACGATATAGCCCATCTGCTGATTGGTTCGCAGCCTCTCATAGAAAGGTGAGGACAGAAGCTGAGCGAGCAGACGGAAGCGGGCCTGGGTGGCATAGTGCGAATCCGCGCCCTGGATATAGCGCAGGTACCCCTGGTCCGAATGCCGGACGCTGACATCCAGGCTCTGCTCTTCCGCGGCCAGTTTCCGGACGTGGGCACGGGGTACATCCGTGGGTTCCACATCCTCCATGATCAGACTGGTGACCCTAGAGCGGATATTGAGCGCCGCTGCACGCGTCATGTTGCCGTGGACGAGCATGACCGGATCCAGGGCGCTGTAGAAGCTGGCGGTATGCGCTTCCAGATCCTCGGGGGACAGATCCCCGGCCGCTTCGAGTCGTGTGGCGTGGGAGTAGACGTTAGCAAGCAGCTGCTCATGGATGGCCCCGGACGCGATCTTATAGGGAGGGCGTTCGGCCGCATTGGCGAGGTCATCACGGATCTGCTGGAGTCGTGTACGGATGCTTTCCGGGTCAAGCTCGGGATGGCGCACCCGTTCAAGGACGTCCCCCATGAGGCGGGGCAGTTTGTCGCTGTAACCGCTGAGCTTGACGGTAATGCCCCGAAGGTGGCTGTAGACCTGGTAGTCCAGTCCCGCGATGCGGGCCGGATAGGCGAGGGCGTTGAGCTCGTCCCTGACGGTTTCGGCAAGCAGGCGCGTCAGCACCGCATTGCGCGCGGAGCCTGTGGCCGCAGGGGAGCGCAGGGACAGGTAGACGTTGGCACGTGGTGCCTCGAAACGGGTGTCACGGGCGTACCACAGTTCCAGAGGCCCATTGCCGCCCATGGCACGGGGACGGGGCATGTCTTCGCCGGAGACCAGGGACAGGTCCTCCGGAATAAAGGGATTGGGCTCGGGAAGTGCCAGCTGCGCGCTCCGCTCACTCCCGCCGACAAGTTGTTCCGCCTCCAGATCCGTCAGCCGGTAGGGCGTGTCGTAATAGGGCGTGGTCTGCCAGTCATCCGTTTCCTCCACGGGGGCCAGCAGGGACACCAGGACGTTGTCCGGCTGAAGGTGGCTCATCAGCTCCCGGTACACGGAGGGCTCATAGGTCTCGTAGAGCCAGGGGGCGATCACCACATCATCCGGTGCCACACGGTGCAGGCGGCTCGCCAGTGAGCTGGCTTCGTGGATCGGTTTGTCCCGCTCCCGGAAGCGCAGCTCGATGTCGTTGAGTTTCTGCTGCTCCTCAAAATACACCTGGCGGATGCCGTTCTCCCGGATCAGGTCCAGGTAGTCAAAGGTCAGGCGTACCACCTCCCGCCACTGATCGCGGCCGTCAGGCGTCAGCGACATGCTGATGTTCATCATGGCCTGATCGCCGGTGTCCATGCTCTGGCCGGCGGAGAGCTTGTCCACCAGACCGGCCTCCTTGAGGACGGCATGCAGGCTGCCCTGACCTTCGTGCCCAATCAGGTGCGACAGGTAGGACAGCGGTTTGTTGCGGTAGTCCTCTTCCGTGGAGGGAATCGGAAAGGTCAACTGCAGCTGGCGTGTGTCCCGGATTGCATCCACTTCCAGCAGCCGGGGCATCTGGCTGCCTGCGAGGAAGGGCTGCGTATAGCGGGGTGCGTCGTGGCCACGGTTGGCGACCGGCGAGAAGCGGGGAACCACCATGGATTCCAGTTCGTCCAGCGGCTGCGGGCCGATCACCACCAGCTCCATGAGGTTGGCGGAATAGTGCTGCTCGTAGAACTCGACGGTTTCCGCGCGCAGCTCGCCGTCCTCATTGGAGAGGGTGTCCAGATTGCCCACGGTAAAGCCCGCCAGAGGGTGACCTTCGGGGAAAGTCTGCTTGAGCGCCGACCAGAAACGCCGCCCATCATTGCGTTGGTGTGCCGAGAACTCGGAGTTGACCGCATTGCGTTCGCGCTCGATCAGTTCTGCGGCGAAGGTTGGCACCCGGAACTGTTCGGAGAACCGGTCCAGTGCCGGCTCCAGGAACTCGGGCTCGACGTTGAAGAAATAGTTGGTGTCCAGAGAGCTGGTGAAAGCGTTGTGCGAGCCACCATGACTGTTGATGAAGGACTTGTACTCGCCGGGGTCGGGGTAGGTCTCGGTGCCGAGGAACAGCATGTGTTCGGTGAAGTGGGCCAGCCCCGCCCGGTCTTCCGGATCGGCTCCGGCGCCCACATGCACATCCAGGGCGGCGGCGGCCTTGTCGGCCCGGGGATCGGATATCAGCAGGGCGCCCAGCCCATTCTCCAGTGTCAGGTAACGGTAGTCCGCGGTGGCTCCGGGACCGGTCTGTGGTGAGGTCCGCTGGGAGACATCAGCAGCCGCAGACTGTGCGGTGAGGCCCACCAGGGCCCCGAGTGCAAGTCCTGCCAGCCGTGCGGTGGGACGGAGTTTGAATCGAGCGGTCATGGTCGGGGCTCCTTGTCAGTGCAGGGGATCATCCTGATCGCGTTCGGTGCTCTCGGCAACCGCCGCCTCCGCCAGTTCCACCATCTGCTGAGCGCTCAGCTCGCCACTGGCGATCCGATCTAGAATGGAGTGGTAGTCCCGCAGTTGCTGGCGGTAGGGCTCAAACTGTTCCTGGAAGGCTTCGTCGATGGCCTGATAGACCATCTGGATCTGTTCGGCGCGGTCACGCCCATCGTCAGCCGCCTGGTTGATGGCTTTGAGGCAGGCTCTGGCAATGGCAATGTAGGCGTCGTTCTGCTGGTCTTGCATGATGGTGTCGGGTCGCTTGCTCATTGGGAAAGACAGGGTGACGGATTCGACATTAATGCCAATCCGGCCCATTTTCAAAGGAAACCGGCTGCTGTGGCAGCCAATTGTGTCACGTTATTCGGGGAGCATCGCTATGGCGGAACTTGAGGACATGGTCGGCCGGGTGGAATCACTGGTCGCCGCGAAGGACTGGGCTGCTCTGGCGGAACTTGATGACGAGGTCCGCCGGTGTGTGGATGAGGCTGTTGCGGATGCCGGAGAGCTCGGCCAGGAGCGGGTCAGGGCAGGGGTGGAACGGCTTCAGGCCCTCTACGACCAGGCCCGGGAAGGATCCGAGGAGGAACGTGATGAAGCGGCTGCAGCGTTGCGTGCGAACAACCGGACGCAGAAGGCGGCAAAGGCCTATCTGGACAATCAGTAACCAGGGAACAACAGGATGTTTATAAAAACAGCGTCATAAAATTGACTCCAGCGGTCTCAGCGTCTTAAATGCGTGACAATCCCATGACGAAGAGTTCATGGAACTGTCATTAACGCCTGACCCGAGGCTGCTGCTCCGATGTCCGAGACTGCCACCGTATTTCTCGTTGTGGACGATGAACAGCGTCGCCATGACCTCCGCCTGATTCTGGAATTCATCGGCGAGGATGTGTGCGCCGCGGATCCTGAGCAATGGATCACCACCCTGGAACAGACGGAGACGCTGGGGGCGGTGGTCGTCGATGGCGAGAGCGATGCCGCGGTTGGACATCTCAATGAACTGGCTGAGCGTCAGTCCGGTGTACCTTTCCTGCAGATTGGCGAGCACAGTCTGGAAGGGCTCAGTGCGGAGGCGGAATCCCGCATCATCGCCCGCATCGCCTGGCCCCCGAACTATACCAAGTTCGTGGACTCACTCTACCGTGCCCAGGTGTACCGCGAGCAGTATGCCCGCAATGGCCAGCGTAAACAGCAGCGCGAGGTGCAGCTGTTCCGCAGCCTGGTGGGTACGAGCCGGCGCATCCAGCACGTCCGGCAGCTCATGTCCCAGGTGGCGGACAAGGAAGTCAGCGTTCTGATCACCGGCGAGTCCGGAACCGGCAAGGAAGTGGTGGCGCGCAACCTTCACTATCACTCCCCGCGCCGGGATAAGCCCTTTGTTCCGGTCAACTGCGGCGCCATTCCCGGCGAGCTCCTTGAAAGTGAGCTCTTCGGCCACGAAAAGGGCGCTTTCACCGGAGCGATCAGCTCCCGCGCCGGGCGTTTTGAGCTTGCCGAGGGTGGTACGCTCTTTCTGGATGAGATCGGTGATATGCCGCTCAGCATGCAGGTCAAGATCCTGCGTGTGCTGCAGGAACGCACCTATGAACGGGTGGGCGGCAACCGCACCATCAATACGGATGTGCGGGTGATCGCTGCAACCCACAAGAATCTCGAAACCATGATCGAGAACGGGGAGTTCCGCGAGGACCTGTATTACCGCCTCAATGTCTTCCCGCTGGAAATGCCGGCCCTGCGTGAGCGGGTAGAGGATATCCCGCTTCTCATCAATGAACTCATCTCCCGCATGGAGAAGGAAAAGCGTGGCTCCATCCGCCTGAATTCCGCCGCCATCATGAGTCTCTGCCGCCATGACTGGCCGGGTAACGTCCGGGAACTGGCGAACCTTGTGGAACGCCTGGCCATCATGCATCCCTACGGTGTGGTGGGGGTCCAGGAGCTGCCCCGTAAGTTCCGTTATGTGGACGATCTCGATGAGTCCCATGAAACCGAGGACTCCGGTATGCCTGCGGGCATTGAGGGCATCAACAATCTGGATTCCCCGGCGCTGCTGCCGGTCAACGGCCTGGATCTGAAGGACTACCTGTCGAACCTGGAAAGGACCCTGATCGAGCAGGCGCTCAACGAGACGGATGGCGTGGTTGCCCGGGCCGCCGAGAAGCTCCGCATCCGCCGCACCACCCTGGTGGAGAAGGTCAGGAAGTACGGTCTCCGGGAAGAGACCGAGTCCTGAGCGGCGACAAAAATTTGGCTGCCACTTCCGTGTCTTTTTCCCAAGCCACTGATCAATCAATAAAAAATCAGAGTGGCATGAAACCTGCTGGCATCTCCCTGAACTGAACAGAACCCGCGCACGGGGCGCGGCGTCGGTACGGGAGAAGCCCATGAGCCAGCAGACATCCGAGCGGAACGAAGCCGCGTCCCACGACAGTGCGGCCGCGGATGCCAACGACAAGGTGACCTCCCTTTTCGGTGCCCGGCAGGAGCCGGAGACCGGCCCAGTGGATGAGGCGCTGGAACTGTTCAACCAGATGTCGCGCCAGATCACGGATTCCTACCGGACGCTGGAGGAACGGGTGAATGATCTGGCGGGGCGTCTCAGCAGCGAGGAGCGCCGCCGCCGTGATGAGCTGGAGGAGCGCGAGAAGGTCGCCAACCGGCTTTCGACCCTTCTGGACGTGCTGCCGGCCGGCGTGGTGGTGCTGGACAGCCAGGGCGTCATCAGCCAGTGCAACCCGGCGGCGGTTGAACTGCTGGAAGAACCCCTGGAAGGCCAGCGCTGGGTGGACGTGATCCAGCGGGCCTTTGCGCCGCGGCGTGATGATGGCCATGAAGTGTCCCTCAATGATGGCCGCCGGGTGAACATCGAGATCCGCTCCATGGATAACGAGCCCGGCCAGCTGATTCTCCTTACCGATCTGACCGAAACCCGTGAGCTGCAGTCACGCCTCGCGCGTTCTGAACGGCTTTCCTCCATGGGCCGGATGGTTGCCTCGCTGGCTCACCAGATCCGTACGCCACTGTCGGCAGCCATGCTCTATGCCGGCCACCTGTATGAAGAGGACCTGGATGCTGAGATGCGCGAGCGCTGTGCCGGCAAGCTGATGGCACGCCTCCAGCATCTGGAGCAGCAGGTCCGCGACATGCTGATTTTCGCTCGGGGTGATATCCGGCTCGCCGAACAGCTGGGTGTCGGCGAATGGGTTCAGGCCGTTGTCCAGAATGCGGAGACGTCACTCCAGACACGCCGGGCCACGCTCACCACACCGGATCACTGGCCAGAGGGGGCCATCGCCTGCAATCGCGAGGCCCTGATTGGCGCCTGCCTGAACCTGATCAACAACAGCCTGGAAGCCGGCGCGGATGAGCTGGCGCTCGAGGTTTCCGGGCAGGGCGGCGAGGTCCGTTTCTGTATCACAGACAACGGGCCGGGCCTCTCTCCGGAAGAGGCCGAGCGCGTGACCGAGGCGTTCGTCACCACCAAGTCCCACGGCACAGGACTGGGTCTGGCAGTGGTCAACGCCGTGGTTCAGGCCCACAAGGGGCGTTTTGAGCTGGTTTCGGATGGTCACAGCGGCACCAGCGCCATTATCACGCTGCCGCTGGCCGCGCCGCACAACGGGTGATCCCGGGGATTCATCGGAGAAGTAGTCATGGCGAAACAGAAGATACTGATTGTTGAGGACGACGGGGAACTCCGCGAGGCACTGGTCACCACTCTGGAGGTCAAGCGCTACCGGGTCAGTGAGGCGGCCAGTGGTGAGGAAGCCCTGGAGAAACTGGCTTCGGCACCGGTGGATCTGGTGATCAGTGACGTGCAGATGCCCGGCATGGACGGCATCAGCCTTCTGGCAGAGATCCAGCGCCATCATCCCGGCATTCCGGTACTGCTGATGACCGCCTACGGCCGCATCGAGCAGGCGGTTTCCGCCATGCAGGCCGGTGCCGTGGATTACCTGGCCAAACCGTTTGAGCCACAGGTGCTGACGGACATTGTCTCGCGGGTTCTGGGAGGCCCTGCCTCTACCAGTGCCAACCGCGCCATTGCCGAGGATGCCGCCAGCCGGCGGATGTTCCAGCTAGCCCGCAAGGTGGCCGCCACGGACTCCACTGTGCTGATCTGTGGCGAAAGTGGCACGGGTAAGGAGGTGCTGGCGCGTTACATTCATGACGAATCCAGCCGCGCCTCACAGCCCTTTGTGGCCCTCAACTGCGCCGCTATCCCCGAGAATATGCTGGAGGCGATCCTTTTCGGTCACGAGAAGGGGGCCTTCACCGGGGCACACCAGACGTCGCCGGGCAAGTTCGAGCAGGCCAATGGCGGCACGCTGCTTCTGGACGAGATCTCGGAAATGGAGATCGGGCTTCAGGCCAAGCTCCTGCGGGTCCTTCAGGAGCGCGAAGTGGAACGGGTGGGTGGCCGCCGCAGCATCCAGCTTGATGTGCGTGTGATTGCCACCACCAACCGGGATCTCCAGGAGGATGTGGCCGCGGGCCGCTTCCGTGAGGACCTCTATTACCGGCTGGGTGTGTTCCCACTGCAGTGGCTGCCGCTGCGCGAGCGCCGTGACGACATCCTGCCGCTGGCGGACCATCTGCTGGAAAAGCACGCCCGTCAGATGCACATGACCGGGGTTACGCTGGACCCCAGTGCACGCCGGGTTATTTACCAGTACGACTGGCCGGGCAATGTGCGGGAACTGGACAACGCCATCCAGCGGGCCCTGATCCTGCAGCAGGGGCAGGTCATTACGGACCGGGACCTGAGCCTGGACCAGAGCATCACCGGCGCCGCACCGGCGCCGCGATCGGCTGTTCCGGAACCTGATGCGGAAGAGACTGTTGAACCGGGCGCGGAGGCTGACGCGCCTGCCCCCCAAGCCGTTGAGGCAGCCGGTGAGCCCCAGGATGCCTCTCTGGGAGATGACCTGCGCCAACGTGAGTTCCGGATCATCCTGCAGACCCTGCGTGATGAGCGTGGCCGCCGCAAACAGGCGGCCGAACGGCTGGGCATCAGTCCCCGTACCCTGCGCTACAAGCTTGCCCAGATGCGGGATCATGGCATCAACCCTGAAGAGGAGCTGGCGTTCGTCTGACGTCCCTTCCTCCTGCCTGCCCGGGCTCCGGCCCGGGCTTTTTTGTGTCAAAATCACGTCAGCACACTTTTCCATTCCGCCCCTTCCAGCCGGATTTTGCTCAGAAACTCTCTCAAGAGCCTGTAATGGAATGGAAAATTCATTCTGGCCCGTTGTTTGCTTTTCTGTCATCGAGATGAATCTGCCATGGCAGAGCCCTGAGCATTGGGAGAGGAACAATGGTTGAACGAGCTGATGTGAACTCCGTGCTGTCCGATATCCGTGCGCTGCGCGAGCAGATGCAGCAGCGCCAGCAGATCCAGCCGGACCAGCTGCGGCCGGAGCAGATGCAGCCCAGCCAGAAGCCGGGTGAGGCCAAGCAGGGCGAGGGCCCGAGCTTTATGGACACCCTCCAGGGGGCGGTCAATCAGGTTAACGAGTTGCAGCAGACCTCCTCGGACCTCAAGACCCGCTATACCCAGGGTGATCCGGATGTGGACATCACGCGGGTGATGGTCGAGAGCCAGAAAGCTTCGGTGGCATTCGAGGCCACGACCCAGGTGCGTAACCGCGTCGTGCAGGCCTATGAGAAAATCATGAACATGCCGATCTGATTCGGTTCAACGGGATATCCGCCCGCGGGCGGTGTGCGGTGACAGGAGCGCACAATGGCCAACGTACCGGCTGAAACGGAACAGACCAACCCGCCGGCCAGCGGCGGGGGAGGCGGGAGCGAAAGCAGTGCCACTGGAGGTGGCAGCAACCTGCTGATGGGCGTCAACCGGCTGACCCTGTTGCGTCAGGTGGGGCTTATCGTCGGTCTTGCCGCCAGTGTGGCACTGGCCGTGGCACTGGTGCTCTGGGCCCAGGGCTCGGACTACAAGCCCCTGGTGGGCGATATGAGTGAGTATAACCCTGCGGAGCTCACCAATGTGCTGGACAGCGCCGGGGTGGATTACCGGATTGAGCACCGCAGTGGCGCTCTTCTGGTGGCGTCGGGTGACATCCATGAAGCCCGCCTGGCTCTGGCCCGGGAAGGTGTGACCGAGGACAAGGGCATGGGCTTTGAGATCATCATGCAGGATCAGGGCCTGGGTACCTCCCAGTTCATGGAAAAGGCCCGCTTCCACCGCAGCCTGGAAGGTGAGCTGGCCCGCACCATCAGGGCCATGGGCAATGTGCGCAATTCCCGCGTACACCTGGCCATTCCCGAGGATTCCGTTTTTGTCAGTGACAACCGCAACCCCTCTGCCTCGGTCATGGTGGATCTGGGCTCCGGCAGGCGCATGGATGAAACCCAGGTGCGCTCGGTCATCAACCTTGTTGCGGGCAGTGTGCCCCAGATGAGCCGGGAGGATGTCACGGTCGTGGACCAGCGTGGCAACCACCTGTCCGCCAATGTGAACAACGAGAAAGCCCAGGAGATGGCCCAGAAGTTCCAGATGCAGCGGCGCGTGGAGCAACGGCTCAAGGAGCGGGTCGCGGGAATCCTGGCTCCGATCATGGGGCGCGACCGCTTCAACGCGGAAGTGTCGGTGGACATGGACTTCAAGGCAGTGGAGCAGGCCGAGGAGATCTTCAACCCCGAGCAGCAGGCTCTGCGCAGCGAGCAGACTGTGGAAGAGATCAACCGCCAGGGCGAGGCCGGTGGAATTCCCGGCGCGCTCTCGAACCAGCCTCCCGGCGAAGCCGAAGCACCGGAACAGGCCGGCGGCGAGGGCGGCGGCGAAGGGGGCGGCTCCCGGAGTTCGCGGACCTCATCGACCCGCAACTACGAGGTGGATCGGCTGCTGAGCTTCACGCGCAAGGAGCCTGGCTCGGTCAACCGTATGAGCGTGGCGGTAGCGGTGGATGATCTCAAGCGCACCAACCCGGAAACCGGGGAGACCACCAGTGTCGAATGGCCCCAGGCGGAACTGGAGCGCCTGACCCGTCTGGTTCGGGACGCCGTGGGCTTTTCCGCCGCGCGGGGAGACAGCGTGACCGTGGTCAACACGGACTTCGCCGAGCAGCAGGAGCCCGAGATTGAGCCTGTGCCCTTCTATGAGCAACCCTGGTTTCAGGACAGCATCCGCCCGGTGATCGCGGGCCTGGTGATCATTGCGCTGGCCCTCCTTCTGGTCCGGCCCACACTCAAGACCCTGGCCTCCGGCGGTGGTGGTGGGGGCAGTGGTGAGGCTGGTGAGTCGGACCTTGAAGGGCTTGGTGGTCTGGACGATATTGAAGGCAGTGAATCGATCCGCTCGGCCATGGGCAGTGGCGACGATCGGCTTTTGCCCGATACCGGTGAAAGCTATGATAGGGAGCTGAACGCTGTTAAAGGCCTGATTGCGGAAGATCCCGCACGGGTAGCGCAGGTGGTTCGTCAGTGGGTGAACGCGGATGAGTGAGGAAGAGAACACAGCCGGCCGGGCCCAGCCCTCGCGCAAACTGGGCCGCATTGAGCAGGCTGCGATACTGCTGATGACCCTGGGCGAGGAGGATGCTGCGCAGATCCTCAAGCACATGGGGCCGAAGGAGGTCCAGCGGGTGGGGATGGCCATGTCCCAGCTGCAGGACGTGCCCAAGAACGACGTGAACTACGTTGTGGGTGAGTTCTTCGAGGCGGTTGGCGGCCAGACCGGTCTGGGCGTTGGCGCTGATGACTACATCCGGTCGGTGCTCACCAATGCCCTGGGCGAGGAGAAGGCCGGAAGCCTCATTGACCGGATACTGATCGGCGGCAACACCACCGGCCTGGATACCCTCAAGTGGATGGAACCCCGGGCGGTGGCGGACATCATCCGATATGAACACCCCCAGATCCAGGCAATCGTTGTCTCCTACCTGGATCCGGACCAGTCCGCCGAGATTCTGGCGTCGCTGGATGACAAGGTGCGCCTTGATGTGATGATGCGTGTGGCCTCCCTGGAGTCCATCCAGCCGCAGGCGCTGCAGGAGCTCAACAACATCCTTGAGAAGCAGTTCTCCGGGGGCGCTGGTGGCCAGGCCAGCCGCATAGGCGGTATCCAGCGCGCGGCGGACATCATGAACTACATGGACCGCAGCATCGAAGGCCAGCTCATGGACTCCGTGAAGGACATGGATCCCGACCTGGGCAGCGAGATCGAGGACCTGATGTTCGTCTTCGACAACCTCAAGGACGTGGACGACCGGGGCATCCAGGCGCTGCTCCGCGAGGTTTCCTCGGACGTACTGGTGGTGGCGCTCAAGGGCGCGGAGGACGAAGTGAAGGAGAAGATCTTCAAGAATATGTCCAAGCGTGCCGGCGAACTGCTGAAGGACGACCTGGAGGCCAAGGGGCCGGTCAAGGTCTCCGAGGTGGAGGCGGCCCAGAAGGAAATCATCACCGTTGCCCGGCGCATGGCCGAAAGCGGCGACATTGTGCTGGGTGGCTCCGGCGAGGAAATGCTTTAAATGACCCGCCACTCGCATCGCGACCGGATTCCTTCCGGCGACCTCACTGCCTATGAACGCTGGGAAATGCCGCTGCTCGACGAGAACGGGCAGCGCCGTGCGGGCGTTGAGGACGTGGAACAGGAGACGGTTCAGCCGCTGACCGCGGAACAGCTGGAAGCCATCCACAATGAAGCGCGTGACGAGGGCTACAATGCCGGCTTTGAGGCCGGCAAGACCGAAGGCATGGATCAGGGAGCCCGTGAGGGCTACCGGGTGGGTTATGACGAGGGTCACGCTGCCGGGCGTGAGGCCGGGGAACAGCAGGGCCAGGAGGAAGGCCGTGAACGGGTCCGGCAGCAGGAGCAGCGGCTGCAGGAATTGATGGAGGCGCTGACCCACCCACTACGCCAGGAGGAGGAGGCCACCGAAGCGGCACTGCTCAACCTGGTCATGGCCCTGAGCCGGTCCGTGATCCATCGGGAACTCCAGCTCGACAGCTCCCAGATTGGCAGCATCGTGCGCCGGGCCATCCAGAGCCTGCCTGACAGCGACAGTGACATGCGTATCCGTGTGCATCCGGATGACGCGGAGATGGTGCGCCAGGCGATTGACGGTGTCGCCGGTCATGCCACGGTGGCGCCGGATGAACAGATTCTGCCGGGGGGCTGTATCGTTGCCAGCAGTCGCAGCCTGGTGGACTACACTGTGGAGAAGCGCTTCCAGAAACAGGTCCAGCGGATGCTCGAAGCCCAGCTCAGTGACGGCGGAGATGGGGATCACGGGGAACTGGACGCGGTCATGGGCGAAATGAGCGATTACCACCGGGACGTGCTGGAATCAGGCGGTGAGCCTGACGACGGAAACGGTGACGGCGATGACACTCTCTGACCGCCTGGGCCGGTTTGCCCAGGCACTGCCTGAAGCCAGCGGTCCTGAGCTGAGCGGGCGTCTCACGCGCATGGTGGGGCTGACCCTGGAATGTGTGGGCTGCCCCATGGAAGTAGGCGACCGCTGCCTGATCCAGGCCGAGGACGGCAACCAGGTGGAAGCCGAGGTGGTGGGCTTCGAGAACGACCGGCTCTACCTGATGCCACTGACCGCCATCAGTGGCCTGCGGCCCGGTGCACTGGTCACGCCCATGGAAAGCGCCAGCCGCGTGCCCGTGGGAGAAGGCCTTCTGGGCCGCGTTGTGGACGGCGCCGGAGAACCCCTGGATGGCCAGGGCCCGCTGGAGGCCACGCACTATGTTCCCTTTACCGGCGCCGTCATCAATCCGCTCAACCGCACGCCCATTCGCCAGCGCATGGACGTCGGCATCCGCGCGATCAATGGCCTTCTGACCGTGGGTGAGGGCCAGCGCCTGGGGCTCTTTGCCGGCAGTGGTGTGGGCAAGTCCGTGCTCCTGGGCATGATGACCCGGTTCACCGAAGCGGACATTATTGTGGTTGGCCTCATCGGTGAACGGGGCCGTGAGGTCAAGGAGTTCATCGAGGAGATTCTCGGTGACGAGGGCATTGCCCGCTCCGTGGTTGTCGCTGCCCCGGCGGACGACTCGCCGCTGATGCGCCTGCGCGCGGCCATGCTGACCACCCGCATCGCCGAGTACTTCCGGGACCGCGGCCGCAAGGTGCTGCTGCTGATGGATTCACTCACCCGCTATGCCCAGGCGCAGCGGGAGATCGCGCTGGCGGTGGGGGAGCCGCCTGCGACCAAGGGCTATCCGCCGTCGGTGTTCGCGCGCATTCCGCAACTGGTGGAGCGCGCCGGCAATGGTGAGCGTGAGGGGGGCTCGATCACAGCCTTCTATACCGTATTGACCGAAGGTGATGACCAGCAGGACCCGATTGCGGATGCAGCCCGTGCCATTCTGGATGGCCATATGGTGCTTTCCCGGGAGCTGGCCGAGGAAGGTCACTACCCGGCGATTGACGTGGAAGGCTCCGTGAGCCGGGTCATGCCCCACGTGGTCTCCGCGGACCATCTGCGTCAGGCTCAGCGTTTCAAGCAGCTGTATTCACGCTACCAGCAGTCCCGGGATCTGATCAGTGTCGGTGCCTACCAGAAGGGCGCGGACCCGGAGACGGATCTGGCTATCGACAAAATGCCGGAAATGCGTCAGTTTCTACAGCAGGGGCTCGATGAAAGTGCGGGCTTCACGGAAGCCTCAAAGGCACTGGACGCCATTGTTGGCGGACAGGGGAACGGCAATGGCGATGCCGAAACAGGTGCACGGTAATGGGTGATTCATGAAACGGCGTTCGCAGCGGCTGCAGGTGGTTCTCGATATGGAGGACCGACAGGAGCAGGCGGCCCGGGAGCGGTTCCAGACGGCGCAGCAGGCGCTGGCTGAACAGCAGCAGCGGCTCGACGAGCTGGAGCGCTACCATGAGGAGTATCAGCACCAGATCCGCTCCGAGGCATCCGGAACCACCTCGGCGGCCAGACTCCAGGCCGGGCAGCAGTTCATCAGCCAGCTCGTGGCGGCGATTGCCCAGCAGCAACAGCAGGTGGACCGTTACCGGGCCACGGCGGAGGAGGCCCGGAAGCACTGGCAGGCGGCGCGTCAGCGGCGAGAGGGCATGGCGCGCTATATCGAGACCTGTCGCCGGCGTGAGGCCCGTGAGGACGAGCGCCGGGAACAGAAGGCGCTGGACGAGGCCGCCAACCAGCGCTTTGCCCGTGCCATGCAGCGTCAGGGATAGTGGCAATCGGTCACGTGACATCAGGGCATGTTGATCTATGCTCTGATGAATGACGTGGTCGTGCACGACAGGGGGAACAATGTCGATTACCACAGAGCGTTCCGGGGATGGGTCCGAGCTGACCATCCGGATCGAAGGGCGGTTTGATTTCAGCTCACATCAGGCGTTCCGTCACGCGTACGAGGGCGAGGGACAGGGCATTTCCCAGTACGTGATCGATATGCGGGACACCACCTACCTGGACAGTTCGGCCCTGGGCATGCTTCTGCTTCTCCGGGACTATGCCGGTGGTGAGAAGGCCGATGTCCGGATCGTCAACTGCAACGGGGATGTGCGCCGTATCCTGACGGTCTCCAACTTCGAGCAGCTTTTCCAGATTGACGACTGATGCCGGTTCCGCAACGCCGCTCAGGATACTGATCGCGGACGACAACCAGACGGATCGCATGATCCTCAACGCCATCCTGACCCGGCAGGGCCATGAGGTAATCATGGCGGAGGATGGCGCGCAGGCGGTCGAGGCCTTTGAGCAGCAAAAGCCGCAGATGGTGCTGCTGGATGTGCTCATGCCCAACATGGATGGGTTGGAAGCCGCACGGCGGATCAAGGCGGCTGCCGGTGAGGATCTGGTTCCCATCATTTTCCTGACGTCACTCAGTGACGCCGAATCGCTGGCCTCCTGTCTCGAGGTCGGCGGTGACGACTTTCTTTCCAAACCCTACAACCGGGTGATTCTCCGGGCCAAGATCAACGCCTTCCAGCGCATGCGGGATCTGCACCAGAGTCTGCAACAGGAGCGTGACCGGACCGATCAGCGCAACCATCAGATGATGCGCGAGCAGGCACTGGCCCGCCGGGTGTTCGACAACATTGCCGATCGTGGCTGTCTGGGAGCGGACAATATCCGGTTCGAGGCCTCCCCCATGTCCATCTTCAACGGGGATGTGCTTTTCGCCTCACCCAAGCCGTCCGGCGGTATGCACCTCTTCGTGGGGGATTTCACCGGTCACGGTCTGCCGGCGGCCATCGGCGCCCTGCCCATGTCCGAGATCTTCTATGGCATGACCGCCAAGGGGTTCGCCATCGGCGACATCCTGCGGGAGATCAACCGCAAGCTCCGGAACATCCTGCCAACCGGCTTCTTCTGCTGTGCGGCAATGGTGGATCTCAACCTGCGCTCGGGCCATGCGGAAGTCTGGAACGGAGGCCTGCCCACGGCCTGGATACTCCGCCATGATGGCACCCAGGATGAACTCCGGTCGCGCCACCTGCCTCTGGGGATTCTTTCCGCGGAACGCTTCTCCGCGGCCTGTGAGCGCCACACCCTCGCGCTGGGGGAACACATGCTGCTGGCCACGGATGGGGTCATTGAAAGCTCCAACAGCGAGGGAGAGCTGTTCGGCGAAGAGCGGGCGATTGCAGCCATCAACCAGCGCTCCGGGCCATACGGGGGCTTTGAGTGCCTGCGTGAGGCGGTGCATCGTTTCGGAGAAGGGGTGGTGAGCGAGGATGATATCACCATTCTGGATCTGGCTATGGTCCCGGAGTCGGCGTTGAACACGGTGGAGCACGAGATGCTTCCGGACACCGGGGCCGGGCCGGAACAGTGGCGGCTCCAGTATGACCTTGAGGATCGGACGCTGGCACAGTTCAACCCCGTGCCGCTGCTGCTGCATGTGTGCATGGACGTGCCGGGACTGCGCCTTTGCAGTGGTGATGTCTACACCATCATCGGCGAGCTGTTCACCAATGCCCTGGAGCATGGCGTACTGCGTCTGCCGTCGGGCCTCAAGGATTCACCCAGTGGCTTCACGCGCTACTACAGCGAGCGTGAACGGCTCCTGGGGCAGCTTGCCAACGGCTGGGTCTCCATCACGCTTGCTCACAAGCCCCATGAGGATGGCACCGGCGGCACCCTGCTGGTAACGGTTGCCGACAGCGGTCCCGGGTTCGATCCGGGTGAGACCGCGTCCTCGCTCGATCATGAGCAGCTTTCAGGGCGTGGCATCGCGCTTGTGCAGACGCTTTGCCATGACGTACGCTGGAACGACACGGGCAACTGCGTGGAAGCAGAATACATCTGGCGTGCCGAGTAGATTTCTGGCAGAAGCTGATTACGGTAGCCGCAATGAGTGAACACCAGCACATTGACCATGATGCTCTCGCGGAGCTGCGGGATGTCATGGAGGATGAATTTGCGATCCTTGTGAATACCTTCCTTCAGGATGCGGATGATCGTCTGGAGCAGCTGCGCGCGGGGGCGGCCTCGGAAGACGCCGAGGAAGTCCGGAAGATGGCACACAGTTTCAAGGGCAGCTGCATCAATATCGGCGCGCCGGAACTGGCCGAGCGCTGCCGGACTGCGGAGCAGCGTGGCCGTGATGGCGATCTCTCCGACATCCATGACTGCATCAGTGCGATTGAGGCGGAGCTGGGAGCAGTCCGCCAGGAACTGGCGCATTTTCGGGATGGATAATTCCCCCGCATTTCCAATCTGGCCTCCAAATTGCTTGCATGGCGTTAAGTCTTGAACTGATCCATTCAGGAGGCAAGGTTCTGCCATGCAAATGCCCGATATTCTCTCCCCCGAGACCGCGTCCGTTTCCGGCCGCTCAGGTAATGGTGCCGATGGCAAGGGTGCTGACGCATCCGCCTTCGGCGAACTCCACCGTGGCCTCATGGGCAAAGGCAGTGACGGCCTGAAGCCCGGCGATGTATTGCGCAATGCGGAAGGCAATGTGGTCGGTCGTATCGTAAGGGGCGATGGCGGTGACTTGCGCTTGGCTCTTGAGGGACGCGAGGGGCCGGGCATTCCGCTGGAAAAGCTGTCTAACCTGCTGGAGGAACAGGAGGGGAGCGGGCTTGAGGCACTGCAGGCTCTTTTCTCGGGCGGATTGGATGTCAGTCCGGAAGCCGGAGGCGAGGCGGACTGGCTGCAGCAGCTTGAGAACCTGACCAGTGGCGAGCAGCAGGGCGTTCTGGCAGCCCTGGCTGGGATCAATGGGCTGCAGGGCAGTAGTCAGGGCAATGGGAGCGAGGCATCCTCGAACAATGGGGGAGGCAATGGGTTGCCGCTGGGTGAGCTCCTGGGGAAGGGAGCCAGTGCGCCCGGAATCAGTGATGGCAGTGCCCGCAACAGCACCAGCAATTTCCTGCAGAACCTGCTTTCCGGCATGGCATTGAATGGCCCGAACGGGCAGAGCAGTGAGGCCAGCAGCACCGATCTGCGTTTTGAGGGGTTGCGCCTGGTTGCGGTGGAGAACAGTGGTGGCCAGGAGTCAGGGAGCCGCAGCAGTGAGGCGTTGGGGCTGACCCAGCAGAGCTTCACCCGTTCCGAGGCGGCCCGTGATGCCACCCTGCGGCACTACACCACAACCGTCGAAACCCCGGTACAGAACCAGAAGCAGTGGAGTGAGCAGGTTGCCGGCAAGATTGCCTGGCTGGCCGGGCGCAGCATCCAGTCTGCGGATATCCAGTTGAACCCGCCGGATATGGGGCCGATCGAGGTTCGCGTCTCGGTCCAGAATGATCAGGCCCAGGTGACCGTCAATGCCCAGAATGCCCAGGTGCGGGAGATGCTGGAACTCAACAGCAGCCGACTGCGGGAAATGCTTGAACAGGAGGGGCTCAACCTGGCTGACTTTGATGTCTCCGGCGAGGCTGCGGGAGGTGACGGCGAGGAAGCCGCGGAAGGGGAATCCGGTGAGCGTGACGGCTCCGGTCCGGCCAGCGGCGCCGGCGAAACGGTTGCGACCGGTGAGTCCACCATCACTCTCGACGATGGCATTGATACCTATGCGTGAGGCCGGGGCTGGCCCTGACCCGATCCGGTCAACTATATTGATGGCACACGAATTGCTGCCCTTGGGCAGCTGTCACAGAGCGACGGGATTACGGCATGGCCGGGAACGGTAAAGGCGGCAAGTTCAAAACCATTATCATCGCAGTTCTGGGTGTGATTCTGGCAGTTGGTGTGTCGGTAGCCGGTACCCTCTGGTTTCTGGGTGAAACCAGCTTCGGAGGCGGCAGCGGCAACAGCCAGGAGCCGAGTGAAGCCCATACGCCGGCCAGCTATTTCGAGTTAGCGGACCCGCTGGTGGTGTCGGTCAGTGGGGATCAGCAGCGTTATCTGCAGCTGCATCTGGCGTTTGTCATGCGTGGGGAGGATGTCTCGGCCGCGCTTGAACGTCACCGGCCCACTGTACGCAGCCGGCTCCGGGGGCTGCTGCAGGAGCAGTCTTTTGAACAGCTCCGCACCCGCGAGGGCAAGCAGACACTGCTCGAGGATATGCGTGACGCCGTGAACGCTGTACTTAAGGCGGAAAACGCGTCTTCGATTGAGCAGGTACTGTTCACCAACTTTGTCATGCAGTGACCCGGGGATACGGGCCCGGGCTGGGGAATAATCATGCAGGATCTGCTGTCGCAGGATGAAATCGACGCGCTGCTCCACGGTGTTGACGATGGCGACGTGGACACCGATGACGAAGAGGATACGGGTGAAGCCAAGACCTTTGATCTGGCGACCCAGGACCGTATCGTCCGCGGGCGCATGCCGACGCTGGAGATGATCAACGAACGGTTTGCGCGCTACACCCGGATCAGTCTGTTCAATCTCCTGCGTCGCAACGCGGATGTGGCCGCGGCCGGCATCCAGATCATGAAGTTCGGGGAATACATCCATACCCTTTTCGTGCCCACGAGCCTCAATCTGGTCAAAATGCGGCCGCTTCGGGGCACGGCGCTCTACATCATGGACGCCAAGCTGGTCTTCAAGCTGGTGGACAACTTCTTCGGAGGGGAGGGGCGCCACGCCAAGATCGAGGGCAGGGAATTCACGCCCACCGAGACGCGCATTGTGCAGATGGTGCTGGAGCAGGTATTCCAGGACATGAAGGAGGCCTGGAGCGCGGTGTTCAAGGTGGACTTCGAGTACCTGTCGTCGGAGGTGAACCCCTCCATGGCGAACATCGTCAGCCCCAGCGAGGTGGTGATCGTCAGCACCTTCCAGATTGAGCTGGACGGCGGCGGTGGCGAGATGGACATCGCCATTCCCTATTCGATGGTTGAGCCCATCCGCGAGCTTCTGGACGCCGGCGTTCAGAGTGACGTGGACGAGGTTGATGAACGCTGGGTCAATGCCCTGCAGGAGGACATCAAGGAAGTCGAGGTGCCGGTGAACGTGACCGTGGCTGAGCGCCAGATTTCCCTGCGTGAGGTCGCGCAGTTCGAGGCGGGGGATATCATTCCCATCGACATGCCCGAGGACGCCACCATGACCGCCAATGGCATTCCCATCTACAAGGGGAACCTGGGCACCCGCGACGGCAATATGGCGCTGCGGGTCACGGATCAGATCAAACGGCCCGAGACCACCAACAAGCTGAAGGTTCAGGACAATGGCTGAAGACGAACACAACGGCAACGGCGAGGAAATGACCGAGGACGAGAAGCTCGCCGCCGAATGGGAGCAGGCCATGGGTGACGCCGGTGAAGGCGAGGCCTCAGGCGGTGAGGATGACCGGGGTGATGAATGGGCGGCTGCCATGGCGGAAGCCGGTGGCAGTGGCGAGGGCGGTGCCAGTGGCCGCGGCGAGGATGTGCGCCAGGCGCCCATGCAGGACTTTACCCATGAGCCCGAGCCCGGCGGGGAGCAGCACCCGGATCTGGATGTGATCCTGGATATTCCGGTGACCATCTCCATGGAAGTGGGTAATACCAGCATCCCGATCCGCAACCTGCTCCAGCTCAATCAGGGCTCGGTGATTGAGCTGGACCGGCTGGCCGGAGAGCCACTGGATGTGCTGGTTAACGGTATGCTGATCGCCCACGGTGAGGTGGTGATGGTGAACGAGAAGTTCGGCATCCGCCTCACCGATGTGATCAGCCCCTCCGAACGCATCCGCAAGCTGTCCAAATGAACCGGTCCGTGCTTTACGCTCGCTGGACGCTGGGCCTTGCCGGGCTTATGCCACTTCTGGTTAAGGCCCAGGAAGCCCAGCAGGAAACCGGGGGTGACGGAATCGGCGCCAGCACGCCGGACACCATGACGACTGCGCTCACTCTGGGAGCCGGGTTGATCGTGGTGTTGGCGTTCATCCTCTTCAGCGGCTGGATCGCCCGTCGCGTCCAGGGCCTGGGCGGCGTCAATACTCAGGCGCTCAAGGTGGTCGCGGTCCTCTCCGTCGGCCAGAAAGAGCGTGTGGCTCTTGTTGAAGTTGGCGATAAACAGATACTTATAGGCATTACGCCACAATCGGTACGAACCCTGCATGTCTTTGATGAACCCGTTGTCACCGGGGCGCAATCCGCGGCCAGTGGTGACTTCGCCCGTAAGCTCCAGCAGGTGATGGGGCGCGGCGCAACGGGAGGTTCCAATGACGTGTAGGGGGATCATCCATGACATCGAGGTACGCCTGGATAACGGGGGCACTGCTGCTGTTCGCCCCCTTACTGGCTCAGGCCGCGCCTGAGGGCATCCCGGCGCTCTCGCTCACCACCACCGAGGACGGCGAACAGCAGTACTCCGTAACCCTGCAGATTGTGGCGCTGATGACGGCGCTGAGCTTTCTGCCGGCGGCACTGATGATGATGACGTCCTTCACCCGCATCATTGTCACCTTCGCCATCCTGCGCCAGGCCATCGGGCTCCAGCAGACCCCCTCCAACCAGATCCTGATCGGGCTCGCGCTCTTTCTCTCGATCTTCATCATGTCGCCGGTGTTCGAGCGCGCCAATCAGGAGGCGCTGCAGCCCTATCTCAGTGGGGACATGGCCGCGATGGAGGCGGTTGAGAGTGCCAGCCAGCCCTTCCGGGAGTTCATGATCGGTCAGACCCGTAAGACGGACCTGAATATGTTCGTCCGGATCGCGGGCGAAGAGGACAGTTATGAGGGGCCCGAGGACGTGTCCTTCTGGATTCTGATGCCGGCGTTTGTCACCAGTGAGCTCAAGACCGCATTCCAGATCGGGTTCATGCTGTTCATCCCCTTCCTGATCATCGACATGGTGGTGGCGAGCGTGCTCATGGCCATGGGCATGATGATGCTCTCACCGATCATCATCTCGCTGCCGTTCAAGATCATGCTGTTCGTGCTGGTGGATGGGTGGGCCATGGTGATGGGCACGCTGGCGGCCAGTTACGGGCTATAGAGGGGAGGCGTTATGACACCGGAAATGGTGATAGAGCTGATGCGGGATGCCCTCTGGCTGATTGTGACGATGGCGTTGGCCATCATTGGCCCGGGGCTGATGGTGGGGCTGGTGGTCTCCACTTTCCAGGCCGCGACCCAGATCAACGAGCAGACACTGAGTTTCCTGCCACGTCTGATCGTGACCCTGCTGGTGCTGATCGTTTGGGGGCCCTGGCTGCTGACCCTGCTGCTGGATCACACCAATGAACTGATCAACAACATTCCGAACATGATCGGGTAGGGCCATGCCGATTGAACTGGGACCGGATGCAATCGGGCAGTGGCTGGGGCAGTTCCTCTGGCCGCTGTTCCGCATTGGAAGTTTCCTGATGGTGATCCCCATCTTCGGGACCCAGCTGGTCACTGCCCGCATCCGCATAGGGCTGGCGCTGGTGATGACGGTGCTGGTGATGCCCATGCTGGGGGATGTGCCGGTGCTGGATTCGATTTCGCCGGAAATGGCGGTGATCTCGATCCAGCAGGTGCTGATCGGCAGCGCCATGGGGTTTGCGGTCTACATGCTGTTCCAGCTGTTCGTGGTGGCGGGCCAGATGATCGCGATGCAGATGGGGCTCGGCTTTGCGTCCATGGTGGATCCTGCCAATGGGGTGAACGTGCCGGTGCTTTCCCAGTTTTACCTCAACGGCATCACGCTGCTGTTCCTGGCGATGAACGGGCACCTGGTGCTGTTCGATGTGCTGGTCGAGAGCTTCAACACCATACCCATCGCAACAGACGGCCTGGCCATCGAGTCCTTCCGCCAGCTTGCCCACCGCATGACCTGGCTGTTCGCCAGCGCCATGCTGTTGGCACTGCCGGCCATGGCGGCGGTCCTGATCGTGTACATCTCCTTCGGCGTGATGACACGCGCGGCGCCCCAGATGAATATCTTCGCCATCGGCTTTCCGGTCGCGCTGCTGTTCGGGCTCTTCGCCAACTGGGTTCTGATGCGCGATCTGGCGCCACACTTCCAGGAATTCAGCCGCGAGACATTCATCTTCCTGCGTGAGATGCAGCGAACCTGATCAGGAGGTGCTTCCATGGCGGAAGGTGGTGGTGATGACAGCCAGGAAAAAACGGAAGACCCGACCCCGAGGCGGCTCGATAAGGCCCGCGAAGAAGGGCAGGTCCCCCAGTCCAAGGATCTGGGTACCGCGCTGGTCCTGATGGCAGGAGCTACGGGGCTGCTGCTGTTTGGCGGTTCCATCGGGGGGGAACTCAAGCAGATGCTCGAGTTCAATTTCGCGCTGGAGCGGGGTCAGATTTTTGACACCTCCCAGATGCTCCAGCACCTGGGCCAGTCTGCCACCACGGCTGCGGTCGCGCTAACGCCGCTGCTCATCGCCCTGGCCGTGGCTGCCTTCCTGGGTCCGATCATGCTCAGCGGGTTCCTGCTCTCCGGCAAGGCAGTGGCGCCGCAGCTCAGCCGGATGAGCCCGATCAAGGGGTTGGGGCGGATGTTCGGCATTCGCTCGCTGGTGGAGCTGGGGAAAAGCGTGGCCAAGGTATCCCTGGTGTGCCTCATTGCCATGGCGATCCTCGATATCCGCACGGAAGACCTGCTTGCAATATCGAGTGAATCCCCCAACCGTGCCACCGAGCATACGCTCTGGACACTGGCCTGGAGCTTCTTCCTGCTGTCCTGTTCCACCATCATCATCGCCGTGATCGATGTGCCCTTCCAGATCCACGATCACCAGAAGAAGATGCGGATGTCCAAGCAGGAGGTAAAGGACGAGTTCAAGGAGACCGAGGGCAAGCCCGAGGTCAAGCAGAAGGTCCGTCAGCTGCAGCAGGAGATGACCCAGCGGCGCATGATGGAGGATGTGCCCAGCGCGGACGTGGTGATCACCAACCCGGAACACTACGCCGTGGCGCTGAAGTACGACGGCAAGAGCATGGCAGCGCCGGTCGTCGTGGCCAAGGGGGCGGACGAGATCGCTACCAAGATCATGGAGATCGCGCGGGAGCATCGGGTGGATGTGCTGCGCACGCCGCCGCTGGCACGGGCCGTCTACCACAACGCGGAGATTGGGGAGAACATTCCCGAAGGCCTCTACATGGCCGTGGCCCAGGTTCTGGCCTACCTCTTCCAGCTCCGGCAGTACCGCCGCAATGGGGGTAAGAAACCGGTCATGCCGGCGTTGCCGATTCCTGATGACCTCAAACGCGATGAATGACGGATCTGGTATGGCGCTTGCACTAACCATCCTGTAACCCGGTTTGGCGCCAGAAAAACGGCGCCCTGATCACTTATCAGCGCTTGGAGGTACCGGACGGTCATGGATCGGGCGGGGGCAATCGACCAACTCAGAGGCCTGAAGGGCATTCTGGACGGGAATGTCGCGATCCCGTTCATGCTCATGGTGCTTCTGGGCATGATGACCCTGCCCATTCCGGTCTTCCTGCTGGACGTGGCCTTCACTTTCAATATCGCCCTGTCGCTGGTGATCATCCTGGTGGCGATCTACGCCATGCGGCCCATGGATTTCGCGGCATTCCCAACGGTGCTGCTGGTGGCCACACTGCTGCGGCTGGCGCTGAACGTGGCGTCCACCCGGATCGTGCTGCTGCACGGGCACGAAGGCGGTGCCGCCGCGGGCAAGGTGATCGAGTCCTTCGGTGAAGTGCTGATCGGCGGCAACTACGCCGTGGGCCTGGTGGTGTTCGCCATCCTGATGATCATCAACTTCATCGTGGTGACCAAGGGCGCGGGCCGGGTCTCCGAGGTCAGTGCCCGGTTCACACTGGATGCCATGCCCGGCAAACAGATGGCCATCGACGCCGACCTCAACGCCGGCCTGATCAGCCAGGACGAAGCCCGGGACCGCCGGGCCGAGGTGGCCGGTGAGGCGGATTTCTACGGTTCCATGGATGGCGCTTCCAAGTTTGTGCGTGGCGACGCCATTGCTGGCCTTCTGATCCTTTTCATCAACATTGTCGGTGGCGTCAGCATCGGCATGTTCCAGCACGGGCTGGCTTTCGGTCAGGCGGTTGAGAACTACGCGCTGCTGACCATCGGTGACGGCCTGGTCGCCCAGATCCCCTCGCTGCTGCTCTCCGCCGCTGCCGCCATCATCGTGACGCGGGTGGGCAAGTCCCAGGAGATGAGCTCCCAGGTCGTCGAGCAGATGTTCTCCTCCCCGAACGCCATCGGCATTGCCGGCGGCATCCTGATCGGACTCAGTCTGATCCCGGGCATGCCCACGGTGGCGTTCATGGGCCTGGGGGGCATGGCGGTGGCTGTCGCCTGGTTCATCTGGAAGCGCGGCCAGCAGGTTGTTGAGGAAGGTGCCGGCAGCGCGCCGGTGGCCCGTCAGGCCGCCGGTGGTGAGGGTGGCGGCGCCCAGCAGCGGACCATCACTGAGGACCAGCAGCAGGCATTGCCCGGTGGCGGCACCGGGGAAACCAAGGAGCTGGCCTGGGAAGATGTGGTCAGTGTGGACATTGTCGGCCTTGAGGTCGGGTACCGGCTGATCCCGCTGGTGGACAAGAATCAGGGGGGGCAGCTGCTGGCACGGATCAAGGGTGTGCGCAAGAAGCTTTCCCAGGATCTGGGCTTTCTCATGCCCTCGGTTCACATCCGCGACAACCTGGATCTGATGCCCAACGTCTATCGCATTACCCTAATGGGCGTGACGCTGGCGGAAGCGGAGATCCATCCGGACCGGGAGCTGGCTATTGATCCAGGGCAGGTGTTCGGCAAGGTCGAGGGGATTGCCGGTAAGGATCCGGCATTCGGCCTGGATGCCACCTGGATTGAGCCCGCCCAGCGTGATCAGGCGCAGACGCTTGGCTACACCGTTGTGGACGCCTCCACCGTGGTTGCAACCCACCTGAACCAGGTGCTGCAGGAGCATGCCCACGAGCTGCTGGGCCACGAGGAGGTCCAGAAGTGGCTGGACCAGCTCGAGAAGGCCTCGCCCAAGCTGGCCGAGGAGCTGGTGCCCAACACCGTTTCCATCAGCCTGCTCCTTAAGGTGCTGCAGAACCTGCTGCTGGAGGAGGTGCCGATCCGGGATATGCGCAGTATCGCCGAAGCCATTGTCAATGTTCAGCCACGCAGTCAGGACCCGAGCGTTCTGACCACCGCGGCGCGTAAATCGCTCAAGCGCATGATCGTGCAGAAGCTGGTTGGCAATGAGAGCGAGGTTCCGGTGATCACGCTGGATCCGCAGCTGGAACAGATGTTGCTTAAGTCTGTACAGCAGGGTCAACAATCCGGCACGGCCGATGATATCGGCATGATCCTGGAGCCCAATATGGTCGAGAAGCTCCAGCGCTCACTCTCGGATGCGGCCCAGAAACAGGAGGCGGTTGGCAAACCCGCCATCCTGCTGGTATCGGCCCCCCTGCGACCGGTACTGGCAAGGTTTGTCCGGTATGGGGTGGAACGGCTGCACGTTCTTTCCTATCAGGAAATTCCGGAGAACAAGCAGGTCACGATTGTGTCATCCATTGGCCAATAAACTGACGGCGGCGGAGGTTCCCTGCCATGCAAGTCAAACGCTTTTTTGCTCCCACCATGCCCGAGGCGTTGCGGATGGTCCGCAGTGAAATGGGTGATGATGCGGTGATCCTCTCTAGCAAGCGGGTGGAAGACGGCGTCGAAATCGTGACGGCACTGGATTACGACGAGGGTGAGGTCCGAAGCCAGCTCGGCGTGGCGGACGAGGACAAGGCCAACGCCGCGCGTCTGGCCGAGCTTCAGGCGGAGAAGCACCGTAATCTGGAGGAGGCCATGGCGAAATCCCGTGCCCACATCAGCGAGGTGCAGCAGCGCTCGCACCACGGCCAGGAGCCGGTGGGGCCAGCGGCCGTTGGCAGTTCCGAGTCTGGGAGGGAGACGGAAAACACCCCATCTCCCGGCGGGGAGGGCGATGCGTTGAGCTCCATGCGGGCCGAGATCCATTCCCTGAGGGATATGCTTCAGCAGATGAACGGCCAGCAGGGCACCGCCACGCCCGGTGAAAAGACCCAGGGCGTGGTCGAGCAGCGTCTGTCGGACCGGCTTCAGGATCTTGGGCTGCCGCGCGATCAGGGCCGTGAGCTGGCTGCTGAACATGGCCAGGGGCGGCTCGACGCCGGGTGGAAGAGCGCGCTCAAGGCTCTGGCGGCCCGAGTGGAAACCGTGCGTGAGAATCCACTGGAACGTGGCGGCATCTACGCCCTGCTTGGCCCCACCGGCTCCGGAAAGACAACCACCATCGGCAAGATGGCGGCGCAGTTCGTGCTGCGTCACGGTGCGGAAAAGCTGGCGTTAGTGACCACGGACCGCTATCGTGTGGCCGCCCATGAGCAGCTGTTCGTGTTCGGGCGCATTCTGAATGTGCCGGTGCGGGTGGTGGACGAGGCCAACAGCCTGGATGCCATTCTGGATGATCTGTCGGACCGCAAGCTGATCCTGATTGATACGGCTGGCCTCACGGCAGCGGATCGTGGCTGGCAGGAGCAGATCGAGGAGCTGGTCAGCAGCCGCCATCCGGTGCGGCCCTATCTGCTGATTTCGGCGACAAGCCAGCCGCGCATTATGCAATCCACGTGGCATTGCTATAATGCCGTTGGGTTGGCGGGCTGCATCCTGACCAAGACGGACGAAGCCCTGACGCTTGGCGAGGTGGTGGGCTTTGCGGCGCAGAGCCGGTTGCCGGTCGCGTTCTACACCAACGGTCAGAAGATTCCCGACGACCTGCACCGCGCGGGCGCCGGGGATCTGGTCAAGCAGGCGGTGCGCCGTCACCAGGCACTCAATCGCGGCGAAAGCGCCATGGCCGAGGGCGCCTGACATGGGATCGGGCGTCTCCTCACAATGCAACAGCAACAGGACGGGAGAGCCCATTCCGCATGAGTAAACCGGTACAGGTGATCGCGGTCACCGGGGGCAAGGGCGGTGTCGGCAAGAGCAACGTCTCGGTCAACCTGGGTATAGCCCTCAGTGAGATGGGCCAGCGCGTTGTGGTTCTTGATGCCGACCTCGGGCTGGCGAACATCGATGTGCTGCTGGGGATCAGTGCCACCTACAATATTTCCGATGTGCTCGCCGGGGAATGCAGCCTTACGGACATCCTAGTGGACGGCCCCGGGGGTATCCGCATCGTGCCCGCCTCCTCCGGCACCCAGCGCATGACCAATCTCAGCCATATGGAGCATGCCGGTCTCATTTCCGCCTTCAGTGAACTCGGCGATGACATCGACGTACTCATAGTAGACACGGCGGCTGGGATCTCGGAGTCCGTGGTCAGTTTTCTGAGGGCTTCCCAGGAACTGATGCTGGTGGTGAATGATGAGCCCACTTCCATCACCGATACCTATGCCCTGATCAAGCTGATGAATCGGGACTATGGCACCCACAGGTTCCGGGTACTGGCGAACATGGTGCGCACGGAGCAGGATGGCAAGGCTCTTTACGACAAGCTCTACCGGGTCACCGAGCGGTTTCTGGACGTTGCCCTGCAGTATGTGGGCAGCATTCCCCTGGATGAACAGGTGAAGAAGGCCGTTCGCCGGCAGAAGACGGTCATGGAGCTGTACCCGAATGCCAAGGCATCCCAGGCATTCCGGGATCTGGCGAAAAAGGTGGACCAGTGGCCGCTGCCATCATCGCCAAGGGGGCATCTTGAATTTTTTGTTGAACGGCTTGTGCAGGACTGACAGGGCGTTCCATCCTTGAGCAGGGGCTTACGGGAGTGGCCAAACCATGACGCAGTCCGGGCCGCTGGATCTCTATACACAGACGCGCCGGGCGGATGTGGATGAGCTTGTCGAGACCCACATGCCGCTGGTCAAGAAGATCGCGTTGCACCTGATGGCGCGCCTGCCGGATCATATCCAGCTTGAGGATCTGATGCAGGCGGGCATGATCGGGCTTCTGGAGGCGGCACGCCGGTATGAGTCCGGCCAGGGTGCGACCTTCGAGACCTATGCGGGCATCCGGATCCGCGGCGCCATTGTGGATGAGATCCGACGTGGGGACTGGGTGCCCCGCTCAGTCCACCGCAATGCCCGCCGTATTTCCGAGGCCATCCAGACGGTTGAGGGCCGGGAAGGACGTGATGCAAAGGACGCTGAGATCGCCGATGAGCTGGGCGTGTCTCTGGATGACTACCACAGCCGTGCCAGTGATGCGACCACCGGCCGCCTGTTCAGCCTGGATGAGCTGACGGAGAAAAACGAACACATCAATGATCAGGCCCCGCAGGAAGGACCCGAGGGCGAGCTTCAGGATGCGGATTTCCGACGTGCGCTGGCCGGTGAGATTGATCAATTGCCGGAACGGGAGCGGCTGGTACTGTCGCTCTACTATCAGGATGAGCTCAACCTGAAGGAAATCGGTGCCGTGCTGGAGGTCAGCGAGTCACGGGTAAGCCAGATCCACGGTCAGGCTGCGGCGCGGCTGCGGGCCCGCATGCTCGAACGTACCGGGGGCTGACTGGTTAGATTTCGACAAACGTCTAGACTGTGAAAGTGAGTGTTGGTGCACGGGCCGCCCAGGCAGACGTGACAACAACCGGAGTGTTTGGAGGCTGTTTTGGACAAGAACATGAAGATTCTTGTTGTGGATGATTTCTCCACGATGAGACGGATCGTGAGGAACCTGCTGCGCGACCTCGGCTTCAACAACATCGAGGAGGCGGATGACGGTAATACCGCGCTGCCGATGCTGCGCAACGGCAAATTCGACTTCCTGGTGACTGATTGGAACATGCCGGGTATGAGCGGTATGGAACTGCTTCAGGCGGTCCGGGCGGATGAGAACCTCAAGCATCTGCCGATTCTGATGGTGACCGCTGAGGCGAAGCGGGACCAGATCGTGGCCGCCGCCCAGGCGGGGGTGAACGGCTATGTGGTCAAGCCGTTCACGGCCGCGGTGCTCAAGGACAAGATCGAGAAGATATTTGAACGCGTCGAGTGAACCAGGTGCAGATGGCATGAGTGAGCTCAACCGGGAAGACATTACCGAGGAAGTGGCTGAGGAACTCAAAGCGCACGCCGCTGGCCTCAAGGAAGCCCTCGATCAGGGCAATATCAGCGATGCCATGCAGCGCATCGCTGAGCTGGGTGAGGTGCGCGACCGCAGCCTCTACCGTGAGGTTGGGCGCCTGACACGCAGCCTCCATGAAGCCCTGCGCAATTTCGAGATCAAGGCCGAGAACCGTGAGCAGCAGGAAGAGCTCTCCAAAATGGCGGATGCGTCGGACCGCCTGGATTATGTGGTTCAGCTGACCAGCCGCTCGGCCAACCGGACCATGGACCTGGTCGAGGACACCATGCCGGTAGCTTCCAACCTGCGCGAGGAGGCCAATGCCATCCGCGAGGACTGGGGAAGGCTGCGTCGCCGCGAGATGAAGCCGTCCGAGTTCCGGGAGCTCTACCAGCGGATCGATGCCTTTCTGGATCGCATTGTCTCGGACTCGGATCGTCTGCATGGCAATCTTTCCGAGATTCTTCTGGCGCAGGATTTCCAGGACCTCACCGGCCAGGTGATCCAGCGGGTGACCTCGCTGGTGAAGGAAGTGGAGGATCATCTGGTGAAGCTGATGGTCATGGCCAGTGATGTGGACCGCATTACCGGTGTGGTCCACGATCAGGAGGAGGGCAGTCAGGAAGACGGCGTGAGCAGCAAAGGCGAGGGTCCCCAGATCGACGACTCGCAGCAGGATGTGGTTTCCGGACAGGACGAGGTTGACGACCTGCTGTCCAGTCTCGGCTTTTAAGGAGACGTTGCATGGCGTTGGATGCGGACGAAGAGATCCTCCAGGACTTCCTGGTTGAGTCCGGTGAGATACTGGAACAGCTCTCTGAACAGCTGGTTCAGCTTGAGAACAACCCCGATGATATGGATCTGCTCAATGCCATTTTCCGGGGGTTCCACACCGTCAAGGGCGGTGCGGGTTTCATGCAGCTGGATGCCCTGGTGGACTGCTGTCACAAGGCTGAGAATGTCTTTGACACGCTGCGTAACGGCGGACGCACCGTCGATTCGAATCTGATGGATGTGGTGCTCAAGGCGCTGGACGTGGTCAATACCCAGTTTGACGAGGTCCGCAGCCGCGAGGCGCCCACACCCGCCGACCCACAGCTTCTTGAACAGCTGGCGCGGCTGGCGAAACCGGAAAGCGAGGATACCGGTGGCGCCGGAGCCGCCCAGCCGGCCGGGGGGCAGCAGGCAGGACAACAGGCCGAGGGCCAGGAAGGGGATATCACCGACGATGAGTTCGAGCAACTGCTTGATGCCATCAACCCCGGGGACCAGGAGGCTTCTGGCGGTGCGCCTGCGGGTGAGTCCACCGGCTCGGGGGGTGCGGGCTCATCGGACGATGATGACGAGATCAGCGAGGATGAATTCGAGGCCCTGCTGGATCAGCTTCACGGTGAGGGGAAGCACGCCGGTGCGCCGGCGGATCCGGATGCCATCAGCACCGGGGGTAGCGGTGCTGATGGCGGCGGGAACTCAGAGGCCGTAGACGAGACCCAGTCCAGCGGCAGTGACGATGAAATCAGTGAGGATGAGTTCGAATCCCTGCTGGATGAGCTGCACGGTCCCGGCCAGTTCAAGCCGGATGCGGCGGAGACCGCCGGCCAGGGTGGCGCCTCTGGGAGTGAACCCGAAGCGCCCGCCTCGGCGGCTCCTGAGAAGGAGAGTGCCGCCCCTTCACCCGATAAAGGCCAGGCGGTCAGTGCCGGAAGCGCTGGTGCGACGGCTCCGCCGGACGAACCGGCCCGGTCCGCGGGCGGAGGCGCCGGCGGAGGGCAGAAAGGCGGAGACCAGAAGCCCGCTTCCGGTGGTGGGGGCGGTGGCAAGGACCAGGCTGCTGCTGCCGCGGAGTCCACTGTCAGGGTGGATACCCGTCGTCTCGATGACATCATGAACATGGTGGGTGAGCTGGTGCTCATCCGTAACCGGCTCAAGCGCCTCAGTGATGAACTGGAAGACGGGCGCGTTCAGAAGACGGTGTCCAATCTGGATGTGGTTACCGGGGACCTGCAGTCTTCCGTGATGCAGACCCGGATGCAGCCGATCAAGAAAGTGTTCGGGCGCTTCCCCCGGGTTGTCCGGGACCTGGCGCGCAGCCTCGAGAAGGAAGTGAACCTCAGCATGAGCGGTGAGGACACTGATCTCGACAAGAACCTTGTCGAAGCCCTTTCCGATCCGCTGGTGCACCTGGTCCGCAACGCCGTGGACCATGGCGTCGAGATGCCGGATGAGCGCGAGCGCAACGGCAAGCCGCGCGTCGGCCGAGTGGCGCTGTCCGCGGAGCAGGAGGGCGATCACATCCAGCTGGTGATCGAGGATGATGGCGGTGGCATGGACCCCGAGGCGCTGCGCCGCAAGGCGGTCGAGAAGGGCGTGTACGAGCAGGAAGCAGCTGACCGCCTGACGGAGAACGAATGCTACCAGCTGATCTTCGCCCCGGGTTTTTCCACCAAGGCCGAGATTTCAGACGTCTCCGGGCGTGGGGTGGGCATGGATGTGGTCAAGACCAAGATCAACCAGCTCAACGGTTCCATTGATATCGACTCGGAGCTGGGCCGGGGCTCGCGCATCGTGATCAAGGTGCCCCTGACCCTGGCCATCATGCCGACGCTGATGGTGAAACTCGAGGATCAGCCGTTCGCGCTGCCCCTTGTGAACGTGGTGGAGATCTTCCATCTGGACCTGAGCAAGAAGAACATCGTGGACGGGCGTGAGTGCATCGTGGTCCGGGATCACGTGTACCCGCTGTTCTACATCAAGAAATGGCTGGTCGAGGGTGCCTCCGTGGAGACCGACGATACCGATGCCCATGTGGTGGTGGTTGCGGTCGGTACCAAGCGCGTGGGCTTTGTGGTGGATCAGCTCATCGGTCAGGAGGAAGTGGTTATCAAGCCGCTGGGCAAGATGCTCCAGGGAACGGCGGGTATGGCCGGGGCCACCATCACCGGGGACGGCACTATAGCGCTGATTCTTGACGTGCCCAGCCTCCTGCAGCATTACGCCTGACAACCGGTCCGCCTCACCGGCGCAGCAGCACCGCGGGCCGGACCCAGTGATTGGAGTCTTGGATGACGGTTTCCGTCCTTGTTGTTGATGATTCCGGGTTTTTCCGAAAACGCCTGAGCGAGATTCTCTCCGCCACCGGAGAGCTTCAGGTCGTGGCTACCGCCACCAACGGGCAGGAAGCCCTGAGCCTGGTCGAGAAACACCGCCCGGATGTGATCACCATGGACTACGAGATGCCGGTCATGGACGGCATTACCGCAGTCCGGAAGATCATGGAAAGCCGTCCCACCCCGGTTCTGATGTTCTCCTCGCTGACCTACGAGGGCGCGCGCGTGACTCTGGATGCCCTTGAGGCGGGGGCGGTGGATTTCCTGCCCAAGAACTTCGAGGAGATCGCCCGCTCCTCGAGCCGGCTCCAGGAGATCCTGCGCAAGCGCCTGCTTGAAGTGGCGCGGAGTCATCCCGGCCGTGGTGGAGGCACCGGCGCCGGTGCACGATCGGCGCCGGCGAGCGGAAGCAGTGATACTGCTTCCCCCGCCGCCCGTGAGCAGGCTCCCCGTCGACCAGCGACGCCGGAACGCCGGCAGCGGTCCGATTCCCGTCAGTCAGCCACCGTGGCGTCTGAACCCGCCGAAAGCAGTAGTGGCAGCCAGCGCCGGACGGCGGCGCGTCATTACGACGTTGTGGCCATCGGCACCTCCACGGGAGGGCCCATCGCCCTGCAGAAAGTGCTGGCGGAGCTGCCCGCCAGCTTTCCGGCCCCCATCATCCTGGTCCAGCACATGCCGGCCAGTTTCACGCTGGCTTTCGCGGACCGGCTGGACAAGCTCTGCCGCATCAAGGTGCGACAGGCTCAGGATGGTGATCCCCTTGAACCCGGCGTCGCACTGCTGGCGCCGGGCGGACAGCAGATGCTGGTTGAGAAGAAGGGGGGAACCGGCCGCATCCGGGTGATACCGGACGATGGCCGCCTCAACTACCGGCCATGCGTGGATGTCACTTTTGGTTCCATCGCGCGTGGCTATCCCGGGAAGACGCTGGCATTGATCCTGACGGGCATGGGCGCGGACGGTAAGGAGGGCTGCCGTCTGATGAAGCAGTCCGGCTCCGTGGTGTGGTCCCAGGATGAGAAAACCTCGGTGATCTACGGGATGCCCATGGCCGTGGCCAAGGCGGGGCTGACCGATGAAGTGCTGCCGCTGGACCGGATTGCGGCCCGGCTGATCGAGGGCGTCACCTGATGGATCCGCTCAGCCTGCTTGGGGTCATACTGGCATTTGCCGCGCTGCTCGGGGGGACCGTCCTCGAGGGTGGCACCCTGGGCTCGCTGATCAACCTGCCCGCCGTGGTGATTGTCATTGGCGGCACCCTTGCGGCCATTACCCTGCAGACGCCAAGCGGCGTGCTGCGCCGGGCCACGGTGCTGCTGCGCTGGGTTTTCTCGCCCCCGGACGTCAGTATGGGCGACGGCGTCGAGAAAGTGGTCGGCTGGAGCATGAAATCCCGTAAAGACGGCATTCTTGGCCTTGAGTCGGTGGCTGAGCAGGAAACCGAGCCCTTTGCCCGCAAGGGATTGCAGCTGCTGGTTGACGGTCTGGAGCCGGAAACCATCCGTTCCATGCTTGAAACCGACCTGGAATCCCGGGAGCAGGGCGACCTGGAAGCCGCCCGGGTGTTTGAGTCCATGGGGGGGTATGCGCCCACCATCGGCATCATCGGGGCGGTCATGGGCCTGATCCAGGTCATGACGCACCTCGAGGATCCGGCCCAGGTGGGAACGGGTATCGCCACCGCCTTTGTGGCCACCATCTACGGCATCGCATTGGCGAACCTGCTGTGCTTCCCGGTGGCCAGCAAGCTCCGGAGTCTGGTCCATTACCGCAGCCGCTATCAGGAGATGATGATCGACGGCCTTCTCAGTGTGCTGGAAGGAGAGAACCCGAACACCATTGAACTGCGGCTGCAGGGTTTCATGCACCGCTGAGGAGCCCACCATGAGACGCCGCCGCAGTGACAGCGAAGGACCAAGCAACGACCGCTGGCTGGTGTCCTATGCCGATTTCGTCACGGTGCTTTTCGGGTTCTTTGTTTTTCTCTATGCCATTTCCACCGCCGAGCAGGATCAGGTCCGCAAGCTTTCCGACGCCGTCCAGGGCGTGTTCACGGGAGCGCCGCGGACCATGACCCCCATCCCCATCGGTGAACCGATTACCGCCCCGGTTGAATCGGGCAGCGCTGACCAGGGGTTCTCCGATCCGGGATTGCGAGAGGAGCTGGGCAGTGCGCTGGAAGGGCTGGTGGGAAGCGACCAGATCCGTTTCCGTGAAGGTGCGAAGTGGATGGAAGTGACACTGCCCGGGGATCTGGTATTCCGCAGCGGCGGCGTGTTGCCCGGCCCCGAGGCGCAGACCGCAATTGTGCGTATCGCCGGTGTGCTGGCATCGCAGGATAATGCCATTGTGGTCGAGGGCCATACCGACAACCTGCCGATCCGAACCGGCCGGTTCCCCTCCAACTGGGAACTCTCCGCAGCGCGTGCGGGGGCCGTGGTGCGCCTGCTCGAGGACAGCGGGATCGATGGTGAGCGGCTGGCAGCGCTCGGTTATGGCGACAATCACCCCGTGGCCCGTAATGACACTGAGCGCGGGCGGGCGCGTAACCGCCGTGTCACCCTGGTTATTGGGGCGGAGGGGAGCATTCCGGCGGCACCGGGGCAACGCTGAAGCTGGCATGGAATCTGCTTCTACGTCGTCAGCAGTCAAATGGACGGCGACACCCGGTAATGAAGGGGCGGCGTCGGCACGGAGCCGCCGCAGCGGGTTTCCGGCGGCAAGGGTTGGCCGCGGCAGGACCATGAACGTCAGGGGAGTAAAGGGTGCGAATCTGGACAGTGGCGAATCAGAAGGGTGGCGTGGGCAAGACCACCACCGTGGTTGCACTGAGTGGATTGCTTGCCGATGCGGGGCATCGCGTACTGATGGTGGATCTGGATCCCCATGGCTCGGTGACCACCTATTTCGGCCATGACCCGGATGCGATTGAGCATTCGGTGTACGACCTTTTCCAGCACGAGGGAAAGGTGGCGCCCGGGCTGCCAGCGCAACTGATCACCGAGACTGCTCACCCTGGGCTGCACCTGATGCCGGCCTCCAGTGCCCTGGCCACGCTGGAGCGCCGCAGTGTTGGTGTTTCGGGCATGGGGCTGGTGATCTCACGTTCGCTGTCCACGCTCTGGGACGATTACGACTATGTTCTGCTCGACAATTCCCCTTCATTGGGGGTGCTGATGATTAATGCTCTGGCGGCGGCTCAGCACCTGCTGATGCCGGTGCAGACTGAGTTCCTGGCCCTCAAGGGGCTGGACCGGATGCTGCATACGCTGCAGATGGTTATGAAGAGTCAGAAGAACGAACTGGGCTATACCATCATTCCAACCATGTACGACCGGCGGACCCAGGCCTCGGTTCAGAGCCTGAACCAGTTGCGACGGGATTATGGCGACGAGCTCTGGCGGTTCGCCATCCCGGTGGACACACGTTTACGGGATGCCAGCCAGAAAGGCGTGGTGCCGACGGCTGTCTCCCGGGATTCCCAGGGGATACGTGCGTATCGCCGCCTGCTCTCCGATCTGCAGGAGAAGCTGGGTGATGACGGGCGTAGCCCCCAGAGCGCGGAGGCGCGGTAGATCCGCGGAGGAGACCGGACAGTGGCAGGGCGTGGCAGCAACAGACCGGATTCCATCATCGGGGATTACCTTGATGAACTCCTGTCGCCTGGTGATGACAGCCCCTGGGCAGAGGAGGGCGATGGTGGAGCTCCGGAACGTCGGCGGGCCCGTGCGCGCCGGGCCCAGCCCAGCTCCCGGCAGCTGGCCGAGGCGGAGAGGCCGGCTCTGAACCAGGCGCTGGTGAGTCCGGTCATCCGGAGCCTTGAGCAGGCCCCCGAAGACCCCCCGGAACCTGAGCCGGAACCGGAACCAGAACCGGACGTTGAAGCACTGTCCGAACCTGATACGCTTGCTGAGCCAGAGCCAGAGCCAGAGCCAGAGCCAGAGCCAGAGCCAGAGCCAGAGCCAGAGCCAGAGCCAGAGCCAGAGCCAGAGCGGCAACAGGTTATTTCCGAGGCGGTGGACGCCCCCTCAGAACCGGTTGCGGAGACGGGAACCTGGCGTAATGGTCGCCCGCCCTGGGCCCAGGAGGGGTTTGAGTGCCTCATTTTCCGGGTGGCGGGGCTTCAGCTGGCGGTGCCGCTGGTGCTGCTGGGGCAGGTGCACCGTCTTGAGCGGGAACTCACCCCGTTGTTCGGTCGGCCGGACTGGTTCATGGGCTTGCTGCGCGTGGGCGGGCATACCATCAGGGTTGCCGATACAGCACGCTGGGTCATGCCGGAACGCTACCGGGATGAGTTCCGTGACGGCTACCGCTTCGTGATCCAGCTCGGGGACAGCGCCTGGGGGCTGGCGTGCGACAACGTGGCCCAGTCCTTCCACGTCCAGCCGGACGAGGTGAAGTGGCGCAGTGAGGGTGGCCGGAGGCAGTGGTTGGCAGGCACCATAAAAAAGGAAATGTGCGCCCTGCTGGATGTGTCCCGGATGGCTGCACTTCTGCAGAAAGCGGAAACCGAGCGCAATCCGGATCTTGACCGCTGAGAATAGCGGGGAGTGGCACAGTTTGTGCTCTGTTCTATAGTGCAGGGTGCGCAGTGATGAAATATTGACAGTTGCCCGGACAGAGAGGCGGATATGGCGACCCAGAGCATTCAGAACGCGGCCCAGCAGAGCAGTGATGACCCGGTGCTGCAGTATGTGACCTTCCGGCTGGCGGATGAGACCTATGGCCTCAACGTCATGCAGATCCAGGAAGTGCTGCGGTACACAGAAATCGCGCCGGTGCCCGGGGCGCCGGATTACGTACTTGGCATCATCAACCTGCGCGGCAATGTCGTGACGGTGATCGACACCCGGCGGCGTTTCGGGCTGCCGGATGGTGAAGTCACGGATTCCACGCGCATTGTGGTGCTTGAGGCAGAGGAGCAGGTAATCGGCATCCTGGTGGACGCTGTGGCCGAGGTCATCTACATCCGCCAGAGCGAGATTGAGAGCGCACCCAATGTGGGTAACGAGGAAAGTGCCCGCTTCATTCACGGTGTCTGTAACCGTGAGGGTGAGCTGGTGATTCTGGTGGCATTCGAGAAAATGCTGACCGACGAGGAGTGGGCCGAGATCGAGGCGCTCTAGGTGGTCAGCGAAAGGAGGCTGGCATGGACATGATCGACACACTTCTTCCCTGGGCTGTTACGGCTCTGGCCATTGCACTGGTGGCGGCGCAGGGCGTCGCCAACCGGGTCCGGATGAATCGTATGGAGGCCCACTGGCGCCAGCGCTGTGATGACCTGGGCCGGGAGCTGCACGCGGTCAGCAGTGGCAGCATGGGGGTAGGGCGTCGCCTTGTGGCCTGTGAACAGTCCCTTCACCGCCTCAGTGGTGCCCTGGAGGAAATGCGGCTGAACGACCCCCTCCGGGTGCCCTATGACGAAGCTTCCAAACTGGTGGAGCTGGGTGCCGGTACCGAGGATCTGATGAACTCCTGCGGTATCTCCCGCCCAGAGGCGGAGCTGGTGTCGGCTTTGCGCAAGGGCCAGACCCGGAGCCAAGAGCATGCCGGGACCGACGAGATCGTCTAGCCTTTCCGTCTCCCATCCTGGAAATCTTCCGGGGTGAATCCCTGGAGATAGAAGCTGTAGGCCAGGATCTCGGCAATGACCCGATAGAGTGTTTCGGGAATCGCCTCGCCGAGATCCAGCCGGCTGAGCAGGGCCGCCAGGTCCGGATCCTCATAGAGCGGCACCCCATTCTCCTGTGCAACGCGAATCATCTCCCGGGCTAGTTCGTCCTGGCCGGTGCCCGAGACAGTGGGGGCGTTCGCGCCGTCATAGGTCAGGGCGATGGCCGCCTCGTGATCGCGGTTGTCAGGCATGTTCGTCCACCAGTTGCTGGGTGAGCCGGGTGATCCGGGCCGGAGGCTGTCCCTCCATGCATTCCACCGGTACCACGTCCAGATCCAGTTTCGAAAGCGCCGTTTCCAGTCGTTCCCGGGTGTTTTCAATCAGCTCGGCGGTCGCCGGTTTCTCGGCCCAGACCTGGGTTCTGAGCTGGCGTCCACGGAGGTTGATTTCAAAGTAAAGCGGACCCGTGGTATCGAAGGACAGGGCCAGCGTCAGCTGCCATTCCCGCTCAAGGGATCGGCTGTCACTGGCATCGTCCGGGTCCGCATCCCGAGGGCCGTACTCCTCCAGACGCCCCTGGAGAATCCGCACCTCCTGGTTGCCTGATACCCAGGGCAGCTCCAGGATCCAGGTCTGGTTGGGGGCATTGGCATCGGCTCCAGCGCTGGCGGCCTGTGAATGGAGCTGATTCACGGTCAGCCGATTGATCATGCCCGCCAGGAGCCGGAGCATTTCCCCGGCCCCCATGGAGCTGCTGTTGCCGCCGGGGGCCGCGCCGCTGCTGGAGCCGGTCGCTGGCGATGTGGGGAAGCGCAGGGCGCCGGTGTCGTCCATTGAGGAGGTGGTCATGGGGCCAAGCTGGCCGATGAGGCGGTGAAGGCTGGCGCCGCTCTGATCGGACGAGGTGCCGGTCACCCGGGGCAGCAGCTGGGCGGCCAGCTGGATCAGCTGGCTTTTGAGGTCGGCACGGGGTTGGGCAGCGCTTTCCGTGGCGCCTGATGGGGGCTGGTGGAGCATGCTGGACTCCCGGAAGAGCCCGCTCTGGCTTATCCATTCACGGACCTGGGCGCCGCTCATGCTGTCCAGGGCTGGCAGTCCGGTCGGGCCACTGGCGCTGTTGGTGGTGACCGTTGCGGAACCAGTTGCTATCCCCACCCCGGGCGTTGCCGCAGACTGGGGGGGCGCTCCGTTTGAGCCCATGGCTCCCTGCACCGATCGCGGTGCCGTGGGCATGAGCTGGGTAAGCTGGGCCAGACCCTGACGGATCTGCTGGGGCAGCGCCGGGTCATTGGTCTGGGCGGCGAGGCGGCTGAGGCCCTGCCCCAGGTCATGCTGAAAGGGAATCCGGTTGGCCAGTGACTGGCTCAGGGTGCTGCGTGAAGGCTGCTGAAGGCTCTCTAAAAGGCGCAGTTCATTGCCCGCCCGCATGACCTTCACCATGGTGCCCGTGTCCAGCGGCTGGTCGCTACGCACGGGCAGCTTCTGGCCTCCTACCTCCAGCAGCAGGCGGGTCCCGGGGGCCGCCCGGGTGCCGTCACCGGCCGCGCGGCTGCCACCCTCGGCCTGCAGCAGCCGGGCAAGTCGGGGCTCGCCCTCACGCAGCCCCGCGCGCTCAAGCTGTGTCGCCAGACGGGCGGGGTCGGCTCCGGTGGGCTGGCTGCTGCCGGTTCGAGTCAGCAGCGAAAGAACAGGCACTTTCACGACGGTATTCCCCGTGGCCGTTGATGGCGGCAAAAGCCGGTCGTTTTCTATATAATAGGCGCCCGGCGGGGGCAGACCCAACCCGCAGAACCCACCGGCCGGATGGACCATGACCAGTACCCTGCTCGAAGCCCGGCAGATCCACTGTGAACGCGATGACCGCCCCCTGTTCAGCGGCCTTGACTTCAGGGTCGGCAGCGGTGAACTGTGGCGGATCGCCGGACCCAATGGTGTGGGCAAGACCACTCTTCTACGGATACTGGCAGGCCTGAATCCCGCTTTCGAGGGGGAGCTGCTCTGGCAGGGGGAACCGGTGCACCGGGTCAGGACCCAGTACCAGGCGAATCTGCTGTTTCTGGGGCACAATGCGGGCGTTTCATCTTCTCTCACCGCCTATGAGAATCTCGCCGGATGGCAGGCCATGCGCACGCCCGCGGTGCCTGAGCAGGTGATGGCGGCACTGGCGGATGCGGGGCTTTCCGGGTATGAGGACCTCCCGGCGGCGCAGCTCTCCGCGGGGCAGCAGCGACGGGTGGCACTGGCACGCCTGTATCTTTCCAGCGCCCCTCTGTGGATTCTGGATGAGGCCTTCACGGCCGTGGACCGGGAGGCGGTGGCCCAGCTCGAGGCCCTGCTTGCCAACCGCGTGCGGGCCGGAGGCGCGGTCATCCTGACGACCCATCACCGCCTGGCGCTGGAAGGGGTTCAGGTACTGACACTGGGGGAGGGCTATGATGCGGTCTGAACCCAGGGTTCCGGTACGCCTCCAGGAACAGGAGGGCGGCTGGCCGCGCGCGGCTGTTGAGACCGTGCGCCGGGAATGGCTCATTGCATTCCGCAACCGCCAGGATCTGATGAATCCGCTGGTGTTCTTTGTACTCATTGTCTCGCTGTTCCCGCTGGGGGTAAGTCCTGAGCCGGAGTTCCTGCGGCAGGCCGGTCCGGGCATCGTCTGGGTGGCAGCACTGCTGTCCATACTCCTGTCCCTGAACTTGTTGTTCCGCAATGACTATGCGGATGGGCATCTGGAACAATGGGTGCTGTCCCCCCAGCCGCTGGCGCTGCTGGCACTGGCACGGGTTGCCGCCGTATGGGTCACCACGGTGTTGCCACTGGTGCTGCTGGTGCCCGTGCTGGCTGTCATGCTGCACCTGAGCCCGGGCACCGGGCTGGTTCTGGTTCTGACGCTGCTGGTGGGTACGCCCGTTCTGGTGCTGGTTGGCGCCATCGGTGCCGCGCTGACGGTGAGCCTGCGTGGCAGTGGTGTGCTGCTGGTTCTGATCATGACCCCCTTCTATGTGCCGGTGCTGATCTTTGGCACCGGAGCGGTGACGGCCGCCGTGGAAGGCGCTTCCATCACCGGGCATCTGGCCCTTTTGGGGGCCATGCTGTCGCTGGCAGTGGTGCTGGCACCGCTGGCCATCGCCGGAGCGTTGCGCATCAGCGTTTCCAATGGGTGAAATGAACTGAGGATCGCCACATGTGGCAATGGTTTCACAAACTGGGCTCCCCCAAGTGGTTCTTTGGCATCGCCGGCCGGCTGATGCCCTGGCTGGGATGGTCGGCCCTGATTGTCCTGACAGCGGGCGTGGTCTGGGGGCTGTTGTTCGCGCCCGCCGACTACCAGCAGGGGGACAGTTACCGCATCATCTTCATCCATGTACCTTCAGCCTATCTCGGGCAGTCACTCTATGTGGCCATGGCCGTCGCCGGTGTGGTGGGGCTTGTGTGGCGGATGAAGATGGCGGACACCTTCATCGCTTCCGCCACGGCGGTGGGAGCGGCCATGACATTCCTGGCGCTTCTCACCGGGGCGGTCTGGGGCAAACCCACCTGGGGCACCTGGTGGGTCTGGGACGCGCGCCTGACCTCCATGCTGCTGCTGCTGTTCCTGTACCTGGGGGTGATGGCGCTGCGTGGTGCCATGGAGGATCCGGACGTGCGTGCACGCGCCAGCGCCATCCTGGTGATTGTGGGCGTGGTGAACATCCCCATCATCAAGTACTCGGTGGAGTGGTGGAACACGCTGCATCAGCCGGCAACCATCAAGGTGACGGAGGCGCCCTCCATGCCGGCCAGCATGTGGGTGCCGCTGCTGATCTGCCTGCTGGGATTCCACCTGCTTGTGGCCTGGCTGATTCTCTGGCGCATGCGTAATGACATTCTGTTAAGAGAGCGGCGCGCACGCTGGGTTCGGGACTGGGTTCTGGCACAATAGGGGCCTCGGAGGCGATATATGCAGTTCGATTCATTCCAGGCACTGATCACGATGGGAGGCCACGGGGCCTACGTCTGGTTCAGTTACGCCACATTCATACTGGTGATCCTGGGGCTGATCCTTGCCACCGCTATCCAGCGTCGGCAGGTCATTAAGCATCATCGCCGCCTCATGCGCAGTGAGGCACAACGCCATGGCAGTGGAGGAAAGACACACAATGCATCCGGTGCGTAAACGCCGTCTCACCATCGTTCTGGCTCTGTTCGCGGGCTTTGCCGTGGCCGTATCGCTGGCGGTGGTCGCCCTGCAGGAGAACATGAATCTCTTCTACAGCCCCGCCGAGATTGCAACCGGCAAGGCGCCGGTCCAGCAGCGGATCCGGGCCGGTGGCCTGGTCGCGCAGGGCAGTCTCAAGCGTGATCCGGATTCCCTGAAGGTCCGCTTTGTCATCACGGACAACCAGGGTCGGGTGCCGGTTGAATACAAAGGGATCCTGCCGGACCTGTTCCGGGAGGGCCAGGGCGTTGTGGCGCTTGGTGAGCTGAACGAGGACGGCATGCTCAGGGCGGACCAGGTACTGGCAAAGCACGACGAGGACTACATGCCGCCCGAGGTCAAGAAGGCCCTGGAGAAATCCGGGCGCCTGAAGGAAGGGGGTGACTACCCGGCAGAAGGAATGGATCACGGTAACAGCAGTAGCAGCGGCACCTGAGGTGCTGGTGGCAGTGACTCTGACGCAGGAGAAATAATGGTTCCTGAACTCGGCAATTTCGCACTGATCCTGGCGTTGCTTATGGCGGTGGCGCTGGTGGTGGTGCCCATGACAGGGGCGACGATCCGCCATCCGGGCCTGATGGCCTTTGACCGGCCGCTGGTGGCGGGCATGTTTGTGATGCTCGTGCTCAGCTACGCCTGCCTTACCTGGTCCTTCATGGTCGATGACTTCTCCGTGGGCTATGTGGCCAACAACAGCAACAGTATGCTGCCCTGGTACTATAAGTTCAGTGCAGTCTGGGGCGGTCACGAGGGCTCGATGCTGCTCTGGGTGCTGATCCTGGGGGCCTGGACGCTGGCGGTGGCCCTGTTCAGCCGCAACCTCCCGGACGAGATGCGGGCCCGGGTGCTGTCCATCATGGGGCTGATCGGAGTTGGCTTCATGCTGTTTACGCTGATCACCTCCAATCCCTTTGAGCGCATGCTGCCGAATATTCCCCGGGATGGGGCCGACCTGAACCCGCTGCTGCAGGATTTCGGTCTGATCGTTCATCCGCCGATGCTCTACATGGGCTATGTGGGCTTCTCAGTGGTGTTTGCTTTCGCCATCGCCTCGCTGCTGGGTGGCCGCCTGGATGCCGTCTGGGCCCGCTGGTCGCGCCCCTGGACCACGGTGGCGTGGGCCTTTCTCACCCTTGGTATCGCCCTGGGCAGCTGGTGGGCCTACTACGAGCTTGGTTGGGGCGGCTGGTGGTTCTGGGACCCGGTCGAGAATGCCTCGTTCATGCCCTGGCTTGTGGGCACGGCTCTGATCCATTCACTGGCGGTGACCGAGAAGCGTGGTGTCTTCAAGAGCTGGACGGTGCTGCTGGCCATCATGACGTTCGCGCTGAGCATACTGGGGACCTTCCTGGTGCGCTCCGGGGTGCTGACCTCGGTGCATGCGTTCGCCACCGATCCGGAACGGGGCTTCTTCATACTGATGATGCTGGCGGTCACCGTGGTTGGCTCTCTGGCCCTCTACGCGATCCGGGCGCCGGCGGTGCAGGGCCGTACCGGGTTCACCCTGTTCTCCCGGGAAGCCCTGCTGCTGCTGAACAATGTCTTCCTGGTGGTAGCGACCTTTGTGGTTCTCCTGGGAACCATTTTCCCGCTGATCCTCGATTACATGGGAGGCGGAACCCTGTCCGTGGGGGAACCCTACTTCAACATCACGTTCGTGCCCATTGCCCTGATGACCGGGGTCATTCTGGGCTTCGGGGTGCTGACACGCTGGAAGCGCACGCCCGTGGACCTGGTGCTGCGCAAGCTGCTGGTGCCGGCCGTGCTCAGTGTCATCGTTGCGGTGGTCACGCCACTGCTGATGGTGGGGGAACTCAGTGTCCTCAGCGTCATCGGTCTGATGGTGGCGGCATGGGTTGCCTTCACCACGCTCAGGGACGTCTGGGACAAGACAGCCAGCCGCCAGGGTCGCTGGCATGGCCTGCGCCGGCTTTCGCGCAGCTACAACGGCATGGTTCTGGGGCACGTGGGCCTGGCCATGTCGATCGCCGGCGCCACCATGGTCTCCATCCACGGGGTGGAGCAGGACCGGCGGATGGCCCCGGGCGACCGACTCGAGGTTGCCGGCTATGAATGGCATTTCGCGGATCTGGGGGAACGCCAGGGGCCCAACTTCACGGCACAGCGGGCAACCTTTGACATCTACCGGGAGGGTGAGAAAGTGACCACCGTTTACCCGGAGAAACGCCACTATCCGGTCCGGGACAGCGTCATGACCAATGCCGGCATCAGCGCCGGGGTTCTCAAGGACCTGTTTGTGGCTCTGGGTGAGAATGTTGAGGGACAGACGGCCTGGAGCGTGCGCATCCAGTACAAGCCCATGGTGCGCTGGATCTGGGGCGGTGCCCTTTTCATGGCGCTCGGTGGTGCCTTTGCGGTCAGTGATCGGCGTTACCGCGTGCGCCAGAGGCAGACGGTCACCGTGGCCGAAAAGCCCAGGGCCAGCCAGCCCGTGGCTGAAGGAGCGGCGTCATGAACCGGATCTGGCTTTTCCTGCCGCTGGTTCTAGCGGTCACGCTGGGTGTAGTCCTCTATTGGGGCCTCGGTGAGGACCCCAGTGAGCTGGATTCCGCGCTGGTGGGCCGTGAGGTGCCGTCTTTCGAACTGCCCATGCTTCGTGAAGCCGAATCACCTGCCAGGCCGGAGATGCTGAAGGGCAAGGTTCAGTTGTTGAACGTCTGGGCGACCTGGTGTGCGGCCTGCCGCGTGGAGCATCCACACCTTAACCGGCTTGCGGAGCAGGGGGTGCCCATTGTGGGGCTCAACTACAAGGATGAGCGGGATAAGGCTGTGGAATGGCTGGCCGAGCGTGGCGACCCTTACACCCAGGTGATCTATGACCCGGAAGGCAGCCTGGGATTTGACCTCGGTGTCTATGGCGCACCGGAAACCTATCTGATCGATGCCAAGGGCATCGTCCGCCACCGTCATGTGGGCGTGGTGGATCAAGACGTCTGGGAGTCCGATTTTGAGCCGCTCTATGAACGTTACCGTCAAGACGGTTGAAGCCGTCCTGTTGCTGCTGGCTGTGATGCTGCTTGCCATGCCGGCTGCGGCCCAGGAGCGTTTCGAGGACCCGCAGCTGCGTGAACGTTTCAGCGAACTCACGCGGGAGCTCAGGTGCCCGAAGTGTCAGAATGAATCCATTGCCGAATCCGGAGCCCCCATCTCTGAGGACATGCGCGAGCGCGTTCGCCGGATGATGCGCGAGGGTGCCACGGATGAGGAGATCCGCCAGGCCATGGTGGATCGTTTCGGCAGTTTCGTGAGCTATCGGCCGGAGTTCGCCCCCCGCACCTGGGCACTCTGGATCGGCCCCTTTGTGGCGCTGGTGATCGGTGTCGGCGTGGTGCTTGCTCTGGTGGCGCGGAATCGCGCACGCCGACAGCTTGATTCAACCCCGCTGTCCGACGAAGAGCGTCGCCGCGCGGAGCAGTGGCTGCGTGATGAATGAATCCCAACCCGAGTGAGCTTTTATGCCCCTGAATTTCTGGCTTGCCGTCCTCCTTCTGATCATCCTGGCGCTGGTCTTTGTCATCTATCCGATGCTGTTCGCCCGCCGCTCCAGGCCCATGGTGCAGTATCGCGAGCAGAACCTTGCCACCTACCGAGCCCGTCTTGCCGAGCTGGAACGCGAGCGGGATGAGGGAGCCCTGGATGAATCGGGGTTCGAGTCCCTCAAGGATGAACTGGAGATGCGTCTTCTGCGCGATGTCGAGGTGGAGGGCGCAGAAAGTGACGGCAGCTCCCGGGGGCGCGCTGGTGTCGTGATCACGACGCTGGTGCTGGTGCTGGCGCTGCCGGTGGGGGCCTTCCTGCTCTATGATTCGCTGGGCGCCAGTGACCAGGTGGCGCAGTTCCGCGAACGTCAGCAGATGATGCAGGGCGGTATGGATGCGTCCGATGTGGATGCCATGGTGCAGCGCCTTCAGGCACGGCTGGAGGCGGACCCGGATAATCCACAGGGGTGGGCCATGCTGGGGCGCAGCTACATGCAGCTCGAGCGCTTCCGGCAGGCTGCCGAAGCCTATGGCGAACTGGCGCGCGCCATTGAGCGTGCCGGAGACGGGAACCCGGCGGCAGCCCTTGGGCTGCGGGCCCAGGCCCTGTTCATGGCCAACCAGGGGGAGGTGACCCCTGAAGTTGATAATGCCATCAGCCGTGCCCGCGAGGGTAACCCGGATGAGGTCAACAGCCTGGGCCTTCTGGGCGTTGAGGCGTTCCGCAGTGGCGACTACCGCGAGGCGCTGGACTACTGGGAGCGCATTCTGGAGATCGCCCCGGATCACCCGCAGGCCGACAGCATCCGGCGGGGGGTGGCAGCAGCGTATTCAGAGCTTGGAGAGCCGGTGCCCGAGGACCTCCGTCAGGAGGACCGCAATCAGAGCGGCGAATCGGGCAGCTAGGAACCGTTGCGGGGGCGGCCGGCGAGCCGCCTCAGTACGCCCACCAGTTCATCCCCCTCCCAGGCCTCACGTTCATCCGGATTGGCAAACAGATGGCGCTCCAGCGCCTGAAGTTCCCGGGTGAGCTGGGGGTCATTCAGGTAGGCGGTGACATCGCCCACAGTACGCAGAGACGGGCGATTGAAATGTACCGCCGCCCAGTGGGGCAGCAGGGTCAGAGTGTCCGCCTCGCCCCTGCGGGCATGCTCACACAGAGCACGGAAACGCTCCCGGTTGGCCTTCTCCTCAGTGCTCAGCGCCAGCGTGTCGTCCCTGGTGTGGCGGTTGCGCCACCACGCGATGCCCGTGATCAGCCACCCGGAGGCGAGCACCACAGCCAGCCAGAACCACAGCGGAGGCAGGGCGGTACTGCCGGGGCGGGAGAGGTTGATCCTGGAGAGTGCCTCCCTGACGTCCTTCTCGGCGCTTTCGTTGGCTTCGGCGCCGGCCGCGGGCTCAACCTTCATTTCATGGGCCTGTAGCACAGCCTCACGCTGCTCATTCTCTTCCACGTCCCACCAGGGAATGCGGACTTCCGGCAGGGTGATTCGGCCTGGTTCAATGGGGACCAGGCTGGAACGCTTGCGCAGCCGCCCCTCGATGCTGTCTCCGGTCAAGCGTGACTCTGATTTCCAGGGGCTGGGGTACTCCCTCAGGCTGTCCGGATAACCGATGGTGAGTCGGGGCAGAGACTCGGGAGCCACACCCACAGCCCGTATATGGATGTCACGGCGTATGCTGTCGCCGGCGTGCACCGAATCCGGGGAATCCGACCACTCCTGAGTGAGTTCCAGGTTGCGCGCGGGCAGCCAGATTTCGCCGCTGAAGGATTCCGGTGGCGGATTTACCTTGATGCGCTGGGACGGCGCGGTGGCGATTACGGGTACCAGATCGCCGCCTTCAGTCTGCTTGCGTGCCTCAAAGCGCTGTTCGGGAAGAATCAGGGTGCCGGCGGACTGAGGGACGATCACAAAGCGCCGCTCCACCACCTGCCATTCACGCCCGTCCCTTTCGGCCCTGTATTCGCGCTGCTCACCCAGTGGTTTGACCATGGCATCAGGAATCGTGGGTGAGGATAGATTCGCCTGCGCCAGGGGTGGCTCATAGTAGACGCGCTGGGTCAGGATGATCTGCTGCTGCACATAGACTTCCCCCTCACTCAGGTTGACGTCCAGCCGGGCTTCGGGTTCGGCGCGTTCCGCGGGCGCCACGCCGGGCATGACGGTGACGTCGATGGAGCGGCTCTGCATGTCCTGGAACTGCAGTGCGGGAATGGTCAGCTCGCCCGATCTTCGGGGAGCCAGGAGAAAGGTCCAGGTGACCTGCCCCCGGTTGACGCCGTTCTTGGACTGGATGGCCATGCGCTGGTGGCGGTCCAGAATCCGGAAATTGTGCTCCAGTGGGGCTGTGTTGGGATGGGGGATATCCATCTCCGCGGGGTTGAGCAGTGAGCCCAGACTGAAGTCGAGTTCGGTTTCGGTGTCGAGGGTGAGGGTGATCAGTTCATTGGCATAGAGGCGTTTGGGATTGGCCGAGGCGGTGAGGTCCGCCAGGGCGATACTGCTCCAGCCGGTCAGCATCGCCAGCAGGGCAAAAGTGCACAGGGTAATCCGACAGATCCGCATGACAGCGCAGTTGCTCCTGGTCCGGGTGGGCAATCCGTGTCACATCCTCGCGCACCCGGCGGCAAGGCTCAAGCCACGGAACGGGACACAGTTCCGGATCAGCCGGGTTATTTCCAAATCGTAATTGAATGCGGCCATCCATAAGGAGTTACCGCAAATCCATGGGCCATAGGGCGTGGTTTTGTCTATGCTGAGGGAACGCAGACCGACGGCCACAGGATGCCATCATGAATGAGGAAACCTTCTCCACCATGGCGGAGTTCCAGCAGAAGCTCGATGGGGCGCTGAGAGAGCGTCTTCCGGCAGACCAGGCGGATCGCATCAGCGACTTCGCCCAGCGCTATTTCGAACACATGCCCTTCGCTGAGTTGGTCCAGCAGCGCTTCCTTGATGCCTACGGAGCTGTGCTCTCAGCCTGGGAGTTTGTCCAGCAGGGTCCGGGCCAGGAGTCGCGGGTCTGGGTGTTCAATCCGGATCTGGAGAAGGATGGCTGGGAGTCCAGCCATACGGTGATGTTCGTGCTGCATCCGAACATCCCCTTCCTGATCGACTCCATGCGCATGGAGGTCAATGCCCGGGAATTGAATATCCATACCATCCATTACACCATCCTCAATCCCGAGCGTGATGAAAAAGGCGATCTGGTGCGGCTTAACGAGGCCGTGAAGAAGCCGCTCGAGCCGGGCGAGGAAGCCCTGATCGTGATGGAAGTGGATCGCCACTCGGACAGCGCCGCCCTGAGTGCCCTGCGTGCCGACGTGGAGCAGGTACTTGGAGAGGTCCGGATTGCGGTGTCGGACTTCCCCCGTATGCGCGACAAGGCAACGGCCATACTGGATGAGCTGGCGGACCCGCCGAAGACGCTGTCGTCGGAGGAGGTCAGCGAGGCCAGGGCCTTTCTGGAATGGCTGGTGGATGACCGTTTCACCTTCCTGGGCTATGACGAGTACGACTTCGTGCGTGAGAACCGGCGCACGGAGATCCGGCAGGTGCCGGATTCCGAACTGGGGATTCTGCGAACCTACAATGAGCGGCCGAGCAGCATCCGCATGAAGGATATGCCGCGCCAGACGCGCGAGGCCATGACCGACAGCAGCAGTCTGTTCATTTTCGGCAAGTCCGCCCAGCGCTCACGCATCCACAGGCCGGCGTATCCGGACTACATCGCCATCAAGAAACTGGATGAGAAAGGGCGTGTCGTGGGCGAGCGTCGCTTCCTCGGTCTCTACACCTCACGGGTTTACCATGAGCGCCCGGATGAGATTCCTCTGCTGCGGCGCAAGATCGAATACGTGCTGAGCCAGTCAGGGTTCCCGCGTGAGGACTACGCGGGCAAGGAACTGGATCAGATCCTGACGGTCTACCCCCGGGACCAGCTTTTCCAGATCGGGGGGGACGAGCTGGTGGATGTGGCCAAGGCCATCCTCTATATCCAGGAACGGCGCAAGATCCGGTTGTTCATGCGCGAGGACGTCTATGGCCAGTTCGTAACCTGTCTGGCATTCGTGCCGCGCGAACTGTATTCAACCCAGCTGCGGGTGAGCATGCAGAATGCCATCGTGCGGGCGCTGGATGCCGAGGGCATTGATTTCACCACCTATTTCTCGGAATCCGTGCTGGCGCGCACCCAGTTCACAGTACGGGTTCAGCCCCAGGAGAACCGGGTTCTGCCGGTGGAGGAACTGCAGCAGAAACTGGTGGAACTGGCGCGCTCCTGGCAGGACACCCTGCAGGAGGCTCTGATCGAGCACCACGGTGAAGAGATCGGGACCCGGCTCTCCGCCTGCTATGAGAATGCCTTTCCGGCGGGCTACCGGGACATGTTCTCGGCACGGCGTGCCGCGATTGACGTGGAATACCTGGACCGGATCCATGAAACCGGCCGGATGGCCATGAGCTTCTACCGGGATCCGGAGGAGAGCGCCAACACGCTGCACTTCAAGCTGTTCCATCCGCATCAGCAGCTGCCGCTTTCCGACGTGATTCCGGTGTTCGAGAACATCGGTTTCCGGGTGATCGGCGAGCATCCGTTCGAGATCACGGACCGCAGCGGCAATACCCACTGGATCCATGATTTCGCGCTGCGCTCACGCTCCGGCGAGCCCATCGACATTGAGCGCATCAGGCCCATCTTTGAATCGCTGTTCACCCGTGTCTGGCATGGCGAGGGGGAGAACGACCACTTCAACCAGCTGCTGCTGGCCGGCTACCTGGACTGGCGTTCCATCTCGCTGCTGCGGGCCTATGCGCGCTATATGCAGCAGATCCGCATCAGCAACAGCCAGACCTTCATCGCCGGAACCCTGGCACGACATGGCAAGCTGGTATCACTGCTTCTGCAGTTCTTCGATGTGCGCTTCAACCCAGAGCGTTACCAGAGCGAGCGCCAGTGCGAGGCGGCCCAGAAAAAGATCGCCATTGAGTTCGGCAGTGGCCTGGATGAGGTACCGAACCTGAGCGAGGATCGGGTTCTGCGGCTGTTCCTTGAGCTGATGCAGGCCACGACCCGGACCAATTTCTACCAGGAGGGGAGCAACGGGGACAGCAACTGCATCAGCCTGAAATTTGATCCTTCCCAGCTTGCCGACCTGCCGCGCCCGCGGCCGGTCTATGAGATTTTTGTGTACTCGCCCCAGGTGGAAGGGGTTCACCTGCGCGGTGGCAAGGTGGCACGCGGGGGGCTGCGGTGGTCGGACCGGTTCGAGGATTACCGCACCGAGATCCTGGGGCTGGTGAAGGCCCAGCAGGTCAAGAACGCGGTGATTGTGCCCGTGGGGGCCAAGGGCGGTTTCGTCGCCAAACAGATTCACCGGGACGCCGACCGTCAGGAGGTGCAGGCCGCCGGGCGTGCCGCCTACAGCTGCTTCATCCGGGGGCTTCTGGATGTGACGGACAACTTTGTTGATGGCGAAGTGATCCCGCCCAAAGGTGTCATCCGTCACGATGAGGACGACTACTACCTGGTGGTGGCACCGGATAAGGGGACGGCGACCTTCTCGGATCTGGCCAACGAGATCTCCAACGAATACGGCTTCTGGATGGAGGACGGTTTCGCCTCCGGCGGCAGCTATGGGTATGACCACAAGAAGATGGGGATCACCGCCAAAGGGGCCTGGGTGTCCGTGGAACGCCACTTCCGCGAGCTGGGCGTGAACACCGATACCGATGAGTTCAGCGTCGTCGGGATCGGTGACATGGCCGGCGACGTGTTCGGTAACGGCATGCTGCTGTCCAGAAAGATCCGTCTGGTGGCGGCCTTCAATCACCAGCACATCTTCCTGGACCCGGATCCGGACCCCGAGGCGAGCTTCCGTGAGCGCGAGCGCCTGTTCGCGCTGCCGGGCTCCTCATGGGAGGAGTACGATACCGGGGTGATTTCCGAAGGCGGGGGCGTGTTCAGCCGGGCCTCCAAGTCGGTCCCGCTGAGCCAGCCGGTCAAGGAGCTGCTCGGCACCCGTTCCGATCACATGCCGCCAAACATGCTGATTTCCCACCTGCTGCGAATGCGGCATGACCTGCTCTGGCTCGGTGGTATCGGCACCTTCGTCAAGAGCCGCCACGAATCCCATGGCGATGTGGGAGATAAGGCCAACGACGGACTGCGAGTGGACGGGGCCGAACTGGGCTCGCGTGTTGTGGGCGAGGGCGGCAACCTGGGCATGTCCCAGGCCGGTCGCGTGGAGTTTGCGCGCCATGGCGGTCGCTGCAACACCGATTTCATTGACAACTCCGGTGGGGTGGACTGCTCCGACCGGGAGGTCAACATGAAGATCCTGCTCAACCGGCAGGTGGCCCAGGGGGATCTGACCTTCAAGCAGCGTAATGAGTTCCTCACCAGCATGACCGAGGATGTTTCCCGCCTGGTGCTGGAGAACAACTACCGCCAGACCCAGGCGATTTCCATCGCGAACTCGGAAGGGGCTGAGAGGCTTGAGGAGTACCGGCGCCTGATGGTCCGGTACGAGAACCGGGGCCTGCTCGACCGTGGGCTCGAGAATCTGCCCGACGAAGAGGCGCTGAACGAGCGCCAGCTGAACGGGCAGGGGCTGACCCGCCCGGAACTGTCAGTGCTGATCGCGGTGGTTAAGGCAGACCTCAAGCAGGTGCTGGTCGCCAGCGATCTTCCGGAGGATCCCGGGGTCAAGCCCATGATCCGGGAGATGTTCCCCTCACAGCTGGTCGAACGTTTCGACCAGGCGCTTGAGCAGCACCAGCTGCGGCGCGAGATCATTGCCACACGGGTAGCCAATGATCTGGTCAATCACATGGGCATGACCTTTGTGGAACGGCTTCAGCAGTCCACCGGCGCAGCACTGCCATCCATTGCCAGGGCCTATCTTATCTCCAAGAGGATCTATCGCCTGGATTACTGGTGGCAGCAGGTGGAGGCGTTGGACTACAGCATCTCGAGCGACCTCCAGATTGAGCTCCAGAGTGAACTGATGCGCCTTGTGCGGCGTGGTGCGCGCTGGCTTCTGCGCAACCGGCGGAGTGAAATCGACATGCCGACCCAGGTTGAACGTTTCCAGACCCGGCTGGACGCCATGGCGGGTGATCTGCCGTCCTACATTGGTGAGCGGGCGCTGGATCTCTGGCAGCAGGAGCGTGACCGGCTGACGGGTGAGGGCGTTCCCGAGCCGCTTGCCGGGGTTGTCGCCGGCTCCGGCCACCTTCTCTCCGGGCTGGGGATCATCGATGCCCGCGAGGAAACCGGTCTGGACCTCAAGGAAGTAGCGCATCTCTACTTCGCGGTGGGAGACGAGCTGGAGCTGGACTGGTTCGCCAGCGCCATATCCGCGCTGGTGCCCCGCAGCCACTGGGAGGCGCTGGCCCGGGAAAGTTTCCGCGAGGACCTGAACTGGCAGCAGCGTGCGCTGACGACGGGGATACTGCGGTCACGTACTCCGGGTACGGATCTACAGACCACCCTCCAGACCTGGGCCAGTGAGCATGCCGGTCTGATCGAGCGCTGGCACGGCATCATGGGGGAGCTGCGCAGTCAGAACACGCCGGAATACGCTATGTTCTCCGTTGCCCTGCGGGAACTGCTGGATCTGGCGCAGAGCACTGTGCACGTGGGCATCAGCGGCTGACCGGGTGCGGGGTTTCAGCGAGGGCGATCTGATTGCGGCCATTGTCCTTGGCCGCATAGAGCGCCTTATCGACCAGTGACAGCCACTGGTGGTGATCGCCCATCGTGCTGCTCACCTGGGCGACGCCGAGGCTGATCGTGCATTGAATAATGCCGGCCTCGGTCGTCACTTCCATGGTGCTGATCGACTGCCGCAGCCGTTCGCCCAGTATCTCACCGCCCCCGATATCCGTTTCCGGCAGTATCACGGCGAATTCCTCGCCTCCGTAGCGACCCGCTATGTCCGTCTGTCTGAGGCGTTCCGAGATCATCCCTGAAACCGCCCGGATGACATCGTCACCGGCCTGGTGTCCCCAGGTATCGTTAATGGGCTTGAAGTGATCAATGTCGAGCATCAGCAGCGTTCCGATGCTCCCGTAGCGGCGGAATCGCTCAAATTCGCTGGCCAGGAGTGACTCCCAGGCACAGCGATTGAGCAGCCCGGTCAGGCCATCGCTCTGGCTCTGCTGCTGCAGGCGGGCGTTGGAACGCTCCATCCGGAGTTTGGCAGTCGCACTGTCCGTGACGTCGTAAACCACCAGGCAGACATGGTCCACCTCCCCTGAGGCACTGGTTAGGGGGCTGAAGGTGATGTTCTGGTACATACAGGGCTCGGTGCCCGTAATCGGTCGTGCATTACGGAAAGGGAACGGGTGGGGGCGTTGTTCCCAGGTGGTGAAGGTGCGCATGTTCAGTGTCAGCGCGGTTTCCATCTTGCGCCAGATCCAGCCTTCATGGATTTCCGGAAAAATCTCTAAGAGTGAGCAATCCTGGACCCGGGTGGCACTGAAGCCGCTGTGATTTTCCATGAACCCATTCCAGAGCTGGATGCGGAGCTGGCGATCCAGTACCACCAGCCCAACCTCAATGGTCTGGAGCATATCCATGATCCAGTGGAATTCATGCAGAGTATTTCTTGATTCCGTCATGCTGAACCCCCCGTGCTGGGATCGGGAAGCCACGCGAGAGCCTCGCGCAGCGGAGCTACGGATTCCTCACTGAACAGCAGAAGCAGGTCGCACTCGAGGTCGTGGGATTCGATGGTGTAGGTGAGTTCGATGGTCAGGATCTGCTGCCACGCATACTGGCTTCCGTCCAGGAGATCGCTGATGTCCAGATGCGTACCGAGAACAACCGGGTGACTCAGTCCGAACTGTCTGTCCATCTGTTGCCCGAAGCCGCGCAGGAACGCCCCTACCATGATACTGGAAAGGTCCATGAGCGGTTCGGTGTTGTTGCTGGCATTGTCCTCCTCCGGGTAGCCGAGCAGGTGGGACAGTGTCTCCAGCCGGGCATTATTGAACAGTAAAAGGCCCTCCCCGGTGATGCCGGCGCCACTGAATCCCTGGCACACGCCTGACCAGGTGGAGGTCGAATCCGTGATGTTCAGGGCCATTCGCAGCTCCGAGGCTGCCAGCATGTTGACGCGCGGCACGGGAAGTTTGATGAATACATCCAGCAGCCGTGCCAGAAGGTCGCCTGCCTGACCCATGGCAATATTGGCAATCTCCTGAAGCGCATCCTGCCAGGGCACATCCGGATCCGAGCCTGGAGTGGGCGGTGCGGTTACATTCTCCGTGCCATGCCCAGAGGGACTGTAAAGTCCATAGTCTTTCAGGGTCTGCGCGAGAACCTGAGGGTCGATGGGTTTACGGATGAAATTGAGCGCACCGAGCCGTAGGACCCGCCTGTAAGCCTCGGGTTGGATGTCCCCGGAAACGACAAGTACAAGGGCGGGCAGTTCTTCCCGATGTACATGCTCGAGCACCACGTATCCGTCGGAGCCCGGCATATTGAGATCGAGAAAGACCACAGAGCCCTTACCGTCACGGATCGCCTCAAGGCAGGCATCGCCGTCCTCCACAAAGGTCAGCGTGGTGTCCCAGTCCGCAGGCAGGGCCCGGGCCATCTGTTTGCGTGCCATGGAGGAGTCGTCGCAGATGATCACGCCTGTGGACATCGATGCTCCGGAAAATTGGGGGAGAAAGGCACCAGGTCAGTCCCAGTAACGTATTCCAGAAAGGTAGCAGGTGCATTGGATTTTTCACATGGATCGGGGCGGGGAAGTCAGCAGGACGTGTTCATGATAGTATGGCCTTACGTGACTGCGCGGGAGAACCGCAGATGGCGGATGCCGACAGGTGTTCACTGATCCGGGAAAAACTGACCCTGGCGGGCCAGCTGGTGCGTCTCTCGGAGGACTCTGGTTCTCCGAAAACAGTGGTAACGGGCGAGGCACTGCTTCAGGGCACTGTGGCTCTGCTTGCCGAGGCCAGAGCACTCCTCCTGAAGCTGGTGGCTGAAAGCGCCAGTGATGAGGCGGGTGATGTCGATTCCCTGGCGACCCTGCGCGCGAGGGTTGGCGACCAACCCGGTGAGGTTCAGGTGTTGTCAGCTGCTGCCGCGGACGGTAACAGCTGGTGGTCGAGGCTGGAAGTACTGCTGACGCGTCAGCAGGAGCCCGGGAGGCGTGCATCGCGACCGCGTGACGAGGCGTTGATCGCCGTTGCAGCGGCAGGGCCGGACTGTTCTCCCGACGCCCTTCGATCACTGATCAGTGACTTCAGGGATTATTTTGAGACGTTCGTGGAACGTCATGACCAATGGTAAAAGGCGTTGTCTATGCCCACATCCTTTCTGGAAATCATTCAACTGCCCACCGGTGAGTACGCGCTGCGCCGGGCGGATGATGAAAGTACCCCCCTGGTGCGGATCCGTTTCTCAGATGAAGCCAAGGAGATGCTCCAGGACAATGACCTGAACGTGGCCAAGGCCATGATCACCGCCGGCCTGGAGGCGGCGGGGTCCACCACCGATGACATCGGTGACATGGAGATGGAAGAAGAAGACACCATGCCCCCCGCCTACAACCAGACCGTTCACTGAGAATGGGTCTGTCTCTGCCGCAGTATGACTCCATGGCTGTGACCGCGTACGGAGGCGTTCTCCAGGCGGCCATAGCTGTGGCGGCTCAGTCCCGAGGTCCAGAGCACCACAGCATGGCAGGTACCAGCTGACAGCGCTTTTTCCGCCAGCGTCTCGGCGCTGTGCTGGGCCGAGGAGCGGAGGATCAGAAGCTGGTGCTGGATGATGCCGTGATGCTGCTGCCACTTGCCAACCAGTCCTGCCGGTGGGTCGATCCAGGCCAGCCAGCGTTCCTCCTGGTTGAGCTGGGTCAGCATCGGCAGCAGCAGCTGGAAGTTCTCGATCTGTTCCTCCGGCAGGATAATCTCCGTCACGTTCGCCTCCGGCGCCTCCGGAGCGTGACTCCCGCCGCCTTCGCCGGTTCCCGAGGCGGTCTCGGTGGCAGGGGGATTCCGCTGTTCCTGTGGGGTGAGATCCAGTTGTTCCATGATGGGGCTCCTGTCAGCTTCTGTGGGGTGGGTCAGTGCAGATCACCGCGGCGGATGACGCCCACGCCCAGCCCTTCGATATCCAGTGGCGTGTCAGTCAGATCCACCTGGATGGGGTCGAACTCATCATTCTCGGCAATGAGCCAGACGGTACTGCCCTCCCGGCGGAAGCGCTTGACGGTGACCTCATCCTCCAGCCGTGCCACCACGATCTGGCCGTTGTGGACGTCCGTGGTGCGGTGAACGGCCAGCAGGTCGCCGTCGAGGATGCCCACATTCTCCATGCTGGTCCCGCGCACCCGCAGGAAATAGTCTGCTGCCGGGGTGAAGAATCCAGGCTCCAGAGTGCAATGATCCTCGATGTTCTCCTCGGCGAGGATGGGGTTGCCGGCGGCAACCTGACCGACGATCGGGATGCCGGGGCTTTCCTCGACTTCCGGGAGCCGGATGCCGCGGCTGGCGCCCTTGACCATTTCGATGGCGCCCTTGCGGGCCAGGGCCCGGAGGTGTTCCTCCGCCGCGTTGGCGGATTTGAAACCCAGGGTGCTGGCGATTTCAGCCCGCGTGGGCGGGTAGCCCGTGGAATGCACGTGCTCGCGGATCAGGTCGAGAATCTGTTGCTGTCTTGGCGTCAGGTTCATAGTTAGGGCCACTGTTTTTCCGTACAGGTACTGTCAATGTATACAGTCTTCGTGGCCCTGTCAAAGGGGATCAGCCGATGGAGAAAGTGCCCGGGGGGTGGGCGTCACTGGGTTGGGTTTCAACACGGCTTACTGAGGCGGCGGGTGGGCCATGGTGAAGCCAGTCCACCAGCTGGTTGACGGCGTTCTCACCGCCGCAGGCAAGTACTTCCACACTGCCGTCGGGCTGGTTGCGGGCGTAGCCGGTGACGCCCAGCCGCTGCGCCTGGGCGCGGGTGTTGTCACGGAAGCTTACGCCCTGAACGCGGCCCTCCACCCGGGCCAGGATACAGGTCTCTGCCATAGCGTTGTCCTCCTACCAGCGGGCCTTGTCCCACATCTCGGGATTGGCCCAGTTCTCCGGATTGTTCCATTCGCGCACGTAATTGTAGGTATCCAGATCATAGGCGAACAGTGTGGCATTCACGGGATCGGTGTAGTGGTAGAGGCGGGTGAACCCCATGCCGATGAAATCCTGGAATCGCCAGGGGCTGCCGTCGCGGACATAGACAGCGATCCGGGTAGCGCCCATGTTCCGGAGCTGGCCGAGCAGCTTCTGGCCCTGCTGCTGTGGCAGTTCCTCCAGTGTGTCGGTGATCAGGGCCAGGTCGAACAGCCTTGGTAGCGGAAAGGCACTGTTGGGGTCTTCGGCAGGAAGACGCAGGCACTCGGCCTCTGCCGGTCGCTCCGGCCATTCCTGCAGGCACTGTTCGGCCAGACCGGCGCTGTGGACGACGGACGTGGGCTGGTAATGCGCCAGGATCATGGTCAGGTCCTGTTCGGGATTGTAGCCGTTGGCGTCGGTGGCCATGGGCGCCTCGCGGAGTCGGGAATTACTGGAAGTCTCGGCTTCTGACGTTGAGCCTGTCAATGAGATGGCTGAGGTCATCCAGGCGCCCGGCGATCACGTGGATAACCCCTTCCTGACGCTCCAGGGTGCCACGGACCTGCAACAGCCGGGCGTTGAGCAGGGGGCGGCGCTGACAGCGGGCGGTGTCCCGCCAGACGATCACATTGATATTGCCGGTCTCGTCCTCAAGGGTCACGAAGGTAACGCCGGCGGCGGAACCGGGGCGCTGTCGGCCGGTGACAAGTCCTGATACAGCCACGGGCCGGCTGCTTTCGGCGTTCTCCAGATCCACGGCCCGCAGGCAGTGACGGAGTCGGCCCCGGTCCCGCAGCTGGGCCAGTGGATGGCGTTCCAGTGTGAGCCCGAGACTGGTGCAGTCCTCGAGCGTCCGCTGGGCCTCATCGGGGGCAGGCATGCGGGAGCGGGAATCCCGCGGCGGCTGCCTTCCATCCCCCGCCAGTGGCAGGGAATGATCCGGTTCCAGCAGGTCCCAGCGGGCCTGGTGGCGGTTGTCGCTCAGTGGCTGCAGGGCACCGCTGGTGGCCAGGGCTTCCAGATCGGGGCTGGCGAGCCCCGTACGCCGCCGCAGGTCCTGCAGGCTGGCGTAACCGCCACAGGGGCGGCATTCAACCACATGCAGGGCGGCATCCCGCCCGAGGCTGTCGATCAGCCTCAGGCCCAGACGCACGGCGGGGGTGTCGCCGTCGTCCTCCAGGCGGTGTGCCTCATGGCTCTGGTTGATGTCCACGGGCCGCACCTCGACGCCTTCCCGCCGGGCGTTCTGGACCAGCTGTGACGGCGAGTAGAACCCCATGGGCTGGCTGTTGAGCAGGGCGCATAGAAAAGCTGCCGGGTGATGGCACTTGAGCCAGGCGCTGACATAGACCAGCAGGGCGAAGCTGGCGGCGTGGGATTCCGGGAAGCCATAACCGCCGAAGCCCTTCATCTGGAGGTATAGATTTTCTGCGAATTCATTGCTGTAACCGTTACTGTTCATGCCATCTATGAGCTTTTTCCGGAACCGGGAGAGATCGCCGTGGCGCTTCCAGGCGGCCATGGCCCGGCGCAGCTGGTCAGCCTCACCGGCGCTGAAGCCGGCCGCCACCATGGCGAGCCGGATGACCTGTTCCTGAAAGATGGGCACCCCCAGAGTGGGCTCGAGCACCTCGCGGATGCGGTCGTCCGCGTAGGGAACGTCGTCCGGCGCATTCCGGCGCTGAAGGTAGGGGTGCACCATGTTCCCCTGTATGGGGCCGGGGCGCACAATGGCCACCTCGACCACCAGGTCGTAATACTTATCCGGTTTCAGGCGCGGCAGCATACTCATCTGGGCCCGGGATTCCACCTGGAATACACCCATGCTGTGCCCTCTCTGGAGCATGCGGTAGACCGCCGGGCATTCCGGCGGGACGTCGGCCAGGCTGGCCGGGCCGCCACGCTCGCCCACCATCGCCAGGGCCTTGCGGATAACCGTGAGCATGCCCAGGGACAATACGTCCACCTTGAGCAGGCCCAGGGCTTCCAGGTCGTCCTTGTCCCATTGGATGACGGTGCGCCCGGCCATGGCGGCGTTCTCCACCGGGACCAGATCGGCGACCCGTTCCGAGGCGATAACGAATCCCCCCACATGCTGGGAGAGGTGGCGCGGGAAGCCGATGAGTTCGCGTGCCAGCGGCAGCAGGTGACGGGCCGGGCCCTGGTCGTCCAGCAGGCCCTTGCGGCGCAGCTGCTGCTCCCAGTCATCCTCGCCGTCGCGCCAGTCGATGCCCTGGACCAGCTGTTCGATGTGCACCGGGTCCAGCCCCAGGGCCTTGCCGGCATCGCGCAGGGCGCTGCGCGGGCGGTAGCAGATGACGGTAGCGGCCAGGGCGGCGCGTTCGCGCCCGTACTTGCGGTAGATGTACTGGATGACCTCCTCGCGGCGCTCGTGCTCGAAGTCCACGTCAATGTCCGGGGGCTCGCCGCGCTCCTTCGAGATGAAGCGCTCCAGCAGCAGGTTGATCTGCCGGGGGTCCACCTCGGTGATGCCCAGGCAGTAGCAGACCACAGAGTTGGCGGCCGAGCCCCGCCCCTGGCAGAGAATGCCGCGCTCGCGGGCGAACCGGACGATGTCATGGATGGTCAGGAAGAAAGGCTCGTAGGCCAGTGACTCGATCAGCTCAAGCTCATGGCTGAGCTGGCGGTCAATGGTATCCGGAACGCCGTCCGGGAAGCGCCAGTGACGGCCCTGTTCAACCAGTTCCCGCAGCCAGGTGGTGGGCGTATGGCCCTCGGGAACGAGTTCGCCGGGGTATTCGTAGCGCAGTTCGTCCAGACCGAAACGACACTCCTGAACCAGATTCAGGGTTTCACGGATCCAGGCAGGGGGAAACAGGCGCGCCAGTCGCTCGCGTGGGCGCAGGTAGGCTTCGGCATTGCCCTGGAGCTGGTCGGCGGCCTCCGTCAGGGGGCGGCCCAGACGGATGGCGGTGACCAGGTCCTGTAGGGGCTTGCGCCCTCGCCGGTGCATCAGGACATGGCCTGTGGCCACCACTGCACACCCGAGGCGGGCCGAGAGCTGTTTCAGCCAGCGCAGGCGCTGACGGTCGTTCTGGGCCAGAGGCCGTTCGGCCATCAGCCGCAGGCCGGGGAACATCGCCATGAGCTGTTGGCCGTGCTCCGCATCCGACTGGCTGAAACCGGGGCGCCACAGAGCCAGGCACTGCTTCTGGCACAGCGCCAGATCCTCGGACCAGAGCTGGTAATGGCCCTTGTCGCTGCGCCGGCGCCCCCGGGTGATGAGTTGACTGAGCGCGGCGTAGCCCTGGCGGTCCGGGGCGATCAGAACCAGGGTGCCGGGCAGGTCCTGAAGCCTGAACGTACTGCCGACCAGGAGGGTCAGCTCCAGCGAGCGTGCCCTGGCATGGGCCCGAACGACGCCAGCCAGGGAGCATTCATCGGTCAGCGCCAGGGCCTGGTACCCCAGACGGTCGGCCTCCTCGACCAGCTCCTCCGGATGCGAGGCGCCGCGCAGGAAGCTGAAATTGCTGAGGCAGTGGAGTTCGGCGTAATCCTCTGTCATCCGAACCATCCGTGAATAAACCACTGATCCTGCCGGTTGCGGAACAGCCAGGCGCGCTGGCCGTTGTCCAGCAGGGCGATGTAGTAGTCGCGGCGTACATAGTCGCCATCCCACCAGCCGCCCTGGATGCGCTCGGGGCCGTTGAGCCAGCGGATCGGGGGGCGTTGCAGCGGCTGTGGTGGCTGCTGGAGCCAGAAGGGGCGTGCCGGCCCTGAACGCGGGGGTGTGCTGGTGCCCCGTTGCCGGGCGGGCTGCCAGTGGGCACAGCGCTCCGGACGCGGGTCCGGGGTCCGGCCAGGGGACTGGATGCTGTCCCGCCCCAGCCGGGCCCGCAGCCGGTACAGCAGGGTTTCACGGGCTTGCTGCCGGCTTTCACCGCTGTCGAACAGGTCGTGGCTTTCGGTGGCATCAAGGGCAACCGTGCGTTCTGTTGCCAGTGACAGGGCGTTTACGTCGTCGGGCAGGCAGGTCGCGGCCAGTCGCAGCAGGGCCAGCTCCAGGAAGGCCTCTGCCCTGGTCTCTCCCTGGCTGGTTTCCAGTGCCAGGGAGGTGGGTGCCCGGTCGGGATGGTGAAGGGTGAGGCTGAGCCGGTCACAGCGGCACTGGCGCTGGCGCAGAAAGGTCTCGAGGGCTTCCAGAAGAAGCGACAGAGGGGCTTTCAGATGGTCGGTGCTCCGGGTTTCCCGGGTCAGCGTCAGGCTCTGATGGAACGCTGCCCGGGGGTGGAACTCCTGAACGGGATCGCCGGATCGCCCGAGTATCCGCTGCAGGTCGTCGTACAGTTCCGGTCCCAGGCGGGTGGTCAGCTCCGCGGGGCAGCACGCGAGCAGATCCTCCAGGTGCTGCAGGCCCATGCGGGTCAGTCGCTGGCGGACCCTGGCAGGCCAGTCCGTGGCCGTGACCGGCAGGCGACGCAGGGCATGGTGCATGGTTTCCGGATCATCCGTGCATACAGCGCTGCCGTGGCGAGCCAGAAGCCGGGCCATGCGCGGACTGGTGCCGGTGGCCATGTGGCCGTTCAGTCCATGCTGTGACAGGTACTGCGTAAGTACTGTCGCCAGATCCTCCGGTTGCGGGTAGAGGTGGCGCAGCCGGTCGGCACGGATCAGAAGACCATCCGGAGGCCACAGGGCCAGTGGGGAGGCCAGCTGGTAGAGTGCCGTTGCCAGCTGCTCCAGCAGTTCCGCCTGGCGGGCGTCGCTGAAGGGGACCAGGGCGAGTTGCGGGCACAGAGCACGGGCTGTGGCCATGGACTGGCCTGCCCGGACACCCGTCTGCCGGGCCTGTTCGTCCGGCTGCTGGATCACCGGGGGCGAGCCTGTGCTCAGTGCCACCGGCGCATCGTGGCTCTGGTGGTGATCCAGCAACAGCGAGGGCAGATGGAGATACAGCCACAGCACTGGGTCACACCGTCTGACGGGGGATGACGGGAGGCAGTGTCAGGGTTCGGCTTCCTGCCTGACCGCCGCGCTGGCGCAGCAGTGTCACCCGCAGCTGGTTTGCCCCGGGCACCGCTTCAAGGCTCAGGCGCATGGGGGCGGGCGAGGCCTGGCTGGCGCCTGTTTCCGGAGTGATCAGGACGCCCAGGGTGCGGCGTTCTTCCAGAGCCAGCTGCAGTCGTCGGAGTGCGGCAGGATCACGCCGCCGGCTCCACCCCATCACCATACCCACCGCATTGTTGCCCAGGAGCTGCTCCAGGGCCCAGAGGTGATCCGAACGGCTGCCAGTGCGCACCAGGAAGCAGTGCTCCGGGGGCAGCCCCATGCCTTCCAGAGCCGGCGGGTAGGGCGCATGGGGTGGGTCCACCCAGAACAGGGCTGTTTCGTTGCGGACACACTGGCGCATGGCATGGGCAAACAGCTGCAGCTCGCCAATGCCGTTGAGGGCGCTGTGGCATTCGATCAGAGCTCCCTGTGGCCAGCCGCTGGTGGCCAGCAGCTGGTCGAGGGCTTCAAAACCGCTGGCAACCCCCCGGGAGTGGCCGGATTTCTGCTGGCTGGCCCGCCACAGGCGGGGATCCTGTTCAAGCTGTGTGCGGGGATGAACGGACATCGCCACCTCAGAGCTGTTTATATATACAGTATAGGGGCTGTGGCGATGCCCGGCAATGGGTGGTGTGGATCAGCCCGGGACAGGAACCGATGAATCCCCTGAGGGCTGGACGTAATCCGGGCTTCCCAGGATCCCGGTGCCGCGCAGCAGGCTCCAGGCCACCTTGGGGGTGCTGGTCTCGCGGCTGGCCAGGTACCAACGGGTCTCCTCACCGCGATACCGGGTCTTGTGGTAGGCCAGCGACCGGAAGGCATAGAGGCGGTTGCCGTGGCGGTATAGAAACTGGGCCACATGCCGTATCAGGGGATTGTCACCGGGGATGGCCTCGATGTTGTGCAGGGGGGATATCCCAAGGGACAGGTATTCGATACCTTCCCGGTGGAAGCATTCCATGGCCTCCAGGATGATGAAATCGAGAAGGCCGCTGGGGCTCTGCTCCATGTCCTGGCGCAGGATGTTGGCGGTGTATCCAACGACGCTACCGTTCTCAAAGAAGGGATCAAAGAAGACGTAACCAAGCAGCCGGTCGTCCCTGTCGTAGGCGTAGAAACGGCGTACCCCCCATTCGTCACTGAATACCGGCGGCCGCGTGAGCAGCCGGAGCTCGTGGCTGCGCACCCGCTTGTGCTGGCGCCAGTGCCGGGAGATGCGTTCCATCTGCCGGGTGTCCACCTCGCGGGCCTGCTGTTCCCGCACGCGCAGCTGACAGCGCCTGCCCAGATTGCCGGCGTGGCGGAGCTGCTTCTTGTCGCGCCCCACTGTGTCGAACGCCGGGATGCGTACCCGGAATTCCGTGCCCATAGCATTGATGGTGAACCCCAGTGCCTGGAGGTCGCCGGTCACACTGTCGTCGATGCCGCTGAACAGAAACTGGCCCGGCACCTGTTCCAGGCACTGCCTAAGAAGCAGGGGCTGAATGGAAGGCGCGCAGACGGGGTTGGCAAAGACGATGTTGACGCGCCCGAGCAGGGTGTTGACGGGCGCATAGGCGACAAACCCGAGTCGTGGGTCCCCGAAGCGGCGCACGTCGGACTGGAGGTTGAAGTAGGCGCTGGACTGCCGCCCGTAGTGCTGGATCAGCGGGCGACACTGCGCGGCGCTCAACCCTTCACGCCAGTCGCCCAGGAATTGCTGTTTCATGAGAATTGTCATCGCCACTGATCCCTGGTTGCGGTATAAAGAACAGTCTGTCCAGACTCATCATGAGCGGCTATCGTGAGGGTTAAGAAGGGGCTGATGATCAAATTGTGATCCAGGCCTTAAGCTGGAGTCGGGATCCATGACCGGTCTCACAAAATGCCTCTAAGAAGCTGAAATTGAAGGACATTTGATTGTTCTACAATATTCGGTAGAGGCTTCTTTATTGATTTTTCCGGTCCTCCATTGAGGATCCCGGAACCGGTTCCATTCAGACGGTATTCGTGGAGCAGTCTATGCGGGAGTGGGTCGCCAACCTGGTTTTCCGGATGATGGCCCTTGTCGGTCTGAGAACCTTTAACGCCCAGTTTCTTGTTTCCTTCATCCTGATTTTTGTGCTGCTGGCGGGGCTGGCGGCGAGTCTCTGGCGCAATCTTGTTCCGGAGCCCGATGCCATTGCCACTGCAGTGACGGCGCAGAAGCAGCTTGCTGCGGTTAATGAACGGGTTTCCGATGGTGCTGGCGCCGGGGATCAGTTGGATGAGCTGGAACGCACCCTGGGGTCACTGACCGGGGACCGGGCGGCATTCAGTGCGCTGGATGCCCCATGGCAGGATTACCGACGCCTGGTCGAGCAGGCTGGTGGTGGCTCCGCTCCGGAAGCACAAGCTCTCCTGCAGGCTTCGGACAGGGTGCGGAATGCGCTCGTGGAGGGCGTGGCGGCACTCAGGAAGGCTGATCAGAGCGCTCGTCGCCAGGCGGCCATGGCAGGCATGGCGCTGCTGGTGATGATGGTCGGCATGCTGGCGATCGGTCGCATCTATGGCAATTTCCATTTCATGGAACAGGTGGAGCGGCTGCGACAGAAACTTCGCCAGGTGGCTGACGGGGATTTCTCGGAGACTCTCAGCATCGAGATCCGCGAGAATGAAGTGGGTGAGATGCTGGAGGCCTACAATCTGATGGTTGCCCATGTGGGCGACCTGCTGCGCCAGATCGATGCGGCTACGGCCACGGCGGAAAACAGCCTGCAGCAGGTGCTGGACGTCACGGCCAAGACCCACGAGGGGGCGGACCGCCAAAGCCGAGATGTCAGCGAGGCGGCGACCGCGGTCAATCAGATGGCTTCATCCATTCAGGACGTTTCCGGTAATGCCCAGAGCGCGGCCAGCCATGCCCATGAAGCGGCGGATTCCGCGAACGAGGGGGACAGCGTGGCACGCGAGGCGCGCCAGCGCATCGATCATCTGGATACCCGGTTCGCGGAGACGGCACGCACCATGGAGAGCCTGGAGCAGGACGCCCAGGATGTGAGTAAGGTGCTCGGAATGATCCGGGAGATAGCCGATCAGACCAACCTGCTGGCGCTGAACGCGGCCATTGAAGCCGCTCGGGCCGGTGAATCGGGCCGCGGTTTCGCCGTGGTGGCGGATGAGGTCCGCAACCTGGCGCAGCGGACCCAGGATTCCACCAACCAGGTGCAGGAAACCATTGAGCGGCTCCAGCAGCAGGTCCAGACCCTGGTCAGCGAGAGTGAGGCCAGTGCCCGTGCCAGCCGGGAGAGCGTCGCCTCGGTCAATCAAACGTCCGAGGCCATCCACCGGGTCATGGAAGCGATCAGCCAGATTCAGGGCATGAACGATCAGATCGCGGCTGCCGTGGAACAGCAGAGTCAGGTGTCGGACGACATCAGCCGGCGGATGGAGGCCGTTTCAGAGGTGGCTGAACAGACGGACACGGATGCGGGTCAGACGGTTGAGGCGGCCCGCGCCATACAGGCGCAGATGAATCAGCTGCGTACCACCATGGGGCGTTTCCGCACTCAGTGACCCAGTACCCGCTTGCGCAGGCGACGCCAGCGGGTAATCAGCCAGTCCATGACAGTGGGCCGGTCATCGATCATCTCCGCTTCCTCGTGATGGGGGCGGGTGGGGTCGCTTTCATCTTCGCCGGTTTCCACCTCCACGCCATAGCGTTCGCTGGCGTGTTCCCACTCTTCCCAGTCGTGCGGCGTACCGGCGTTCGGCTGATGGAGACGCACCGCCCGTTCCCAGGAATTCTCGCGGAGTGAATGCTCCCGCTCCTGGTCCGAGGACTCGATGCCGTATTTTCTGAGGAACTCTTCGGGGTTCATGGGCGCCTCCGGCTGCCGCTCACCGTCAGTACCAGTGTAACGACAACCGCCGGCGCTGCCATCATTATCGCATCACTGTTCCACGAAGGCGCGTTCAATCACGAAATGGCCCTGGTGGCCCTGCTTGGCCTCCTGGAAGCCGCGCTCGGTGAGGATGCGCACCATGTCCTTGAGCAGGCCCGGGCTACCGCAGATCATGAAGCGGTCCTCTTCCAGGCTCAGGTCGGGCATGCCCAGGTTCTTCGTCAGCTCGCCGCTTTCGATCAGGTCCGTAACGCGGCCCTGGTTCTCGAAATTTTCACGCGTGACCGTGGGGTAGTAGGTCAGCTGGTCCCGGATCATGTCGCCCAGGTACTCATGCTGCGGCAGTTCGCTGGTGATGGCTTCGTGGTAGGCGAGCTCATCCACGTAACGCACCCCGTGGACCAGGATGACGTTCTGGAACTGCTCGTAGATCTCCGGGTCCTTGATGATGCTCAGGAAGGGTGCCAGGCCAGTGCCGGTGCCGATCAGGTAGAGGTTGCGCCCGGGCAGGAGGTTGCCGCCGATGAGAGTGCCCGTGGGCTTCTGGCCGACCAGCACCTCATCGCCCACCTCAAGGTGCTGCAGGCGTGAGGTCAGGGGGCCGTCCTGGACCTTGATGCTGAAGAACTCAAGGGTGTCCTCATGGTTGGCGCTGGCCATGCTGTAGGCCCGCATCAGCGGCTTGCCGTCCTCCAGCTGCAGGCCGATCATGGTGAACTGGCCGTTCTTGAACCGGAATGCCGGATCACGGGTTGTGCGGAAGCTGAAGAGTTCGTCCGTCCAGTGGTGAACGTCCAGTACTTTCTCCACATTGTGTTTGCCCATGAATGCTACCTCGCTGATGGCTCACCGGGTGAGTGGGCGCAGGCAGTTGCCTGGACGATACCCAGTGTTTAACGTATGTATTGGTTGAATGGATTATCAGGCTATGTTCTATCGGAACAATCGATTATGAAGTACACGCTGCGCCAGCTTGAGGTGTTCCTTGCCACGGCCCGTAATGAAAACATAACCCGCGCGGCCGATGAGCTGGCCATGTCCCAGTCCGCTGCCAGCGGTGCGCTGCGTGATCTCGAGAACCAGTTCAGCGTTCAGCTTTTCGACCGCATGGGCAAGCGCCTGCAGCTCAATGAGCTGGGCCGGCTGGTGCGCCCGAGAGTCGCCGCGCTGCTTGATGAAGCCCACGAGCTGGAACATGCGCTGGCGCGTCATGCCGAGGTGGGGCACGTCAAGGTGGGTGCCACACTGACCATCGGCAACTATATGGCGGTGCCGATTATGGCACGATTCATGAGCGAAAACGAGGGCGCGAATGTCTCGCTGGAGATCGCCAACACCCGCACCATCGGGCGCAAGGTGGCCGATTTTGAACTGGATGTGGGCCTTATTGAGGGAGAAATCCATTCTCCGGAGCTGGAGGTAATCCCCTGGCGTGGCGATCGGCTGACGGTGTTCTGCGCCCCGGACCACCCGATGGCAGGGCGTGAGGCGCTGACCGACGAAGACATTCTGGCAGCCACCTGGATCCTGCGCGAGGGCGGCTCCGGAACGCGCCAGACCTTTGATCGGGCCATGCACGGGCTGCTGCCGGATCTCAACGTGCTGCTGGAACTGCAGCACACCGAGGCCATCAAGCGCGCCGTGGGTACCGGTATGGGCGTGGGCTGCCTGTCCGAGGTGGCCCTGAGGGATGCCTTCGACCGTGGAGACCTGATCCCGCTTCCCGTGCCTCACCGGGATCTGGCCCGCTCGTTCTATTTCATCCTGCATCGCCAGAAGTACCGCAGCGCCGGCGTGGATCAGTGGCTGAAACTGTGCCGTGAAACCACCGGACTCAATGGCACCATGGAGGCGGCCGATGGCGCATGAACTGAAGAACCGGGAAATCCGGCTCGCCTGGCTGGGATTCGTCACCGCATTGCTGCCGATACTGACGTTCCACACCACCTATCTGCTGTCCGCGTGGAATGGCTATGTGCCCTGGTGTGTTCCGTACTGGGATGCCTGTACTTCCATCAGCGCCACCGGGCGCAACGGCCTGGCCTATTTCATTTTCAAGGGCGTCATGATTCCGGCGATTACGCTCCAGGTCCTGTTCTGGGCCATCAATCACCGCTGGCTGCAGGCGCTGGGGTACCCGCGTGGTAAGGCCGTGGGCTGGCTCGGAGCGCTGGCGGCGGCCTTCCTGTTGCCCTATGTGCTGAGCCTGGGCCATGCCGGAGATGCTTTCGCGCTGGCACGGCGCATCGGCACAGCGGGCTACGTGGGCGTGACGGGCATCGTCCAGATCCTGCTGGGCAGTGTACTGTGGCGTTCGCGCTATCCGTTGCTGCAGCGTGGCGGCGCCCGGTTGCTGGCGCTGAGTGGCGTTACTCTGGGCATCGCGATCCTGACGCTGATCCTTCAGTCCATTCCGGCGGTTGATTACGACAGCATCAAGTATGCCTTTGACTGGATCCTGATTGTGCTGCTCAACATCCACGGCATTGGTGTGGCCGTGCTCTGGTGGCGGGCAGGCCTGGCGGTTACACTGCCGCGCACCCTCAATCTGGAGTAGCGGCGGATGCATGTGGCGGTCCTGGGTGCCGGTGTGATCGGCACCACCACAGCCTGGTACCTGCGTGAGGCCGGGTATGATGTGACCGTGGTGGAACGCCGGGGTGGCCCGGGCGAGGAGACGAGCTTCGCTAACGGCGGCCAGGTCTCGGTGTCCCACGCCGAGCCCTGGGCCAGCCCGGGCGCCCCTGCCCAGCTCCTGCGCTGGCTGTTCCGCTCTGATGCGCCCCTGCGCTTCCGGCCGCGTCTGGATCCCCACCAGTGGGCCTGGGGGCTGCGTTTTCTCAGCGAATGCCGCAGTCGCCGCTATGCACGGAATCTCGAGACCGTCGTGCGGCTCGGCCTGTACAGCCGGCAATGCCTTTCGGAATTGCGCGAACGCACCGGGATCGAGTACCACCAGCGCCGGGAAGGCATCCTTCATTTCTACACCGACCCGGACGTCTATGCGGCCGCCCATGGCCCTGCCGCCCGTATGCGGGCCCTGGGTTGCGAGCGCGATGTGATTGACGTTGCTGACGCAGTGGCGAGGGAGCCCGCCCTCGGCACGCTGCAGCCGGAGCTGAGAGGTGCCACCTGGACGCCCGGAGATGAATCCGGTGATGCCCATGTTTTCACCCGCCAGCTGGCTGGGATGGCAGGTGCGGCAGGCGTGCGATTCCTGTTCAACAGCCGGGTTATGGGGCTTGAAACCGAGGGTGGGGCGGTGCGGCGGGTCCGGCTGAATCAGGCCGGGGCCTTTACCCACCTGGAGGCGGATGCCGTGGTGGTCGCTTTGGGCAGCTTCTCGGCGCCCCTGCTGCGGCCCCTGGGCATCAACCTGCCGGTATATCCGGCGCGTGGCTATTCCGTGACGGTACCGGTGCGGGATCCGGAACAGGCCTACACCGTCAGCCTGATCGATGATGAATACAAGCTGGTCTATTCCCGTCTGGGGGATGAGCTGCGCGTGGCGGGCATGGCGGAGATTGACGGCTGGCGCCAGGACATTGATCCGGCACGCTGCCGCCAGATCCTGGACCGGTTGGCGCACTGCTTTCCCAAGGCAGGGCACTGGGATCAGGCCCGTTTCTGGGCGGGGTTGCGGCCTGCGACGCCTTCGAGTGTGCCTTTTGTGGGTGCAACCCCCTGGCCGGGGCTCTACCTGAATACCGGCCATGGAACACTGGGGTGGACCAACGCCTGTGGGTCGGCAGCGCTTCTGAGCGAACGGATTGCCGGAGAAATGGGCCCGTTGGATCTGGATTACCATGGGCGCTGAACGCTCCCGGGTGCTGTGCCTCTCCGCCTATGAGGCGGCCAGTCATCGGCTCTGGCGGGAACGGCTGGGGCGGGGGTTGCCGGACTACCACTGGCAGGCCCTCGCGCTGCCGGCGCGTCATTTCCGGTGGCGGATCCGGGGTAACCCCCTGAGTTGGTACGACGCGCCGGAATTGCAGCAGGCACCGGATCTGGTGCTCGCGACCAGCATGGTGGACCTGGCCGTGGTCCGCGGCCTTAACCGGGGTATTGCAGCCGCGCCCACCGTGGTTTATTTCCACGAGAACCAGTTTGCCTACCCGGAGCAACAGGAGCGGGTGGCCAGTAACGAGCCGAAGGTGGTGAATCTGTACACGGCTCTTGCGGCCGACCAGGTACTGTTCAACAGCGAATGGAACCGGAGGAGTTTTCTGGAAGGGGCTCGGGAGCTGCTCAGGCGCATGCCGGACCGCAAGCCGGAAACCGCCGTGGCCACCATCGAGGCGCGTTCGCGGGTGGTGCCTGTGCCGATCCCCGATGAGCGGTTCACGGCGCTGCAGCGGGACTGGCCCGCGGTCCCCCATCTCCTTTGGAATCACCGCTGGGAATACGACAAGGGCCCGGAACGGCTCCTCGCGTTGCTGCGGGCCCTGCGAGGGCGTGGACAACCCTTTCGTCTGAGCCTGGTGGGTGAAGGGTTCCGTCAGGCGCCGGAGGCGTTCGCGCACATCCGGGAGGAATTCGCCGGGGAACTGGTCAACCTGGGCTACATGGAAAGCCGGGAGGCCTACGATCGGCTTCTGGAGGAGGCGGACATGGTGCTTTCCACCGCGCTGCATGACTTCCAGGGGCTGGCGGTGCAGGAAGCCATGGCGGCCGGCTGCGTGCCCATTGTCCCGGACCGTCTTGCCTATCCGGAGTATGTGCCGGCGGATTTCCGTTACCCTTCCAGGGAGGCACCCGAACTGGAAGGGCAGGCGGCGGCGGAGCGGCTTATGGCTGTCCTGGCGGAACCGCGGCCCGGGCCGGAGACCCTGATGCCGGAACGCTACCGCCGGACCCGTGTCATCCCGGAATACCGGCAGCTGTTCGAGTCACTGCTTGGAGGGTGAGGCGCCTGCCCCGGTCCATTCTCCCAGGGATAGGCCCACGGCCTCAGCCACGCCCGTGAAATCCCCATCCGGCGCGGTCTGGATCTGAAGCGGTTCGCCTGTCACCGGATGCTCGAAGGACAGGCTCACCGCGCACAGCATAAGGCGGTTGAGTCCGTACTGCTCCCGGAAAAAGCGGTTATGTATGCCCTTGCCGTAGTTCACGTCCCCGATCAGGGGGTGGTTGCGGCTCTTGAGGTGACGCCGGAGCTGGTGCCGACGCCCGGTGACCGGGCGCAGGCGTACCAGACTGTAGCGGGTATGGGTATAGCGTCCGTCCACGGAGATCGGGATCGAAGTGCAGGACAGGCGGTGGTACAGGGTCATGGCCGACTGTGGGGCCTTGCGGCGTTTGCGCTTGCGGCTGTCCGGGTCGCGCGGGGCCAGGGGCTGGTCGATGATGCCGCCGAGCGGTGGCCAGCCGCGCACGACCGCCAGGTAGTCCTTGCGGACCCGGTGGGCCTGGAACGTATTGGCCAGTTCGCGGGCTGTGTCCGGGTCCAGCGCGAACACCAGAACCCCCGAGGTGGGTTTGTCCAGCCGGTGGACCGGGTAGAGATACTGGCCGATCTGATCGCGCAGCAGGGGCAGGGCGATGCGCTGTTCGTGGCGATCCACCTTTGTGGGATGCACCAGCATGCCGGAGGGTTTGTGCATCGCCACCAGATGTTCATCCTGGTAAAGGATGCTGAGTGGTTCGCGCTCCTGATGCTCTCCGGTTATCATCGTTGCCATGGATCAGGGCTCCCGCACAATCACTGACATCAATCGGCCCGTACCGCAGCTTGTGGGCCCCGCCACGGGTGGAGCCAGCCATCGCGCTGCGAACCCGGGCCGGCTTCTGAAGGGCGGAGAGGATACCACAGGCGGGTGTGCCGGCCGGAACCCGGGTCCTTACCCCGGCTGGGGATCCGTCGCCATCGCCGCCTGCTGAACGGGGGTACCATGGGAAACAGGACGTCCATGCCCCGCCGGCTCTGGTGGCTTGTTCTCGGGCTCAGCCTGGCACTGCACCTGCTGGTTGTCAGCCTTCTCCCTCCCATTCTGCCCCGTATGCCGGAGGTGGAGCCCCTTCAGCGGGACGTGCGCGTTTCCTTTCCGCAGCCTGAGCCCGAACCCGCACCGGAGGAACCCGAGCCTGAGCCAGAACCTGAGCCAGAACCGGAACCGGAACCGGATGAACAGCATATGCCGCGGGATACGGATGAGGTGACTGACCTGGATGGTACCCGGACGGATGCGCCCAAGGCCGAGGAAGAGCCGGCCGCTGCGCCGGAAGATCCTGGCGCCACTGGCGACGCGCCCAGCCCGGAGACCTCTGAGGCCCCCAGCCGCCCGGAATCCCCGGAGGACACTCGGGAGGGGGCGGATGAACAGCCGTCGCCGGACAGCGGCGCCCCCAGTCCGGATGCAGCGACTGAGGGAAAGGCCCGGAGCGAACCGGATCCGGCCAGTGCCAGTATGTCCCTGGGCCAGGAAGAGGTGGAGCCGGAGACGGCGCCGGAGGCCGGGAAGGGGCCGGAAATCGGCGCTGATACGGGCATGGAAGCACTGGATGAGGGGGAAATGGACGCCATCCGCGGCGAGTCTATGGTCAGCGAGATTGAGGAGCGCCGCATCCGTATGGCCAATGAGTATCTGGCCCGGATGAAGCGCCAGATCATGGCCCGGTGGGAACAGCCCGAAGGCGCGGATGCGCGTCACCGGGGTGAGATCCGTTTCTCCGTGGACGCCCAGGGCTATCTTGAGACCTCCCGCGTGCATCTGCCCAGCGGCCATAGCGGCCTGGATGAGAGCGCACTGCGTGCGGTGCGGTCCGTGGGGCGGTATCGTGTGCCGGATTCGCCCGCCATTGTGCGCCGCTATTACCAGAACCTGCGATTCACCTATTCGGGAGAGCCCTTGAACAATGACGACTGAAGCCAGTCCGGCGCTCAGCCTTCTGGAACGTTCCCTGGATCGGCTGGGGGAACGGGTCTGCCTTGTTGGCCATGATGGCGCCATGCCCCACTGGCCGGAGTGCCGGGTGCACGCGCTGACCACCCATTACGGTGTGTACCGGCAGAGTGGCGGATCTGACGCAGTCCGGCTCTTCGGCTATGACGACCCGGAGACGCCAGAGGCTTTCGACACCATCGTGATCCTGATGCCCAAGGCGCGCTCGGAGCTGGAGATGCGCATGGCCTGGGCGGCCGCCCGGCTGGCCGCTGGTGGCGAGCTGTGGCTGGTGGGGGCGAAACGTGAAGGCATTGCACGTGGCAGCCGTCAGTTCCGGGAGCGTTTCCCCGGTGCCTTCCGGATCGACAGTGCCCGGCACTGCCACCTCTGGTGTGCGACGCTGGAGACCCCGGCAGCGCCTTTCCGTGTCTGGGACTGGCTGGAACCGGTCACCGTGGCGGCCCCGGGCGCGGATCTTGAACTCTACAGCCTTCCCGGTCTGTTCAGTGAGGGGCGGCTGGATGAGGGCACCCGCCAGCTCCTGGCAGCGGTAACGGAGAAACCAGCCGAGCCGGTGCTGGATCTGGCCTGCGGCAACGGCGTGATTGCCGCTTGGCTGCGCCACCAGTGGCCGGAGCTCGCGGTCACACTGGCCGACGTGCACTGGCAGGCCCTGAACTGTGCCCGTGCGTTCTTCGAGGGAGCGCAGGGAGTGACGATTGTCGCGTCTGACGGTCTCGCTGGTGTCACAGGCCGTTATGCCAGCGTTTTCAGCAATCCGCCCTTCCATCAGGGTCAGAAGAAAAACCTGGATCCGATCAACCAGTGGTTCCGGGCATTGCCGGATTTCCTGCAGCCGGGCGCTGAACTCAGGCTGGTTGCCAATGCCTTTCTGCCCTACCAGGAGCCGATGATCCGCTCCATAGGCCCGGTTCGGAGCCTGTCAGACGATGGCCGGTACCGGGTCTATTCAGCACGGCGTAACATTCATGGAAAGAATGTCGGGAATTGATTGCATTGATTTTAATTATGGTATGAATCCGGATAGAATACGTCAGCGCTCGAGGCACGACTCCTCGCCACAGGGGAGGCGCCGACCAATCGTGTTGTTCCACTCCCGAAGCATAGGTGAATCATGTCGAACTACATGAAGGACATTGAAGAAGCAGCTGCACTGCGCAAGTCGCAGGGCGGCAAATGGGACCACATTACGCCTGAGTATGTGGCCCGCATGCGCGCCCAGAACCGGTTCCAGACCGGCCTGGACATCGCGCGCTACACCGCACGGATCATGCGTGAGGACATGGCCGAGTACGACAAGGACCACAGCAAGTACACCCAGTCCCTGGGTTGCTGGCACGGGTTCATCGGCCAGCAGAAGATGATGGCCGTCAAGCGCCACCATGGCACCACCAAGCGCAGCTACCTGTATCTCTCAGGCTGGATGGTCGCCGCCATGCGTTCCGAGTTCGGCCCGCTGCCGGACCAGTCCATGCATGAGAAAACTGCGGTACCGAGCCTGATCGAAGAGCTCTACACCTTCCTCAAGCAGGCGGACGCGCGCGAACTCAACCACCTGTTCCACGAGCTTGATGAAGCCCGTGAAGCCGGTGATGACAAGAGGGTCCAGGAGCTGATCGACAGGATCGACAACTTCGAGACCCACGTTGTGCCGATCATCGCCGACATCGACGCCGGTTTCGGTAACGAGGAAGCGACCTACCTGCTGTCCAAGAAGATGATCGAGGCAGGCGCCTGCGCCATCCAGATCGAGAACCAGGTCTCCGACGCAAAGCAGTGCGGTCACCAGGCCGGCAAGGTAACCTGCCCCCACGAGGACTTCATCGCCAAGATCAACGCGGTTCGCTATGCGTTCCTCGAGCTGGGTGTTGAAGACGGTGTCATCGTTGCGCGTACCGACTCCCTGGGCGCTGGCCTGACCCACAAGATTCCGGTCTCCCAGGAGCCGGGCGATCTGGCGGCTACCTACACCGGTTTCCTGAAGACCGAGCCGGTCAAGTCCGCCGAGGATGTTCAGGAAGGCGACATGGTCATCAAGAAGAAGGGCGAGCTGCACAAGCCGATGCGTCTGCCCAACGGCCTGTACGAATTCCAGGAAGGCACTGGCGAGGACCGCGTGGTTCTGGACTGCATCACCAGCCTGAAGAACGGCGCGGACCTGCTGTGGATCGAGACCGAGAAGCCGCACGTCGGCCAGATCGCGGGCATGGTCAACCGCATCAAGGAAGAGGTTCCGGACGCCAAGCTGGTCTACAACAACAGCCCGTCCTTCAACTGGACCCTGAACTTCCGTCAGCAGGTGTTCGACGCCTGGAAGGAAGAAGGCAAGGACGTGTCCCAGTACGACCGCTCCGACCTGATGAACAGCAAGTACGACGATTCCGAACTTGCTGCGGAAGCCGACCGCTGGACCCAGAACTTCCAGAAGGATGGTTCCAAGCACGCCGGCATCTTCCATCACCTCATCACACTGCCGACCTACCACACCGCGGCCCTGTCCACGGACAACCTGGCCAAGGGCTACTTCGGTGAGGAAGGCATGCTGGCTTACGTGCGCGACGTCCAGCGCCAGGAGATCCGCAAGGGCCTGGCGTGCGTCAAGCACCAGGACATGGCCGGCTCCAACATCGGTGACGACCACAAGGAATACTTCGCGGGCGAAGCAGCCCTGAAGGCCGGTGGTAAAGACAACACCATGAACCAGTTCTAAAACCGGTTCCGGTGTTTGCGGCCCCACAGGGCCGCGCCGATACAGAACCCCCTGTCGGATTCCGGCAGGGGGTTTTTTGTGGGCAGCTGTCCGTTATTCTTGGGGTATTACTGAATCCTGGGAGGTCCGGAGATGTGGCACCTGTTCAGCAGGGAAAAGATGCGGATGGTAACGCCGGAAGAGGCGCTGCCGGGGCGCTCCTCGGAAATGCCGGTCAGCAACCGCCACGCGGTGCTGGGAACTCCCCTGATCCCGCCATTCCCGGATCACTGCCGGGAACTGGTTGTGGGCATGGGCTGTTTCTGGGGCGCGGAGCAGTGCTTCTGGCAGCTGGAGGGCGTGTATACAACGGCGGTGGGCTATGCTGGCGGTTACACCCCCAACCCCACCTATGAGGAGGTGTGTACGGCGCGCACGGGCCATACGGAGGCGGTCCGCGTTATCTATGACCCGGAGGTGGTGTCGCTGGAGGGGCTCCTGCAGGTGTTCTGGGAGTCCCATGATCCCACCCAGGGGATGCGCCAGGGCAATGATGTGGGAACACAGTACCGTTCCGCGCTCTATCTTCCGGATGAGCAGAGCCTTGGGATTGGGCAGGCCTCCATGGAGGCTTATCAGAAGGCGCTGGATGCCGCCGGACAGGGGCGTATCACCACCGAACTGGCGCAGGGCGTGACCTTCTATTACGCGGAGGACTGGCACCAGCAGTATCTGCACAAGAACCCTGGTGGTTACTGCGGGCTCGCGGGCACGGGCGTGCGTTACGCATAAAAACCCCGTGCGCCAGGGCACGGGGAGGAGGGGTATGCCTGTGTGTGTCAGGCAGGGGGTTACTTCTGCGTGGCAGCGCTGTCATAAGCCGCAGACTGGAAGCGCTCGCGCATGCTGCGCAGCTGCTGCTTCAGGGCCGTGAGCCGCTCGCCCGCCTGCTGGCGGTAGTTGGCCACCAGGGGCTTGAGATCATGGGTGTAGGAGGCTTCCACCCGGTTCATGAGGTAGGCGGACGTCATGTGCGCGTTCCACGACAGGCGCTTGCGTGTGTCGTAGGTGGCGGCGTCCAAGCTGAACATGAAATCCCGGAAGGAGGGGTTTTTCTCACGGATATCCCGCACCATTTCCTGGAAGGACTCATTTTCTGAATCCCGCGCTCCGAGATCCCTGAGCACACGCTGCAGTTCCTCGTTAGCCTTCTGCCATTGCTGGCTGGCCTGTTCCTGAATCCTGCGTGTCAGATCGCTCATGGTTTTACTCTGCCTGTCTGCGGACTTCTCAGCCATGGGTTACCTCCATTGCTGCCCTTGAGTTCTGACCCCAGATTAGGGTGAAAAATTAGAATAATCACCCTAATCCGAGTAAAAACTCTAGTCCCGATAGGCCTCCGGGCTGGGGCAGCTGCAGATCAGGTTCCGGTCACCGTAGACGTTATCCACGCGGTTAACCGTCGGCCAGAACTTGCCGTCACGCACCGCCTGGGACGGGAATACCGCCAGATCACGGCTGTAGGGGCGGTCCCACTCATCCACCAGATCGCTCTGGGTGTGGGGGGCCTTGACCAGTGGGTTGTTGTCCGCCGGCCATTCGCCATTGGCTACCCGGTCAATCTCCTTGCGGATGCCCTTCATCGCCTCGATGAACCGGTCCAGCTCCTCGATGGATTCGGATTCCGTTGGCTCGATCATGAGCGTTCCCGGAACGGGGAAGGACATGGTCGGGGCGTGGAAGCCGTAGTCCATCAGGCGCTTGGCCACGTCCTCCTCGGTGATACCGGACCATTCCTTGAGCGGGCGCAGGTCCAGGATGCACTCATGCGCCACGCGGTCATGACGCCCCTTGTAGAGCACGTCGTAGTCGTTCTTGAGGCTGTTGGCGATGTAGTTGGCGCCCAGGATGGCGACTTCCGTGCTGTGGCGCAGGCCATCGCGGCCAAGCAGGCGGTTGTACATCCAGGTGATCGGCAGGATGCCCGCCGAGCCAAAGGGTGTGGACGCTACCGCGCCTTCAGCGACGCCGCTTTCATTATGGCCGGGCAGGTAGGGCGCCAGGTGTTCGCGGACACCAATGGGCCCCATGCCCGGGCCACCACCGCCGTGCGGGATGGCGAAGGTCTTGTGCAGGTTCAGGTGGGATACGTCGGAGCCCACCAGCGTCGGCTGCACCAGGCCCACCTGGGCGTTGAGGTTGGCGCCGTCCATGTAAACCTGGCCGCCATGCTCGTGCACGATGCGGCAGATCTCCGGCGCGCCTTCCTCGTACACCCCGTGGGTGGAGGGATAGGTGATCATGCAGGCGGAGAGATGGTCTCCGGCCTTCTCCGCCTTCGCGCGCAGGTCCTCCAGATCCACGTTGCCTTCATCGTCGCAGTCCACGATGACCACCTTCATGCCCATCATGGCGGCGGAGGCCGGGTTGGTACCGTGCGCCGAGGCCGGAATCAGGCAGACATTACGGTGCGTTTCACCCTTTGCTTCCTGGTAGCGGCGGATGGCCAGAAGGCCAGCGTACTCGCCCTGGGCCCCGGAGTTGGGCTGCAGGGAGAAGGCGTCGTAGCCGGTGATTTCCCGCAGCTGCTCATCCAGCTCTTTCAGGAGCTGCTGGTAGCCCTGGGTCTGTTCCCGCGGGGCGAACGGATGGATCTCCGCGAATTCGGGCCAGCTGATCGGCTCCATCTGCGCGGCCGCGTTGAGCTTCATGGTACAGGAGCCCAGCGGGATCATGCCGTGCACCAGGGAGAAATCCCGGTTCTCAAGGCGCCGGATGTAGCGCAGCAGTTCGGTCTCGCTGTGATACCGGTTGAATACCGGGTGGGTAAGGACGGCATCACGCCGGCGCATGGCATCGGTGATGCCGGTTTCGCCACCCTGGGTAATGGCCTCATCCAGGGCCGCCACCGACTGGCCGTGACTGTCACCCAGCACGATACGCAGCAGACGCTGCACATCCTCTTCAGTGGTGGTCTCGTCCAGGCTGATGCCGGTGCGACCATCGCTCAGGGCCCGCAGATTGCAGCCCTCGGCATGGGCCCGGTTGTGAACGCCCTCATCGGCATGGAAGCTCAGGGTGTCGAAGTAGCGCTCCTGGGGCTCCACGCCGCCGGCGCGCAGGCCTTCCGCAAGGATGGCAGTGAGGCGGTGCACACGCTCAGCCTGGTTCCGCAGGCCTTCCGGCCCGTGGTAGACGGCGTAAAAGGCTGCCAGGTTCGCAAGCAGTGCCTGGGCGGTACAGATGTTGGAGGTTGCCTTCTCGCGGCGGATGTGCTGCTCGCGGGTCTGCATGGCCATGCGGAAAGCCGGCTGGTCACGGTTGTCCTTCGAGACTCCGATGATGCGGCCCGGAACCTGGCGCTTGAGGTTGTCACGGGTGGCAAAGAAGGCCGCGTGCGGGCCGCCGTAGCCCATGGGTACGCCAAAGCGCTGGGCGGAGCCGAAGACCATGTCGGCGCCCAGCTCACCGGGGGAGCGCAGCATCATCAGTGCCAGCAGGTCCGAGGCCACGGCGGTCATGGCGCCCTGATCCCCGGCGGCTTTGACCAGCTTCTCAAGGTCCGGGATGCTGCCGTCAGTGGCGGGGTACTGGAATGCCGCCCCGAAGGCTTCATGGTCACCGACCGATTCCGCGGGGGCAATCACCAGGTCAATGCCCATGTAGTCAGCCCGCGTGCGCAGCACATCCAGGGTCTGCGGATGGAGCTCCTCTGCCGCAAAGAACACGTTACTCTTGCTCTTGCGGTTGGCTCGCCGGCACAGCGCCATGGCTTCCGCCGCGGCGGTGGCTTCGTCGAGCAGCGAGGCATTGGCCAGATCCAGGCCAGTGAGGTCCATCACCATCTGCTGGAAGTTGACCAGGGACTCCATGCGACCCTGGGAGATTTCCGGCTGGTAGGGCGTGTAGGCTGTATACCAGGCTGGATTCTCCAGTACGTTGCGCTTGATGACCGAGGGAATGCGAGTCGGGTAATAGCCCTGACCGATGTAGGAACGGAACACCTGGTTGCGCTGGGCCATGCCGCGCAGTTCGGCCAGCGCTTCGTGTTCCGCGCGGCCGGGGTCCAGGGCCAGTTCCCCTGGCATACGGATGGATCCCGGAATGATCTGGTCCACCAGCTCATTCACGGATGACAGCCCCAGGGTGGCCAGCATGGCCGACTGATCATCGGCGTTGGGGCCGATGTGCCGGTCGCTGAAGGGCCGGTCGTTCATCTGGGCCAGTGTCGCATTGGCCAGGGAAGACTTCGCATTCATGGGCTACCTCCTGGGTCAGGCTTCGTCGGCAACGAGCTCCTGATAGCGCTCAGCCGACAGGAGTTCAGAGAGTTCGTCCGGGTTGTCCAGCTTGATGCGTACCATCCAGCCGTCCCCGTAGCAGTGCTCGTTCACGGTCTCGGGGGCGTCCTCGAGTGCCTCATTCACGCTCTGGACGGTGCCACTGATCGGGGAATAGATGTCGGAGGCGGACTTCACGGATTCCACAACCGCCAGCTCATCGCCCTTGGCAAAGCTCTGGTCGGCTTCGGGAAGCTCCACGAAGACAACGTCGCCGAGCTGGTCCTGGGCGTGGTCGGTGATGCCCATGGTTACGGTGCCGTCACCGTTGTCACGGATCCATTCGTGGCTGGGGGTGTAGAGAAGTTCCTCGGGCGTCGCTGTCATCGCTCCGTCCTCCTGCTGCAGGGTCATGTGGTTGTGGTGTTGTCTGTGTTAGATTAACAACGGATTTTCCCACAAACAACGTAAATTTCCTATAGGAAACACGCGAATCATGTCTGAGGACAGCGAGAACATGCGGGAGCCGCTCCACGAGACCCTGCAGGTCCAGCGCGGTGAAACCGAAGCCTCACTGCAGCCCCTGCGGCTGGGAGAGCGCGTCCGGTCCCTGCGGCTGGGCCAGGGGCTGACCCTGGAGGAGGCCAGCAAACTGACGGGACTTGCGCGCTCCACGCTGTCGAAGATTGAGAACGAGCAGATTTCACCCACCTTTTCGGTGGTGCACAAGCTGGTCAACGGGCTGGGTATCGACCTGCCGCAGCTGTTCTCAGAACCCAGCAACAGCGCCCAGCCGTCGGGGCGGCGCGACATCACGCGTCGCGGGGAGGGCAAGCCCCACCCCACGGCCACCTATGAGCACGAGCTGCTGGCGACGGATCTCAGTCACAAGAAGATGGTGCCCTTCACAACGCGTGTGCGCGCGCGTGCGTTCGGGGATTTCCCGGAGTGGATCCGGCACGATGGGGAGGAATTCCTGTATGTGCTGAGCGGGGCCATCCTGTTCTATACGGAGTTCTATGAGCCCGTGCGCCTGGAAGCCGGGGACAGTGCCTATTACGACTGCACCATGGGGCATATGCTGGTTTCCGTGAGCGAGGAGGATGCGGAAGTTCTCTGGGTGACGGCCTGACAGGAAACTTTGTTTCCAATCGGAAATACGGCATCATAGGGGCAACCCAGTTCAGCGGGAGCCGCAGGTACAGGTGGCTCCGAAACAGCAACAGGAGAGACAGGCTCATGGCGAACGATCAGGCAATGCTTACAACCCCGCTGACCGCCCTCCACGAGGAACTTGGTGCGCGCATGGTTCCGTTTGCCGGCTACAGCATGCCGGTGCAATACCCCGCGGGGATCAAGCAGGAGCACCTTCATACACGGGAAGGCGCAGGTCTTTTTGATGTCTCGCACATGGGCCAGGTATGGCTCAGCGGCGAGGGCATTGCGGAAGCGCTGGAAGCCATGGTGCCCTCTGACCTGGTCGGGCTGGGCATGCACCGCCAGCGTTATGGCCTGTTCACCAACGAGGACGGGGGGGTACTGGACGATCTGATGATCAGCCGCCATGAGGATGGCTTCTATCTGGTCGTCAACGCCGCCTGCAAGGCCGAGGACATCGCGCACCTGAGGGCCGGGCTGCCGGCTTCCGTCACACTGACCGAGATGACCGACAGGGCGCTGATCGCTCTCCAGGGGCCCAAGGCGGAGGAAGCTCTGGCGAAACTCCAGCCGGAGGTCCGGAAAATGAAGTTCATGGACAACTGGCCCATGACACTGCTCGACAGTCCGGCGATCATTTCCCGCAGTGGCTACACCGGCGAGGATGGGTACGAGATCTCGGTGCCGGCTGAGGTGGCGGAGACCCTGGCCCGGCGTCTGCTGGAGGACGACCATGTGGAGCCGGTAGGGCTTGGTGCCCGGGATTCATTGCGCCTCGAGGCTGGACTCTGCCTGTATGGTCATGACATCACCACCCGGACGACGCCGGTTGAGGCCTCCCTGGGCTGGGCCATCGGCAAGGCCCGCAGGCTCGGTGGTGAGCGTGAGGGCGGTTTCCCGGGGGCGCAGCGGGTTCTGCAGCAGATGCGCGACAGCGCGCCGGAGCGCAAGCGCGTCGGGCTCGTTGCTGAAGGCAAGGCGCCGGTACGCGAAGGCGCTGTGCTCTATGCGGAAGGTGGTGATGAGCCCATTGGGGAAGTGACCAGTGGCAACTTTGCCGCCAGTGTCGGCGCGCCCATTGCCATGGGGTATGTGCGCGCGGACCTGGCGGAGAAAGGCACCACCGTTGAGGCGGATGTGCGCGGCAAGCGCCGCAGCATGACGGTTTCCGCCATGCCCTTCCTGCGCCCTGGCTACCAGCGCTAGAACAGCGCTGGAAATGGCCACCGCGGGGTCAGTCGGCCCCGCGGGGTACCAGGTCCAGACGGTTAAGGGTATCGATGATCGTCTGGGTCTGGTGGTCGATCTCAATGTTCACGTGATCCCCTTCATCGAGCGCGCCGAAACGCGTGGCCCTGAGCGTTTCGGGGATCAGGTAGACGGCAAAGCCGTCGCTGGTCAGTTCGGCAATGGTGAGGCTGGCTCCATCCACCGCGATATAGCCCTTGCTGATCAGGTAGGGACGCCACGCATGGGGAACGGAAAAGGCAATCCGACGGTTGTTCTCGGGCTCCTCAATCGAGCTGACCCTGGCCATGCAGTGGACGTGGCCTGAAAGCAGGTGGCCACCAATTTCATCGCCGATCCGGGCGGCGCGCTCGACGTTGACCGGACTCCCTTCCTGCAGCTCCCCCAGGGTGGTGACCCTCAGGGTTTCCATCATCACATCAAAGGCCGCCAGGTGGCTCTCCGGCCAGGCTTCGGTAACTGTCAGGCAGGCCCCGTTGACGGACACCGAAGCGCCAATCGCAATGCCGTCAATGAAGTTTTCCGGAAAGCGCAGGCTGATCCGGTGGAGCCCGGCCAGCCGCTCAACGGTGGCTACCTGGGCGATGCCCTGTACGATTCCTGTAAACACGCCAGCGCCCGTCAGATGTGGCCGTGGCCACTGTTGCGAACACGGCTCAGGGCCCGCAGCACATCACCCCGGGTGATGACCCCGATAACCCGGCTGTTGTCGACCACCGGATAGATCTTGGGCTTGGCGCCAAGCATTTCCTCCGCCAGGTGAGTCACATCTTCGTCCGGCCCCACGGATACGGTCCTGCGGGACATTACGTCGCTCACCAGCTGGTGCTCCTGGGCGTAATAGGAGTCATTGAGCATCTCCTTGATGCAGTCCTGCTCGGTCACAAAGCCGATGAGACGTTTGTGCTCGTCCAGAACCGGTGCGCCCAGCTCTTCCTGCTTAACCAGCGTGGCCGCCACCTTCTCGATCGGGTCGGAAGGGGAGAACCAGAGGGACAGTGAACGCATGTAGTCGCGTACCAGGATCTTGGGAGTGGTCGTCATGGAGCCTTGCCTCTGTAAAAGTTTGTTCCACAGCCGTCAGGGTGAATCAGAATACGCTACGCTGCCAATACATGCCAGAGCATGGGAGCGGGCACTCAAGACCCGGAAGGATCAGCCGTTAACCAGTGATGGTACAGGCACGCGGAGAGTGGGATGGCGCAGCATCAGCCTGAACGGCCGGAGGAACCGCGGGTTCATCCCGGCGGTCGACTGGAACCGGTTCCCGGACCGGAAACCCAGGCAGGGGATCAGTCGGTGGACTCCGGGAGCCCGGTGAATGGGCTGGACGGTGATCCGGTCGAAGATGAGGAGGCGTCAGCGGATGCGGACCCCGAAGCTGCCCTGCGGGCGGCGCGCGAGGCTGAGCGTAAGCGCCAGCAGCGCCGGCGCAGGCTGCTGCACGACTGCGAGCGTCTGCTTCTCCTGGACTTCGATACCCTGGCCATGCCCGGGTGGCCGGATCACCACCAGCTGAATCTGGCGCGGCGCCGGCGCGACAGCTGGCTGCTGCTGCTGAGCGTGTTTGCCGCCCTGGTTCTCGCGGGTATGGGCAACCTGGTGCCGGCACTGATCGGTGGGGTGGCCTTTGGTGCCCTGGCGCTGGCCGCGCTCTGGGGGCTGCCGGGCGTGCGGCACGTCTTCACCCATCAGGCCTCCCATATGGAGCTGCTGCTGAAACGGCGGCGCCTGCTGCACCGTGCCCGCAAACACGTTGAACACCTGGAAGGGCCGATCGGGCTGGCGGCTGCATGCCGCCCGCTGGCCGAGTATAATCCGGCGCTGCGTCGCAGCCGTTACACCGGCCTCTACAGCCTTTCCGAGAGAGGGCAGCTGGTGGACAGCATACGCAACCGCTCCCAGGCCCAGCTCTATCTCATTTTTGCTCTGGAAGCGGAAAAGGCCTATAACCGTCTGCGGGAGGAATACCTGCGGACCCACGAGCAGATGCTGGATGAAGGGAATGTGGAGCCGCTGAACGCGGCAGCCCAGTCTAGCGACCCCAGCGTAGTGCCGGTGCCCGAGTCCGATCCGGTGCCACCTGAATCCGCGGAAGCCGGGGGTGAGGGCGCTCCAGCGCATACAGGCAACCCATCTGCCCGTTCGTCTTGACACCTTTCCGGCTCAAACGTATGTTTCAAACAATTGTTTGGTCAAATGTTTGAGCGGGATTCCATGGCGCAGATGGATACAGTGGACAGGATTCTGGATGCGGCGGAGGAGCTGTTCGCCGAAAGAGGCTTCTCCGAGACCTCTCTCCGCATGATCACCGGTAAGGCCGGCGTGAATCTGGCTGCGGTCAATTACCATTTCGGTTCCAAAAAATCGCTGATCCAGGCGGTATTCGCACGCTTCCTTACCCCTTTCTGTATCGCGCTGGAGGCGGCCTTTGACCGCCTTGAGGCGGAAGCGGCCCCGGAGCCGCCCGACCTGGAGTCAGTGCTGCGGGTGCTCACCAGTACCCTGGTGGAGATGCCACGCCAGCACGACCGCAGCATCGCCATCTACATGCGCCTGCAGGGGCTTGCCTACACCCAGTCCCAGGGGCATCTGCGCCGCTTTCTGGAAGCCGAGTACAGCCACACCTTCGATCGCTTCATGCGGCTTCTCAAGAACGCCACCCCGGAGCTGTCCGCCGTGGAGCGCTACTGGCGCAACCAGTTCATGCTTGGCGCCACGGCTTTCACCCTCTCCAGCAGTGATGCGCTCACGGAGATCCTCTGGAACAAACTGGGGGTCGAGACCCCCAACGAGGAGATCGTGGATCACCTCGTGCCCTTTCTTGCCGCAGGAATGCAGGCGCATACTGTTGCCCATGGCAACAGAGGGAATTCCGACAGCGGTGCCTGACGGCGGTGATCCGATCGAGCGGATCGAGGTGGAGCTGGCCCGTCAGATCATGACTCTGCATGGGCGCGCAGGCCCATGGTTGTGTTACCGCATTTCCACGGCCGCCGCCGGCGCCGGTCAGCAGGACGGTTCCGGTGGGACGCCGCTGGGGCGGCATCGGGTCCGTTCCTGCATCGGGGCCGGCCAGCCCCGGGGGGCGGTGTTCCGCGGTCGGCGCCCCACCGGCGAGGTCTGGAGCCCGCAGCTGCACCGTGAGTATCCCGGGCGTGACTGGATACTGACGCGGATTCTCTGGCTCTGTGGCGAAGAGCCCGGGTATAACCGCGGAGGCGCTGTTGATACCATGCGTCGGTTCATCTACATCCATGGCACTCCGGATACGGAACCCATGGGGCAGCCGCTGTCCCACGGTTGTATCCGGATGCGCAATGATGACATTCTTCAGCTCTGGGAATGGGTGCGCCCGGGCACGCCTGTCTTTGTTCAGTGAGGCGGGCCCGGGCCGTTCTTGTGTCGTTTAGGGAGGCCCGGTGAGCGGACCATTGATGATCGATCTCGAGGGGCCACGTCTCAGCGCCTCCGAGCGTGAACGACTGGCCCATGAGGCGGTGGGCGGAGTGATCCTGTTTACCCGTAATTACGAGTCACCGGCCCAGCTCCGGTCCCTGGTGCAGTCCATCCGCCAGATCCGGCCGCGCATCCTGATTGGCGTGGACCAGGAGGGTGGCCGGGTACAGCGTTTCCAGTCCGGGCTCACACGCCTGCCACCGATGCGCAGCTTCGGTCTGGCCTGGGAGCGGGATCCCGCGAATGCCCGTGCCATTGCCCATGCCGCGGGCTGGCTGATGGCTTCCGAGCTGCGGGACATGGATGTGGATTTCAGTTTTGCACCGGTGCTGGACCTGGATCACGGGGTTTCCAGTGTGATCGGTGATCGCAGCTTCCACTCGGACCCTCAGGTGGTGGCCGAACTCGCCGGCGCCTGGATTGATGGCATGCATGAGGGCGGTATGGCAGCAGTGGGCAAACACTTCCCCGGCCATGGGGCCATTGCTGCGGACTCCCATCACGAACTGCCCAGCGACGGGCGCACCCTGGAGCAGATCCTGGAGCACGACGCGGTGCCTTTCCGGGAGCTGGCGGAGACTCTGGATGCTGTCATGCCCGCCCATGTGGTCTACCCGGGCGTGGATGAGCAGCCGGCCGGCTTCTCTCCGTTCTGGCTGAAGAACGTGCTTTCCCGCGAGGTCGGGTTCCGTGGCGTTGTGATCAGCGATGATCTCACCATGGCCGGCGCGGCTGTGGCCGGCGAACCGCCGGAACGGGCACAGGCTGCACTTGATGCGGGCTGTGACCTGCTGCTGGTGTGTAACGATCCCGAAGCTGCTGATGCTGTGGCCGCAAGCCTGAGCGAGGCCGGCGCGCGCGCGTCGGCCGGGTTGGTGTCGCTGCGGGGCAAGCCGTTGCCCGGGCCACGTGGTGCTTTCCGCAGTACGGCCCGGTATCGGGATACCCGTGCGGCACTGCTTCGCATGCTGGATGAGGCGCCCGCATGACGCTTTCCGGCCTCGATGGTGTCCTCTCCGGTCTGGGGATTGCCCCGGAATTCCGCGGGCTGCTCTGGGCCGGTTCGATCCTGGTGACCACCTTCGTGGTGGCTTTTGTCGTCTGGTGGGTGATCCGGGCGGTTGAGAACAAGCTGCGGAATAACCGCAATCTCTGGGATGACGTTCTGATCCATGCCATACGGCGCCCGCTGTACTGGTACATCTGGCTTCTGGGTCTGTATTTCGCCTCGGAAGCGAGCGCCCGCTTCTACGAGATCGATCTGCTCAACCTCAATGGGCTGGGCCTCAGGTTCGGTTTCATACTGCTGCTGGTCTGGGCGCTGCTGCGGTTCATACAGGGCACCGAGGAGCTGCTGGTTTCGAGCCGTGTCTCCGAGCCCATGGATTACACCACGGTTTCCGCCATCGGCAAGCTGTCGCGTGTTTCAGTGTTCGTCATCGCCGCTCTGGTCATCATCCAGAATCTGGGTTACAGCATTTCCGGGGTGTTGGCGTTCGGCGGCGTGGGTGGTATCGCCGTCGGCTTCGCGGCCAAGGACATGCTGGCGAATTTCTTCGGCGGTGCCGTTGTCTACATGGACAAACCTTTCAAGGTGGGGGAGTGGATCCGCTCTCCTGACGCAAGCATTGAAGGGGTGGTGGAACACATCGGGTGGCGGGTGACCCGGATCAGGACCTTTGAGCTGCGCCCGCTCTATGTTCCCAATGCCATTTTCACCACCATTTCCGTGGAGAATCCGTCCCGGATGATGAACCGGCGGATCTATGAAATGGTCGGGGTGCGCTACAGCGATGTGGACATGGTCGCTCCGATTGTGGCCGACATCCGCGGCATGCTGGAGGAGCATGAAGACATCGATGCCAACCAGTTCCTGATCGTCAACTTCACCACCTTCAATGCCTCCTCTCTGGACATCATGGTCTATGCCTTTACCCATACGCGCCAGTGGGTTGAATACCAGACGGTGAAACAGGACGTGATGCTCCGTATCAGCAGCATCATCCGTGAACACGGGGCAGAAGTGGCCTTCCCGACGCGCACCCTGCACATTGCGGGCGAAGGGCCCCAGGCTGTGCTGGGCGAAGGCATGGCGGCGGAGGGCGAGCAGCCCGCAACGACAGGCGGAGGAGCCAATGGGCAGCAGTGAGCCAGTGTGGGGCATTATTGGCGGTACAGGGCTGACCGCCATTGATTCACTGGAGGTTGGTGAAACCCTTGAAACCGAAACCGTTTGGGGGGCGCCCTCCGCGCCCCTGCGGATCGGTCGACTGGGTGGGCGGAAGGTGGTCTTCCTGGCCCGCCATGGCGATCCACACCGGATTCCGCCCCACCGGGTCAACTATCGGGCCAATATCGAGGCGCTCAGGCAGGCCGGCGTTGACCGGATCATCGCGGTCAATGCGGTTGGATCCATCCACCCGGCGATGACCCCGTCCAGCCTGGTTCTGCCGGATCAGATCATTGACTACACCTGGGGGCGTGCGCCCAGCTTCCATGAGGAGAACCTGGAACACGCGGTGCACGTGGACTTCACCTGGCCGTATTCAGAGTCGATCCGCGATGCCCTGCGGGCGGCAGCGGCGGAGGTGGATGTGGCGTTCCATGACGGCGGTGTCTACGCCTGTACCCAGGGGCCGAGGCTGGAGACAGCCGCGGAAATCCGGCGCCTGGAACAGGACGGTTCGGATATCGTGGGGATGACGGCCATGCCCGAGGCGGTTCTGGCACGGGAGGCGGAGCTGGATTATGCCTGTCTCGCCCTGGTGGTGAACTGGGCGGCGGGCAGAACCAGCGAGGTCATCACCATGGATGACATCCGTTCGAACCTGGATGCGGGCATCGGGCGGGTGCTGCAGGTTCTGGAAGCCTGTCTCCGGGCGGATTGAGCGACGCCCGGCGCCGGTCAGCCCTCTTCCTCCTCGTCCCCGTTCTCTTTGGTAATGGGGTGGAAATAGACCACCAGACCAAAGGTGGGCGCGTCGAGGTAATGTACCTCCTCGCTGCGCATACGCCGGTTCTCGGTGAGCCGGGTTGCTGTCTCCCTGAAGGCCGGACTTTCGGGAGCCAGGTAGCGGGGAAGGGGCAGAATCAACCCTGATGCCACCGGGAAGCGGGGAATCGGTGCTACATCCAGTGCGGGTACCTTCAGGTGCGTGTCATGCAGCGAGGCCTGCACATGGAGGTAACGCCGGCGTTCGATCTGCAGGCTGCCCTGGATCCGTTGCTCGCCCGCCTCATCCGCCGCGACATCCACGACCAGGGGAACGGTACGGTAGCCATCCGGGAATGGGTTCTGCCATCCGGTGAAGGCCACAAGGCGGTAACCGGAAGCGTTCTCCAGCGCCCGGGCGATGTTGTTGAGCCGGAGTTCTTCCCGCGGAAGAGCCAGGATCTCCGGGACCTGTTCCCCGGGAGTCTCGGATTCCGTGTCGATATCGCCAGTGTCCCGGGGCTCCGGCGTCCACTGGCTGTCCACCCATAGCGGAACACCTCTTTCCGGAAGGGAAACCGGGGCGTAGGGGTCCGAAAGCAGCTCGGGCTCTGCCTGCAGGCGTTCGAACAGCAGCAGCTCTACCCGGTACAGTTCCGCCCCCGTTGCCGGCATGGCAGTGGCACAGAGCAGCAGCATGCTGACCAGGATGCGGCGGGTTCCGCGACTCGGCACGGCAGTCTCCTCTATTGGGTTCCTTTGCTCTCCGTGGCGCGTTCTTCCAGAAGCGTCAGGAAGCGATCAAGATCATTGAGTCTATCATCCGCGGTTTCCCCGTTCAGCCGGAACTTCAGCTGGTCACCACTTTCCAGCGCGTAGTCCGCGGGCGAGCTCTGGACCAGTTCCACCAGCACCAGTGGATCCACCCGGGTATCGGCGCTGAATGCCATGGTGGCGGAGGAGCCTGCTGCATCCACCTTGCTGATCCCGAGCGCTTCAGCCCGGATGCGCAGCCCGGTCTGGCGTACCAGGTTCTTGAGTGGCTCGGGCAGCAGGCCGAAGCGATCGATGATTTCCACCTGAAGCTCCTTCAGCTGTTCCTGGCTCTGGGTGCTGGCCAGGCGCTTGTAGAGGATCAGGCGCTGGTGGACGTCCGGCAGGTAGTCCTCGGGGATCAGTGCCGGGATGCGCAGGTTGATCTCGGTACCATGGCGGATGGGCAGGTCCGCATTGGGCGTGCGCCCCTCACGGATGGCCTTCACGGCTTCGTCCAGCAGTTCCATGTAGAGGGTCAGGCCCACGCCCTGGATCTGGCCGCTCTGGTCGTCGCCCAGCAGTTCGCCGGCGCCGCGGATCTCCAGGTCGTGTGTGGCGAGCATGAAGCCGGCACCCAGGTCCTGGGCGGCGGCAATGGCATCCAGGCGTTTCTCCGCATCGCCGGTGATCTTCTTGCCTTCCGGTGTCAGGAGATAGGCGTAGGCCTGGTGATGGGAGCGGCCGACCCGGCCCCGGAGCTGGTGCAGCTGGGCCAGTCCGAAGCGGTCCGCGCGCTCAATGAGGATGGTGTTGGCACTCGGGATGTCGATGCCGGTTTCGATGATGGTGGTGCAGACCAGCACATTGAAGCGCTTGTGGTAGAAGTCGGACATGATCTGCTCGAGTTCGCGCTCGCGCATCTGCCCGTGGGCCACACCCACCCGGGCCTCGGGAACCAGGGTCCGGACCTCTTCGGCCAGGCGCTCAATGGATTCCACATCATTGTGCAGGTAGTAGACCTGGCCGCCACGCAGGATTTCCCGGAGTATCGCCTCCTTCACAAGGGCATCCTCGCGCCGGCGCACGAAGGTCTTGACGGAAAGCCGCCGGGCGGGCGGCGTGGCGATGATGGACAGGTCCCGCAGGTTGCCCATGGCCATGTTCAGGGTCCGCGGGATGGGCGTTGCGGTGAGGGTGAGCACGTCCACCTGGGCGCGCAGCTGCTTGAGCTTTTCTTTCTGGTTAACGCCGAAGCGGTGTTCCTCGTCGATGATCGCCAGTCCCAGGTCGGGGAAGTTGAGGTCCCCCTGGAGCAGCTTATGGGTGCCGATGATGATGTCCGCCTCGCCCTCGGCAGCGCGCGCCATGGTCGCCTGCTGCTGTTTCTGGCTGCGGAAGCGGCTGAGCAGTTCCACGCGCACGCCGGTCTCGGCAAAACGGTCGCGGAAGGAGTCGTAATGCTGCTGGGCGAGCAGGGTGGTGGGCACCAGCACCACCACCTGTTTGCCGGCGTGGGTCGCCAGGAAAGCGGCACGCATGGCCACTTCCGTCTTGCCGAAGCCCACATCGCCGCAGATCAGCCGGTCCATGGGCTGCTTACTGGCCATGTCGTTTTCGACGGCTTCAATGGCCGCCATCTGGTCCGGTGTTTCCTCGAACGGAAACTCGGCGCAGAAGGAGCGGTAGGCGTCATCCGGCTGCGGGAAGGCGTAACCCTGGCTGGCTTCGCGCCGGGCGTACACGTCCAGCAGTTCGGCGGCGGTGTCCCGGACCTTCTCCAGTGCTTTCTGTTTGGCCTGGTTCCATTTCTCGGAACCAAGCCTGTGCAGGGGCGCGGTGGCATCATCCACGCCGCTGTAGCGTGAGATCAGGTGCAGGTTGGAGACCGGCACATAGAGGTTGGCGCCATTGGCGTACTGCAGGGTCAGGAACTCGGTGGGCTGGCCGTCCACCTCGATGGTCTGCAGCCCCTGGTAGCGGCCGATGCCGTGGTCAATGTGCACCACAGGAGCGCCGACGCGCAGCTCGGAAAGATCCCGGATGCTGCCTTCGGTGTCCGAGTCGGTGGCACGCTGGCGCCGCCGGCGCTGCATCACCCGCTGGCCGTAGAGTTCCGTCTCCGCGATGACGCAGACCCCGGATTCGTCGAGCCAGGCGCCGTGTTCCAGAGGGCCCGTGCAAAGGCCCACGGTGTCGCTGCCGGTCTGGAATTGCTGCCAGTGATCAACTTCCCTTGGGTCCCAGCCATACTGCTTCAGCTGCTCCAGAAGCGCTTCGCGGCGGCCGGCGGAGTCGGCTGCAAACAGCACGCGGGGTGAATACTGGTCCATGAAGCTCCGCAGCTTCGCTGCCGGATCCTCCGCGCGGGCGTCCAGTGCTATGTCGGGCAGCGGTGCACAGGGCATGTTGAGCACACCGGCACCCTCGGGCTGTTCCCCGGCAAACCAGGTGACCCGGGGCAGGCGGCGGATGTGCCGGAAGCATTCCTCGGTCCGCAGGAACACCTCCTTCGGGGACAGTATCGGTCGGTAACGGTCGTACCGGCGTTCCTCGTAGCGCTCATCAACCTCCGCCTGGAAGTGATCCAGCGCCCCCTGGAGGTCGGGATCCGTCAGGACCAGTGACTGCTGCGGGAGGTAGTCGAACAGGGTGGCGGTTTCGTCAAAGAAAAGCGGCAGGAAATACTCGATCCCCGGAGGCCGGATGCCGGCGGCCACGTCCTGATACACCGGGGCCTCGCGCGGTGCCTCCGGGAATGCCTCGTTCCAGCGGTTGCGGAAGCGCTGGCGCGAGCGCTCGTCCCAGGGGAATTCATGGGCGGGGAGCAGTTCAATGCGTTCCACCTGGTCAACGGAGCGCTGGGTCTCCGGATCGAAGGTGCGGAGTGTTTCCACTTCATCATCGAAGAGTTCGATCCGGTAGGGGAGGTCGGCTCCCATCGGGTAGATGTCGAGGATTGAGCCGCGTACGGCGTATTCGCCGTGTTCCTGGACGTTATCGGCATGGCGGTAGCCCACGGCCTCGAGCCGCTGGCGCCAGTCGTCAATCGGCAGCGGATCCCCTGTCGCCAGCAGAAGTGTGTTGCCCTCGGTGAACGAGGGTGGCGGCAGCCGGTGCATCAGGGTCCTGGCCGGCAGTACCAGGAGGCCGCGCTGCATTCGCGGCAGCTGGTGCAGGGTCCGTATGCGCTGGGAAATGATCGCCTCATGGGGCGAGAACATATCGTAAGGGAGTGTCTCCCAGTCCGGCAGAGAGAGCAGGGCATCATCCTGTTCATCATCACGGTAGAACGCCAGTTCCTGCTCAAGCGCCTGGGCTTCGTCAGTGCTGCCAGTGATCACCAGAGTAAGCCCTGGGAAGCGCCGGCTGGCTTCAAGTATGGCCAGGGAGCGGGCGCTGCCGGGGAGCGATCCCCAGTGTCGGTGATCGCCGCCGCGGGTGGGTGGATCGGCGGGCAGGAGCGGGGACTGGGTGCTGGTCTGGTTCATCAACGCTGCATGGTTGGTGTGCGGAGGCGCCATTCTAAGCCTGAGGCGCCGTGCCTGCCACCCCGGCGCGGCGGAGTCGATTGCGCCGGAGCGCTTTAAACTGGATAATACGCCAGCCCGCAAGGGCCAGAGGCCATGACCCGACATACACCCTGTTTCAGAGGACCCTGATCGTGAGCCAGGAGCAACTCAACCGCTACTTTTCCGACTGGACCGAGCGCGAAGCCATCGCTGAAGCCATGATTCCGCTGATCGGCCGTCTGTACCGCCGCAACAATGTGGTGACGTCCATGTACGGCCGCGCGCTGATCAACCAGTCGGTCATCAACATCCTCAAGGCACACCGATTCGTGCGCCAGATTGAGGCGGAAGAGCTGGATGTCCACGACACCTACCCGGTCCTCGAGACACTGGACCGGCTGAACCTGGGTCAGGCGCACATCGACGTCGGCAAGCTGGCGAACCAGTACAACCAGGTGCGTGACGAACAGAGCCTGGAGGACTTCCTGCGTGAAGCGGTCAATCCGGTCGTTGACCGGTACGACGAGGAGGCCAAAGCCGCGAGCGAGAGCGAGACCAAGGACATTGTCCTTTACGGTTTCGGTCGGATCGGGCGCTACCTCGCCCGGATCCTGGTGGAGAAGGCCGGCGGCGGCAACAACCTGCGCCTGCGTGCCATCGTCGTGCGCAAGGGCGGAGCCGAGAACGACCTGGAAAAGCGCGCCAGCCTGCTGCGCCGTGACTCCGTGCATGGCTCCTTCCGCGGCACCATTACGGTGGACGAGGAAAACGAGGCCATCATCGCCAATGGCAACTACATCAAGGTCATCTACTCCGATGGCCCGGATCAGGTGGATTACACCCAGTACGGCATCGACAACGCCATCATCATCGACAATACCGGTAAGTGGCGTGATGACGAAGGTCTGGGCCTGCACCTCAAGTCCAAGGGGGCCAGCCGTGTCGTCCTGACAGCGCCCGGTAAGGGCAACATCAAGAACATTGTTCCGGGCATCAACAATGACCTGTACACGGACGAGGATCGGATTCTCTCCGTGGCGTCCTGTACCACCAATGCCATCACCCCCGTTCTCAAGGCGGTGAAGGAGCAGTTCGGTATTGTTGATGGGCACATGGAGACGGTCCATGCCTACACCAACGACCAGAACCTGATCGACAACTACCACAAGGGAGAGCGCCGGGGGCGCAGCGCGCCGCTGAACATGGTCCTGACCGAGACCGGGGCGGCCAAGGCGGTTGCCAAGGCCCTGCCGGACCTGGACGGCAAGCTCACCGGCAACGCCATCCGGGTGCCCACGCCCAACGTGTCCATGGCCATTCTCAATCTGAACCTTGAGAAGGCGGCAGCGCGTGATGAAATGAACGAGTTCCTGCGGGACGTGGCGCTGCACTCGGATCTACAGAAGCAGGTTGATTACGTGAGTTCCCCCGAGGTGGTGTCCTCCGACTTTGTGGGCTCCCGCCATGCAGGGGTTGTGGATGGCCAGGCCACGATCGCCAATGGAAATCGTGTTGTGCTCTATGTCTGGTATGACAACGAGGCGGGCTACAGCGCTCAGGTCATCCGGCTGGTGAGCGAGATGGCCGGTATGTCCTTCCCCATCTTCCCGGAGCGCGGCACCGCTGCGGACCACTGACTGCATCCCTGCATGACCGGCCCGCGGCGCGCCTCCCACTTATGGGGTAGGTGCTCAGGGCCGGTTCTGTGTGGAATCCTGTGCCTGGTATCTCTATAATTGGGCCGGTTTTTCACTCCATCCAGTTCTGATTGGGCAAAGCGAATGATCAAGATCAAGAAAGGCCTCGATCTTCCGATAACTGGCGCGCCCGAACCGACCATCGAGCAGGGACGGCCTGTACGGCATGTGGCCCTGACCGGTTTTGACTACATCGGCATGAAGCCGACTCTGAAGGTTCGGGAGGGCGACCAGGTTAAGCGGGGGCAGCTCCTTTTCACGGACAAGAAGAACGAAGGCGTTGTCTACACCGCTCCGGCCGGTGGCACCGTCCGGGAAATCAACCGCGGGGAACGGCGTGTTTTCCAGTCTCTCGTCATCGAAGTGGATGAGAATGAGGAGGCGGAAACCTTCAGCCGTTACAGCGCTTCCGAGATTGACGGGCTTGCCCGTCAGGACGTGGTGGATAACCTTGTCAATTCCGGCATGTGGACGATGATCAGAACCCGTCCCTACAGCAAGGTGCCGGCGATTGATGCGCCGGAGCCTCACGCGATTTTCGTCTCCGCGATGGATACTCATCCGCTGGCGCCGGATCCCCAGACCATCATCAATGAGGATCCCGAGGCGTTCGAGAACGGTCTGCGCGTACTCTCACGGCTGACCAGTGGCGCCGTCCACCTGGGCAGTGGCCCGGATGCCCGGATACCGATGCCCTCGGGCGACCAGTTCCAGCAGCATACGTTTGATGGCCCCCATCCTGCCGGCAATGTCGGCACCCATATCCACTTCATTGACCCCGTGGGCGGTGAGAAAGTGGTCTGGACGGTGGGCTACCAGAATGTGATGGACATCGGCCGCCTTTTCACCACCGGCATGCTGCCCACAGAACAGATCCTGGCCATTACCGGTCCCTGTGCCGCCAAGCCGCGTCTGCTCCGCACCCGTATCGGTGCCAGCCTCGAGGAACTGCTCGAAGGTGAGCTGGAGCAGGGCGATATGGATATCCGGCTGGTGAACGGCTCCGTGCTGGGCGGCCGCGCCGCACGTGGGCCGGTGAGCTATCTGGCACGCACGGCCACCCAGGTCACCGCCCTTGAAGAAGGCTATCGCCGGCACTTCATGGGATGGCTCTCGCCCGGGTCCAACCGGTTCTCCCGCCTCAATATCTACCTTTCCAAGCTGATGCCGGGTAAGCGGTTCAACTTCACAACCACCACCAATGGCTCAGAGCGGGCCATGGTTCCGATCGGAGTCTACGAGGAGGTGATGCCCCTCGACATTCTGCCCACCCAGCTGCTGCGTTCGCTGATCGTTCAGGACACCGAACAGGCCCAGCAACTCGGGGCACTGGAACTCGACGAGGAAGACCTTGCTCTGTGCACCTTCGTGTGTCCCGGCAAGTATGAGTTCGGGCCGATTCTCCGACAGAATCTGACGCGCATTGAGATCGAGGGCTGATTCATGGGGCTGAGACAGATATTCGACCGGATTGAGCCGCACTTCGAGAAAGGGGGGCGTTTTGAGCGCTGGTATCCCCTGTACGAAGCGGTGGACACCATTTTCTATACACCGCCATCGGTGACCCGGACCAACGCCCATGTGCGTGATGGCATTGATCTCAAGCGGATCATGATCACCGTGTGGTTCTGTGTCTTCCCGGCCATGTTCTTCGGTATGTGGAACGCGGGTTACCAGGCCAACACCTATCTGGCCGAGCAGGGCATGGCCATGGCGGACGAGGGGCTGCGTGCCGCCTTCATCTCCGCACTGGCGGGCAATGACCCCGGCAGCATCTGGGATAACATCATCTTCGGTGCCGCCTATTTCGTTCCCATCTACTTCGTGACCTTCGTGGTTGGCGGCTTCTGGGAAGTCCTCTTCGCGACCGTGCGCAAGCATGAGGTCAATGAAGGGTTCTTTGTCACCTCCATTCTGTTCGCGCTCATCCTGCCGCCCACTATTCCCCTGTGGCAGGTGGCGCTGGGCATCACCTTCGGTGTGGTTGTCGCCAAGGAGATCTTCGGGGGTACCGGCAAGAACTTCCTGAACCCGGCACTGACCGGGCGGGCCTTCCTGTACTTCGCGTATCCCGCCCAGATCTCGGGCAACGAGGTCTGGACCGCCGTGGACGGTTTCAGCGGTGCGACCGCACTGAGTGTCGCTGCTTCCAGTGGCATGGAGGGGTTGAGTAACCATCTGACCTGGTTTGATGCCTTCTTCGGGTTCATGCAGGGGTCCGTCGGTGAGACGTCAACACTGGCGATCCTGATCGGTGGTGCTGTGCTGCTGTTGATGAAGATCGCCAGTTATCGCATCGTGTTTGGTACGCTGATAGGTCTGATCGGCACGGCGCTGCTGTTCAATGCGGTGGGCTCCGACAGTAATCCGATGTTTGAGATTCCGCCTCACTGGCACTTTGTGATCGGAGGTTTCGCGTTTGCCATGATGTTCATGGCGACGGATCCGGTGTCCGCGTCCATGACCAACACCGGGCGTTGGGTGTTCGGCATCTTCATCGGCGTGATGACGGTACTGATCCGGGTTGTGAATCCGGCATTCCCGGAAGGGGTGATGCTCGCAATCCTGTTCGCGAACCTGTTCGCACCCTTCATCGACCACCTCGTCATTCAGGCGAATATCAAGCGGAGGCAGGCCCGTGTCGCAGTCTAACGATACCGTCAGCAAGATCCTGATCGTCGCCGTAACGCTCAGCATCGTCTTCTCCGTGATTGTCTCCGGCGCGGCGGTCACGCTGCGGCCGGCTCAGGAGCGGAATGAGGCTCTGAGCACCCGTTCCAACATGCTTGCCGCAGCCGGAATCATTGAGGCGGATGCATCCAATGACAGGGTCGCGGAAACGTTTGATCGGTTTGATGTGCTGCTGGTGGAAATGGGAACCGGTGAGACGGTTTCGCCTGAACAAGCCAAGGCGAAATCCGTGGAATCCTATGACCAGCGCCGGGCTTCCCGCGATCCGGATATATCCCGGGGGCTTGAGAATGATCCGGCCGGCATCAACCGCCAGGCAATGTACCGCAAGGCCTTCGTTCTGAAGGACAATGGCTCGGTGGAGCGGGTGGTTCTACCGATTCACGGCTATGGACTCTGGTCCACCATGTACGGTTTCCTTGCCCTTGAAGGGGATGCGAACACTGTAGCCGGCCTGCGCTTCTACGAGCACGGTGAGACTCCGGGGCTGGGGGCGAAGATCCAGAGCCCGGACTGGGTTGCCAAGTGGAAGGGTAAGAAAATCTACGAGCCGGGCAACTGGCAGACCCCCAACTTCCGCCTGATCAAGGGTGGTGTGGGCGAGAACACCGAGGGCCGCGAGCATAAGGTTGATGCGCTTTCCGGGGCGACGCTGACATCCCGGGGTGTTGAAAGTACGATCAATTTCTGGCTTGGCGAGCGGGGCTATGCGCCCTTCCTCGCCAAGGTGCGCAACGGGGAGATCTGAGCCATGGCGGAACTGAAAACCAAAGACGTCCTGTTTGGACCCATACTGCACAATAACCCGATCGCACTTCAGATTCTGGGCATCTGTTCGGCTCTGGCCGTTACGTCCAGCGTCAAGGTGAGTCTGGTGATGTGTGCCTCCGTGATCGCGGTGACCTGTGCCTCAAACTTTGCGGTATCGTTGATCCGCAAGCAGATTCCGAGCAGTATCCGGATCATTGTCCAGATGACCATCATCGCCTCCCTGGTCATTGTCGTGGACCAGTTCCTCAAGGCGTTCGCCTACGAGATCAGTAAGCAGCTCTCGGTGTTCGTGGGCCTGATCATCACCAACTGCATCATCCTCGGCCGGGCCGAAGGGTTCGCGATGCAGAACGGGCCCTGGCTGAGCTTTGTGGACGGTCTTGGTAACGGCCTGGGCTACAGCCTGATCCTGATTGTGGTGGCCACGTTCCGGGAGATTCTGGGTGCGGGTACCTGGATGGGCTTTACGGTACTGCCACTGGCCAGTGAGGGCGGCTTCTATGTCCCGAACGGCCTGATGCTGCTCCCGCCGAGCGCCTTCTTCCTGATCGGCTTCTTCATCTGGGCCGTGCGGATCTGGGATCCGGACCAGATCGAGGAGGAGGAGTTCGAGATGCAGCCCCATAAAGTACGGGAGGCGTTCTGATGGAACACTATATCAGCCTCATCCTCCAGGCCGTTTTCGTCGAAAACCTGGCGCTGGCCTTCTTCCTGGGGATGTGTACCTTCCTGGCCATCTCCAAGAAGGTAGAAGCCGCTATGGGACTGGGGATTGCCGTGGTGGTGGTGCTCACCATCTCGGTCCCGGTGAACAACCTCATCTACAACTATGTCCTGCGTGATGGCGCCCTGTCCTGGGCAGGGCTGCCCAACATGAACCTGAGCTTTCTCGGGCTTCTGACCTATATTGGTGTGATCGCGGCTCTGGTCCAGATTCTGGAGATGTTCCTGGACCGCTATGTGCCGGCACTGTACAGCGCGCTGGGGGTTTTCCTGCCGCTGATCACGGTGAACTGTGCGATCCTGGGCGCGTCACTGTTCATGGTCGAGCGTGACTATGCGTTCGGTGAGAGCGTGGCCTATGGGTTCGGTGCCGGCGTTGGCTGGGCCCTGGCCATCGTGGCCCTGGCGGGCATCCGCGAGAAGCTCAAGTACAGTGATGTTCCGCCGGGACTGCGTGGACTCGGCATCACATTCATTACCGTGGGGCTGATGTCGCTCGGTTTCATGTCCTTCTCGGGCATATCGCTGTAATACGGCGTATTCGGATACAAGGCAGAAGGCGGAGTCATGGTTACAGAAATCATACTGGGCGTGGTGATGTTCACCGTGATCGTCCTGTCGCTGGTCGCGGTCATCCTTGGTGCGCGGGCACGACTGGTCAGTTCCGGTGACATTGAGATCGAGGTCAATGGTGACCCGGAACACAGCTTCACGACACAGGGCGGCGGTAAGCTCCTGGGTAAGCTCGCCGAGCAGGGCATCTTCCTGTCGTCCGCCTGTGGCGGTGGCGGAAGCTGTGGCCAGTGCGTTTGCAAGGTTCACGAGGGTGGCGGCTCCGTGCTGCCAACGGAGAAGAACCACTTCACGCCGCGGGAGCAGCGTGAAGGCTGGCGCCTCTCCTGCCAGGTGCCCGTGAAGCAGGACATGAAGGTTGAGGTACCGGAGGAGTTCTTCGGTGTGCGCAAGTGGGAGTGCACGGTCCAGTCGAACCACAACGTGGCCACCTTCATCAAGGAAACCATCCTCAACCTGCCGGAAGGTGAGGAAGTGGACTTCCGTGCCGGGGGCTATGTGCAGTTCGAGGCGCCTGCGCACGAGGTGCACTTCAAGGACTTCGACGTCGAGGAGGAGTACCACGAGGACTGGGACAAGCACGGTCTCTGGGACATCAAGTCGGTGGTGAAGGAAGATATCGTACGGGCCTACTCCATGGCCAACTATCCGGAAGAGAAGGGCGAGCTGCGCTTCAATATCCGGATCGCGACGCCACCGCCGGGGACCAACCATCCGCCGGGGCAGATGTCCTCTTACGTCTTCTCCCTGAAACCGGGTGACAAGATGACGGTGATGGGTCCCTTCGGCGAGTTCTTTGCCAAGGATACCGATGCGGAGATGTGCTTCATTGGTGGTGGTGCCGGTATGGCTCCGATGCGGGCGCATATCTTCGACCAGCTCAAGCGCATCAACACCAACAGGAAGATCACCTTCTGGTATGGCGCGCGCAGCAGGCGTGAGATGTTCTATGTGGAGGACTTCAACCAGCTCCAGGAGGACTTTGACAACTTCAATTGGCATGTGGCGCTGTCCGATCCACTGCCCGAGGACGAATGGGAAGGGGACGTCGGGTTCATCCATAATGTCCTCTATGAGAACTATCTGAAGCACCATGAGGCGCCCGAGGACATTGAGTACTACATGTGCGGGCCACCCATCATGAATGCGGTGACCATCAAGATGCTCAAGGATCTGGGCGTCGAGGATGAGAACATAGCCCTGGATGATTTCGGGGGCTGATTCCGCGAACACCCGACCAAGGTCGGGTGTTTTTGGTTGAATCCACTGGCGCCCGGGCGTCACCATGGCAATAGGTGGGTCCGTGTATGGAGGTAATCATGTTTGAGACATTTGTTCTGGCAGTAGTGCTTGTGATGGTGCTGATTGCCGGCATGTCGATCGGGGTCATCTTTGGGCGCAAGCCCATCAGCGGCTCGTGCGGGGGCGTGGGCAATCAGGTAGGCGGTGGCAGCGGCTGCTCCGTCTGCGGGCGGTCCTCGGGAAGCTGCTCCGACGATGACGAGGCGCCGGACGCTGGAGAAGCGGATAACCTGACCTACAATGCAGACAGCGACCGGCGGGCTTAAGCGGCACCGGTTACGGAATTCAGGTAGATAGAGGAGTGAGTGAGCGGATGTCGGATCAGCATTTTGATGTTGTGGTAATTGGTGCCGGGCCTGCAGGCGAAGGGGCCGCCATGAACGCGGCAAAGCACGGTCGGCGGGTTGCCATTGTGGATGACAAGCAGACGGTTGGCGGCAACTGCACCCACTGGGCAACCATTCCGTCCAAGGCGCTGCGTTACTCGGTCAAGCAGATCATCAACTTCAACACCAATCCGATGTTCCGCGATATCGGCGAGCCACGCTGGTTCTCCTTTCCCCGGGTCCTGCAGAACGCCGAACGCGTGCGCAACAAGCAGGTTAAACTTCGAACCGGGTTCTATGCCCGCAATCGGGTACAGCGCTTCCACAGCCGCGCGCGTTTCCTGGACCAGAACCAGCTGGAACTGCATGACGAGGAGACAGGTGGGCAGCGGATTACGGCGGACAGCTTCGTGATCGCCACGGGGTCATCGCCGTATCTGCCCCCGGATGTGGATTTCTCCCACGACCGGATCTACAACAGCGACTCGATCCTGACGCTTTCCCACACGCCGCGCACCATCACCATCTATGGTGCGGGCGTGATCGGCTGTGAATACGCGTCCATCTTCTGCGGCCTGGGCGTGAAAGTGGATCTGATCAACCCTGGCAGCCGTCTTCTGTCCTTCCTGGATGATGAGATTTCGGACGCCCTCAGCTACCACCTGCGGAACAACGGCGTGCTGGTCCGTCACAACGAGAAATACGAGTCGGTGGAGGGGGATGACCACGGGGTGGTGCTGAACCTTGAGTCTGGCAAGAAAGTGCGCTCCGATGCCTTCCTCTGGTGCAATGGCCGAAGCGGCAACACCGGCTCCCTGGGCCTTGAGAACGTGGGGCTTGAGACCAACTACCGTGGCCAGCTTGCCGTGGACGATCACTATCGGACCCAGGTCCCGAACATCTATGCCGTAGGCGATGTGATCGGCTGGCCGGGCCTTGCCAGTGCCGCGTACGATCAGGGCCGCTCGGCCTCGTCGGACATCATGGCGGACCGGTACTTCCGTTATGTGGATGACGTACCCACTGGCATCTATACCATTCCGGAGATCAGCTCCGTGGGTAAGACAGAGCGCGAGCTGACGGAAGCCAAGGTGCCCTATGAAGTGGGGCAGGCCTTCTTCAAGGATCTCGCCCGGGCGCAGATTTCCGGGGATCCGGTGGGGATGCTCAAGCTGCTGTTCCACAGAGAGACCAAGGAGCTTCTGGGCATCCACTGCTTCGGGGACCAGGCGGCGGAGATCGTCCACATCGGGCAGGCGATCATGAACCAGCCCGGTGAGGCGAATACGCTGGATTACTTCATCAACACCACCTTCAACTACCCCACCATGGCGGAAGCCTATCGGGTGGCGGCTCTCAACGGTCTCAACCGGATTTTCTGAGAGACGGTTCCGGGTCTGTGTCGGTCTCCGGGCCGCGCAGGCTCTCTACCTGATGCCCCAGCCGACGCCGGTTTTCGAAGTAGACCAGGGCGCTGGTTGGGTAGTCCGTGATCACGGACGCCACACCCATTTTCTCCAGCATCAGCATGTCGTGGATCCGGTTAACCGTCCATGTGGACACGCTCATGCCTTTGTTGCGGGCGTCGCTGACCAGACCCGCGCTGCAGATCCGGTGGTTGCAGCACAGGTACTGGCAGTCAAGACTCTTGGCCTGCCGGACCGGGGAAGGGAAGCGCCGTTCCGCCACATAGCCCAGGCTCACCCGGCGATCGAGCCTGCGGGCCGAGCGCAGGAAACCGGTATTGCTTGAGGTCAGGGTGATCCGCTCGTAGAGGTTTTCCCGCTGGATCCACTCGACCAGGCGGTTGCAGAGCCGGTTGAGCCGGCCCCGCTCGTCGGACTTCACTTCCAGCTGCAGATGCCTGTAGTCAGGGCAGGCCTGAACCACATCATCAAGACTGGGAATACCCGTGGCGTGGTGCCAGCTCGCGGTGTTCTGGCGGGCGTCCAGAGTACTCATCTCCAGGGCGGACACCGAGCTGACAGCCCGGTCACTGCCCGTGGTCCGCAGCAGGGAGCGATCATGGATGACCACGGGGACTCCGTCCTGGGACAGGATAATGTCCATTTCAAAGCGGCGGATGCCATGGCGGTAGGCGTGCATGAAGCCGGCAAGGGTGTTCTCGGGCGCTTCGCCTTTGGCGCCGCGATGGCCGTAGATCAGCATGGGCGCGGATGCCTCCTTCATCCGTTATCGGCGTAGAGCGCGCGCCGTTTGCGGTACGTTTCGTGGCAGAGTTCAACGTCTTTCAGGAACCGGGGCAGATCCCGGGGCAGCATTGCCTGAGGGCCGTCCACCAGGGCTTTTTCCGGGTTCGGATGGAAGTCCGCCAGGATCATGTTGGCCCCGGCGATCACCCCCTGGGCAGTGGCGTGGACGATGTCGGAAATTCCATCCGGTGCCCGGTCGCGGACACCCACGGAGTGGGAGGGGTCAATGCAGACCGGCATGCGGGTCAGGCGTTTGACCACCGGAATGTGAGCGAAATCAACAAGGTTGCGGTGTGGATTGCCGGCCTCGGTTTTCATGCCCCGAAGGCAGAAGATCACATTGGTATTGCCCTCGGTGGCCAGGTATTCAGCCGCGTTGAGGGATTCGTTCAGGGTGATGCCGAATCCACGCTTGAGCAGCACCGGGAAGGTGCTCTGGCGACCCAGAGCCTTGAGCAGCTCGAAGTTCTGGGTGTTACGGGTCCCGACCTGGAGCATCACGCCGGTCGGATGCCCGGTCTGCTCAAGGGCCTGTTCGATCTCCCACACATGATTCTCATGGGTCACCTCCATGGCGACTACCCGGATGTCGTACCGGCCCGCGAGTTCGAACACCCAGGGCAGGCAGTCGGCGCCATGGCCCTGGAAGGAGTAGGGGTTGGTGCGGGGCTTGTAGACGCCCATGCGGGTGCACTGCTGGCCATTGTCCTTCAGGGCGCGGAGCATCTCCTCCACGTGAGTGGGGTTGTCCACCGCGCACAGGCCGGCAAAGACATTGAGGTTGTCCTGGTCAAAGTGGATGCCGTTGTAGTCGAAGCCGGTCTGGCGTTCGGCGTCACTGTGCCTGCCCAGAACACGGAAATCGTCGGAAATGCGGATGACCCGCTCGACGGCGGGCAGTGCTTCAATCTCTCCGGCGTCGAGGGCCTTGGTATCGCCGATCAGGTAGACCTCGGTCAGTGTCTGCTGGCTCCCGAGCACGTCATGGACACGAACCTCGACATTGCTGAGCTGATCGAGGAAGTTCATGGTCTCGCGGTACGCTTCGCTGTCGCGAGCCGTATCCGGGTGAAGTATCAGTAGCATGGGCCCTCCGGGTCTCTGTATGGCGTTCAGGCGGCCTGGATCCAGTCTCCCAGATTCTTCTCCAGCTGACGCTGGTCGGCGGCAAAGCGCCGGATGCCATCAGCAAGCTTATCGGTGGCCATGGCATCCTCATTGAGGCGCCAGCGGAAGCCGCTCTCATCCAGCGGGGGGTATGTTTCCGTTTGGCTGGCGTTCCCGGGATCCAGGCGACGTTCCAGAGTGCCGGTATCCTGTGACAGCGATTCCAGCAGCTGCGGGCTGATTGTCAGCCGGTCGCAGCCGGCCAGGTGCTCGATCTCGCCCTGGTTGCGGAAACTCGCCCCCATGACGATGGTGCGGTAGTTGTGTGCCTTGTAATAGTCGTAGATGCGCTGTACCGAGCGCACACCGGGATCCTCAGCCGGATCAATGGCATCCAGGCCCGCCTGCGCCAGATGCCAGTCGAGGATACGCCCCACAAATGGCGAAATCAGTGTGGCGCCGGCATCGGCGCAGGCCATCGCCTGGGTGAATGAGAACAGCAGTGTCAGGTTGCACGCAATGCCTTCGCGCTCCAGAACCCGGGCTGCCTGGATGCCTTCCCAGGTGGCGGCGATCTTGATCATGACCCTGTCGGTGTCCACGCCCCGTTGGCGGTAGAGTTGCGTAAGCTCGCGGGCACGGGCAATGGTGGCATCACGGTCAAACGACAGGCGCGCATCGACCTCCGTGGACACCATGCCGGGCACGCTCTCGAGGATCTGTTCTCCCGCCAGTACGGCCAGGCAGTCCCCGGCCAGAACCGGGTCCGGAGAGGCGCTCCGGTCCTGTTCCCGGGCCCAGGCCAGTGCCTGTTCCACCAGGTTGCGATAGGCGTCGGAGGACACGGCCTTGAGCAGCAGCGACGGGTTGGTTGTGGCGTCCCTCGGCTGCCACTGACGGATGGCGTCCAGGTCACCGGTGTCGGCGACCACAGTGGTCATTTGGCGGAGCTGATCAAGTTTGGAAGTCATCGGCTGGTTGCGTCCATTGTGCATCCGGGTGTCTGGAACCCTGAAGGGTAACCCGAGTCACGATAGCGCGCTGTCGCCGGTGTCACAAGCGCGGAATCCGCCTGTCAGGCGGCATCGGCCTTTTCCTGGACCAGCGCCAGCGCATCCCGGACAACCCCGGTGCCGGCCCCGGCGCGATGGGCGTTCTCGCTGAGATGGCGGCGGAACTGGCGGCCGCCCGCACAGCCGTGGAAAAGGTTCATGATGTGGCGGCTCATCGCCTGCAGGGGGACGCCCTCGGCCAGGCGCCGTTCCAGATAGGGAATGAACCGCTCAATGGCCTCTGTACGCGTGATGCAGGGCTCTGGTGTGCCGTGGATCTCCGGGTCCACGCGGCTCAGCAGCCAGGGCTGCTGGTAGGCGGCGCGGCCGATCATGACGCCGTCCACGTGCCGGAGCTGTTCGCGAATGGCGTCCATCTGCCAGAAGCCGCCATTGATGATGATTTCCAGCTGGGGGAACCGTTTCCGCAGGGCATGGACCCAGTCGTACTTCAGTGGCGGCACCTCCCGGTTCTCCTTGGGGCTGAGCCCCTGAAGGATGGCGATGCGCGCGTGTACGATGAAGGTGCGGCATCCGGCCTCCGCGACCCGCTCGATGAAGTGGACCAGGTCCTCCCACTGCTCGTGGCCGTCGATGCCGATGCGGTGTTTGACGGTGACGGGCAGGGCAGTGCTCGCCTTCATGGCGGCCACCGCGCGGGCAACAGTGTCCGGCTCCGCCATCAGGCAGGCGCCGATACGGTTGTTCTGGACCCGGTCGCTGGGGCACCCCACGTTCAGGTTGACCTCATCATAGCCCCAGGCCTCGGCCATGGCCGCGCACTGGGCGAGTTCCGCAGGGTCTGCGCCCCCCAGCTGCAGCGCAACGGGATGCTCCTCCGCGTCATAGTCCAGGAAGCGTGCCCGGTCGCCATGGATGAGGGCGCCAGTGGTTACCATTTCGGTGTAGAGCAGGGCATGACGGGTCAGGCCCCGGACGAACCAGCGGTAGTCCCGGGTGGTGTGGTCCATCATTGGTGCGATGCTGAATCGGCGATCCGGTTCGGGGCGTTGCATGCCGGTCTACTTTTCCTCGGGCTGTTGTTCGGGGCGACAGCGGCTCACCGCGTCCGCAAGGGACTCCAGGAACGCTGTGTAGCCGCCCACGCTGATAGGGATGTCACCCCCGACTGGGTCCCAGCGGCTCACGGCGAGGGGTTGGGGTACATCCAGACCTCGCCACCAGTCACCGCCGAGTTGGGTCTCCGTCATGATACAGGGGAATCGTGCCGCTTCAAGGGACTGCTGGAGGCCGGCGATATGCCGTGCGCTGGGGCTGCGCTCCGGGTTGTTCGTGAGCGTCCCGGCGATGGTCAGCCCGAAGTGATCCGCGAAATAGTGGAACGCATCGTGATAGGTGAACAGCGTAATCACCTGCAGAGGCTCAAGCTGTGCACGGATGCGCTCGGTGGTTTCAACAAGCCTCTGCTCAAAACCTTGGTAATTGCGTTCAATGGCCTGGTCGTCCACCCCGTCCAGTGCGCCCAGGGTTCCCCGGGCACGCCGGGCCATGGCAAGGGCCCTCTCAGGGGACAGCCAGACATGGGGATCCTCGCCGGTGGCGTGGTGGTGCCCATGATCATCATTTTCCGGGGGATTCTGTGGCGCCCCGACCAGCGTCCGGGTCTTGCCGACCAGGGTGCTGTCACTCATGGTCCCCTGCAGGTAGGGTTCCAGCCCGGCCCCCAGCCAGTAGATGCGGTCCGCCTCCGCGAGGCTGCGGCGTTCGGAGGGCCGCATGCTGTAGTGATGGGGGCTGACATCCGCGGGCACCAGCGCCCGGACATCCGCCTGCTCGCCAGCCACTTCCTTGACGATCAGTGCCAGGGGGTGGGTGCTGGTGACAATGAGCGGGCGTTCCGCCCAGGCCGGGGACGAAGTGAAGCCCAGAAGGAGTAGCAACAGGCACAGCAGGCGTCGTCTTATCATAGATCGTTATAACATAACATGTTGGTGGAGGAGCTATTCTATCCAATCATGGCGGGATCGACCATAGGGGAGGATACGGAAGGACGACCCGGCCCGGTGGAGGCGTTATAATACGCGCTTTCATCGAGCCGATGCCGACCTATTCGAGGAGCCAGGAACCGACATGACCGTCAGAACCCGAATCGCCCCTTCGCCCACCGGCGACCCGCATGTGGGTACGGCCTATATCGCGCTGTTCAACCAGTGTTTTGCACGCCAGCACGGCGGGCAGTTCATCCTGAGGATTGAGGATACCGACCAGGCCAGAAGCACCCCGGAATCCGAGCAGGCGATCCTGGATTCCCTGCGCTGGCTGGGGCTGGAATGGGACGAGGGGCCGGATGTGGGCGGCGAATACGGTCCCTACCGTCAGTCCGAGCGGCGCGACGAGTATCGTGCCTATGCCGAACAGCTGGTCGAGAGCGGTCATGCGTTCTACTGCTTCCGCAGTCCCGAGGAGCTGGATGCCATCCGTGATGCCCGCCGGGAGCAGGGCCTCAACCCGGGCATCAAGGGGGATCTGGAGCTGCCGGCGGATGAGGTGAGGCGTCGTATGGACGCCGGTGAGCCCTACGTGATCCGGATGAAGGTGCCGGAAGAGGGCGTGTGCGAGATTGAGGACATGCTGCGGGGCACGGTCACCATCGACTGGACCCAGATCGACTGTCAGATCCTGCTCAAGTCCGATGGCATGCCCACGTATCACCTTGCGAACGTCGTCGACGACCACCGGATGGGCATTACCCATGTGATCCGGGGCGAGGAGTGGATCAACTCCGCGCCCAAGCACAGGCTGCTCTATGACTACTTCGGCTGGGACATGCCGACGCTGTGCCACATGCCGCTGCTGCGCAATGAGGACGGAACCAAGCTCAGCAAGCGCAAGAACCCCACCAGCATCGACCTGTATGAGCGGCTCGGTTTCATGCCTGAGGCGGTGCTGAACTTCCTGGGGCGCATGGGCTGGTCCATGCCGGATGAGCGGGAGCGGTTCACGCTTGATGAGATGCAGGCGGAATTCGATATCCATCGGGTCTCGCTTGGTGGGCCCGTGTTCGACCAGGCCAAGCTGCGCTGGCTCAACGGCCTGTGGATCCGCGAGACACTGACCGACGAGGCCTTCATGGACCGGGTGGGGGACTGGTGGTTCAGCCGTGACCAGCTGGCGCCACTGGTGCCGCACCTCAAGAGCCGTGTTGAGACCTTTTCGGATATTGCACCGATGGCGTCGTTCATGTTCTCCGGGATGCTGGATGTGCGCCCCGAGGATTTCCAGCACCGCAAACTGGAGGAGGAGACCGTGCGGCGGATTCTCCAGTTCGCCCTGTGGCGGCTAGAGGCGGAACGCCACTGGAGCCGGGATACGGTCTTTGCCGATCTCAAGGCGCTTGCGGGTGCCATGGGTCTGAAGCTGGGGGAATTCATGTTCCCGATTTTCGTGGCTGTGGCAGGGACACCCAACTCCTGGTCAGTGGTGGACTCCATGGGGCTTCTGGGCCCGGACGTGAGTCGGGCGCGCCTGCGCCACGCGCTGAATGTGCTGGGCGGTTTTTCGAAGAAACAGGCAAAGAAAGTCGAGAAGGAATACGCGGCACTGGAGACCGGCGAATAAAGGCGGCAATCAGGGGTTGACGCGCCCCTGGGTCGCCACTAATATACGCACCCGTTGGACGCAGTGGGGCCATAGCTCAGCTGGGAGAGCGCGGCGCTGGCAGCGCCGAGGTCGGGAGTTCGAGCCTCCCTGGCTCCACCACTTTTTCAGTCCCGTTCGTCTAGAGGCCTAGGACACTGCCCTTTCACGGCAGTAACAGGGGTTCGAGTCCCCTACGGGACGCCAGATACAGAAAAGCCGGCCACTTGGCCGGCTTTTTTTATGTCCGGATTCCGGTTCAGCCCTCCGCGATGGCTCCCTTGTTCACCCCTTCAAAGGCGTAAACCTCAATCCGGCTTTCCGGTTCCAGCTTCCGGGTTTCATCCCGCAGGTAGCAGGCAATCCATTCCACTGTGGTATCCGGCCCCATGATCTCCGTACGGGCCGCTGGCAGGGTGATTTCGAAATGGCCCTGGTCCGACTCGTAGCTGAACCGGTGATAGGAGATGCCCGCGTCCTCGAAGGTTGCGCTCCGGTCGTCCGCTGTTGCCAGGTAGATATCACGCCAGCGCCCGCCCCAGTAGTGCTCCAGGTCCGGGGCCCGCTCACCGTTGCGCAGGATCTGGATGCGGGAGCGGTGGCCGTGGGCGATGCGCTGGCAGTTGCCGTCGTGTTTTTTGAGCCCGTGGGCGTAGTGGTACCAGGCACCGTCGATCTGCTCCAGGCGCAGATTGATGCGTACGTCGTGGACATTGTCCGGGAGGACCCGCTGAAGGCTTTCTGACAGCCGGGTGGCTATGGCCTGGCGCTCAACGGCTTCTCCGGGGACGGTGGTAACGGCCTGTTCCGGCGAGCGGTGCTCGATCCAGGTACCGTCCTCCAGGTGCCAGCGGAAATGCCCGGGGGAGTCCGGGTCCAGCCATTGCAGTTGGGGGTAATCCGCGGGGATCAGCAGCCGGTGATCCACCTGGTCGTCAATGTGCGCCTTGATGGTGCTTTTGACATGGCCGAAGTCGAACACCATACCGGCATCGTTCAGCTCGCCGGCGAGTTCAATGTCCACAATCCAGCTTTCGCCGACCAGGCCGCGGTGACGGTCCAGGTAGGCAAAGTCAATGACGGTCAGGTTATCAACGAAAAGACGGTTCATGATTCGGTGGCTGCCTGCGCTGTGAAAGGCCGCATGGTAGCAGATCACGCCATGCGGCGGGCAGCGGCTCAGCCTATAAGCCCGCCGAGCCAGGCAATGCCGAGACTGAAGATACCCAGGCTGACGGCCAGTGCCATGGTGTAGATCCGCGCTGCCGTGGTTTTCTGCTCGCGCCGGTAGAGGTCCAGGGTACGCTGGGCGACCTCCTCGGAAGTGTCCCGCGCGATGTCATGGGCCTGCTGGACCGCTTCCGACTGCAGGGACTGCCAGAACTCCGTATCCACCGTCTGTGTCGCTGTCAGGTGATCCTTGAGGGCGTTCAGGTCGCTTTCCGTCAGTCCCTGTTGGTTCTGCTCCCGCAGCTCCCGGCGCAGTTCACTGAGTTCATTGCCCAGGTTGAGGGTGACTTCAGCGGCCACTTCATTCTTCAGCGCCTCCAGTCGGTTTTCCACCAGTTCACGGAAATCCGCGGTCTGCTTTTCAATCGCCTCTTCACGCCGGCGTTCACTGTCCTCGATCAGGCGGCGGATATGGTCGTGCTGTTCGTCGAAGAGACTGGAAAGCAGCTCATGCAGCCGGTTGTGGATGTGGGTCTTCACCGCTGAACGCGCGATCTGTTCGATCAGCTCCGTGGTCAGGGGAACGGTGTCCCCCTCGGTGCCCGTGCTCTGGGGGCTGTCCGCAAGCCGCACGCTGGCCCCGGTTTCAAGGGGCTCGGAATCCTCGGGTGGTTCGGCCACATCCTCGGGGGCCGGTGGTTCGGGCAGGGTCCCCTGGTTCAGGTCCTGGGTCAGGGCCGTGAGGATGCTGTCGAGACCGTCCGCCTGCGGGGGTTTGGTGAGGATGTTGTAGACTCCGTATCCCTGCGCTTCCTGAATGAAATCATCCGATTTCTTTGAGGTGCACATGACCACCGGGATGGAGGCGGTTGCCGGGTTGCGCTTGATGGCCTTGGTGGCCTCCACGCCATTCATGCCCGGCATCAGGTGGTCCATGAAGATGACGTCCGGTGGCTGTTCGCTGTTCAGCAGATCCAGAGCCTCCTCGGCGGAGCCCGCCATGCTTACGTCCATGCTCCGGCTCTCAAGGAGTTTGCTCAGGGCGAAGCGGGCGACTTTGGAGTCGTCCACCAGCAGAGCGGTGTTGATGGTCATCTGGCTTCCTCTTGCGTACTGCGTTGTTACCGGATGGGCTGACATGGGTCACCACGCCTCCATGGATGGACATTGGGTTTCCCGGTAGCTGCCCTTGCGGTAGCACACTCCCGGCTCCGAAGTGCGGGCGATGAAGACCTCACCTTCCGGCGTGGTCATGCGGACCTCGCCGTAGGGTTCGCCTTCCCGGAACGTGCTTTCAATGCTGGCGCCGCTGGGATGACGGATCTCGCCCTCGCCGTGGAAACGGCCATCGACAAACTGGCCCCGGTACTGGCGCCCACTGCTGAAAGTGCGGACCCCTTCGCCATGGAAACGGTCGTTGGCGAACTCGCCACGGTAATAGCCGCCGTTGGGATAGGTCAGGCGGCCCTCGCCGTGCAGCTCGCCGTCCCGGAAATCACCCACGTACATGAGTCCTTCAGCGGTGGTGAGGGTGCCGTGCCCGTTAAGCTCGCCGTCTTCCCAGTTACCGGTGAAGGTGTCGCCGTTGCTGGCGGTGAGTGTGCCACGGCCGTGGTACTCGCCATCCTGGAAATCGCCCTCATAGACATCACCATTGGGGCGCTGCAGGTTGCCTTCGCCATGCATGGTGCCCTGCCGCCACTCGCCTTCATAGATGCGCCCGTCCGGGAAGTGGGCTGTCCCCTCGCCGTGGAACTCACCGTTGCGGAATTCGCCCTCGTAGGTGAGGCCGTCGCTGTCGCGGTAGGTGCCTTCGCCGGTTTTCACGCCGTGTTCCCAGGTGCCGTTGCGGTAACGGACAGTGGTGTAGCGCTCAAGGCGCGCCATCAGGGTGGGGGAGTCGCCGGCATCCAGGTGGATCCGCTCGCGCCAGGTACTGTGTTTCGGTTTGCTGATCTCGATGGTGTAGGTTCCGGGGGCCAGCTCCAGGTCCATGGCGGTGGACCCCCGGGGCTTGCCATTGATCCGCACCTGGTCGTCGTAAACGTTGGAGCGCAGTGTCAGCCGGGCCTGTGTCGGCTGCTGCTTTTTCTTCTGCTGCGGCCCTACGCCGGCGGTGGGCTGGGAATCAGCTGCCATTTCGGCGCGAGCGTCATCAGGCGTGTTTTCGGAGCTGCTACCCGTATCAGGTACGGAAACGGCCGGGATGACCCGAGGAATCCTGTCGGCGCTGGCCTGGGATCTGTCTGCTGGGGCGCGCTCATCATCCGCGCTGGTTTGCGTCTCCCCGGAAGAGGAGGGGGAAACCGCCGGAATGCGTGAGCCCACCAGCTCCGGAGAGCGCTGGATGGTGGCAAAGCCGGCCGTCACCAGCAGCATGATCGCGAGAAAATTCGCAAACAGCAGTGGTCTGTAGTCGATCATTGCATGCCACTCCGTTCATTGCGGCACCGCGGGTCAGGCAGGGGCAATTGCGGCCACCTGTTCAGTCTGACTTCATGTTATCGGAGAACGGGTACTGGCTGCGTGAAGTGACGCACTTTTCAGGCGTTTTCCGAGCGGCTCTGCTGCTGCAGTTCCTCCCAGGCGCGCATATGCACGTCTGCTTCGTACTCGTAGGGCGATTTAAACGGCGTCAGGACCAGGTCAAAGACCGCGAAAAGCAGGCCCACGGAAAGCCAGGACAGTACCAGCGTCTCCAGGGTGGTGGCCTGGACCTGGGCGGTTGCGTCCACGAAGCGCTCCAGGTGCGGCAGGGCGTTGTCCACCAGCGCCACGGGATTGAAGCGGGCGAACACCAGCGGAATCCAGAATCCCAGAAATACCGGGAAGAATCCGAAGGACCAGAGGATCCGGCGGATCAGATAGATCGCCAGCGCGTTGACGTATCGCCGCCGCAGTTCCGGTATGCCCCGGATCTCTTCCAGGTAGCGCTTGCGTTCAACCCAGTAGGCTTCAACCCGCGGACGGGATCCGGAAGTCTCGGTATGCTCGTTTTGGCTGGTCAATGATTGTCCATGCATAAGCTGCCCAGTGTCCCCTCACTATAAACAAGATGTGAGCGGTTGCCAGAGGCCACCCCGCTACGGCTGTGGGAACACGGGCGCGCAACCGCTAGAATGGCGGCACATTCATCGGACAGGACGAGAGCATGCTGGATCAGGCGGAACCGCAGGTTCACCCGGCTTTCGAGTGGGTACGCAATCACCGGATCGAGACACTTCACCTGGAGGTGGAGGAGTACCGCCATCGGGCCACCGGGGCATGCCATCTGCATCTCGCTTCAGACAACGACGAGAACGTTTTCCTCGTGGCACTGCGGACCTTCCCCATGGATTCCACCGGGGTCGCGCACATCCTCGAGCACACGGCCCTGTGCGGGAGCGAGAACTACCCCACGCGCGATCCGTTCTTCATGATGATCCAGCGTTCGCTGAACACCTTCATGAACGCGCTGACCAGCAGTGACTGGACTGCCTATCCGTTTGCCAGTCGCAACCGGAAGGATTTCGACAACCTGCTCTCGGTCTATCTGGATTCCGTGTTCTTTTCCAATCTGGACCCGCTGGATTTCGCCCAGGAGGGCCACCGGCTCGAATTCGAGACTTCGGACGACCCCAGTACGCCACTGGTGCACAGGGGCGTGGTCTACAACGAGATGAAGGGCGCCATGAGTTCGCCGGTGTCACAGCTCTGGCAGACGCTGTCCAAGCATCTGTTCCCGACCACGACCTATCATTACAACAGCGGCGGCGAGCCGGACCATATCGTGGACCTGACCTATGACCAGCTGGTCCAGTTCTATCGCCGCCACTACCACCCCAGCAACGCGATCTTCGCCACCTTCGGCGATATCCCGGCGCGCGAGCACCAGGAGCGTTTTGAGTCCCTGGCGCTGAACCGGTTCCAGGCGGCGGAGATCGACCTTCCGGTGCGCAATGAGAAGCGCTACTACGCCCCTGTGAGGGTTCAGGAGCATTACGGCGTGGACCCGGACGAGGGCACTGACAACCGGACCCATGTGGTCATGGGCTGGCTGCTGGGGGAGAGCTTCGACCTGGAGAAGAACCTTGAGGCGGAACTGCTCACAGCCGTTCTGCTGGAAAACAGTGCCTCGCCGCTGCTGCAGGCTCTGGAGACCACCAGCCTGGGGCAGGCCCCCTCGCCGCTGTGCGGGCTCGAGGATTCCAACCGGGAAATGACCTTTGTCTGCGGCATCGAAGGCACGGAGCCGGAGCAGGCCGGCGACGTGGAGAATCTGATTCTTGAGACACTGGAGCAGGTGGCACGCGAGGGCGTCGCCCATGAGAAGCTGGAGGCCATCGTGCACCAGCTGGAACTGCAGCAGCGCGAGATCTCGGGTGACGGGTTCCCCTACGGTCTGCAACTGATCATGCAGGCGCTCTCGCCCATGGTGCACGGTGGTGATCCGGTGGATCTGCTCGACCTGGAGCCGGTACTGGAACGGCTTCGTGAACGCATCCGGGATCCGGAGTATGTGCCCGGGCTGATCCGGCGCCTGCTTCTGGACAACCCTCACCGGGTGCGCCTGGCACTGGCGCCGGACACCGGCCTCAACGAACGCCGGGAACAGGCGGTGCGGCAGGCGCTGGACGAGCAGAAGGCGAGCCTGACCGAAGAGGAGCAGCGGACCCTGGTCGAGCAGGCGCAGGCCCTGCAGGCGCGCCAGAACCAGGAAGCGGACGACAGCATGCTGCCGCGCGTGGGCATCGAGGATGTGCCGGCGTCGCTGAAGATCCCGGAAGGGGAGTCCGACGCGTCCGGGCGCATCACCCGCTATCACATGGGCACCAATGGCCTGGTGTACCAGCAGCTTGTGGCGCCGCTGCCGGATCTCGCCCCGGAACAGCGCCAGCTTCTGCCCATCTATTCGAGCATGCTGAGCGAGGTGGGTGCGGGCTCCGAGGACTATCTGCGTATGCAGGACCGCATCTCGGCGGGCAGTGGTGGCATCAGCGGGGCGGCCACGATCAAGGGCAACGTTGACGATGTTCAGTCCGTGCGCGGCTACTTTACCCTGGGCGGCAAGGCCCTGGCCGCGAACAGCGACGATCTCGCCGGGCTTCTGCATGACGTTGCCTCTGCCGCACGGTTTGACGAAAAAGAGCGGGTGCGTGAGCTGGTGGCGCAGATGCGCGCCCGCAGGGAACATTCCATCACCGGCAGCGGTCACGCATTGGCCATGGGTGCGGCTTCACACGGGGCCAGCCCCGGCGCCCGCCTGACCTATGAACTCGGTGGGCTCGAGGGCATCCGCCAGCTTGTGGCTCTGGATGACCGCCTGGACGACAGCGCCGAGCTTGACCGCTTCTGCCAGCGCTTGTCGGAGCTTCATGAGCGGATCCACGCGGGCGGGCCGGACTTTCTGCTGATTGGCGAGAGCAGTGGACTGGAAGGCTCCGAGGCCGCTGTGCGTGGCCACTGGTCCCTGGATGGGGATCGGGCTGAAGGTGGCTTCCATCTGGATCCGGTGAGTGAACAGGTCAACGAAGGCTGGCTGACCGCGACCCAGGTGAACTTCTGCGCCCGGGCCTTTCCGACAGTGCCGGTGGAACATCCGGATGCGGCGCCGCTGAGCGTTCTGGGTGTGCTGCTGCGCAATGACAACCTGCACCGCAGTATCCGGGAGCAGGGCGGCGCCTACGGCAGCGGCGCGGGGCAGGACAGCGCCAACGGGGTTTTCCGTTTCTTCTCCTATCGCGACCCGCGCCTCGAGGAGACCCTGGCCGACTTCGATCGCTCACTGGAGTGGCTGCATGCTGGTGGGCAGACTGCGGCCTCCGTGGAAGAGGCCATACTGGGCGTGATCTCCCAGCTGGACCGGCCGCGCTCACCGGCGGGCGAAGCACGCTTCGCGTATCAGAGCCGGCTGTTCGGGCGCACGCCCGAGCAGCAGCAGCGCTTCCGGGAACGGGTTCTGGCGGTGGACCTGGCCTCCATGCAGGAGGCTGCCGAACGCTGGCTCACGCCTGACCGGGCCAGCACGGCCGTTGTGACCGGCCACGGCAACCGTCAGAAGCTGGCCGATCTGGGCATGAAGGTGCTCGAAATCTGATCAGCGCGCCCGGCGTTCGATCCCGGTCTGGACCAGGAGGCGGGTGGAGATTTCCTCCACCGAGTAGTCTGTGGTGTTCAGGTTCGGGATCCGCTCGCGGCGGTACATGCTCTCCGCTTCGCTGACTTCCATCATGCACTGGCGCAGAGACGCGTAACCGGAGTTGGGGCGGCGTTCATTGCGGATCGCCGACAGCCGGTTGGGGTCAATGGTCAGCCCGAAAAGCTTCTGCCGGTGGGGCTGCAGGGCCGAGGGAATGCGCTGCTCCTCCATATCCTCCTCGGTGAGCGGGTAGTTCGCTGCCTTGATCCCGTACTGCAGGGCCAGATACAGGCATGTGGGCGTCTTGCCGCTGCGTGACGGGCCGATCAGGATGACGTCGGCATCGTCGTAGTAGCGTGTGCGGGCGCCGTCGTCGTTCTCCAGCGCGTAGTTCACCGCCTTGATCCGCTCTTCATAGCCCCCATCACGGGAGATGGCGTGGGATTTACCCACGGTGTAGGAGGAACTGGAATGGAGTTCGTTCTCCAGTGGCGACAGGAAGGTACCGAAGATGTCCACCATGAAAGCGTCGGCCCCGGACAGTTCGCCCCGGATCTCGCTGTCCACAATGGTGTCGAAGGTCAACGGCCGTGCCCCATCGAGTTCGCCCGCCTTGTTGATCTGCGCCACCGCTTCCCGGGCCTTCTGCACGGAGTCGATGTAGGGCAGGGTAATCTTCTCGAACTGGATGCTGTCGAACTGCGCCAGGAGGCTGTTGCCAAGGGCCTCCGCGGTAATGCCGGTGCCGTCGGAGATGAAGAATGCGGTGCGTTTCATGGGGCGAGGGGCTCCCTCCTGATTTTCCGGTATCCTAGGCCGATACGGTCGGTGTGTGAACCCGGACCGCGCAATGGTGGAGATGACCCCGCCGGTTACAGTATGATACGCGGGCTCTGCAGGGCGCGTGGCGCCCCGGGTGACAGGCAATAACGAGGGAGATGGGCTTTGGACGATTTCATCATCGGTTTCGAGCAACTCGGCATGGACGATGTCGAACGCGTGGGCGGCAAGAATGCCTCCCTCGGGGAGATGATCAGTAACCTCGCCAATGCCGGTGTGACGGTACCCGGTGGGTTCGCCACCACAGCACAGGCCTACCGCGAGTTTCTTGAGAAGGACGGGCTGCGCCAGCGCATTGATGAGACCCTGGACAGTCTGGACATCAATGATGTGAACGAACTGGCGAGGGTCGGCGCTAAGATCCGCCAGTGGATCATCGATACACCTTTTCCGCCGGCACTGGAACAGGCGATTGCGGACCGCTTCGGCGCCATGCAGGAGGGGAACGAACGCATGGCGGTGGCGGTGCGCTCCTCGGCGACGGCGGAAGACCTGCCGGACGCCTCCTTTGCGGGCCAGCAGGAGACCTTCCTGAATATTGTGGGGCTGGACAACGTCAAGCTCGCCATCAAGGAGGTGTTCGCCTCCCTGTTCAATGACAGGGCGATTTCCTATCGGGTGCATCACGGCTTTGACCACAACAAGGTGGCGCTATCCGCCGGTATCCAGCGCATGGTGCGAAGCGAGACCGGAAGCAGTGGTGTGATGTTCACCCTCGATACCGAATCCGGTTTCCAGGAGGTGGTGTTCATTACCGCCTCCTATGGTCTGGGTGAGACCGTTGTGCAGGGTGCGGTGAACCCGGACGAATTCTACGTGCACAAGCCAACGTTCGAGGCCGGGCGCCCTGCCGTTCTGCGGCGCAATCTGGGCAGCAAAGCCATCAAGATGGTCTATGCCGGTGACGGTGAAATGGGCCGCTCGGTGGAGACGGTCAAGGTGGATGCCGAGGACCGTAACCGGTTCTGTCTCAGCGATGAGGACGTCACCGAGCTGACCAGCCAGGCCCTGACGATCGAGAAACACTATGGGCGGCCCATGGACATCGAATGGGCCAAGGACGGTGACACCGGCAAGCTGTTCATTGTGCAGGCGCGGCCGGAAACGGTCCGCAGTCGCAAGGGCCTGCACACCATGGAGCGCTACCTGCTCAAGGAGAAGGGGACAGTGCTGGTTGAGGGACGGAGCATCGGCCACCGCATCGGTGCCGGCCCGGCCCGGATCGTCACCAGCATCAACGAGATGGACCGCGTCCAGGAAGGGGACGTGCTGGTAACGGACATGACCGATCCCGACTGGGAGCCGGTCATGAAGCGTTCGGCGGCGATCATCACAGACCGTGGCGGGCGTACCTGTCACGCGGCCATCATTGCACGTGAGCTGGGTATTCCCGCTGTCGTGGGTTGCGGCAATGCATCAGAACTCATTCACGAAGGCCAGGAGCTCACGGTTTCCTGCGCTGAGGGCGATACCGGGCTGGTTTACGACGGCCGTCTGGATTTCGAACTGCGCGAGAATTCCGTTGAGTCCATGCCGAATCTGCCGTTCCGCATCATGATGAACGTCGGCAATCCGGATCGGGCCTTCGATTTCCAGGCCATGCCGAACGAGGGTGTGGGCCTTGCCCGGCTGGAGTTCATCATCAACCGCATGATCGGTGTTCACCCCAAGGCGCTGCTGAATTTCGAATCACTGCCGGGGGACATCAAGCAGACGGTCGAGAAGCGCATCGCCGGTTACGATTCGCCGGTGGATTTCTACATCGACAAACTGGTGGAGGGCATCTCCACACTGGCGGCAGCGTTCTTTCCCAAGCCCGTCATCGTGCGGCTGTCGGACTTCAAATCCAATGAGTATGCCAACCTGATCGGGGGCACCCTGTACGAGCCGGATGAAGAAAACCCGATGCTCGGCTTCCGGGGGGCTTCCCGCTACATCTCGGATTCCTTCCGGGACTGCTTTGAACTTGAGTGCCGGGCACTGACCCGGGTCCGGGAAGAGATGGGCCTGAACAACGTAGAGGTCATGGTGCCGTTCGTACGCACTCCAGGTGAGGGGCGCCAGGTGGTGGAACTGCTGGCGGAGAACGGTCTCGAGCGCGGTCGTGAGGATCTGCGCGTGATCATGATGTGTGAGCTGCCAGCCAATGCCCTCCAGGCCGAGGAATTCCTGGAGCATTTTGACGGCTTCTCCATCGGCTCCAATGACCTCACCCAGCTCACGCTCGGGCTGGACCGGGATTCCGGGATTGTGGCCCACCTCTTTGATGAACGTAACGAGGCGGTCAAGTCGTTGCTGGCCAGTGCCATAGCCGCCTGCCGCAAGGCCAATAAATACGTCGGCATCTGCGGCCAGGGGCCCTCGGACCATCCGGACCTGGCCAAATGGCTGATGGAGCAGGGCATCGACAGTGTTTCTCTGAATCCGGATTCGGTTCTGGACACCTGGTTCTTCCTGGCGGAAGGGCAGCACTCCTGATCGTCCGGTGGAACCCCAGGCAGGCTTGAGGAAGGCGGGTATGCAGAGCAGCAGCCGATTGTTTCCGGTGACGCTGTCGGCCACCGAAATGGCCGCTGACCTCTATGAGGACGTGTATCTGCTGAACCCGGGCGTGAGTCCGGATCCCAGTGTCCGCATCGCCGTGACGCGGGTGCGTGATCCGGCCTGGCAGGGCCGGCGCGTGCCGGTGGTGCTCATCCACCGGGAGTTCCAGAACAAACGCCAGTGGCTCTCGCCCGGAGGGGAGGGTCTGGCGGGGCTGCTTGCCCGTTACGGATTTGACGTCTGGCTGCCGGAGATGCGCGGCCATGGCATGTCCCCCCGTAACCGCGACTGGGCCCTGGGTCACATTGCGCTGCTGGCGGAGGAGGACCTTCCTCCGGTGCAGCGGTTCGTGGAAGAGCAGAGCGGCGTGCCCCCGGCCTGGCTGGGGCAGGGGCTTGGTACCCGCATGCTGGCGCATGCCTTGATCAACAATCATCGCTTTCTGCGCCTGGTGCCCGCTGTGGTCTTTGTGGACCCCGGCCGGGCGGATGCCCACTGGACGGAATCCGAGGCCACCATGGGCGAGAAACTGGGGCTCCGTCGTCGCCAGCGTTTCCTTGGCGGTCTGCACGGCTGGGGGCCGGAGGATGAGCCCAGCGCCCTGTTCCGGGATCTTTACCGGACCCAGAAACGTTATCGCAGGGGCAAGGGACACCCCACCCACGAGGGGCTGCGCGTCATCCGCTGCCCGGGTCTGGTGGTCGGTGTCGAGGATGATGAGGCCACTGTGCGCGGTTTCGCGGGCAATCTTGGCGGACAGGTCCGCCACACCCTGGGGCCGGGGGAGGGGGGCAGAAGCGCCGCCGGTCAGAGTGTCCTGGGAACGGCGCTTCAGGATGACATCCGCGCCTGGCTGACAGAACATACCCGCGACCTGCGGGCGGACAGTATTGACTGAAATCGCAACTGGATCAGGAGGAAATCGTGTCGCAAGAGACAATCGTTACACCGGATCTTGTGGATGAGCATCCGGAAGTGGCTGTGGTGGAGCCCATGTTCGTTAACCTGGGCGGGCGCAGCGCTTTTGGTGGTGAGATCGTGACCGTGAAATGCTTTGAGGACAACTCCGTGGTCAAGGAGCAGGTTGGCAAGGAGGGGCATGGCAGGGTTCTCGTTGTCGACGGTGGCGGTTCGCTGCGCATCGCCCTTCTGGGTGACATGCTGGCGGAGAAGGCGTCGAAGAATGGCTGGCAGGGCGTGATTGTCTACGGCTGCATCCGCGATGTGGACGTGATCGGTGAGACGGACATCGGTGTCCAGGCCTTGGCCACCCACCCGCGCAAGAGTGAAAAGCGTGGTCTGGGAGATCTTAACGTGGCCGTGAGTTTCGGCGGTGTCACCTTTGAACCCGGTCATTACGTCTATGCCGACAACAACGGCATCATCGTATCCGCCGAGCCACTGCCGGAAGTCTCCGTGTAACAGGCGCCTTAATCTTTGACGCCTGCTGCCCCCTCCCGGTATAACGTATTGAACCAGTAACAATAACAACCTTGGGACGGGACAATCTCATGACGGGAGATTCAATGCGGGATACCTCCGAGAAGCGCGATTTCATCCGTATGCACGTGGATACGGTGATTGAGCTTTTCGAGGAGGGCAGCGATCAGCGTATGGAAGGACGCTGCGTGGACCTGAGCGCCACGGGCATGGCGGTAGAGATGGAACGGGAGCTGGCTGAGGGGCAGCGGGTGCACACCTCGCTGCCCTCAAAAAACCCCGATTTTCCGCCGTTCGAGACCGTTGCCACCGTGCTGAGGAGCGAGTCGATTGATGGCGGCCGCTGGCGGGTGGGTCTGCGGATCGAGGAGGTCAAACGCTGAGCCTGACCATGGTCAGGCCCAGTTGTCGCTCTTGCGACTGGGTTTGAGCAGCGGGAAGATAACCGCAATGAAAATGCCCGCAATCACCAGGCCGCCACCGGTGAGGAGGTAGCTGGATTCACGGCTGTCCTCGAGGCGCTGGTTCTCGTTGGTCAGAAGCTCAACCTCCTTGCGCAGCTCCTGGCGTTCCTCGCGCAGTTCGCGGTTGCGTTTCTCGAGGTTGATCGCGTCCTGGGAGATGGACCGGATGCGCTCCAGCTCGTCACTGGTTTCACTGAGTTCCGATTCCAGGGACTGTTTCTCCTGCTGGACCTGTTCGAGCTTTGATCGGGTCTCCTCCAGCTGTGAGCGTGCTCTGGAGAGATCCTCTTCAGTGCTGGCCAGTTGCTGCTTTACATCCTGGAGTCGTTCTTCCGCGATGCGCTCGGAACTCAGGAACCGGCTTGCGATGTAGCCCTCCTCACCATCACCAAAGCGCACGCGCGAGTAGCCGGTCTCCTCATCTTCCTCCAGCACCTCTACGGCGGTACCGCTGCGCAGGGCGGACTCAATGATCCGGTACTCGTTGCCCGGACCGGTGCGGACGGGGACGTAGATTACGTCGTCCACATACTTGGTTTGAGCCTGTGCCACGGAGGCAAACACAAGCAGCAGCGGCACGATGCAACGTAATGCTCTGTTCATGCCTTTCTGTGGGGTCATGATGTTATTCCCTGTTAAACGAAGTCCGGATTCTGCCACAGCGTATTCGCCTTGCCCAGTGAGGCTCAGGGGAGTACCGGTTTGAATGGTCTGACTGTAACCTTCTCGTAAACTCCGGCTTCCACATAGGGGTCCGCATCGGCCCATGCCTGTGCCGCGGTCAGGGATTCAAACTCTGCTACCACCAGGCTCCCGGTGAAACCAGCTTCTCCCGGCTCAGTGGTCTCCTCGGCCGGAAAGGGGCCGGCCATGAGCAGGCGCCCTTCGCTCTTGAGAGCCTCAAGGCGCTCAAGGTGCGCAGCACGGGCCTGCTTGCGGCGCTCAAGACTGTCTGCGACATCGTTGGCGATGATGGCGTAGAACATAGGGATCTCCTGCCTGGAATAACGGGTGCGTATGAGTGGCAACAGCCGCCTATGATAAGCTGCCCCCGTCTTTACGCCAATCCCGGCACGGCGCCTTATTTCCCGGAGTATTATGCACATCGACGGACACAGTCCGCTGCTAACGGACCTGCATTGCCACAGCACCGCTTCCGACGGCGGCCTTTCACCGGCCTCAGTGGTGGCTCGCGCCTCGGAGAACGGTGTGGGCGTCCTGGCGCTGACCGACCATGACACCATTGCCGGTATGGGCGAGGCCCGGGAGGCGGCTGTGGCTGACGGCATGCACCTGGTGAGCGGCGTGGAGCTCTCCTGCCTCTGGCGTGGCCAGACCATCCATGTAGTGGCCCTGGATTTCGATCCGGACGAGCCGGGGTTTCTGCAGGTGCTGGAAGGGCAGGAGAGTGTCCGGCACCAGCGCGCCGGCACCATTGACGAGCGGCTCCGGAAACAGGGTCTGCCCTCGGTGCTGGAACAGGCACGGGATCTGGCAGCCGGTGTTCCGGGGCGCCCCCACTTTGCCCGGGCGCTGGTTGATGCTGGCGTGGTCCCCGGGGAGCGGCAGGCGTTCCAGCGTTATCTGGGAACCGGGAAGGTGGGAGACGTGGCGGCCTGCTGGCCGGAACTGGCAGTGGTTGTTGGCTGGATCCGTGAGGCGGGTGGTATTCCAGTACTGGCGCATCCCCGCCGTTACGGGCTGACCAACAATAAGCTGAGGAAGCTGGTACAGGCGTTCCAGGATGCGGGAGGTCAGGCTCTGGAGGTGCTCAGTGCCGGCCATTCGCCTCAGGATAGCGGCTATCTCACGCGCCTGTGCCTGGATGGTGGGCTCTGGGCTTCCGGGGGCAGTGACTTCCACTGGCCGGAACGGCCCTGGTCGGAGCTGGGCCGCCTTCCGGAACTGCCCGCCGGGCCTGACCCGGTCTGGCGGCACTTCCGCAGGGAAACACAGGCCCGTCTTCAGGGCGAATGATAGTGCAGGTAGAGATCCGTCAGGAGTTCCGGTATGGCGTCGGCATAGTCCGCCAGGCGCTTGGGGTCCCTGCGGGCCTGCTGGAAGGCTTCATCATCGAACAGGTTTGAGAGGGTCAGGATAGGCGTCATCAGCTGTCCCACCGTTTCCTCGTCCTCGCCCAGCCACTGATCCTCATCCAGCAGGAAGGTGTCTGTGAAACCGGCACACCAGTTCTCAAGCGCCTCCTCGGCGGTGTCGTCATCCTCGGGTTCGGGCAGCTCCAGCGTCTGACCCTGTTCCAGCTCCTGCTGGATGGTCCTGGCGAGCCGCGATACCAGTGTCCCGAACTCGTCGGGCATGGCGTCGCCACCGGCCTCGGGCTGGCCGGTGGCAATCGCGTGGATGCGCTCCGCCGACACCGGTGCCGGCCCCACGACTGAGGCCGTGACCACGCCGTGCAGGCCAAACACATCCAGTGCCTCATCGCCCTGTCCGGGGGCGAACAGGATTGATTCCAGGGTTTCCACGTCCTGATCAGTCAGCATAACCTGGTTTCACTCCTGTTCGTTGGTCTGTGCCTGGTTGCGGGCCCTGCGGAACTCCTCCTGACGCCGGCGGATCTCCCGGGGATCGTTGTAGGCGCGCCCCTTGATCGGGTCCAGGTGAACCTCATCCTCCGCCGGGCTGTTCTCCGCCTCAGCGGTTCCGGTTTCCGCTGCGGCTGGCTGCTCAGGCGCGGCGGATGCCGATTCAGCCTGGGGAGCAGTCTCTGTCTGGGGCTCTGCTTGAGACGGGGCACCGGACGCCTCCGTGGAGGGCGTTGTTTCATCCGCCTGGGCGCTGGCGGGTTCGTCGGCGCCACTGGCAGGCTCGCCACGGCCCTCCGCTTCCGGTTGTTTCCCGGCTTCGGTCCCGGCAGAAGGCGCCTCATCGGTTGAGGTTGCCTTATCAGTGGCCGCCTTGGAGGGTTTCTGTTGTGCGCTTTCAGCGGCGCTTTCCTTAGCGGAACCAGCATCCTTTTCGGCAGCCGGGGTCTCCTTAGCTTTTGCGGCGCTTTGCTTTGCCTTGGGGGCTTCGGATTGCCCTTCGGAGCCAGCGCCGGATTCCCTCTCTGCCTTGGCGTTTCCGGTTTCCGTTTTCACGCTCTCGGCGGATTCCTGATCAGCAGGCTTGCCGTTCTTATGGCGGGGCCGGCGGGGACGCTGGAATTCCGGGTTCGGTGTTTCGTCCTCGGCGCTTTCCTGTTGGTTGCGGTTTCTGCCACCGGAGCCGCCACGACTCTGGTTCTTTCTGCGGTTGTCCGAGCGGCCCTGGTCGTCGCCATTGCTCTCAGGGGCTTTATTGCCGCTGCCCTGGGACTGTTTGTCAGAGGACTCCTCCTTCTGCGGCTCGTCACGGTCCGAATCACGATTGCGACGGTTACCTCCCCCCTTGGATTTCTGGGGGCTGCCGTCGTTACTGCCGCCTTTGTTTCCGCCACCGGCATTCGGGTCGGTATCGGATTTGCGGTCGGAACCGGATTTCTGCTCGCCCTTCGGCTTCTGGTCGGCCTTGGGTTTCTGGTCGGCATTGGACTTCTGGTCGCCACCGGATTTCTGTCCGCCGCCGCCTTTACCGGACTGGCGGGACTGATTGCCGCCGCCTTTGCCACCCTGGCCGGAACCTTCCTGTTTGCCGCCGTCCTGCTTGCCACCGGACTTCTGCTGGTTATCCGAATCCTGCTGGCCCTGGCCCTGGCCCCGGTTGCGGTTCTGACCACCACGGCGGCGCCTGTTCTGGCCGCCGCGCTGGTTGTTGCCATCCTGGCCCTGACGGCCACTCTGCTGTTGGCTGCCCCCCTGCTGACGCTGCTGGCTGTCACCGCTCTGACCCTGTTTCCGGTCGGAGGCATTATTGCCCTGGCGCTGGGTGCCTGAACCGGTCTCCTGCTGGGGGGTGCCGGATTCTTCCTGTGGCGCGAACATGGTCTGGAGCTTGCGCCCAACCCGTTGCCAGAACCCAAGCGGCTCAGCGGCTTCCGGGGTTTCGGCTTTGGTTTCCGGGGCAGGGGTGCGGTTGGCGGGGGTAACCGCCTTCACCGCAGCTTCTTCCCGCTCGCCCGTGTTCTGGCCAACGGACCAGGCGTCTTCCGGCTCGTCTTCGTGCCTTGCAGCGATCTCGAAGCTCGCTTCACCAACGGTGACTTCGGTGTCATCGGTCCGCAGGCGCTGAACCTCGAAATGGGGTGTCTCCAGGTTCTGGGAGGGGATGACCCGTACCCGCACGTTCTCGCGCCGCTCAATGGCGTTGATCTCGTCGCGCTTCTCGTTGAGGAGGAAGGCAGCGACCGTGACCGGCACCAGAGCCCTTACTTCCGCGGTCTTGTCCTTGGAGGATTCCTCGTACATCAGGCGCATGATGCTCAGCGCCTGGGATTCCATGCTGCGGATGGAACCCTGGCCATTACAGCGTGGGCAGACCTCGCTGCGTGTCTCGCCCAGTGAGGGCCGCAGCCGCTGGCGCGACATTTCCAGCAGGCCGAAGCGGGAGATGCGGCCAAGCTGGACCCGGGCGCGATCCAGCTCCAGTGCCTCCCGGATGCGCTGCTCGACTTCGCGCTGGTGGCGGTTGGGGGACATGTCGATGAAATCGATGACAATCAGACCGCCGATATCACGCAGGCGCAGCTGGCGTGCGATCTCGTCCGCGGCCTCCAGGTTGGTCTGGAAGGCGGTTTCCTCGATGTCACCGCCGCGCGTGGCACGCGAGGAGTTGATGTCGATGGACACCAGTGCCTCGGTGGGGTCGATCACCAGCGAGCCGCCGGAAGGCAGGGATACCTCCCGCTGGAAGGCGGTCTCGATCTGCGCCTCGATCTGGTACCGGCTGAGCAGCGGAATGTCATCCGTGTAGAGCTTGATCCGGTTTTCGAAAGAGGGCATGACCGCGCGTACGAAATTGAGGACATCCTCGTACACACTCGGGGAGTCGATCATCACCTCGGTGATGTCCTGGCGCAGGTAGTCGCGCACGGCACGGATGATTACGTTGCTTTCCTGGTAGATCAGGAAGGGGGCCTTGCGCGCTTCCGCGGCCTGGGTGATGGCGTCCCAGAACTGCAGCAGGTAGTCCAGGTCCCACTGGAGTTCCTCGGTTTCACGGCCGATCCCGGCTGTGCGGACGATCACGCCCATGGCCTTGGGCACCTTGAGCCCGGACATGGCGTCCTTGAGCTGGCTGCGCTCATCCCCTTGGATGCGGCGTGAAATGCCGCCGGCACGGGGATTGTTCGGCATCAGTACCAGGTAACGCCCGGCGAGGGTAATGAAGGTGGTCAGGGCTGCGCCCTTGTTGCCGCGTTCTTCCTTGTCGACCTGGACGATCAGTTCCTGGCCCTCGTTGAGCACGTCCTTGATGTTGATCTTGCCATCAATGTCGGACGGGGCCTTGCTGAAGTATTCGCGGGCGATTTCCTTCAGGGGCAGGAAGCCGTGGCGTTCGGAACCGTAATCAATGAAGGCTGCTTCAAGGCTGGGCTCGATGCGGGTGATGCGGCCCTTGTAGATGTTGGACTTCTTCTGTTCGCGGGTGCTGGATTCGATATCAAGATCGACCAGACGCTGGCCATCGACCAGGGCGACACGCAACTCCTCTTCGTGAGTTGCATTGATCAGCATTCTTTTCATGTGGAACAAACTTCCATCGTTCTGCGACGGAAGCGGTGCGGGGCGCAATGACGAGACAGCGGGCCTGCGTCCGCCCGCTTCAGCAAAGCCGGGGGGCCTTCTATGGCCACCCCGTGCTTGAGGCATGCGGTTCTGTGGCCGCATGCCACCGAAGTCTGTCCCGTACCGGCTACGAGGTCTTATGTCATATTCATGATCAGGACAGCCCGAACCGGTGCTTCTGTGTTTTCAAACCGTTGCGATGACCCTGCCGCGCGCTTCCGCCCGGATTGACATCAGTTCCTCCGGCCTTGACTCCAGCCGGGCGGAACACCCATCACGACGCGCGTTGTTCTCAGTTTCCGTGACCGTCCACCGGAGGAGCCTCCTGAGCTCCGGCCAGCGGGTGAAAGGACTCAGACGCGCGCCTGTGTGATTCTGTTGGCTCTCGCTGTTTTCCTGCCAGGTGGAACCGGTGCGTCCGCTGCTCGTTTCATACCGGGCCCGAAGGCTCTATAATTGCGGATTCAATCGCTGACCGTGTTCCGCCAGTCCAGCCGGCCAAGATCGTCGGCCGAGCGGAGTGGGAAAACAGAGTCAATATAGCAGTAATCCCCTGCCTCATCAACGAGCTGCGGAATGGCTCCGCATCCCAGGAGAAACACATAATGCCAGGGCACCCGGGCAGCCATGACAGCGCCGAATCCAGACCCAGGGTCCAGTGGCTGGAGGTGGCGCCGGAGTGGGCCGGACAGCGTCTCGACAACTTCCTCATGGGGCGTTTCCGGGGCGTTCCGAAAAGCGTCATCTATCGTGTGATCCGTAAGGGGGCCGTGCGGGCCAACCGTAAGCGGGTCAAGCCTGACTATCGTATCGCTGCCGGTGACTCGATCCGCGTGCCGCCACTGCATGAGCCCGAGCAGAAGCCGGATCGTGCCCAGCCGGGCCGTCGGGTGCAGCGGCGCATGCAAGCGGCGGTTCTGCATGAGGCACCGGATTTTCTGGTGGTGAACAAGCCCGCGGGCATCGCGGTGCACGGTGGCAGTGGTGTGGATTTCGGGCTGATTGAGACCCTGCGTGCCGGGCGCGATGATCGTTACCTGGAGCTGGTGCACCGGCTGGACCGTGACACGTCCGGGCTGATCCTGGTAGCCCGGCGCCGTTCCGCCCTCAAGGCACTGCAGGATCAGTTCCGGCAGAAGAGTACGCACAAGGTCTACCGGGTACTGGTAGCCGGGGAGTGGCCGCAGGCGGTGAATCGCGTGGAGGCGCCCCTGCAGCGGGTCACCGGTGGGACCGGCGAGCGGCTGGTGCGGGTCAGCGCCGACCAGGGCAAGGCGGCGCGGACGGATTTCCGGGTTCTGGAGCGTTTTTCAGGCTACACCCTCCTGGAGGCCACGCCCCTGACTGGGCGTACGCACCAGATCCGGGTGCATGCGTCCTGCCAGGGGTGCCCGGTCGCGGGGGATGCCAAGTATCTTGACGGAGCGTCGCAGGCGGCCTGGCAGCGGGGCGGTGGTGACCGGCTGATGCTGCACGCCCAGCAGCTGACGTTCGAGACGCCCGCGGGCGAAAGAGTGACTTTTGAAGCGCCGGTTCCGGATGATTTCGAAGCGCAGATTCAGCGACTGGGAAAGCGCCAATGAACTTTGACGTAGTGATCTTTGACTGGGATGGCACCCTGATTGATTCCGTGGACCATATCGCGGACAGTCTTGAGCTGGCCGCAGGGGATCTGGGTTATCCGGTGCGTGAGCGCGAGGCGCTGCGCCATATTGTGGGGCTGGGCATGGAAGAGGCGCTGAGCCAGCTCTGGCCGGGCATCACCCGTGAAGAGATGACACAGCTGCGCGAGGTCTATGCCCGGTATTTCTTTCAGCGCGATACCACACCGGCGGATCTGTTCGAGGGGGTGGATGAGCTGCTCGAAACGCTGCATGGTGGCCCCATGCTCGCGGTGGCCACCGGTAAGAGCCGGCCTGGGCTGGATCGGGCGCTGGGCTCAAGCGGCCTGGGGCGGTTTTTCCCTCTGACCCGCTGTGCCAATGAGACCGCCTCCAAGCCCGACCCTCTGATGCTGCGCCAGATTGTGTCCGAAACTGGTGCCTCCGTGGAGCGCATGGTGATGGTCGGTGATACCATCTACGACATGGAAATGGCGAGCCGCATCGGCATGCCGGCTATTGGCGTGACCTGGGGGGTGCACTCGGAGGAGCAGCTTTCGGTACACAACCCCATGGCCATTGCCTCTGACATCTCAAAGCTGCGGGAGCTGATGGCTTCCGGCGGCACCCGTGAATAACTGCAAGGAGACACCATGTCCGAGTGGGATTCGGAAAATGCGGAATGGGGCGTGACGCGGGAAGAATCCGCTCAGCGACCGGAAGGACGTACCCAGGAGGCCCGGGAGGACTCCAAGGAATGGCGCCTGATCGAGAAGACCATGATGTCGATGCAGGCGGAGCAGCGTCGCAGCCGGCGCTGGGGCATACTGTTCAAGACGCTGGGGCTGCTCTACCTGTTCGCGCTTCTGTTCACGTTCGGGTCACCCTTCGGCTCTGGAGATCTCACACCTGGCGCAGGCGGGCCCCATACCGCGCTGGTGGATGTGGAGGGTGCGATCGTCCAGGGCCAGGATGCCAGTGCCGACAATCTGGTGACCGCGCTGGAGAACGCCTTCTCGGCGGAGCAGTCCAAAGGCGTGATCCTACGCATCAACAGCCCGGGCGGCAGTCCTGTCCAGGCCGATTACGTCTATCAGGCCATCAACCGGCTGCGTGACGAGTACCCCGACAAGAAGGTGCACGCGGTGATTTCGGACATCGGAGCGTCCGGAGCCTATTACATTGCCGCCGCCGCTGACCGGATCCACGCGAATCCCTCCAGCCTGGTTGGTTCCATTGGCGTGCGTGGCGGTGGCTTCGGATTCACCGGCGCGATGGAGAAACTGGGCATAGAGCGCCGGCTGTACACAGCGGGCGAGAACAAAGCCTTCCTGGACCCCTTCCTGCCGGAGGATCCGGAACAGGTTGCGTTCTGGGAGAGTGTGCTGGACCGCACCCATGACCAGTTCATCGAGCGTGTCCGCGAAGGACGGGGTGACAAGCTGAAGGAATCCGAGGCGGATCTGTTCTCGGGGCTCATCTGGACTGGCCAGAGGGCACGCGAGCTGGGGCTGGTCGACAGCTTCAACTCCCCGGGGCAGGTGGCCCGCAATGTGGTCGGTGCCGAGGAAATCGTGGACTACAGTTATGAGCCGTCTCCGTTCCAGCGGATTATGCGTGACCTGGGCAGCTCGGTCGGGCAGGGTGTTACGGAAACGCTCATGAACAGCGGCCCTGTGCTGCGCTGAGCTTTGACAATCACCGGTGGGAACCCTAGAATCGCGGCCTTATGTCGAACCCGGAGATACCCCTGTCGGTCGATGCGCTGAAGCCGTTCGAACAGGGGACCGTAAAAGAGGGCAGTCTGGCCCTTGCCGGTATGAACCGGCTGGAGCCGCTGATTCTGGAAACAGAAGGCGAGGCGGCGGTCAGGCTGGCGTTCTTTTTTGATGACGAGCGGCGTCGCGTCATTGAAGGCTGGATCCGGGCGGAGCTGGAAGTACTGTGCCAGCGATGCCTTGAGGCCATGCGCCTGCCAGTGGAGTCAACCTTCCGGGTAGGTGTGGTGGATACAGAGGTGATGGCAGAGCAGCTGCCAGCAACTCTTGAGCCCATGGTGTCGGGGCAGCGGGATCTGCCGATCCATGAGCTTCTGGAGGATGAGCTTATCATGAGTCTGCCGGATTATCCGGTGCATGAGGAAGCAGGCTGCAAAGCATCCGCCACGCTGGAGCGCATCAACCGGGATGCCGACGACGCTGTTGCTCAGGCGCGCGAGCATGATACAGACAACCCGTTCCGTGTACTGGCCGGCCTTGGCACTGGGGGGCAGGACCAGGGCGGAACGGATTCGTAATTCAAGAGAAAGGCAAGACTCCAGGAGTAATCTGCTATGGCCGTTCAGAAGAATCGCAAGACCCGTTCAAAGCGCGGCATGCGTCGCTCCCACGACGGGCTCAGCAAGCCCGCGCTTTCCATGGACCCGACTACCGGGGAAGTGCATCGTCGGCATCACATCTCCCCCGATGGCTTCTATCGGGGCAAGAAGGTGATCGAAACACCGGAAGACTGAGTGACCGGTGGCGGCTGAGACCACCATTGCCGTTGACGCCATGAGTGGCGACCGCGGCTGTGAACCGGTGGTCCGCGCCGCGGAAATTGCTGTTTCGAACAACAGGGCCTTGAGGGTCGTGCTGCTGGGCAGGCGCACGGCACTCGAGGCCTTTCTGTCTGCGGGCCACGATCGCATCGAGATCCAGGAGGCCCCCGACGTGGTCACCATGGAGGAACGTCCCTCCCATGCCCTGCGCCACGGCCAGCAGTCCTCGATGGCGCGTTCGCTCTCGCTGGTCCGCAGCGGCGACGCCGATGCCTGCGTCAGTGCGGGCAACACCGGCGCACTCATGGCCCTGGGCCGCAACACCCTCCAGACCTGGCCGGGCATTGAACGGCCCGCCATCATCAAGCGCATCCCCTTCCATGACGGCCACTGCTATGTGCTGGACCTGGGCGCCAACGTGGACGCCAGCGCCGAGCATCTCGTGCAGTTCGCTCTGATGGGGCGCCTCATGGCGCAGGCTGTGGATGGTGTCCAGGAGCCCCGAGTGGCACTGCTCAATGTGGGACAGGAGGCCGTCAAGGGGAATGAACAGGTCCGGCTGGCCGGCCACATGCTGCAGGCGCGGGAGCAATCCGGATACATTGGCTATATTGAAGGCAGCGACCTTTTCCGGGGAGTGGCCGATGTGGTGGTCTGTGACGGTTTTGTCGGCAATGTGGCACTGAAAACCGGAGAGGGCGTGGCGGAACTGATCGGTGATCTCATCCGGCGTGCTTTCGCGGACAGCTGGTATTCCCGCTTTGTCGCGGTCCTTGCTGCACCGGTGTTACGCAGGATCAAGCGGCGCCTGGATCCCGCACGGCATAATGGCGCGAGTTTCATCGGCCTGCGCGGCGTGGTGATCAAAAGCCACGGCAATGCGGACGTGACCGGACTGGTGGCGGCTATTGAACAGGCGGCCCGTGAGGTCGACCATGAACTGCCGCGCAGGCTCGGGGACTTGCTGGAACAGGTTGAATTCTAGAGACGAACAGGAAGGACAGATGACGACAGCACTGGTGTTTCCCGGTCAGGGCTCCCAGTCCGTTGGAATGCTGGACGAAGCAGCTGCTGAGTGGCCGCTGGTCGGGCAGACCTTTGAGCAGGCCTCCGGCGTACTGGGTTACGACCTGGCCGAACTCTGCCGGCAGGGCCCGGCGGAAGAGCTCAACCGTACCGATGTGACCCAGCCCGCCCTTCTCACTGCCAGTGTTGCGCTCTGGCGCGTGTGGCAGGATCTGGGCGGCCCGCAGCCGGATTATCTGGCGGGCCACAGTCTCGGGGAATATTCCGCACTGGTGGCGGCGGGGTGCCTGGATTTTGCCGATGCCGTTGAGCTGGTGCGTATCCGCGGCGACGCCATGCGGCATGCCGTGCCGGAAGGCGCGGGGCGCATGGCCGCGATACTGGGACTGGATGACGAGGCTGTGATCAGTCTCTGCCAGGAGCATGTCGCCGATGGCGTGGTTGAGGCGGTCAATTTCAACGCCCCGGGGCAGGTGGTCATCGCCGGCTCCACCGTTGCGGTGGACCGGGTCGTGGAGCGCGCCCGTGAAGAGGGCGCTAAGAAGGTCATGCCTCTGGATGTGAGCGTGCCCTCCCACTGTGCGCTGATGCAGCCCGCGGCGGACCGTATGGCGGGTGCTCTGGCGGGTGTCAGTTTCCAGGACGCGGGCATTCCCGTGGTCCAGAATGTGACCGCGGGGGCAGTGACCGACGCGGCCGCCATCCGTGAGAATCTCTACTGGCAGCTGATTTCGCCGGTGCGGTGGACCGAATCCGTACGCTACATGGGCGAACAGGGTGTCGGTGTCATGGCCGAATGCGGGCCCGGCAAGGTGCTGTCGGGGCTGACGCGGCGCATTGACCGCAGCATGGGATGCCATCCCACGGAAACCCCTGAACAGATGACGAAGGCGCTGGAAGCGATTCGCGAAGGCGCCTGACGGCGACGCTCAACGGGAGAAAAGAATGCTGGAAGGACAGGTGGTTCTGGTAACCGGCGCGAGCCGTGGCATTGGCAGTGCGATTCTGGAACGCTTTGCCCGCGCCGGTGCCACGGTGATTGGAACAGCAACATCGGAATCCGGCGCTGCCGCCATCGCGGGCCGTATCAACGAGCAGGGCTGGCAGGGTGACGGTGTGGTCATGAACGTGGGTGATGCAGCGAGTGTCACCGAGGGCATCAAGGCGATTGGCCAGAATGTCGGTACACCAACAGTGCTGGTCAATAATGCCGGTGTGACCCGGGATGGTCTGGCCATGCGCATGAAGCCCGAGGACTGGGATGAGGTGATCAACACCAATCTCTCGGCTGTGTACCGCACCAGTCAGGCCGTGCTCAAGGGCATGATGAAAGCGCGCACCGGGCGCATCATCAACCTGAGTTCGGTGGTTGCCCGTATGGGGAACGCCGGGCAGATGAACTATGCCGCCAGCAAGGCGGGCATCGAGGGCATGACCCGTTCTCTGGCACGGGAGGTGGCAAGCCGTGGTATCACCGTCAATGCCATTGCTCCGGGGTTCATCGAAACGGACATGACGCGAGAGCTTGACGAAAGCCAGCGTGATGCCATGCTGTCAGCCATTCCGGCGGGTCGCCTCGGCGAGGCGGGGGAAGTGGCCGACCTGGCTGTGTTCCTCGCCTCCGAAGGGGCGGCCTACATCAATGGTGAGACGATTCATGTCAACGGTGGCATGTACATGAACTGAAGGAGGGCGTTCCCGCCATCACAGGGCGGGGGCGGCTTCCAGTCAGCCCCTTCCGGGTTGGTTGTCCGGCCCGGGGGATTCAACTAAACTGGCACGCCAGCACTGCTGGACGCACAAATGAGGACATTATGAGTACAGTTGAAGAGCGCGTTAAGAAGATTGTCTGTGAACAGCTGGGGGTAAAAGAGTCTGAAGTACAGAGCACTTCCTCCTTTGTAGAGGATCTGGGTGCCGACTCCCTGGACACGGTTGAGCTGGTCATGGCTCTTGAGGAAGAGTTCGAGACCGAGATCCCGGATGAGGAAGCCGAGAAGCTGACCACGGTCAAGGACGCGGTGGACTACATCGAATCCCACAGCAGCTGAACGGACCAACGCGGTTCGATCGGTACCAAAGCCGCCCTGAGAATGGGCGGCTTTTTTGATCGTGACTGGTTCAGGCAGCGGGAGCGGAGCTGATGCCCGAATGGATCTGGCCGGGAAATGACCCGGTGGTTCCGTCTGATGATCGGGGGCTGGCCTACGGGCACGGGGTTTTTGAGACTCTCAGGGTGACCCCGGCCGGCCCGGTCCTGCTGGAGGCGCACCGGGAGCGGCTTCTGGCCGGTTGCCATGCGCTTGGAATCCCGTTTGATGCGGACGGGCTGGATGCCTGGCAGCAGCAGGCCGCCGAACGCGGGCTGCTCGCGCCGCAGGCGCCGGCTGTGCTCAAGGTCACGGTTACGGCGGGCTCGGGTGGCAGGGGGTATCGGCCGCCTGACACTGTGTCTCCCAGGGTGATCTCGGCCCTGGTGCCGGCTCCGTCGGTGCCGCGTGAAGGCGCCAGGGTCCGTCTCTGCCAGCAGCCCCTGTCTTCCACGGCAGCGGGCGGCGGCTACAAGACCCTGGCACGCCTGGAGCAGGTGCTTGCCAGTGCCGAACTCTCAGACGGTGAGTTCGAGGGCCTGATGGCCGCGGGCGCTGGTTTCGGCTGGGTCGAGGGAACCCGTACCTGCCTGTTTTCCGTGGTCGATGGAACTCTCGTGACGCCGCCACGGGAGCAGCTCGCCGTCGCGGGAACTCTGCGGGAGTGGGTCGTGCGCAACGCGGGCCGCTTCGGCCTGGCGGTCGAGGAGCGGGCTCTGCTGGGCGCCGACTTCCGGAACCACGGGTTGCTTTTGGGTAACAGCGTCATGGGCCTGGTGCCCGTCAGCGAGTGTGGTGACAGTATCGTGCCGACCAACGTTGAGGCTACACGGCTGGTTGACGATGTGAACAGGGAGCTTGGACTCGGGTGATGCGGTTGGTTAAGCGTGTTGTTGGTTTCATGCTCCTCCTGACTGCCGTAGCGGCAATCGCGGGCTGGCTGTTCATCGAGCAGCAGTTCCAGCGCATGGAGGAGCCGCTGGCGCTTGAGCATCCCGTCACCATCGAGATTGAGCGCGGGACCACCCTGCAGGGACTGGCGCGTGAGCTCGAGGCGCGGGGGCGTCTTCCCAGCGCTTTCTGGCTCCGGTTGCGGGCGCGCCTGGAGCCTGAACTGACGCAGCTGCAGTCCGGTGTGTATCAGCTGGAGGACGGCATGTCCCCACTGGCCTTTGTGCGTCGTGTGGTAGCAGGTGATACCCAGACCTGGACCGTGCGCATACCGGAAGGCTGGACGTTCGAACGGGTCCGCGCACGCCTGGCTGACGCGGAGCCTTTGCGCAATGAGCTGGAGGGCATGAGTGGTGAGGTGGTGATGGAGCGCTTAGGGCGCTCAGGCATGCACCCCGAGGGCTGGTTCTTCCCGGCGGTGTATGAATATGAGCATGGCGATTCGGACCTGGATGTTCTGGAAAGGGCGCATGACCGCATGCAGCGGATTCTCTCCGGGGTCTGGCGGGATCGCCAGGAAAACCTGCCTCTGGATAGCCCCTATGAAGCCTTGATCCTGGCCTCGATTGTCGAGCTCGAGACGCCGCTCAGTGAGGAGAAACCCCGGGTCGCCGGTGTTTTCGTGCGGCGGCTGGAGCGGGGAATGCGTCTGCAGACGGATCCCACCGTGATCTATGGCATGGGCGATGATTACCAGGGCCGCATCGGCCACGCCGATCTGAGGGAATACACGCCCTACAACACCTACCGGATCGATGGTCTGCCGCCCACCCCCATTGGGATGCCGGGAGAGGCGTCGCTGCGGGCGGTGGTGAACCCGGCGGAAGGCGATGCCCTCTATTTTGTTGCCAAGGGTGATGGCTCCCATCAGTTCTCCAGCACGCTTGAAGGGCATAATGAGGCGGTGCGCCGGTATCAACTCAATCGCAGCGAGGACTACCGGTCCTTTCCGGCACCGGAGAACGGAGCAGACTGATGGCGCGCGGGCTTTTCATCACTTTTGAGGGGACCGAGGGGGTGGGAAAGTCCACCGCTATCCGCGGTGCCAGTGACTGGCTTACGCAAAAGGGTGTGGCGCACCGTGTGACCCGTGAACCGGGTGGTACGCCCATGGCGGAGGAGATCCGGGAACTGCTCCTGCGTTCCCGGGAGGAACCGGTCGACCGCACCTGCGAGCTGCTGCTGATGTTCGCGGCCCGGGCACAGCACCTGGCCCGTGTCATCCGGCCGGCGCTGGAAGCGGGAGAGTGGGTGCTCTGTGATCGTTTCACGGATGCCACCTACGCCTACCAGGGGGGTGGGCGAGAGCTGGATTCAGCACCGGTGGCGCAGCTTGAATCCCTGGTCCAGGGGGAAACGCTGCGCCCCGATGCCGTACTCTGGCTCGATGCGCCAGTGGAAACGGGCATGGCCCGGGTTGCCGGGCGTGGTGGGGAGCCGGACCGTTTTGAGCACGAACGGGTCCGGTTCTTTGAGCGCGTGCGCCAGGTTTACGAGGCGCGCGCCGGCAATCCTGCCAACCGTTACCGGCGTATTGATGCAGAAGTGACAGCGGATGAGGTCGCGGACGCTGTTCGAAGGACGATGGAGGAACTCCACAGGGAGTGGCCGTCCCTGCAATGATTGTTGTGCAGGGTTTCACAACCTCTGCTTTAATGAATGGATAGACCATGCGGGCAGAGGTATCACGCCCAGAGCTGCTGGAGGCCGAACGCTATGTTTGATGCCAGTCGGGTGCTTGACCCGTCGTTCCCCCACGATGATACCGATTTTCTCTGGCAGGGTATCGTTGATAACCATTACACCGATGAAACGGCCTACCTTGAGTCACTGCTGGCGCTGGCGGAGCCCGATGGGCGCGAGCGCCAGGCCATTGCGGACCGGGCCACAGGGCTGATCCGCAAGGTCCGGGAGCAGGATGATTCCGTCCACATGGTGGATGCGCTTCTGCAGGAATACAGCCTGGATACTGAAGAAGGCATCCTGCTGATGTGCCTGGCGGAGGCGCTGATCCGGATTCCGGATGCGCATACCGCTGATGAGCTGATCCGCGACAAGATGGGTGACGCCGACTGGCGCAGGCACCTGGGGCGGAGCGAATCCGTCATGGTCAATGCCTCCACCTGGGGCATGCTGCTCACGGGTCGTGTGGTCAAGATGGACCCGGGGCTGGACGGCCATCCCAAATCCATCTGGCACAAGCTGGTGAACCGTGCCGGTGAGCCGGTGATCCGAAAGGCCATGTACCAGGCCATGGCGATCATGGGCCGCCAGTTCGTGCTAGGCCGCGATATTGATGAAGCCCTTCAGGAAGGCCGCCAGTACCGGGATCAGGGCTACAGCTACTCCTTCGATATGCTGGGGGAGGCGGCCCTCAACGAGTCCGACTCCTCGCGCTATTTCAATGATTACTGGACGGCGATTGAGGCGGTGGGCAATGACCGTTATCCCCGTGGCGAACGTCCGGTGCCCTCGGTTTCCATCAAGCTGTCCGCGCTGTACCCGCGCTATGAGCGTGCTCAGGAGGAAAGGGCAAAGACGGAACTCGTAAGGCGGCTGACCCGGCTGGTGACCTTTGCCCGGGAGAAGCAGGTGCCCCTGACGGTGGACGCGGAAGAAATGGACCGCCTTGAGCTCTCGCTGGAGATCTTCCGCAGTGTTTACGAGTCCGAAGCCGCGAAGGGCTGGGGGGAGCTGGGTCTCGCCGTGCAGGCCTACTCCAAGCCGGCGCTGCCGGTGCTGTGCTGGATTGCCGCTCTGGCGCGTCGCCAGGGGGATCGCATTCCTGTGCGGCTGGTCAAGGGAGCCTACTGGGATACCGAGATCAAGCACGCCCAGATGATGGGTGTTGAGACCTATCCGGTCTACACGCGCAAGGAAGGCACGGATGTGTGCTATCTGGCCTGTGCCCGGTTCCTGCTCAGTGACTACGCTCAGGGCTATATCTTCCCGCAGTTCGCCAGCCACAACGCACACACTGTGGCCTCGGTGCTGAACATGGCCGATGAGAACGGCGCGGAATACGAATTCCAGCGGCTCCACGGCATGGGCGATGCCCTCTATTCCGTGGTGATGGGCGAGGTCCCCAGGGTTCCCGTGCGGATCTACGCGCCGGTGGGCGCCCACAAGGATCTGCTGCCGTACCTGGTACGGCGGCTGCTGGAGAATGGTGCCAACTCCTCCTTTGTTCACCGCCTGGTGGATGCCGAGACGCCGATTGAGGATCTCATAGGGCACCCCGCGGATGCACTGCGGGCCCACAGCAGCCTGCCGGATCTACGGATTCCCCGGCCCCCGGAGATTTACGGGAGTGAACGACGCAATTCCCGTGGCCACAACCTGGCGGTATTGTCCGATCTCAGGCCCTTCCAGCAGGGTCTGGAGCGGTGGGCGGAACACCAGTGGAAGGCAACGCCGATCGTGAACGGGGAGCGCTGCGATTCGAATACCAGGACCCGGGTGATCAATCCCCACAACAGTGACCGGGTTGCCGGCGAGATCGCCTGGAGCCGTCAGGACATTGTCGAGAAGGCGCTGAGTACGGCCCACGAGGCCTTCGAGTCCTGGAACCGTACGCCAGCAGAGGAGCGGGCGAAGTGCCTGGAAGCCTATGCGGATCTGCTGGAGGCCAATGAGCATGAGCTGATTGCCCTGTGCAGCCGTGAGGCGGGTAAATCCCTGCCGGACGGTATTGCCGAGGTGCGCGAGGCCGTGGATTTCTGCCGCTACTACGCCATGCAGGCGCGCCGGCAGTTTGCCGAGCCCATGGAGATGCCAGGGCCCACCGGGGAATCCAACGAATACTACCTGGAAGGCCGCGGGGTGTTTCTGTGCATCAGCCCCTGGAACTTCCCGGTTGCGATCTTCACCGGCCAGATCATGGCGGCGCTGGCGGCGGGCAATACGGTACTGGCCAAGCCGGCGGAACAGACCAGCCTGATCGGTGGCCGGTGCGCGGAACTGATGCTGCAGGCCGGCTTCCCGCCGGGCGTGATCCAGTACCTGCCTGGTGACGGTGCGGGCATCGGCGGCCAGGTGCTTTCCGATCAGCGCCTTGCGGGTGTCACCTTCACCGGCTCCACTGGTGTTGCCCATCACATCAGTCGGACACTGGCCGCCCGGGAAGGGCCGATCATTCCGCTGATTGCGGAAACCGGCGGCCAGAACGCCATGATCGTGGACAGCAGTGCACTGCCGGAGCAGGTGGTCAAGGACGTGATCATGTCCGCCTTCGGCAGTGCCGGCCAGCGTTGCTCGGCGCTCCGCGTACTGTATGTACAGGAGGATGTTGCCGACATCATCGAGGAAACGCTTGCCGGTGCCATGCGGGACCTGCGCCTGGGGGATCCCATCCGGGTTGAAACGGATGTCGGGCCGGTGGTCGACCAGGAAGCCTATGATGATCTCATGAAGCATGTGGCTGAGCTGCGTGAGCGTAACCGCCTGATCGGTGAGGCTCCGCTGCCCGACAATGCGGAGAAAGGCTACTTCGTGCCCCCTGTGGCCTATGAGATCAACGGCATGAAGGATCTGGACCGTGAATTCTTCGGGCCCATCCTGCACGTGGTCCGCTACGAGGCGCGCGAGCTCGACTCCGTGATCGACGAGATCAACGGAGCGGGCTATGGCCTTACCCTGGGCATTCACAGCCGCAGTGAATCCGCTGCCGCCTATATTGAGCGGCGGGTCAAAGTCGGCAATACCTATATCAACCGCAACCAGGTTGGTGCTGTGGTCGGCGTCCAGCCCTTTGGTGGACGTGGACTCTCCGGGACCGGCCCCAAGGCCGGTGGCCCCAACTACCTGCCGCGTTTCGCGACGGAGCGTGTCAGGACCAACAACACCACGGCGGCGGGTGGCAATGCGACCCTCCTGTCGCTGGGTGTGGAGGAAATCGGATGAACAACTATAAACGGGCATTCCCCGATGGAGCCGGATCATGATTGAAAACACAGTTGCGGTCACCTGGACCTTTATTCTCTACCTTGCAGTAATGCTGGCGCTGGGTGTCATTGCCTATATGCGCACCCAGAACCTGTCGGACTACATCCTTGGCGGGCGGAACCTGGGGCCGATTCCTTCGGCTCTGAGTGCCGGTGCCTCGGATATGAGCGGCTGGCTGCTGCTGGGGCTGCCCGGCGCGGCCTTTGCCAATGGTGTTGGCGCGAGCTGGATCGCCATCGGGCTGCTGGTGGGCACCTACCTGAACTGGCTGTTTGTGGCCAGGCGCCTGAGAAACTATTCGCAGGCGGCCAAGGACTCGCTCACGATCCCGTCCTTCCTGGAGAACCGTTTCCGGGATGACACACGGGCGCTGCGCGTGATCGCCGCCTTCTTCATTCTGCTGTTCTTCCTGTTCTATACCAGCTCAGGGCTGGTTGCCGGCGGTAAGCTCTTTGAAACCGTCTTTGGCCTCGAGTACCAGTGGGCAGTGATTGTGGGCACACTCGCGGTGGTATCCTATACGCTGTTCGGTGGCTTCCTGGCGGTATCCTGGACGGACGTGGTCCAGGGGCTTCTGATGCTGGCCGCCCTGATGCTGGTGCCGGTTCTCGCAATCAACAGTGGTGAGGTTGGCGGCTGGTCCGGTATGGAAGCGTCGCTGCTTGAGAAAGGGCAGGGTACGCTCTCGCTGTTCTCAGGTGCCGATGGAGAAGCGTTGGGAGCCATTGCGATCATCTCCTCGCTGGCCTGGGGGCTTGGCTATTTCGGGCAGCCCCACGTGCTTGCCCGCTTCAAGGCCATCAGCGATGAGTCCCTGGTACCCTATGCCCGCCGGGTCGCGGTTTCCTGGACTGCCATCACGCTGGTCGGCTCTGTGCTGGTAGGGCTGGCGGCCGTCGGTTACTTCGGGCCCGAGGGGTTGGAGGACCGTGAGACAGCGTTCATGATGCTGGTGGATGCGCTCTTCCACCCCGTGATTGCGGGCATCCTGCTGGCCGCCATTCTCGCCGCCATCATGAGCACGGCTGACTCGCAGCTGTTGGTGTCGTCGTCCGCGCTGGCGGAGGACTTCTACAAGGGCTTCTTCCGCCCAGACGCCGATGCTGTGGAGCTGGTCCGCATCGGCCGCGTCGCCGTGATCGTGATCGCGGTGATCGCCGGTGTGGTCGCGCTGGATGACGACAGCATGGTGCTGGATCTGGTCTCCTATGCATGGGCCGGCTTCGGTGCCGCTTTCGGTCCGGTCATCCTGCTGTCACTGTACTGGCCCCGGATGAACAAGATGGGTGCACTCGCGGGTGTGGTTGTCGGCGGCCTGACCGTGGTGGTCTGGAAGCAGCTCTCCGGCGGTCTGTTCGACATGTACGAGATCGTGCCCGGGTTCCTGTTCGCAGCCATTGCTGTTGTGATCGGTTCCATGGCGACCGGCGAGCCGGAGAAGGAGATTGCTGACGAGTTCGCCAAGGTTAACGGCTGACTCCATGGGCTGCCCCTGGGGGCGGCCTTGCACCCCGGATCAGCCCGGGTCTATGCTTGGCGCTTTTTAACGGAGCGCTGGCATGGCCCGGGTTGATCTTTCCCCCATTCATGACTTTCTTCCCTGCGCAACACCACAGGCCTGGATCGACGCCGCACTGGCGAACCAGGAACTGCTGCTCATTGATCATGCCCACTGCGAGAAGAAGGCCGCCTCAACGGCATTGGGCCTGATGTATCGCTATATGGAGGATCCGGATCTGCTGCATCGGATGTCCCGGCTCGCGCGCGAGGAGCTGCGGCACTTCGAGCAGGTGCTGTCGATCCTGCAGAAACGCGGCATCCAGTATCGGCATCTCACACCGGCCCGCTACGCCCAGGGGCTGCACCAGCATGCCCGTAAGGAGGAGCCGGGGCGGCTGGTGGATACCCTGATCATCGGCGGCATCATTGAGGCCCGTTCCTGTGAGCGGTTTGCGGTGGTGGCCCCACTGCTGGATTCAGAGCTGGCGGAGTTCTACGACTCACTGCTGAAGTCCGAGGCCCGCCACTATCAGGATTATCTGAGGCTTGCGGAGAAAGCGGCGGGTGACGAAGTGACGGAGCGGGTTGCGACGCTGCTGGCGGTGGAGGCGGAACTGATCCAGTCACCGGACGACAGCTTCCGCTTCCACAGTGGTGTGCCGGACTGGCTGTGATCAGCCGGCCAGCTGCGCGAAGGGCACGCTGAGCAGTTCGGGGGCGGCTCCCGTCCGGGCTTCGATGTACCAGGCCTTTTCGTGCCAGTCGCCGGTCACATAACGTCTGGCGGGAGCGCCATTGGCTTCCAGCTCATGCACTGCTGGCCTGTGGGTATGGCCATGGATGAGCTGTTGCACCCCGTGGCGTTCCATGTCCGCCACCACCTCTTCCGGTGTGACGTCCATGATGGTCTGTTCCTTGCCCTGGTTTTTCGCCTGGCTGATTTCGCGCATCTGGCGGGCCACGGTCTGGCGGTCCGCCAGGGGGCGCTGGAGGAATGCCTTCTGCCACTGGGGGTTGCGCATGGTTGCACGGAATTTCTGGTATTCCTCATCCGCGGTACAGAGGCTGTCGCCATGCATCAGCAGGGTGGGTTCCCCATGGAGGTCGATGACTGTGGGGTCATCCAGCAATGTGGCGCCCACCCGGTCGCAGAAGTCCTGACCGATGAGGAAATCCCGGTTGCCGTGCATCAGGTACAGGGCGGTGCCGGTGGCCGTCACCGCCTGAAGTGCCTCGGCAACCGTTTCCTGCAGGGGCGTGTGCTCGTCATCCCCGATCCAGGCCTCGAAGAAGTCTCCGAGAATGTAGAGCGCGTCAATGTTGTGGGCGTATGCCGGGAGGAATCCCAGGAAAGCGTCGGTAATGTCCGGGCGGCTTTCCTCCAGGTGCAGGTCGGCAATGAAACGCGTGGTCATGCGTCCGCTCCCTCATTGGTGCGATAGGCCTGATGGATGATGACATCCTCCACCGGCACATCGCGGTGCCCGGCGCGGCCCGTGGTGGGTTTCTCACGGATCCGGTCGACCACGTCCATGCCTTCCACCACCTTACCGAAGACGCAGTAGCCCCAGCCGTCCTGGGTCTTGGCGGTGTGATCCAGGAAGCCGTTATCGTTGACATTGATGAAGAACTGGGAAGAGGCGGTATGCGGACTCATGGTGCGCGCCATGGCGATGGTGCCGCGCCGGTTGCTGAGGCCATTGTCCGCCTCGTTGGGAATCGGCTCACCGGGTTTGCGGGGCTCCATGTCCGGGCCGAAGCCGCCGGTCTGGATCATGAAGTTGCTGATGACCCTGTGGAAAATAAGGCCGTTGTAGAAACCCGAATCGATGTAGGCAAGGAAATTCCTGGTGGTGACGGGGGCGTTCTCCGCGTCGGTGGCCAGCAGGATGCGGCCTTCGCTGGTTTCCAGAACGACCATGAGATTATATCCTTTCGCGTCCAAATGGGCCGTATTGTAAGGCATCGTTTTCCGCCATGCATGAGATCGTGGCGGTGAGCAGGTACAATGGCGGCTTTCAAATCAACCCGGTGGTGTCACAGCATCCATGAGTTCCGAATCAGCTCCGGCCAGCAACTTCATCCGAACCCTCATCCAGGACGACCTTGCCGAAGGCCGTCATGACCACGTCGTCACCCGGTTCCCACCGGAGCCCAATGGCTACCTGCATATCGGTCACGCCAAGTCGATCGTAGTCAACTTCGGCATGGCCGAGCAGTTCGGCGGCGACTGTACCCTGCGTTTTGACGACACCAACCCGGAGAAAGAGAGCCAGGAGTACATCGAGGCGATCAAACGGGACGTGACATGGCTGGGTTATGAGTGGAAAGGGCCGGTCCGCTACGCCTCGGATTATTTTGAGCGCCTCTATGAATACGCCGAGGAGCTGATCCGTGGCGGCCATGCCTATGTCTGCAGCCTGGATCCGGAAACCGCCGCGCAGTATCGGGGGACATTGACCCAGGCCGGCACGGACAGCCCCTATCGGGATCGCTCCGTCGAGGAGAACCTGGACCTCTTCCGGCGCATGCGGGCCGGGGAATTCGCCGAAGGTGAGCATGTGCTGCGGGCGAAGATCGACATGGCGTCCCCGAACATGAACATGCGCGATCCGATCCTTTACCGCATCCGGTACCTGACGCACCACCAGACCGGGGACAAGTGGTGCATCTACCCGATGTATGACTTCACGCATCCGCTCTCCGATGCGGAAGAGGGCGTGACCCATTCCCTGTGCACTCTGGAATTCGAGGACCACCGGCCGCTGTATGACTGGGTTCTGGAACACGTGACCCCGCCGTGCCGCCCGCGCCAGACCGAGTTCGCACGCCTGAATGTGAACTACACCATCACCAGCAAGCGCAAGCTGATGCGGCTGGTGGACGAGGGCCATGTGGATGCCTGGAATGACCCGCGCATGCCGACCCTCTCGGGTATGCGCCGGCGCGGCTTCACCCCGGCTTCCATCCGCCAGTTCTGCGATATGGTGGGCGTGAACAAGACCGGCGGCACCGTGGACCTGGGCATGCTCGAACACGCCATCCGGGATGACCTGAACCGCAACGCGCCCCGCGCCATGTGTGTCCTGCGGCCTGTCAAACTGATCCTGACCAATTATCCGGAAGGGCAGGCCGAGACCCTGACCACGGCGGTACATCCCCAGGACGAATCCATGGGAACCCGCGAGGTGACCTGGACGCGCGAGATGTACATCGACGCGGAGGACTTCGTGGAGGTGCCGCCCAACAAGAAGTGGAAGCGGCTCTCAAAGGGCAATGCCGTGCGCCTGCGTGGCGGCTATGTCATCACCTGCAATGATTTTGTTGCCGATGACGAAGGCAATGTGACCGAGATCCATGCCGAGTACGACCCGGAGACCCTGGGAGTGAATCCCGAGGGTTACAAGCCCAAGGGTGTCATCCACTGGGTCTCTGCCGAGACCGCGGTGGACCTTGAGCTGCGCCTCTATGACCGGCTTTTCGGGGTGGAGAATCCGGGCACCGACAAGGAGCGGGATTTTGTCGAGGATCTCAACCCGGACAACCTCGTGGTTCTGACAGGCTGCAAGGGAGAGGCGAACCTCGCCTCGCCGCGCGCGGATATTCCCTACCAGTTCGAGCGCGAGGGCTATTTCTTCTTTGATCCCGAGGCCAGCAGTGAAGGCCGGATCGTGATGAACCGTACCGTCACCCTGCGTGACTCCTGGGCCAAGATCAGCGGCCAGTAAATCGAGACCGGAAAGGATGGAGACCCCGTGATCCAGCTCTACAGTACGCTCAGTCGTCGCAAGGAAACCTTCCAGCCCATCGTGGAGGGAAAGGTCGGCATCTACGTCTGCGGTATGACGGTCTACGATTACTGTCACCTTGGCCATGCCCGGGTGCTGGTGGCTTTCGATGTGGTAACGCGCTACCTGCGCCACTGCGGTTACGACGTGCACTACGTGCGCAACATCACCGACATTGACGACAAGATCCTGGATCGCGCGCGGGAGAACGGCGAGGACTTCCGGGCGCTGACCGACCGCATGATTGCCGCCATGCACGAGGACGAGGGTGCCCTCGGCGTGCTGCGCCCTAGCGAGGAGCCCAGGGCCACCGAGACCATTGATGAGATGGTGGCCATGATCGAGACCCTCGTTGAGAAGGGCCATGCCTACCAGGGCGACAACGGCGATGTGTATTTCGCCGTGTCCAGTTTCGACGGCTATGGCAAGCTCAGCCGCAAGAAGCTCGAGGACCTGGTGGCCGGCGCCCGTGTGGACGTGGTCGAGGCCAAGGCCAGCCCGGCGGATTTCGTTCTGTGGAAGGCCGCCAAACCCGGTGAGGTCAGCTGGCCCTCGCCCTGGGGCGATGGGCGCCCTGGCTGGCACATCGAGTGCTCGGCCATGTCCCGCTCACACCTGGGGCGGACCTTCGACATCCATGGCGGCGGCCCGGACCTCATGTTCCCGCACCACGAGAACGAGATCGCCCAGTCCGAGTGCGCCCATGAGCAGCCATTCGTGAACTACTGGATGCACGCCGGGGCCGTGCGGGTGAACCACGAAAAGATGTCAAAATCCCTGGGTAACTTCTTCACTATCCGGGATATTCTCCAGGAACACGATCCGGAAGTGGTGCGCTACTTCCTGATCGCCAGCCATTACCGCAGCCAGATTGACTACACCCCGGACAGCCTGGCGGAAGCCAAGGGCGCACTGATGAAGTTCTACCAGGCGCTGGATGGCATCGAGCCCGAGACGGACCCGGCGGAGACGGCGTATGACAGCCGCTTCGTGGAAGCCATGGACGATGATTTCAATACCGTTGAGGCCACAGCCGAGCTGCATGCCCTGACGGGCGAACTGAACCGGGCGCGGCGCAACGGGGATGAAGCGGAAGCGGCCCGGCTGGCCGGGGTTCTGAAACGGCTCGGCGCCGTGCTTGGCGTGCTGGAGCGGGCGCCCTCCGACTTTCTCCAGGGCGGCACCGGGGATCTCACACCAGAGCGCATCGAGGAACTGATTGAAGCGCGTTCCCGGGCCAAGAAAGCGAAGGACTTTGCCGAGGCCGACCGCATCCGGGATGAGCTCCTCGAACAGGGTATTGTCCTTGAGGACAGCCGCGAAGGCACGACCTGGCGCCGGGAGTAGGGCGCCTGTCCTTTTGCGGTACGTTTGGCTTAGAATACGCACACCCAGAATACGTGGTCGCCGGGCCAGCGCTTACCGGTCCGGTTATTCCGCATAAAAACGTCTTAAAAACAGCAATCTGAGGCACAAAGATGACAGAACGCGTGAATGCAGGCGGCCTGCAGGTCGCCCGAATCCTGTACGACTTTGTTAACAACGAAGCCCTGCCGGGAACCGGTGTGGACGCCGACCAGTTCTGGAACGAGTTCGGCCGCATCGTGGCGGACATGGCGCCGCGCAACCGTGAACTGCTCAAGGTTCGGGATGAACTGCAGGAGAAGCTGGACGACTGGCACCGCGAGCACCAGGGCCAGTCCATCGACCTGAACGAGTACAAGACCTTCCTCAAGGACATCGGCTACCTCAAGCCGGAAGGCGAAGACTTCACCGCAACCACGGAGAACGTGGATAAAGAGATCGCCCAGGTGGCTGGTCCTCAGCTGGTGGTACCGATCTCCAACGCACGCTTCGCGCTGAACGCCGCCAATGCGCGCTGGGGCAGTCTCTATGACGCCGTCTACGGTTCCGACATCATCTCCGAGGAAGGCGGCGCCACCAAGGGCCCGGGTTACAACCCGGTGCGTGGCGAGAAGGTTATCGCCTACGCCCGCGCCATGCTGGATGAGTCCGCACCGCTGGCCAGCGGCAGCCATGCGGACGCCACAGGCTACCGGGTTGACGGTGGGCAGCTGAAAGTAACCCTGAACAGTGGCAGCGAGGCCGGCCTGAAGGATCCGGCCCAGTTCGTGGGCTACAAGGGCTCTGAAAGCGAGCCGGAAGGCATCCTGCTGGTGCGCAACGGCGTGCATTTCGAGATCCAGATCGACGCCAGCCACCCGATTGGCAAGGACGACGCGGCGCACGTCAAGGACGTGCTCATGGAATCCGCGCTGACCACGATCATGGACTGCGAGGACTCCGTGGCAGCCGTGGACGCTGAGGACAAGACCGGCGTCTACCGCAACTGGCTGGGCCTGATGCAGGGCAACCTGGAGGAAAGCTTCGAGAAGGGCGGCAAGACCGTCACCCGGAGCATGGCTGGCGACCGTGAGTACCTGGATGCCAGTGGCAAGCCCATGAGTCTTCACGGCCGCAGCCTGATGCTGGTGCGTAACGTCGGCCACCTGATGACCAACGATGCCATCCTGGATGTGGACGGCAACGAGGTGCCGGAAGGCCTCATGGACGGCATGATCACCTCCCTGATCGCCATCCATGACCTCAAGGGCAACAACCGGGTGGGCAACAGCCGTACCGGCAGTGTCTACATCGTGAAGCCCAAGATGCATGGACCGGACGAGGTGGCCTTCACCAACGAACTCTTCGGCCGCGTCGAGGATGCGCTGGGCATGAAGCGCAATACCCTCAAGGTGGGCGTGATGGATGAGGAGCGCCGCACCACGGTCAACCTCAAGGAGTGCATCCGCCAGGCGAAGGACCGGATCATCTTCATCAATACCGGCTTCCTGGACCGCACTGGTGACGAGATCCATACCAGCATGGAAGCCGGGCCGGTGATCCGTAAGGGCGAGATGAAGCAGGCGCCCTGGATGACCAGCTACGAAGACTGGAACGTGGACATCGGCCTCGAAACCGGCCTCAAGGGCCGCGCGCAGATCGGCAAGGGCATGTGGCCCATGCCGGACAAGCTGGCGGCGATGATGGATGCCAAGATCAGCCACCCGAAAGCGGGCGCCAACACGGCCTGGGTACCGTCACCGACGGCAGCGACCCTGCACGCCATTCATTACCACCAGGTGAACGTGATGGATGTGCAGGGAGAGCTGAGCAAGCGTGAGCGCGCCAGCCTGGACAACATCCTGACCGTGCCGCTGATGAAGGATCCGTCCGTGCTGAGCCAGGAAGACATCAAGCAGGAGCTGGACAATAACGCCCAGGGTATCCTCGGCTATGTGGTGCGCTGGATCGAGGAAGGGGTCGGTTGCTCCAAGGTGCCGGACATCAATGATGTCGGCCTGATGGAGGACCGCGCCACGCTGCGGATCGCGTCCCAGCTGCTGTGCAACTGGCTGTATCACGGCATCTGCACGGAAGAGCAGGTGATGGAGACGCTCAAGCGCATGGCGAAGGTTGTGGACCGCCAGAACGAAGGCGACCCGAACTACATCCCGATGGCGGATGATTTCGAGGGCAACGTGGCTTTCCAGGCGGCCTGTGACCTGATCTTCAAGGGCCGTGAGCAGCCGAGTGGCTATACCGAGCCGCTGCTGCACGCCTATCGTCGCAAGGCAAAAGCCAAGTACGGTCAGTGAGGCAGGAGTTGAACTGACTGGTATAAGACCCCGCTTCGGCGGGGTTTTTTGTGTGCGGGGGGAAGGTGGCGGGTAACGCTGTCCGGGACACGCTGTGAATACCTTTTAGCTGCGCTGTCCTGCTCCGCTAAAAGGTCCAGGGCTTACTTCCTGTAAGCCCGTTTACGCTCAGTCGCGTAAACCCCTGTACGCTTGTCTTCCGCCATCCATGGCTCCAGACAGTCCCGGACAGCGTTACCCGCCACCTTCCTCAGGCGCTTTTCGGGGAGTCAGCCGTGGCGTTCGGCGGCTTCCAGGGTGTTCTGCAGCAGCATGGCGATGGTCATGGGGCCAACTCCGCCGGGCACCGGGGTGATCCAGGCAGCGCGCTCGGCAGCCGGGGCAAATTCCACGTCACCGATCAGCTTGCCTTCCTCGTTGCGGTTGATGCCCACATCAATGACCGTCGCGCCTTCCTTGACCCAGTCGCCATGGACCAGGCCCGGTTTGCCGGCGGCGGCAATGAGAAGGTCCGCGTCCGCCACAAAGCGGGGCAGGTCACCAGTGAACCGGTGCGCTACGGTAACGGTGGCGCCTTTGAGCAGCAGTTCCATGGAAAGAGGGCGGCCGACGATGTTGGAGGCACCCACGATGACCGCGTGCTGGCCCTTGTAGGGCGTGCCGATATGGTCAAGAAGGTGGATGATGCCGGCCGGTGTGCAGGGGCGCAGTTCCGGATGGCGCTGGGTCAGGCGGCCCAGGTTGTAGGGGTGGAAGCCATCCACATCCTTGTCCGGGCGGATGCGCAGCAGGATCTCGTCCGGGTTCATGTGCTCGGGGAGGGGCAGCTGCACGAGGATGCCGTCGATGTTCGGATCCTCGTTCATCCGGTCCACCAACTGGTTCAGTTCGTCCTGAGTGGTTTCCGCCGGCAGATGGTGATCTTCAGTATGCAGGCCGGCGGCGTCACAGGCTTCGCGTTTGCGCTTCACATAGAGGTTGGACGCGGGATCGCTGCCCACCAGCACAACACCCAGACCCGGCGGCCGCAGGCCCTGGCTGATCCGCTGGCTCACTTTTTCCGCTACGGAGTGGCGGAGATCCAGGGCGATGGCCTTGCCGTCAATGATCTGCGCTGTCATGTAAGGGCCTTGTGACGGTGGTTCGGGAAAAGCGGCATTGTCGCAGTTTTACGCTCAGCCGCCAATCATGTTGACGCTGTTCACAGCCCCCGGTATGATTCGCTCCAACTTCGCTGAGAGCCGGCGTGGGTGAGTTTTTCGGGGTATAGCGCAGTCTGGTAGCGCGCCTGCTTTGGGAGCAGGATGTCGGGAGTTCAAATCTCTCTACCCCGACCAGTTTCAGGTACTCACTGGGCGGGCCGTTGTGGGCGGATGGATGAACGTGCGCTCGTAGCTCAGTTGGATAGAGCAACGGCCTTCTAAGCCGTAGGTCGCAGGTTCAAGTCCTGCCGGGCGCGCCAACTTTCTGGCACGCGGCGTTTGGTGAAGTCCTTTAGGTGCGTTAGAATCGCGCCTCTCAGTGGTGGACGTAGCTCAGTTGGTAGAGCTCAGGATTGTGACTCCTGCGGTCGAGGGTTCGATCCCCTTCGTCCACCCCATTTTTTTCTATTTCCGGCCATCAGGGCTGACCTCTTTTTTTATGGGCGAAAGTGGCGGAACTGGTAGACGCGCTGGATTTAGGTTCCAGTGGGGCAACCCGTGAGAGTTCGAGTCTCTCCTTTCGCACCAATTCGACTAATCACACGTCATCTCACATCACATAACCTCCTGTAATTCCTTGAATTGGGCCCTGTCAGGGTCATCACACTTCCTCTCACGTAATCACCCTAGCACTGGTTTCTTTGTATACCTCTTTGTATACTCGGGGTTCGGTATACAAGGGGAGAGCCATGAAGCGCACAACCATCAAGCGCCGGCCGATGGCCGACAGTGTACTGAAGTCGTTGGAGCCGGAGCTCAAAGACTATCTGGAGCTGGATTCACCGGGGCTTTATTTTCGGGTCAAGAACACCGGGACCAAGTCCTGGGTATTGCGCTACAAAAAGCCCAACGGCAAGTGGGCCTGGAAAGGCCTGGGCGGGTTTCCGGGATTGTCGGGCAAAGCCGCCCGTAAAAAAGCCGCGGATTTGCTCAAGCAGGCCAGTGATGGGGTGGATCTGTCAGAACCGGAAGGCGGGGCATCCAGTGTCCCGGCCTTCCGGGAGGTGGCTGAGCAGTGGTACCAGCGCAAGGCTAATGCCGGCCGCTCTCAGGCAACCCTGAGCCAGATGCGGCGTTACCTGGACAAGGACGTGCTGCCGGCCATCGGGGATCTGCCCCTGGATCAGATAACCCGTCGCCAATGCGCCGAGATCCAGGAAGGGCTGCAGAACCGCGATGCCCACAACATTGCCCGCAAAGTCCGGGGTTGGGTGCGTCAGATTTTTTCGTTGTCCATTGGCTTGGGCCTGTGTGAGAACAATCCAGCCAGTGAGCTGGGCGCCATTGCTCAGGAGGCGCCTAAGACCCAGCATTACCCCCATCTGTACGAGCCAGAGCTGCCTGAGTTCCTGCGTGCGCTTCGTAACTCCAATAGCAGGGGCATCACCCTGGCTGCCATCTGGACCGTGCTGAGAACCGCCTGCAGGCCGGGGATGGTCCGCTTTGCTGAATGGCCCGAGTTTGACCTTGAGAATGGGCTCTGGACGCTGCCTGCTGAGAAGATGAAGATGCGCCGGGACTTTGTGCTGCCACTGGCTCGACAGACCGTCAGCGAGCTCACAGCCCTGCACGAGGTCACCGGGCGTGAGCGCTTTGTCTTCCCTGGCAATGGGAGTGTGAACCCGGTGATGAGCGAGAACACCATCAACAAGGCCCTGCGGTTGATTGGCTATCAGGGCAAGTTGGTGGGGCATGGGGCCCGACACACGGCCTCAACCCTTCTGAGAGAGCACGGCTGGGACAAACAGTTTGTCGAGGCTCAACTGGCGCATCAGGAAGATGGTGTGGCTGGGGTGTACAACAAGGCCCAGTACCTGGCGCCACGCCGGGAGATGATGCAGTGGTACAGCGATTACCTAGATGAGCTGGAGAATCAGACTCCAAGGCTGGCAGATTCGGCTTAAGAAGGTGGGTCGGCGCCTTTTACTGGTTCTGATTCCGCCATTAGGTACTTACTGTACTGGTATACGTCGGACAACCGGAACTTTATGGGGCCGAGCCAGTTTTGTGGGCTCTTAAAACCATCTGGACAGTTCTCATCGGTTCTTCGTAGCTCGTTCAGTTGTTCAAGACTGACTCCGAGCACCTCTGCGGCCTCTCGGATGGAGATCTGTACATAGTCTGGGTCAAACTTGGGTCTGTTCATGGTGTTGTCTTCTGTTGTTGTCTACCTAAATGCATGAATGCGATGGAAATGCGGACAAGCTGTTCCTGACAGCTTTCACCTAGCGACCGGAGGTCGCCTGTGGCTGTATTGAGACCGGTGGTGTTGGTTTGTATGTCGGTATTGTTCCACTCAACCCTGGTAGGCAACGGTAGAACCCGACCTCTACTGGACAGAGTGGCGTATGGCCGAGCCAATACACGGTAGAGTCAGCCTGTTGTGCTGCATTGTTTCGTATTGGTTCCGTTGGACGGGCTTATTGTTAGGGGTTATAGGTTTCTGTGCTGCTGTAACAGACTGACTTCCTTGTGTTTGTAGTGGTGTTGGCCTATTGGCGTGTAGCTCTGTGCTTTAGCGGTAGGTCCGCAATGTAAGGGTGGGGGTAGTCACCGGTAATACGGAGAGTTGGTACCCCCGGGGGGGTACTTCCGATTTACGGTGGCGATACAGCTAGTAATGCCGGCGTAGGCATTTAATAAATTTGGCAAAAAGTTTTGAAGAAGGACTGGCTCACATTCCGTGTGCAGCCAGCATGATTACGCCGGTAAACGACCATTCAAGTGCGGGAGAGCGTCGTTCGGAGGCCTTTGCGCGCCATCAAACCCGCGGGTTCAAGCGTTGCACGGAACTTATTGACATATCTCTGATATTTTTTAGCGTCAAGGCCATACTTTTGCCTTAGATCTTTCAGTGGGGCCTCTCCAGCAAGGTACTCGGTTCTTATCTTTACAATAAGGTTGAACACAGCCTCATTACGTTCTTCTGAGACGGTTGTGCTCCGCTGTTGGTGCATATAGGTCCGGTCAATCGTGGCCATACCTGGCTCGAACCAGCCAGCTATGTATTCAGCGTGCGCTTCATCGGGGACAACCAAGGTGTGTTGCGTTTCTGGACCAGTTTTCGGGTTTCTGACACTGCTCCTGGCGATACATTGGTAAGCTGTCTCATGGCAGCGTTCTCTAAGAACGGTCTGGATGATCTCATCCGGGCACAGGCCATGAGATCGGGCGAAGAGCTTTAAGGCATGCGTCTCATACTTATCCGGTCTGTTGGATGAGAGGAAGGTAGCGTGGTGGTAGTCCGTATGGTCGTTCTGACCATGGGCAGCTGATGTTATCCGTTTATACGGATAGCCTTCCCAGCATTCATGTTCAGGGTCCTTGGTATTCAGAATCAAAAGCGTGGGTCTACCCTGGAGAATGTCCTGGGCGACCTGTTGCGCGTAAAGGCCTACTGGTTGGGTTGAGGCAACAGCTTTTCCCCAATAGGAAAGGCGCTCATTTGCATTGGCTCGCTTGAAGCTGCTCGACCATCGATTGCCCTCAACAAGCGGATAGATGACAGCGCGCGCAGCATGGTGGGTCTCTAAGGTGACCTCGGAGTCTATTTGGGTTTCTACGATAGGGGTGCCCATCACCTTACCCAGAACGAAGCCCACCAATGTATCGCGAAGCTGTGAGCTTAAGATGGCCATCTGCTTGGAATGGGTAACCAAGTTCTCAAGCTGTTCCCAATCTGTCGCCAGGTAGAAGCTCATTACCTTGCCGTTGGTTTGCTGTGCTGTGGTGTACATGACCTCATGGCCGGCCAGAAGAAACTCCAGGAGCTCGGCGACCTCCCTCGTAACGCTGTTGTCAATTCCGGAGCGGATGTTGTCGATTCGTCTCCGGACTTCTTTACGACTGGCAGAAGGGTCCAAGGTAACCTTCTGGTACTGGGTGCCTGGGCAGAATTCTGTTTTGATCAGGGTTTCCCAGCTTGATCCGTTGTCCTTGTACTCGTAAGAAACACGAACATGCTTAACAAGATTATCGGGGACCTCATCGATAATGAGCCGGACATTTTGCAGTTTTTCGGGGTCGATCTTTCTGAGTGCCGCGTGTGATGTGAATATCACTCCGCCTTCCTGCTGATCCAGCCAAGCATCCAGCTCCCGTCGGACACTGCTTGAAGCGGACACGGTGTCAGTGTCAATCCGTTGCAGGGCTATTTGGGAGTCAGCGACCTGATGTGCTCTGGACTTAAAATTCTTGAAACTCTGATCCGTCAGTTTTTTGGTTTTGGATGAAAAGATTACCTTCTCGTCTGGGTTCCCCGTAATGAAAGGATACAGGTACTCGATGGTGCGCTGAGTTTTTCCTCCGCCGCAACGGCTTTTGACGTGCTGTATTTCGCTGCTCATAAAATGTCCCTTCTTCGATAGGAAAGGGGTCATTATTCTTCGGTAGAAAACATTTTGCAGATTTTTTTTGAGCTTATAGCAATGGCTCCTGCACCAGTCGCTATACCTCTCAAGCTGGGCGCAAATAATTGTTACGCAAGCTGGTGGAGCCTTTTTGCCAGGTCGTGTCCTGGTGGCCATGGTATCGGATGCGATCCATGCCAGATTCACCTAAGCTCTTGGAAAGGTTGGGCATTTCGTCGATAGGGCGGATCTTATTGGGGTCTCTCACAAAACGACTCTTATATATAGGGGACTAGCCCGACCTTCCCCCGACGGGGAAGGCCGGCCCAGTCCCAGAACTTCTCTCTCTTTCTCTCTCTCTACTCAGCTCCCGTCACCCTTACGGGGTGACGGTTTTTCATCGAAAGCCCGGAGGGCTTCTTAATTCCAACGCCTTATTGGTTGGAAATAAACCACAGTCGGGACGTCCGTGGAATGCTATCCAATGGAGGGAGAGTCGTGATGATTGCAGGAGAATGTTGAGCCCCGGGTACCGGGCCTGACAGGGGCGAAGCCCCTTCAGGCCGGTACCCGGGGTACTCGGATGTAAGAAAGGGCTTGTTCAGTCATTATCCTGGACGTTTGTCAGACCCACCCCAGAGATGACCCTGATGGAACGAGGTCTCACCACAGCGGTGGTGTGATCATTAATTGATCAGGGCGTTCCTCAAAAAGGGGACATTTTCTTATTAAGTACTTATATAAAGAAATGTCCCCCTTTTTTTCTGGCGGGAATTCTCGCCCGAGGATGCTGGTTCTTTATTTTGAGGAGTGCTGGAGGGGCCGAGCGGATCCGCTGGCGCTACTCCGCCTGGCCCTTCCAACTCCCACCGTTTTCAGAGAATCTGATTCGAGGTGTTCTGGTTCCAGCTTCTGTGTTTCTAGTCTTGGTTTGAGCGTTTTGAGGCTCCGGGTGATACTTATGGAGCTCATGGTGTGAACATGGGGGAAAGTCGTAGCGATAGTGTATCGGCTGTATATAGTCGGGGCAGAGACCTCGGAGTGCTTTAGAATACCGTTCTGGCCTGAGTAGGGAAGTCTGGTTCCGGCCCGGAAAACACCGCATCGCAGAGGTTTGCGCGATTGCCATTCGGCACTGAGGGTATCGGCACTGTATCGGTTCGAGGTCTGGTGTAGATACTGTATCGGTCTCAAGCTGGCATGGGGGTACTTAGAGGCAAGGTTATTGCCTGACCGCTGAGCGACACGCCATGAACCGTGATGCGGGTCGAGTGGACGCCGTTCAGGGTCAAATAGCGGGTTGAGCCTGCGGGTAGCCCCGGTTGTTCCGGGTACAGCAGATGGACGTTATTGCAGTTGTAGGCGGAGGCGTAGGTAGAGACCTGATACAGATCCGATGTCGAGATTGCGGCTACTGGATTCTGGTGCTCCAGCTGTTTCCATTTCGTGTCCAAGATGCTGTGACGCACGTTGGTTTCATCAACCAAAGTAATGTCGGGGCGCATCGGAAGCCGTGACCGGCCGGCATCGTCCTTTGCGAGATACTGACGCGGGCCCTGTTCAATCAACCGTAGTGCCTGGCGACGGGCCTGTGGCCGCAGCCGATCGGCCACGTAACGCTCGAAAAGCCGGTTCATATCGAAAAGTAGGCTGAATACCTGGTTCTTCCCGGCCCGGGCATCGAGGTACTGCCCGTTCAGGAAATGATGGGCCAGCGCCACTACCGCAGCATAGCGTTGCTGGAGCCGGTTGAGATCCTGTGCCGTGGGTGCGGTATCGGTGCTCGAGAGCGTGCCAATACCAGCGAAGCGATGCCGCAATGCGTTCAGATGCCGGTGCAGTTCCGGACTGCTGCATAGGCGCGTCACCACAAGCAACGCCGTGTGGAGCAGGCGATTCATCGGAATGTTGGCAGTCAGTTCATTGAACTCGCAAGCTAAACGATGGGGTTTGAACAGGTTTTCCCGTTGCTGGCGGATCAGGTCAATACGTCCCCGAACCTGGCCAAGCGTGTCCTCAACATCCTCATAGTCGCGAAGCAGTCCCTGTTGAATCTGCTGCTCCAACAGTACCGCAAAATGCCGGATAAAGAGGTCCAGCAGTGTCGTTGTATTCGTTGAAAGGCTGGCAGAGGCCGTATCCAGTGCTTTCAGGTCGCCGGCGTGGTGAAGCATGGTCAGAAGGCTTCGGCGTTGGTTTTCTTCGCTCTGGCTCGGGTAAAGCTTGGGCAGAACCTCGATCTGAAGCCCGTAAATCTGGACGACGCCGCAGAACTGGGTGAATTTAACCCGCTGATACCCCCACTCAAGGCAGCCGGGCGGCAGGTCGTCCTGGGCTTGTGCCAGAGACTCAGCCTGATCCGGTGACAGGTGGCCGGTTTGGCCGATGCGCAGCCAGCCATGCTCGATGGCGCTCAGGTGGCTCATGCGTGGGGTTCCATTGACTCGTAGATTTTGCGGATCCCATCGGGGGTAATGGCCTCTGCGGGCTTTACCCGGTAGTCGGGCTTTTCGAGCATCTCGAGGGTCCCTTCTGGAAACAGTCTGGATGGGTCAAGGCGAGACTCGGAGATCAGCTGAACTTCTGGATCGGCTCCCACGTCGGCGAGCACCAGCTGGATCTGTCGCCAGTCGTTATAGAAATACTCAGCCAGCATCGGGATGATGTCATAGACCATCACGTCACAGAGGCCTTTGAAGGTCTTTACCCCGGTGAAGTAGGCGTGGCCAAAGGTCTGATCCCTGTGCAACAGGTAACGCAGCCGCTGGTTCATCGCATCCAGAAGCGCCCGCAGGTTGATATGGCCGTCCTCACCGTCGGGAATGAAGCCTCCATCATGGGTGCCGGCGATAAGGCTGGGATTAGGCATCAGTTCATGGAAGTGAAAACGTCTTCGCAGTGCGGCATCCATCAATGCGATGGAGCGGTCGGCGGTGTTCATGGTTGCGTAGATGTCGAGATTTTTGGGGACACCAAAATCGTCGCCGGAATAGGGGAGTCTGACTTCCACCCCCTGAACCCGCTGGCCATCGGTACTCCATCAGGCCCGCTTGTCCGTCTCAATCAGTGTTATGAGTTCGCCGAAGATCCGAGCAATGTTGCCCCGGTTGATCTCATCAATGAACAGCGCATAGCGTTGTTTTGGATCTTGGCGTGCCTGCCGGCAAAGCTTCTTGAAAAGCCCATCCCGGACCTCGTAGCTGACACTGCCATCATCCGTTGTCTGTGGCCGGATGCCCTCAACAAAGTCCTCGTAGGCGTAGGACTGGTGGAAGGTAACCGTGAGGTGGCGTCTGATGAGCTCGTTGTCACTGGCCGGTCCCTTCTGGAGCTGAGCCAGTAATGTTCGCAGCTCCTGGCCGGCCTCTTCCCAGTCGCCGGTCAGGATCCATTGGCCGTCAGACTGTTTATCAAAGATCCACGGGGGCTGGCGCCTTGATTGGGCGTAGTTAACGGTTTCAGAGTTTGGCCCGGTATGGCTTTGCAGTGCCGCCCAGCATTGAGCGCGCAGGTTCCGGCCGTTGGGTCGCCCCTGGACCCTGGCTTTGGCACGAAAATAGGGGTGATCCAGCAAGGCATTGATGGTTGCCTTACCACCAAGATCGGCCAGAGCGAGGGCCGTGGCTTCCCACCATGAGGTGTCTGAAAGCTGCTCTTCCAGCCATTCTTCCGTGGAGACCTGTTTGGCCGGGCTTTCGTACAACGGCATCAGCTGGGTTTCCAGGTGATGCGTTTTGCCCGTACCCGGAGGTCCGTAGTAGATGCGGTTGGTTGGCCGGGCAATCTGTACGGCTTCCTGTTCCGGAGTCTCTGGTGTCGTTTCAGTGGCATGGACCGGCGGCAGTTTGTTCCAGAGCTCGGCTACTTTCCGGGCCGCTTGAGACTTGATGGCGATGCCTGAGCTCTGGGGCGTCCATTGCTGGTCGTCCGGGGTTTCAGTCTGTAACTGGTTCATGTGGATGTAGGGGTCGACTTCCGGATCCCGAAGATCGGTCAGGGTGATGTCGACAACCTGTATGGTTTCTCCCTTTGCTGCGCGTTCCGGATCGTAATGGCGGTCCTCGTAGACTTTAGAGCCGATGGTGCCACAGGCAATCAGCCCTCTGGGTTCGCTACCAAGCCGGACAAGGTAAGCCGTATCGCCTTCCTGAGGCTGACCCGAGGAAGTGCTCCATCGGCGAATGATGTTTTCGCCTTGGGCAATGCGGTAACGATCATTCTGGAACGATTCCCAGGGCCAGTTGCTGGGATTCCAGGCCATCAGCCAGGCCCCTTTGGTCGGTCGCCATTGATCAACCCAGGGGGAGTGATAGAAATCGATCGGTCCATCGTGCTGGTTTTCCAGTCTGCCGCGCAGTTCCAGCAGCGACTGATCGATTTCCTTGACCGTCATGGCGCGGATCTGCGCGCGGGTAAGCTCACCGATGGCCTCCAGAATCTTTTCTTTATCCCGGCCGACGGAGCTGTACTCAAAGCTATCTGGGAACAATAGGTAGGGCAGAATGTGGCGGAGCTGTCGATTGGAAGATCCGTTTATGGACTCCAGCCAGTCCGAGAACATCCATGGATCGTTTAACAGCTGTTCTCGGCGAGCTGAATCTTCACGTTTCAACGTCTGGATGGCCGTGATCAGGAAACCCAACTCCCGCCAGCGATGGGTGTTGAAGCCTGTGCCAGTGCTGCCAACTCCTGACAGGTGGTCGTCACTCAGAAGTTCCGTCTGGTTCGGTAGGGGCGAACCGCTGAGTTCCCAGATTTTTTGGATCAGATCGCGCTTCGTACCGGGCTTGATGTTGCTTGAGAACAGCAGCAACGCCCAGTTGAGTTCAGCCATTAACTGTGAGGCCTCGACGGACGCCTGAGCGAGCTGCTGTGACAGCTTATCGATATAGCTCTCGCCGCCTTCCATTGGGTTCTGGATGAATACCCGGTCCAGTTCATTCAGCCTTTCGCGGGTCCAGAGAGTGTTGTCACTGAAAAGGCTGCCGTCATCAAGCAGGCATCGATCTTTCCACTGCTGTGCTGCGGCTAGAAGCTTGGAAGCATCGTGACGGTGGCTGTATCGGCTCATGCAAACGCGTCCCTATTTGTCGCTTTCGCCCGGATAATGACAGCCAATAGCCGGGCGCTCGATGGCTGCCCGCCAGTGTAGCCGTTGGCGTGGCTAACGCATAAAGGCCACAATACCGGATTGCTGGATGCAGCCTCTAAACCCCAAACTCGACCAGCAGACCATCCGCATACGGACGCCCTGAATGAGCCAGACCCTGACCCTGCAACAACTTGAATCCTTCCTCTGGGAAGCCGCTGACATCCTCCGGGGCAACATGGATGCCTCCGAGTACAAGGACTACATCTTCGGCATGCTCTTTCTCAAGCGCCTCTCTGATGCCTTTGAGGAGGCGCAGGAGGGCGTAGTGCAGTACTACCTCGATAAGGGCCGCAGCCAGGCCCAGGCGGAAGAGCTGGCCAACGAGGAGGACGAGTACGACGAGACCTTCTACATCCCGCCTGAGGCCCGCTGGGACGCTCTGAAGGACAAGAAGCACGACATCGGCTCTGTGCTGAATACGGCCACCGAGGCCATCGAGGAGTACAACCCGAGCCTGGAAGGCGTG
>ENA-ORDC01000038-ORDC01000038.1-marine-metagenome-genome-assembly--contig:-NODE-38-length-164674-cov-13.407747_pt1 | contig 164674 bp, 162 predicted proteins | sample MGYA00237783_ERZ508515 | MGnify/ENA primary metagenome ERZ508515 (study PRJEB26186, sample SAMN06268792) | marine metagenome | isolation source: Eden Landing Ponds, San Francisco, CA, USA | place... | reverse complement strand
CTCAACATTGCCTGCGCACCCATCACCTGGCCCATCGGCATGGGCAAGCAGTTCCAGGGCGTCTATCACCTGCTCCGGGACGAGGTCATCCTGTATCAATCGGGCCAGGGACATCGCATCCAGGACAGCCATGTGATCAATGGGCTGGACAACCCGGAACTGGATGAGGCGATTGGCACCTACGCGGAGGAACTGCGCGGGGAGATCGAACTAGTCAAGGGGGCCTCCCATGAGTTCGATCTGGATGCGTTCCTCCGCGGTGAGCTGACGCCTGTCTACTTCGGTACGGCGCTGGGGAACTTCGGTGTTGATCACATGCTCGACGGACTGGTCGAGTGGGCACCATCGCCCCAGACCCGGGAGCTCACGCAGCGCCCGGTTGAAGCCACCGAAGAGAAGTTCTCCGGCTTTGTGTTCAAGATCCAGGCGAACATGGATCCGAAGCACCGGGACCGGATCGCGTTCCTCAGGATTGTCTCCGGACGCTATCAGCAGGGCATGAAGATCCATCATGTGCGGATCGGCAAGGACGTGCGGATCAGTGACGCGCTGACGTTCATGGCCGGGGACAGGGAGCGGGCTGAAGAGGCCGTTGCCGGGGATATTATCGGGCTGCATAACCACGGCACCATCCAGCTCGGTGATACCTTCACCGAGGGCGAGAAAGATCGTTTTACGGGCATTCCCAACTTTGCACCGGAGTTGTTCCGCCGTATCCAGCTGCGCGACCCTATGAAGGCCAAACAGCTCCAGAAGGGGCTGATCCAGCTGTCTGAAGAGGGTGCAGTCCAGGTCTTCCGGCCGGTACGCAACAATGATCTGATCGTGGGCGCCGTTGGGACGCTCCAGTTTGACGTGGTTGTGGCGCGGCTTAAGAGCGAGTACGGGGTCGATGCCGTCTATGAGCCCATCAACGTGGCAACGGCGCGGTGGATTACCTGTGAGGACCCCAAGAAGCTCGAGGAGTTCGAACGCAGGAACCAGGACAATCTGGCCCTGGACGGGAGTGACAATCTGACCTACATCGCGCCCACCATGGTCAATCTTCAGTTGGCGCAGGAGCGTTACCCGGATGTGGCCTTCCACAAGACCAAGGAACGGTGAAGCATCCGCGCAGGGGCTGATCGATGCCCACTGTCACATCGATTTCCCTCAGTTTGATGACCGGCGGGAGCAACTGCTGGCCGAATGCGCGGCAAACGGGATCCGCCGGATCGTGGTGCCGGGTACGGTACCTGACGGCTGGCGGAAGATCCTGGAGCTGGCGCGCACCTATTCCATTCTGGCTCCCGCCGCCGGCCTCCACCCGTGGTGGGCGGATGGATCAAGGGGCGACAGTCTTGAACAGCTGGACCGGCTTCTTACTGACAACAGCGACCTCGTGGCGGTGGGAGAGTGCGGGCTGGATCGGAAACAGGGGCCGGCACTGACGCAGCAGCAGTCGGTTTTCGAGGCCCAGATCCGGTTGGCCGGGCGCCATGATCGGCCGTTGCTGATCCACAGCGTGGGAACCCACGACACGGTGCTGGCACTGCTGCGCCGGCTCGGGTTCACCCTTCCGTTCCTGATGCACGGTTTCAGCGGCTCCAGGGAACAGGCCGATGCGCTGGTCCGTCAGGGCGCCTTTATCGGCGTCAGTGGCATCATCACGCACCCACGGGCCAGCAGGGCGCGGCGTGTCATGGCACAGCTGCCTCTTGAGTCGTTGGTGCTGGAAACGGATGCGCCGGGCCTGCCTCCCCACGGAGTGCCTAGGGACAGCAACACGCCGCTGAATCTGTCATGGGTACTGGATACCCTCTGCAGCCTCCGGGAAGAGCCCCGGGAGGAGATTGTTGCGGCAATCCGCGACAATACCCGGCGCCTGTTCATACAACGACTGGACACCGAGGGTTTGCAGAAGCCGGGTGCTCCGGTATAATGCCGCACCTGGCTTTTGGCGGGATCCGCAGCCCAGCCCCGATGCGGACCCGTACGATACCTGGTAGTGATTACACGTCGCGGCCCTCGCGGGACGTGACGTAATAGGTTTTTGATTCAAGGCGGGATTCATGAAAACTCAGAGTGCAAAACCGGAAAGCGTTACACGCGACTGGTTCGTGGTGGACGCGGCTGACAAGACGCTGGGGCGTCTTTCAACGGAAATTGCCCGTCGTCTTCGGGGCAAGCATAAACCGGAATTTACCCCCCACGTGGACACGGGTGACTACATCGTGGTCATCAATGCGGATAAAGTGCGCGTGACCGGCAGGAAGAGTACGCAGAAGCACTATTATCGCCACACCGGCTATCCGGGTGGGCTGCGTTCGATGAACTTCGAGGAGATGATCCAGCGTCATCCAGAACGTGTCATCGAGTACTCAGTCAAGGGCATGCTGCCGCGTGGTCCGCTGGGTCGTGCCATGTTCCGGAAGCTCAAGGTCTATGCCGGCGACGAGCATCCGCACGCCGCACAGCAGCCCCAGCAACTCGAGATTTAAACGGAAGGCGATTATGTCAGCTACTTACAACTACGGTACCGGTCGTCGCAAGATGTCTTCTGCACGGGTCTTTATCAAGCCCGGCAGTGGCAACATCGAAGTGAACGGGCAGTGCCTGGAGCACTTCTTCGGTCGTGATACCCTCCGGATGATCGTCAAGCAGCCTCTGGCTGTTGCCGACGCCGAGGACCGATTCGACATCAAGATCACCGTAAGCGGTGGTGGTCCCAGCGGTCAGGCCGGGGCAGTCCGTCACGGCCTGACACGGGCGCTGATGGATTATGACGACACGCTGCGCCCTGCGCTGCGCCGTGCCGGCTACGTGACGCGTGATGACCGCGCGGTTGAGCGTAAGAAGGTCGGCCTCCGCAAGGCTCGCAAGCGGCCGCAGTACTCCAAGCGCTAAGCCGTCTACGGCGGCTGCCCCCGGAAGGCCCGATTTGCAGATCGGGCCTTTTTGTGTCGGGCACTGGAAGGTTGCAAGCTTGTAAGCGGTGACTGATTTAAATAACATTTGGTCGTTTTGATGCGGGTTGATCGCGACCGAATCAGGAGCCAACCGAGTGTGTCGAATGACCGCCTCGGCACGCGAATGCTTAATGGGAGAAGGCCAGTATGAACAATGGCGACGTGAACCACGGTCGGCGGCGCTTTCTGGTGGGCGCAACGACGGTTGTTGGTGGCGTCGGGGCTGTTGGAGCCGCGGTGCCGTTTGTCAGTTCCTGGTGGCCCAGTGCCAAAGCTGAGGCAGCTGGGGCCCCACGCAGGGTGGACATCTCAAAAATCGATTCCGGTCAGCGGATAACCGTTGAGTGGCGAGGGAAGCCGGTCTGGGTCGTAAGGCGCACGCCGGAAATGCTGGAAAATCTTGAAGGGATCTCAGATCGCCTGGAGGATCCGGAATCAAAAGAGCCCCAGCAGCCTTCCTATATTGAGGGCCATGCCCGTTCGATCAAGCCAGAGTTCCTGGTGGTGGTCGGTATCTGCACCCATCTGGGCTGCTCGCCCAGCTTCCGGCCTACGGAAGGTGCTGAAGGTCTGGGGGATGACTGGCCCGGCGGATTCTTCTGCGCCTGTCACGGATCCAAGTTTGATCTCGCGGGTCGGGTGTTCACGGGCGTTCCTGCACCGACTAACCTCGAGGTTCCGCCGTATCGCTATGAGGATGACGGTCAGACCATCGCCATTGGCCTGGATCCGGAGGATGCAGCATGAATAAACTGATTCAGTGGGTCGACGAGCGGCTGCCGGTTGTGGACGCTTTCGAGCGTCACATGAGCAAGTACTACGCGCCCAAGAACTTCAATGTGTGGTATGTCTTCGGTGTGCTGTCGATGCTGGTTCTCGTCAACCAGCTGCTGACAGGCATCTGGCTGACCATGATGTACACGCCCACAGCCGAGGGCGCGTTCGCCTCGGTTGAGTACATCATGCGGGACGTGGAATACGGCTGGCTGCTGCGTTATATGCACTCCACCGGCGCCTCCATGTTCTTCCTGGTGGTCTACCTCCACATGTTCCGGGGCCTGATGTACGGTTCCTACCAGAAGCCGCGCGAGCTTATCTGGATTTTCGGTATGGCGATCTATCTGATCCTCATGGCGGAAGCCTTCATGGGCTACGTGCTTCCCTGGGGGCAGATGTCCTACTGGGGCGCCCAGGTGATCATCAACCTGTTCAGCGCCATTCCCGGCATCGGTGAGGATCTGGCACTGTGGATCCGGGGTGATTACCTGATTTCAGGAGCAACCCTGAACCGCTTCTTCGCGCTGCACGTGGTGGCGCTGCCGATAGTGCTCCTCGGGCTCGTGGTGCTGCACATCCTTGCTCTGCACGAGGTTGGTTCCAACAACCCTGATGGCATCGACATCAAGAAGAACAAGGATGCTGACGGCAAGCCGAAAGACGGTATTCCGTTCCATCCCTACTACACAGTGCATGACCTGGTGCCGATTGCGGTGTTCCTCGCTGTGTTTGCGATTGTTGTCTTCTACTTCCCGGAAATGGGCGGCTACTTCATTGAGAAGCCGAACTTCCAGGAGGCGGACCCGCTGCAGACGCCGGATCACATCGCACCGGTGTGGTACTTCACGCCTTTCTACGCGATGCTGCGCGCGATCACCTTCAATCTGCTGGGGCTGTCTTCGCAGTTCTGGGGTGTCGTCGTGATGGGCGCTGCCATTGCCATCCTCTTTGTGCTTCCGTGGCTTGACCGGAGCCCGGTGCGGTCGATGCGCTACAAGGGGTGGTTCAGTCGGGGTGCGCTGGCACTGTTTGCGGTCAGCTTTGTAATGCTCGGCTACCTGGGTGCTGAACCGGCGACGCCGATCAAGACCATGCTTGCGCAGATCGGCACAGCCATCTACTTCGGGTACTTCATCCTGATGCCGTTCTACACGCGGATGGAGTCCACGAAACCGGTTCCGGAGAGGGTGACTACCAAATGAAACAGCTTCTGACTGTAATACTGGCTATGTGCATGCCGGTCGTCGCTTCGGCGGCCGGTGGTGGGGGCCACCTTGACAGCATGGAGCCGGACCTGAGCGATCAGGCTTCGCTCCAGCGTGGTGCCCAGATCTTCACTAACTACTGCATGGGTTGCCATTCGGCAGAGTATTCTCGCTACAAGCGGGTGGCGAAGGATCTCGGGATCCCGAAGGAACTGTATGAACAGAACCTTATTTTCACGGATGCCCGCTTCGGGGAACTGATGAACATTGCCATGCCGGAGGAGCAGGCCGCTTCCTGGTTCGGCACGGCACCGCCGGACCTGACGCTGACCGCGCGGGTGAATGGGCCGGATTGGCTCTACTCGTACCTGCGCGCCTTCTATAAGGACGAAAGTCGGCCTCATGGCGTGAATAACGCGGTGTTCGACAACGTGGGTATGCCCCATGTGATGGTCAATCAGGGCGGCCTCTGTGCGGAGCCGCCGCATATCGGTCAGGAACCCGAGGTTGATCCTTCCACCGGTGAGGTGGTTGGGGATGACATCTGCGATGACTGGGCGATTGAGGGCAGCATGGAGCCGAAGGAATTCGATCGGGCCATGTACGACCTGACGAATTTCCTCGTCTATCTCGGTGAACCGGCCCTGATGGATCGCAAACGCATTGGCGTTTACGTGCTGATCTTCATCGGTGTCTTCTTCATTTTCGCGTACCTGCTGAACCGCGAATACTGGAAAGACATCCACTGACGGAATCCGGTATAATCCCGCCTCCAGTGCCCGGTACGTCGTACCGGGCCATCCGTTTTCAGTCCCTTCTTTCCGATCGGCGAACTCATGGGGTAACACTATGGCTGCTGTGACCAAACGGTCCTCAATGACCTTCTTTTCCGACCCGCAGAGCCATTACAGCCACCGGGTGAGAATTGTTCTCGCGGAGAAAGGGGTGACCGTTGATGTGGTCAACGTGGACCCCTCCAACCCGCCCTCGGAGCTTGCCGATCTGAACCCCTATAATGCGCTGCCGACGCTGGTGGATCGGGATCTGGTGCTCTATGAGCCCAATATTATGATGGAGTATCTGGACGAACGGTTCCCGCATCCGCCGCTGCTTCCGGTCTATCCGGTCGCGCGGGCCCAGAGCCGGCTGATGATGTGGCGGGTGGGGCGCGACTGGTGTTCCCTGGTCGACCGGATTGAAGCGGGCAGCAGTGACAAAGATGCCGAGCAGGCCCGGAAGGAGTTGCGGGAAAGTCTGGTGGCATCGGCACCGCTGTTCCAGGAGATGCCATTTTTCCTCAGTGAGGAGTTCACCATGGCGGATTGCTGCATCGGGCCCTTGCTGTGGCGCCTGCCGGCACTCGGGGTTGAGTTGCCGGCCAAGGGCATCAAGCCGCTGGAGCAGTATATGGAACGGCTTTTCGAGCGTCGGGGTTTCAGGGCCAGCCTTTCCGACGCGGAAGAGGACATGCGAACCTGATTCATTGGATCAGGCAGACCGGGAGTGAGTAATGAAATCGAGCCGACCCTATCTGATCCGGGCGCTCAATGACTGGGTCCTGGATAATGACGCGACGCCGCATCTGGTCGTTGATGCTGGCATGAATGGCGTTCAGGTTCCGGCGGATTACGTCTCCAACGGTCAGATCGTGCTCAACATCAGCCCTTCTGCGGTCAAGGAGTTGATGCTGGGTGATGACGCCGTTTCCTTCACCGCCCGTTTTGGCGGTGTGCCGGTCAGCGTTTACGCGCCGGTCTACGCTGTCATGGCCATCTATGCCAGGGAGAACGGGCAGGGTATGGTCTTCGGCCAGGAGCCTGGTGATCCCGAGCCGCCGGACGGTCCCAGTGGGGACTCTGGAAGCCAGGGGGAAGAGGGCGACAGCGCCGGGGATACCGGTTCGAAGCGCCCGAACCTCAAGGTCGTGAAGTAGTCGGAGAGTCAGCCGTCGCTGAACAGGTGCGCCTCGATCTCGGTGCAGAGCGTATTGAGGATCACCACCATCAGTTCGGCGGTGCAGGCGGCCCCCACGTCCGGAAGTGTTATATCGATATCGTCTTCATGGAACAGGGCATGAATGTCCGTCTCCGAACGACCGGTTACCGCGATGACCCGGATGCCCCGATCGTGGGCGGCCTGCAGAGCCTGGATCAGGCTTGAGCGGTTGCCGTCATCCGTCAGGAGCAGCAGTGAATCCCCCTCATGGCCGAGCGCCTGGATCTGGCGTGAAAACACTTCCTGGATCCGGTTGTTGAGGCCAATGGCGGCCAGCGTTGTGGCGTCCGCTCCCAGATTCAGTACCGGCAGTGCCGGACGTTCCGTCTCGTGATAGGCGAGCATGGAACTGGCGAAATACTGGGCGAAGGCGTTGGCCTTGCCGCTGCCGCACACCAGCACCTGGCGTTCACTGAGCAGGGTTTCCACTATGGCACTGGCGGCCTGGCCCAGGACGGGAGCAACGATGCCGGCTGTCTCGCCGATGCATTCCATGTGGTTGGCAATGTGCTGGTTGAAGCGCTGTTCTGTGTCACTCATGGCGTTGCATCAAAGGCATTGGTAATCCATTCGAATTCATAGCGGTGGTTCCGGGTGATGGTGACCGCAAGCATATCAAACCGGCAGAAACAATCGTTCAGGCCGTTACGGTGCAGATAGAATCGGGCCGCCCTGATCAGTTTGCGGCGCTTGCGCTCATCCACGGAGGTGGCGCCATCCACGAGGGCGTCTTCCTGGCGGGCGCGGACTTCTATGAAAACAAGTGACTCCCCGTCATGCCCGATCAGGTCAATCTCGCCGGCGCGGCAGTTGAAGTTGCGCTCCAGGATGCGCACCCCCTGGGATTCGAGATAGTCCGCGGCCGCTGTTTCCGCCTGCCGTCCCTGGCTGCGTGTATCCATCCCCGTCCCTCCAGTTTCCCTTACTTGTATTCAGCCTGCCTGCTGGACTCTTTTTCCGCCTCGGGTAGAGATTTGGGTTCCCCCTTGCGGAACACAGCCCAGTCGGGGGTGCGTTGAAAGCTGCCATTGGCACTGTTGCGGATCATGCCGGTAACACCCTGGTACCGGTAGGCCTCGATCTCACGCAGAAGCTGGATCTGATGGGTCAGGCGGTAGCTGTCGAAGCCGAGGGCAAAAAGCCGGTCGTAGTTGTTTCCCAGGGCCGGAAACAGTGACTGCAGGGCGTCGCGTTCCGGTGGTGCCTCACCCAGTACCCAGGGGATATCGGTGAACCGGATACCATCCAGATCGCTGTCCCTGCCTGGATCCGGGGAACCGCGATACAGCAGGGAACTGCCGTAAACCGGGAGATCGCCGCCGTAATAGAAGGCGAACAGCGGGTTGATCTGGCGGGCGTTCTCCGGAGACGCCAACAGCACGATCGCGTCAATATCCTGGCGGCGGCGTGGCTCGAAGCGCATGGTGGTGCCGGTCAGTCGCATCAGGGCATTGGCGCGCCGGCGGCTCTGGTTGATATTGAAGCCATCCGCCACGACGCGGTTGAGGTTATTGTCTCCGTCATACTGGACTGTCTCCAGCAGGGTGATACCTTGCTTGTCCGCTGCCCTGCGCAGTGCCTTTTCCATCCGTATACCCCAGTCACCTTCGGGCAGGAAGGCAAGCACGTTGCTGTGGCCGTCCTGTTTCAGGCGCTGTGCGATTGCCCGCATCTCATCCTCGCTACCGAGACCGAACTGGAACAGGTTCTCCGGGGTGATGCGCGCATCCCGATGGTAGTTCAGTGCAAGTACGGGAACGGTCAGTGCGGGCAGGGAGGTCAGCTCCTGGACAGCCTCTTTGCTGAGCGGCCCCACTACAAGATCCGGCTCCGTTTCGAGCAGGTCCCCATAGATGCCGCTGAAGGTCCTGGCGTGGGTATCATGGATGCTGATTGCGGGCGTTGTACGGTCAGGGTCTGCGAGATCCTGGTAGTGGGCAGCGAGGAACCCCTCACGCACGGCTTCGCCCGCGCCTCCAAGAGGGCCGCTCAGTGGCAGTGCCAGCGCTACTGACTCAGGGCGCAGTTCATCAAGCTGGCGCAGGAGCGCGAGCTCTCCCGGGAAGGGCTCTGCAGCACTGTGGTCGGGCCATACCTTCTTCCAGTTTTGGATAGCCTGTGAACGGGCTTCAACCTCATGCTGGTCATGGGCCGCGAGGGCCAGGGCAAGCTCCAGCCAGCCGCGTTCCCGGTAGTCCGAGCTGCGCTCGGCCACCGGTTCCAGTTCGGCTCGGGGAACTTCCCGCAGTGCCCCCCAGATGCGCTGATTGAGCGCCGCCGGGGGGCGTGCCTCACTGCCGCTCCAGAGGATCAGGGTCCGGGCATTCGGCAGGTGTCGTTCTGCAAGCTCATAGGCGCCGGCAACCGATTCAAAGGCGCTGGCCCGCTGTTCCGGGGGCAGCCGCAGGGGCAGTTCCGGGTCAAGCTGGTCTGCCAGCCTGCTGGCTGCATCCGTGTCGCCACGCTCGACGGCATCACGGCTGCTCAGCCACAGGTAACGGTCCCGGAGTTCATCTTCGATCTGTTCTGGATCCATTGCATCCAGAAGCGAGCGTGCGGTCGCGTATTCCCCATCAGTCTGCAGCATTTGTGCTGCCTTGAGCTGATATTGTCGGCGAAGGCTGGCATCATTGGTGTCCGCTGCGCCACTGAGCAGGCCCTGAATGGTGGTGGGCTGCTGCTCAGGAGTGGAGACCGGTTCCACGGCACAGCCGGCAACGAACAGCAGCAGGAAAACAGTCAGGACCGGCAAACGGATTGTCATGGGCGTCTCGGCTGGCGTTGTTGCAGGTGATTCGGCTTCATTGGAATCCGGCGATTCTAACAGGTAATGGCAGTCTGAGCATGGCCGAGACTTTACAGAAAGGTACCCTTTATGTCGTGGCAACGCCCATTGGCAATCTGGGGGATATAAGCACCCGGGCAGCCTGGGTGCTGGCGGGCGTCGACCGGGTTCTGGCCGAGGATACCCGACAGACGCGGCGGCTTCTGGAGCATCTGGATCTGCACAAGACTCTGACCCCGCTCCATGAACACAACGAGGATCGCCAGCTCGCCCAGGTTCTGGAGTGGCTGCGTAGTGGTGAGATGCTGGCACTGGTTTCAGATGCCGGCACGCCGCTGATCTCCGATCCGGGCTTTGCTCTGGTCAGGGCGGCGCGGGAGCAGGGACTGCCTCTGGTCACGATTCCCGGCGCCAGTGCCGTAACGGCGGCGCTGGCGGTGGCGGGTCTGCCTACGGACCGGTTTGTGTTCGAGGGCTTTCTGCCCCCGAAAGCGGGGGCGCGCCGGCGCGCGCTTGAGGCCCTTGGTCGGGAAACCCGAACCATGGTGTTCTATGAATCCCCCCGGCGGGTAGCGGGAGCGCTGGCGGATATGGCCGGCGCTTTCGGTGGTTCCCGTGTCGCGGTGGTGGCGCGCGAGCTCACCAAGGCCCACGAGCAGTCGGTTCAGGGGACGCTGGCGGAGCTCGCGGACCAGGTCGCGGATGGCAGGATTCCGCTCAAGGGCGAGTTCGTGCTTATGGTTGCGGGAGCAGAGGCGGAAGCCGCTGGCCTGGATGTGGAAGTGGACCATCTGCTGGTGCAGCTGCTGACCCGCCTCAGTGTCAGTGATGCCGCCCGCATGGCTGCACGGATTATAGGTCAGGGGCGTGGTGGGCTCTATCAGCGGGCTCTGGCGCTGCAGAACCGGGAATAAAGGCCTTGTAAAATGTGGCCGAAGCCGTTAATTTTCTGCCTGAGCCCGCTATGCAGTCGCTGTTCCCGTCAGCGTACGGGGAGGGAGGAAAGTCCGGGCTCCACAGGGCGGAGTGCCAGGTAACGCCTGGGCGGCGCGAGCCGACGGAAAGTGCAGCAGAAAGGAAACCGCCTAAGCGGCCCGCGGGCCGCCGGCAAGGTTGAAAAGGTGCGGTAAGAGCGCACCGCGTGGCTGGCAACAGTCCACGGCGACGGTAAACCCCACTCGGAGCAAGGCCAAATAGGAGTCCAGAGGTGTGGCCCGCACCGGACTCGGGTAGGCTGCTTGAGGTCCGCGGTGACGCGGATCCCAGAGGAATGACTGCACGCGACAGAACCCGGCTTACAGGCGGACTCGAACAGGCCCGTGGCTTCCCACAGTGAAGCCCGGGCCACCCTTCCTATTCTGTTCATTTCTTTTGAAGTACTTCTCTTATAGCAAAAAAGTCTTGACCTTGACGTGAATTCTTGGAGTTTTCTCCAGGTTTCTGAAAAGGCGGAATTTGTTACGCGCACGTTACCTTCCGTTCACTGCTTTTCCTTCTAAATCACTGGCACAACGGTATTTTTTCCTGATTCAGGCGGCTTGGGTTTTCTTGCATTGCCCCGGGAGTCTTCTTATAGTGTCGCCAAGTGGTAAAAAGTGGCATCGAGTGGTGTCTTGTGGGTAATGAGTGGTGGCATTGGGTCAGTTGGTGATCCGGGCCACTGAATCGGGGTAGCGAATCGACCATGACGAATTTTCTCGGCAGTCATGCGATCAATATGGACGCCAAGGGGCGCCTGGCTATCCCCGCTCGTGTGCGCGAGGACCTCGAGACCCTCTGTGGTGGCCGTATTGTGCTGACCGCCCACACCGAGGAACGCTGCCTGCTGGTCTACCCCGAGCCGCAGTGGGAGGAGATCCTGCCCAAGATCGAAGCGTTGCCGAGCTTCAACAAGGCGGTACGCCGCACCCAGCGGCTGCTCATTGGTTATGCCACACCGCTGGAGCTGGATGGCGCGGGCCGGATTCTGGTGCCGCAGCCGCTGCGTGATTACGCCGGCCTGGAGAAGAAGCTCTACCTGGTCGGCCAGGGCCGCAAGCTGGAACTCTGGAGCGAGGACCGCTGGATGGCCTGGCTTGAGGAGGATGACGGCGATGAGGAAATCCCGGAAGAGATGAAGTCCCTGTCGCTTTAGCGGGGACTGGAGAATTGGCCATGGCTCATGAGTCCGTACTGCAACAGGAAGCCGTTGACGCGTTGGTGACCACGCCGGCGGGCAGGTATGTGGATGCCACCTTCGGCCGGGGCGGCCACAGCCGGGCCATTCTCGACCAGCTGGATGATACCGGTCAGCTCCTGGTTCTGGACCGTGATCCGGAAGCGATCCGTGTGGCCAGGGAACTGGCGGAGGCGGATCCGCGGGTCAGTGTACAGCGCGGCGACTTTGGCAGCCTGGCCGGGCTCCTGAATGAAGCCGGCTGGTCCTGGGTCGACGGCGTTCTTTTCGATCTGGGTGTTTCCTCCCCGCAGCTGGATGAGCCGGAGCGTGGCTTCAGTTTCCGGCACGACGGCCCGCTGGATATGCGGATGGATCCGGACGCGGGCCAGAGCGCCGCCGACTGGCTGGCACGCGAGGATGAGAAGGAGATTGCGCGGGTTCTGCGTGACTACGGCGAGGAGCGGTTCGCGAAGCGGATTGCGCGCCGCATTGTCGAGGCCCGGCAGGAACAGCCGGTTACCCGCACTACGCAGCTGGCCGAGCTGATCCGTGAGGCAGTGCCGTTTGAGGACCGCTACAAGCACCCGGCGACCCGCTCGTTCCAGGCGATCCGTATCCGGGTGAATGAGGAGCTGCCACAGCTGGACGAGGCTCTTTGCCAGGCGGTGGACCATCTCGGCCCGGGGGGGCGTCTTGTGGTGATCAGCTTCCATTCATTGGAGGATCGCCGCGTGAAGCGCTTCATGCGCGACCGCAGCCGGGGCCCGCAACTGCCACGTGGTGTGCCGGTGACGGCTGAGATGGAAGAGACGGGATTCCGGACAGTGGGCCGTGCCGTACAGGCATCGGAGGCTGAACGCAGTGTGAATGTGCGTGCGCGCAGCGCAGTGATGCGTGTGCTTGAACGCAGCAGTGCGGGGGAGGCCTGATCATGGGGGCAACGGCAGTCAGGTCCGAAACCGGAGGGCGCGCGCTGCGCTGGCGGGAAGTGCTGGACGCTGCGGCACGTATTTCCGGTCGTATCTTTCGGGGGCTCTGGGGTTCCAGGGTGCTGGTGACGCTGCTGATGCTGCTGGTGCTGACGGTTTCGGCACTGGCTGTGGTGTATGCATCCCATCTCAACCGGACGCTGTACGGCACCCTGACTGATCTGCGGGATGAGCGGGATGCCTATCAGCGGCAGTGGACACAGCTTCTTCTGGAACAGAGTGCGCTCAGCGCGCACAGCCATGTGGAAGGGCGCGCGGCGCGGGAACTGGAAATGAAGGTTCCCGCCCGCGATGACATTGTAGTCGTGACAACGCGGTAGATTCATGGCGGGACAAAAACACCAACAGACCGCTCGCAGGCACGACCGCGTGGCTATGGCTTCGTGGCGGCACCTGCTGGTGCTGGTGGCGGTACTGGGCTCCGCTGCCGCTGTCGGCGCTCGGCTGGTGGAGCTTCAGGTCCTGGACAATGAATTCCTGCGCGAGCAGGGCGAAGCACGCACCGCCCGCGTGGAACCCATCGATGCCAACCGTGGCGTGATCCGCGACCGTCATGGCGAACCCCTGGCCATAAGCACCCCGGTGAAGACCCTGTGGGCCAATCCCGGCGAGCTGCCATCGGACCATCTCGCCATACCCCGGCTTGCAGAGGCGGCGGAACTGGACGCGGCACAACTGCGCGAGCGCCTTGCCAGCAACAGCGAGCGTGAATTTCTCTACCTGCGCCGCAAGGTGCAGCCTGCACTGGCTCGGGAAGTCATGGAGCTGGAAGTTCCCGGTGTCTACAGCCGGCGCGAATACCGCCGCTACTACCCGGCGGGGGAAGTGACCTCACACGTGATCGGGTTCACCAACATCGATGAACAGGGCCAGGAGGGGATGGAGCTGTCCTTCAATCACTGGCTGGCGGGTGAGAAGGGGAGCAAGCGCGTACTCCGGGATAACCGTGGGCGCACCATCCGGGACCTTGGCCCCATCCGTGAAGCCCATCCCGGTAACGACCTCAATCTGAGCCTCGACCTCCGGCTCCAGTACCTCGCCTACCGTGAGCTGAAGGCTGCCGTCGAGGCCCATGGTGCGCGCGGTGGTACCGTGGTCATGCTGGATGTGGACAGCGGTGAGATCCTGGCGATGGCCAACCAGCCGGCGCTGAACCCGAATGACCGTGGACAACGGGATCCGGCCCGTGTCCGCAACCGCGCGATCACCGACCTGTATGAGCCGGGCTCGACCGTCAAGCCCTTTACGGCAGCGGCGGCTCTTGAGTCTGGCGAGTTCACCCCGGAAACCGTCATTAACACCAGCCCTGGCTACCGCCAGATGGGCGCCTACACGATTCGGGATCATCACGATTACGGCCGGCTCTCGCTCGCCGAGATCATTGTCCGTTCCTCGAATGTGGGCATCAGCCGCGTCGCTTCCGAGCTCTCCGGGGAGCGGCTCCAGAACCTGTTCTACAGCGTGGGATTCGGGCAGTCCACGGGCATCGGCTTCCCTGGGGAGTCGGTGGGTATCCTGCCGGCGAGCGTGAACCTGCGGCCGGTTGAGGTGGCGGCGCTTTCCTATGGCTATGGGCTCAGCGTGAACGCGCTGCAGATGGCCCAGGCTTACATGACCCTGGCCAATGGCGGTATCCGTTATCCCGTGACCCTGCTTAAAAACGATGAGGCACCCAAGGGCCATCGGGTCATGTCGCAAGAGACCGCGCGCCAGGTGCGGGCGATGCTTGCCAGGGTTGTGGAAGAGGGCACCGGCACGCGTGCGGACCAGGGCATCTACCGTCTGGCGGGCAAGACCGGGACAGTCCACCTGGTCGGCGCCAGCGGCTATGAGGCCGACCAGTACAAGGCGCTGTTCGCCGGCATGGGCCCGGTTGATGATCCGCAGGTGGTCACCGTGGTCACTGTTGATGCGCCTTCACGCACCGAGTACTACGGCGGTGAGGTGGCCGCGCCCATCTTTGGACGCATCATGGGTGACGCGCTGCGACTGCTGAATGTCAGCCCCTCCGGGGGGGCGTCCATGGCTGACGAATCCACCGGGACTGATGGGGGGCAGGGATGAGCCACGTCGCGCACAGTCTCAAGAACCTTCTAAGGGATCGGGCTGCCATTCCATCGGTACTGGATGTCTGGGTGCATGGCTTGAGCGCTGACAGCCGGCGGGTCCGCCCGGGGGATGCCTTCATCGCGCTGGCGGGTTCCGGCGGGGATGCCTGGGCGTACGTGGATGACGCCGTCGCGAACGGAGCGGTGGCGATCCTGCTGGCGGATGGCGCCGGGGACCCCAGAGAGTACCGTGGGGCCGTCCTGGTTCCGGTTGCCGGCCTGGGTGACTGCCTGGCCGGTCTGGCCGATTACTTTCATGGCCATCCATCCGCCCACCTCACCGTGATCGGAGTGACCGGTACCAACGGTAAAACCTCGGTTACCGGCTTCATCGCGGCCATTCTGGAGGCTGGTGGTATTCCCGCGGCTACCATGGGGACCCTTGGCTACGCCTTCCGGGAATCCCGGGAGACGGCCAGCCATACCACCCCCGATGTGACCCGGGTGCACAGCCTCCTGGCTGGCTTCCTGGATCAGGGCGCGAAAGCGGTGGTCATGGAAGTTTCATCTCACGCCCTTGTGCAGGGCCGGGTGGACCGGGTGCGGTTTGATGCCGGCGTATTCACCAATCTCTCGCCCGAGCATCTGGATTACCACGTTGATATGGCAGCGTACGGTGCCGCCAAGGCGCGTCTCTTCATGGATCATGAGCCGGACATTGCGGTGGTCAATGCGGATGATGATTTCGGCCGCCAGCTACCTGGTCGGTTGCCGGCCGAAACCCGCCTCTGGCGTTACGGGTACACGGCGGAGCAGCTCGAATGCCGCATCCGTGATGCCCGGCCCGCCAGCGACGGTATGGCCGCGATCCTCGATACCCGTCTGGGGCGGCTGTCACTGCAGACCCGCCTGATGGGCCATTTCAATATTGAGAATCTGGCGGCCGCCAGTGCCGCCGCACTGGCCCTGGGGATTCCCCCCGGGGTGGTGGAGACCGCGGCCGCCGGGGTGGAAGCGCCTCCGGGGCGCCTTGAGCCCTATGCGGCGACCAGCGGGCTGAAGCTGGTGATTGATTACGCCCACACAGCAGCGGCGCTTGAACACGCTCTGGCAGCTCTCAGGCCCCATGTCAGTGGCGAGCTGTGGTGTGTCTTCGGCTGTGGCGGCAATCGTGACCAGACCAAACGCCCGGCCATGGGCGAAATGGCGGAACGGCTGGCGGACCATGTGATTCTGACCGATGACAACCCGCGTGATGAATCACCGGAGGGCATCGTGGCGGACATCCTTTCCGGAATGGCCGATGCCGCCGGTGTGCGGGTCATCCATGACCGTGACAACGCTATCACCACCGCCTTCCGGGAAGCGGATGCGACGGACCTGGTGCTGATCGCGGGCAAGGGCCATGAAACCACCCAGGAGCGTGGTGGCGTCCGTACCGCCTTCAGCGATGCCGGCGTGGTGCGCAGACTGATCGGTGAGGGAGGGGAAGCAGCATGATGCGGGCATTCTCCCTGGCGGAAATCACACCCCTGGTTCAGGGCACCCTGCGGGGTGAGGACCTGTTCTTCAGTCGTGTCGGCATTGATACCCGGACGCTGGCGAAGGGGGGTCTCTACGTGGCTCTGAGCGGGGACCGGTACGACGGTCATGACTTCGTGCGGGAAGCGGAAAAAGCGGGCGCCTGTGCCATCGTCGCGGAGAAGAAGGTGGATGCCAGTATGCCGGTGATCCAGGTGCGGGACAGCCGTTACGCACTGGGGCGCCTCGCCGGGCTCAACCGTGCCGAATTCGCGGGGAAACTGGTCGGGATTACGGGCAGCTCCGGCAAGACCACCACCCGGCAGATGATGCAGACGGTGCTGGCGGAAGCCGGCTCCGTGATGGCAACCGAGGGCAACCTGAACAATGAGATCGGTGCGCCGCTGACCCTGCTCCAGCTCGGGCCGGATGCAGAGTTCGCAGTCGTGGAGCTGGGGGCCAGCGGGCTCGGCGAGATCGCCTGGACAGGGTCTCTGGCTGCGCCGGACGTCGGTATCATTACCAATGCCAGTGCGGCGCATCTGGAGGGCTTTGGCAGCCTGGAGAACATTGTCTCCGCCAAGGGTGAGATCATCGATTCCGTGCGCGCTGGAGGCACCGTCATCCTGAATCATGACGAGGCTGCTTTTGAGGACTGGCGGGCACGGGCCGGTATGCGGCGGGTGCTCAGCATCTCCGCGCAGGGGGACCAGGATGCCAGCTTCCGGGCGGAGTCCATCCGCGAGGATGCCGACGGCATCGCGTTCACACTGCTCGGTGATGCCGTGACCGCCACCGACATCCGGCTGCCCATTCCGGGCCGGCACAACGTGGCCAATGCCCTTCTGGTGGCCGCAGCGGCGCACAGTCTGGGATTGGACATGGATCGGGTCGCTCGCGGGCTGGCAAACACACCGGCTGTGGCCGGTCGGCTGGAGCCCATCACCCTGCGGCCGGGCATCCGCATTCTCAACGACAGCTACAACGCCAACCCGGCCTCCATGGCGGCTGCCCTGCGGACTCTGGCCGCCATGCCGGCACCGCGGTTTGCCCTGCTGGGGGATATGGCGGAACTGGGGTCGGAAGCGGCCAGCCAGCACCGGGCCCTGGGTGAACTCGCCCGGCAGCTGGGCATTGAACAACTGATGGTCACCGGAAGCCATGCCAGCGATTACGCCGACGGCTTCGGTGACGGGACCCACACCGGCGACGCCCCGGAATCACTGGCGGACCGGGTGTGGGATGAACTGGGGGAGGCCGCTTCGATCCTGGTCAAGGGCTCGCGCAGCGCGGGCATGGATCGGGCGGTCACCCGTCTCAGAGAGAGGAACGACGACGCATGCTAGTCTGGCTGACTGATTTTCTGGCGCAGTACATCAGCGGCTTTGCCGTGTTCCAGTACATTACGCTCCGGGGCATCCTGGGGGTGCTGACGGCACTGCTGACCTCGTTGCTCATCGGCCCCGCCATGATCCGGCATCTGGCGCAGTATCAGATCGGCCAGGCGGTGCGGGATGACGGCCCCGAAACACACTTGAGCAAGGCCGGAACTCCCACCATGGGCGGTGCGCTTATCCTGGTGGCGGTGGCGCTGAGCACACTCCTGTGGTCGGACCTGAGCAACCGTTATGTCTGGATCACGCTGGGCGTGACGCTGGCATTCGGTGCCATTGGCTGGGTTGATGACTACCGCAAGGTTGTGGATCGCAATCCCAAAGGGCTGCCGGCACGCTGGAAGTATTTCTGGCAGTCGGTAACCGGCTTCCTGGCAGCCGTGGCTCTGTACGCCACCGCCACGCTGCCCCAGGAAATCACGCTCATTATGCCGTTCTTCAAGGATTTCGGACTGCTGATGGGGCCGGTTGCCTTTGTGGTTCTGAGCTACCTGGTGATCGTCGGCAGCAGCAATGCCGTCAACCTCACTGACGGGCTGGATGGGCTGGCAATCATGCCCACGGTCATGGTCGGGGCGGCCCTGGGGATCTTCGCCTACGCCTCAGGCCACGCCAATTTCGCGGATTACCTGCAGATTCCGAACCTGCCCGGCACCGGTGAGCTGCTTGTCTACTGCGGCGCCCTTGTCGGTGCCGGCCTGGGCTTTCTGTGGTTCAACACCTATCCCGCGCAGGTCTTCATGGGGGACGTGGGTTCCCTGGCGCTGGGTGCAGGCCTTGGGGTCCTGGCGGTCATCGTCCGCCAGGAGATCGTGCTGTTCATCATGGGCGGCATTTTCGTGGTGGAAACCCTGTCGGTCATCGTTCAGGTCGCTTCGTTCAAGCTGACCGGGCGGCGGGTTTTCCGCATGGCACCGCTGCATCACCACTTCGAACTCAAGGGCTGGCCGGAGCCGCGCGTGATCGTGCGGTTCTGGGTCATCACGGTCATTCTCGTACTCGTGGGTCTTGCGACCCTCAAGCTGAGGTAGGGCAGACAGTCATGGCACTGATTGCATCGGATCGTCGCACACTCATCGTCGGGCTGGGAGCTACCGGCCTGTCGTGCGTGCGTCATTGCCATGCACTCGGCCGGCAACTGGCCGTGGCGGACAGCCGTGCCCAGCCGCCGGGTCTTGCTGAGGTGCGCGAGCGCTGGCCGGATCTGGAAGTGGTCACCGGCGCCTTTGATTCGGACTGGTTCTGCGGTTTCGATGAACTCATCGTCAGCCCCGGGATCAGCCTGGATGAACCGGCGATCGCGGCGGCCGCCGAGGCGGGTGTGCGGATTTCCGGCGACCTGGACCTGTTCCGGGAAGCCGTGGCGGCACCGGTGGTGGCCATCACGGGCTCCAACGGCAAGAGCACGGTCACCACGCTTCTCGGGCAGATGGCCGCGGAGGCCGGTGTGAACGCCGGTGTGGGAGGCAACCTGGGTACGCCGGCGCTGGATCTGATCGCCCCGGATGTGCCGCTCTATATCCTGGAGGTTTCCAGTTTCCAGCTGGAACGCACCACGGATCTGAAAGCCGAGGTGGCCACGGTCCTCAACGTCAGCGATGACCACATGGACCGCTACCCGGACCGGATGAGCTACTTCCAGGCCAAGCACCGGATCTTCCAGGGCGCACGCAATGCCGTCGTGAACCTGGACGATCCCCTGAGCCAGCCGCTGCTCAACGAGGGCATGGTGCCGCATTTCTTCGGACTCTTCCGGGTGGACCTCGGGGTCTTCAGTACCCGCGAGGACGAAACCGGTCTCTGGCTGACCCATGGTCTGGATAACCTGATGCACGCCAGCGAGCTGGGCGTGGCCGGCATGCACAACATCGCCAATGTGCTGGCGGCGCTGGCGCTGGGCAATGCGGTCGGGCTGCCCATGGACGCCATGCTGGCGGCCGCCCGCCGGTTCCGGGGCCTGCCGCACCGCAGCCAGAGCCTGCGGGAACACAGCGGCGTGCTCTGGGTGAACGATTCCAAGGCCACCAATGTGGGCGCCACACGGGCCGCAATCGAAAGCCTGGCGCCCGCCGAGGGCCAGCTGGTGCTGATTGCTGGCGGCGATGCCAAGGGAGCGGATCTGTCCCCGCTGGTGGAGGCGGTGACCGGGCGGGTCCGCCATCTGGTGCTCATGGGCCAGGATGCGCCGATCCTGGAAGAGGCTCTGGGTAACCTCGTGGCCAGCACGCGTGTCAGCACTATGGAGGAAGCGGTAAAGGTCGCGTCGGACAAGGCTTGCGCCGGGGACCGGGTACTGCTTTCCCCGGCCTGCTCGAGTCTGGATCAGTACAGCAGCTATGAGGCCCGGGGCGATGCTTTCGCCCGGGCTGTGGAGGCGTTATGACGGCGGTTGCGGGGAATATGCCCATCCGCGCGCCGCGGCGGGAACTCACGGCGCTTCTGTTGAGTGCGGGTGTGTTGCTGACGCTGGGCATTGTGATGATTGGATCGGCTTCCATGGATGTGGCGGCACAGAACTATGGCAGTCCGCTGCACTTCGTTCTGCGCCAGAGCGTCTATGTGGTGCTGGGCTGCCTGGCGGGGCTGGTTGCCGCCAACATTCCGCTCGTCTGGTGGCTGCGTGGTGCCTGGCTGTGGCTGGCCGGTGCCTTCCTGCTGCTGATCCTGGTACTGACGCCCCTGGGGGTCACCGTTAATGGCAGCACCCGCTGGATCTCACTGGGTGTCGCGAACTTTCAGGTTTCGGAGGCGGCCAAGTGGCTGCTGGTGGTCTATCTGGCCGGCTACGTGGTCCGGCGTCACGCGGAAGTGGTGGATACCTGGCCCGGGGTGCTCAAGCCGCTGGCCATCCTGGGCGCGGCCAGCGGGCTTCTGCTGGTGCAACCGGATTTCGGTGCCGTGGTGGTGCTGATGGCGGCCGCCTTTGGTGTCATTTTCGTCAGCGGTGTCGGGCTGGGCCGCTTCCTGGTGGTGAGCCTGAGCGGTCTGGCCCTGGGCGCCGCAGCGCTGTTCAGCCAGCCGTACCGGATTGAGCGCCTGGTGGCCTACCTCGATCCCTGGAAGGACCAGTTCAATTCCGGCTACCAGCTGACCCAGGCGCTGATCGCGTTCGGTCGTGGAGAATGGACCGGAACCGGCCTGGGCAACTCGATCCAGAAGCTGTTCTATCTGCCGGAAGCCCATACCGATTTCATCTTTGCCATCGCTGCCGAGGAATTCGGGCTTCTGGGAGCGCTGGGCATACTGCTGACATTCACGGTGCTCGTTCTCACTGGCCTGCGTATTGCCCGCCGGGCCCGGGACGCCGGCATGACGTTCGGCGCCTGTCTGGCCTACGGCCTGACCCTGCTGATCGCGCTCCAGGCCTATATCAATATGGCCGTCAACACCGGGCTTCTGCCCACCAAGGGCCTGACCCTGCCGCTCGTCAGCTATGGCGGCTCCAGCCTGGTGGTGAGCTGCGTCACCATTGGCGTGATCGCGCGGGTCCAGATGGAAGTGGAAGATCAGCTTGCGCAGGAGGGCGATGCATCATGAGCCAGCGTTTCCTGATCATGGCAGGCGGTACTGGCGGGCACGTTTTCCCGGCACTGGCCACTGCGGAAGCTCTCCGGGAAAAGGGCCATGAAGTCGCCTGGCTCGGCTCCAGTGGCGGCATGGAAGCCGATCTGATTGGTGGCAGGGACATCCCCCTGTACCTGATCGAGGTCTCCGGTCTGCGGGGCAAGGGTGGCCTCACGCGTCTGGCGGCACCAGTGAAACTGGTGCGGGCGCTGTGGCAGGCGGTTGCGGTGATCCGCCGCTTCCGCCCGGACTGCGTTCTGGGTATGGGCGGTTTCGCGGCCGGACCGGGTGGTCTGGCGGCCTGGCTGCTGCGCCGGCCGCTGGTGATCCATGAACAGAATGCGGTTGCCGGTATGACCAACCAGTGGCTCTCCCACCTGGCCGAAGTCACCTTGGAGGCGTTTCCCGGTGCCTATGGCAGCAGAACCGTGACCCGCTGCACGGGCAACCCGGTGCGCCAGGACCTGACGGGGCTTCCGGCCCCGGCTGAACGTATCGGGCGCGGGCAACGGCTTAAGCTCCTGGTCCTGGGGGGAAGCCGTGGTGCCCGCGCCATCAATGAAGTGGTGCCGGAGGCGCTGGCGTCGCTGGCAACCGGCGAACAGCCGGAAGTCCGCCATCAGTGCGGCCGGGATCACCTGGACAGCACCCGCAAGGCCTATGCGGACGCGGGTCTGTCGGCGGACGTGGTGCCCTTTATCGGGGATATGGCGGAAGCCTACGGCTGGGCCGACCTGGTGGTCTGCCGGGCGGGCGCCCTGACACTGGCGGAGCTCGCCTGTGTAGGCGTGGGGTCCGTGCTGGTGCCTTTCCCGCATGCGGTGGATGATCATCAGACGGTCAACGCGCGCCATCTCAGCGACGCAGGTGCAGCCCTTCTGATGCCCCAGTCCCAGCTGGATGCGGCGGGTCTGGCGCGGGAAATCCAGCGTCTCGATGACGATCGGGACGCGCTGCGCACCATGGCGGAGCGGGCCCGCGAGCTGGCGGTCCCGGACGCCACCGAACGTGTTGTCAATTACTGTCTGGAGGCGGCTCATGGCCGAGCGTAATACCAGCCCCATGGTCCATGACGTGCCCGAGATGCGGCGTATCCGCGGGATCCACTTTGTGGGTATCGGCGGTTCCGGTATGAGCGGGATCGCGGAAGTGCTCTACAACCAGGGCTATGAGGTGACCGGCTCCGATATCCGTGAAAGTGCCGTGACCCGTCACCTGGGAGAGCTTGGGATCCGTGTGGCCATCGGGCACCGCGGGGAGAACAGTGCCGATGCGGACGTGGTTGTGGTCTCCAGTGCCGTGGATGAATCCAACCCGGAGGTCGTTACGGCCCGGGAAAACCGCGTACCGGTGGTACCCCGTGCGGAGATGCTGGCCGAGATCATGCGTTACCGCCACGGCATTGCGGTGGCCGGTACCCATGGCAAGACCACGACAACCAGCCTGATCGCCTCGATTCTGGGCGAGGGCGGTCTGGACCCGACCTTCGTGATCGGTGGCAAGCTCAACAGCGCCGGTACCAATGCCCAGCTGGGGCGTTCGCGCTACCTGGTGGCCGAGGCCGATGAAAGCGATGCCTCTTTCCTGCATCTGACGCCGGTGATCAGCGTGGTCACCAATATCGATGCGGATCACATGCACACCTATGGCGGTGACTTCGAGAAACTCAAGCAGACCTTCGTGGAGTTCCTGCACAGCCTGCCGTTCTACGGCGTGGCCATCATGTGCTGTGATGATCCCCGGGTGCGGGAAGTGGCGGAACGCATCTCGCGCGCCGTGATCACTTACGGTTTCAGCGAGGACGCTGACTATCGAGCGGTGGACGTGAACACGGACGGTTTCAGTACCGGTTTCCGTGCGCTGCGTCCCGATGGCTATTCGGACCTGGAAGTGCGCCTGCGCATGCCGGGTCGGCACAACGTCCTCAACGCCATGGCGGCGATTGCCGTGGCCACGGACGAGGGGGTCGGGGACGAGGATATTCTGAGGGCACTGGAGCATTTCTCCGGTGTCGGCCGTCGCTTCCAGGTCTACGGCGACTACCCGGTAGCCGGGGGCGAGGTCACGCTGGTGGACGACTACGGGCACCATCCACGTGAGGTGGAGGCGGTGATCCAGGGTGTGCGCGATGCCTGGCCCGGTCGTCGCCTGGTCATGATCTACCAGCCGCACCGGTTCAGCCGGACCAGTGATCTCTATGACGATTTCGTGCGGGTGCTCTCCAGCGTGGATGTGCTGCTGATGCTGGATGTTTACGCGGCGGGTGAGCAGCCGATCCCCGGCGCGGACAGCCGCAGCCTGTGCCGGAGCATGCGCCAGCGGGGCCAGCTGGATCCGGTGTTCGTGGAGGACACGGATCGGGTCGAGGATCTGCTGGAGAACCTGCTCCAGCCCGGCGATCTGCTTATCACCCAGGGGGCCGGCGACATCGGGGGCCTCTCGGCGCGTCTGGCGTCGAACGGACTGACCGGAAGCGGAGGTGATCATGACGGTCACTGATGAGTTCCGCGTCAGTGCAGAACAGACACAGGCCCTGGGCCGGGTTGCGGTCCTGATGGGTGGCGATTCGGCGGAGCGCAGTGTCTCGCTCAAGAGCGGGCAGGCGGTGACCGACGCCCTGCAGGCGGCGGGCGTGGATGCCCATGCCGTGGATGTGCAGGGTAACGCGATTCTCAAGCTGGCCGCGGAAGGGCAGTTCGACCGGTGTTTCATCGCCCTTCACGGTCGTGGCGGAGAGGACGGCACCCCCCAGGCCATACTGGATCAGGCGGGGGTCCCCTATACCGGCAGTGGGGTTCTGGCCTCGGCGCTGGGGATGGACAAGCTGCGCACCAAGTACGCGTTCGCGGGCGCCGGCCTTCCCACGCCGGCCTTCCGGCTCATGCGCTCGGTCGGGGAGGCAGAGGCCATCCTGGGTGAGCTGCGTGCTCCGCTCGGTGTCAAACCGGCGCGTGAGGGCTCGAGCATCGGTATCGGCAAGGTGGGGACGGTTGCCGAACTGAAGGAGGCCTATATCCAGGCCTGCGAGCTCGACCCCCTGGTGCTGGTGGAGGAATGGATAACAGGCGGCGAGTACACCGTCAGTATTCTGGGCGACCAGGCACTGCCGGTGATCGGGCTGGCCACCGACCACACCTTCTACGATTTCGAGGCCAAGTACCTCTCGGACGATACCCATTACATGCTGCCCAGTGGCCTTGACAGCGCCCACGAGCAGCGTATCCGGGAGCTGTCGCTCGAGGCCTTCCGGGTCATTGATGGGTGCGGCTGGGGCCGGGTGGATGTGATGCAGGACGCCGCCGGCGATTTCTGGCTTCTGGAGGTGAACACCATTCCCGGCATGACTGACCACAGCCTGGTGCCTATGGCCGCTGAGGCGGCCGGCATCGGGTTCAGGGAACTCTGTGTCCGGATCCTGGAACAGACACTGGAGGTGCGGGCATGAACGGGCTTCTGTCGCCACTGCGGATCCGGGATACACGCGCCAAGACTGCGCGCCAGCGTGGCGCCAGTCCCATGGTGGAGGATCCCTCCGCGTTGCGCCTGGCGCTGCGCATGGCGGCTGGTGCTGTACGGCGAGTGCCCTGGAGTCAGGTCTCGCTCGGTCTGGTGGTGGCGGTTACCGCCGCGATGCTGCCCTGGGCTATTGGACAGGGGGTCCAGTTCCTCGATCAGGACTTCAACCGCGTCCAGGTGCAGGGCGAGCTGACGCGGGTAACGGAGCCGGCGCTGCAGAATCATCTGGAGCCGTTCATCGGGACGAGCTATTTCGCCACCGACCTGTCCCGGGTGAAGGCCCAGCTCGAGATGCTGCCCTGGGTTGAGAGTGCGGCCGTTGGGCGCGAATGGCCCGGCACCCTGACGGTCAGTGTGCGTGAGCACGAACCCGTGGCGCTGTGGAACGGGCAGGCGCTGATCAGCGGCGAGGGTACGGTATTCCGGCCTGCGGCGCCGGCGGCCCTGAACCTGCCCCGGCTCAATGGACCGGCGGGGCGTGCGGACGAGGTGCTGGAGCGGGCCCGGGCCTTCCGCGGTGAGCTGGCTGCGCTGGGGCTGGGGCTTGAAAGCGTCAGCCTGGAGCCCAGGGGCGCCTGGACGCTGCTTCTGGACAACGGCATAAGCGTCTCACTGGGCCGGGACCGGGTTCGGGAGCGCTTTGAACGGTTCATGACGGTTTACGAATCCCGGCTGTCGCCTGTGGCGGCGGATATCACCGGGGTGGATGCGCGCTATGGCAACGGGGTTGCTGTGCGCTGGAGAGATTCTTGAATCACGGGACTCAGATTATGTCATCGGCAGACACAGAGAACATGATCGTCGGGCTTGATATCGGCACCTCCAAGGTGGTGGCGCTGGTCGGCAAGCAGAATCCGGACGGTTCCATCGAGGTTGCCGGCATTGGCTCGCATCCGTCGCGCGGCCTCAAGCGCGGGGTGGTGGTCAATATCGAGACCACTGTCCAGGCGATCCAGCGTGCGGTTGAGGAAGCGGAGCTGATGGCCGGCTGCCGGATCCATTCCGTGTATGCCGGTATCGCCGGGAGCCACATCCGCAGCATGAACTCCCATGGCATTGTCGCCATCCGTGACCGCGAAGTGACCCAGGCCGATATCGACCGGGTCATTGATGCCGCCCAGGCGGTGGCGATCCCGGCGGACCAGAAGGTGCTGCACATCCTGCCCCAGGAGTTCGTGATCGATAACCAGGAGGGCATCAAGGAGCCCCTGGGCATGTCGGGCGTGCGGCTTGAGGCCAAGGTCCACCTGGTGACCTGCGCGGTGAACGCGGTCCAGAACATCGACAAGTGTGTGCGTCGCTGCGGCTTGGATGTGGACGACATCATCCTGGAGCAGCTGGCATCGAGCTATTCGGTGCTGACGGACGACGAACGCGAGCTGGGCGTGTGCATGGTGGACATCGGCGGTGGCACCACCGACATCGCCATCTTCACCGGCGGGGCCATCCGGCATACGGCGGTGATCCCCATTGCCGGCGACCAGGTGACCAATGACATCGCCATGGCACTGCGCACGCCCACGCAGAACGCCGAAGAGATCAAGACCCGTTACGCCTGCGCCCTGACGCAGCTGGCCGGCGCCGAGGAAACCATTAAGGTACCCGGCGTTGGTGACCGTGCGCCCCGGGATCTGTCCCGGGCAGCGCTGGCGGAGGTGGTCGAGCCCCGTTATGAGGAGCTCTTCACCCTGGTCCAGTCCGAGCTGCGGCGCAGCGGGTTCGAGGATCTGATTCCGGCGGGAATCGTGGTGACCGGCGGCTCTTCCATGATGGAAGGCGCGGTCGAACTGGCGGAAGAGATTTTTCATGCGCCCGTGCGCCTGGCGATACCGTCGGGCGTGACGGGCATGAGCGATGTGATCGGCACCCCGGTGTACGCCACTGGCGCGGGGCTGCTGATGTACGGCTTCCGGCAGGCGGAGAAGGGACGCGGGGGCGGTCCCTCTCCGGCTGCGGGAGATTCACTCCTGGCACGGATCAAGCAGTGGTTCACCGGGAATTTCTGAATCGGTTTTCAATGAATCCAAATAAAGCGGCACAAGCCGCTGGATAGAAGGAAGGAGAAGGGGAATGTTTGAACTGGTAGACAACGTAGAGCAGAGCGCAGTGATCAAGGTTGTCGGTGTTGGCGGGGGTGGCGGCAACGCCGTCCGCCATATGCTGTCAAGCGAAGTCGAGGGCGTTGAGTTCCTGTGCGCCAACACGGATGCCCAGGCACTGAAGGATCTGGACAGCAAGTCCCTGATCCAGCTGGGTGGCAATATCACCAAGGGCCTGGGCGCCGGGGCGAACCCGGAGATCGGGCGGCAGTCCGCGATGGAGGACCGCGACCGCATTGCCGAGGCCCTGAAGGGTTCGGACATGGTTTTCATCACTGCCGGCATGGGTGGCGGCACCGGCACAGGGGCTGCGCCCATCGTGGCCGAGGTGGCCCGCGAGATGGGCATCCTGACCGTGGCTGTGGTCACCAAGCCGTTCGGCTTCGAGGGCGGCAAACGCATGAAAGTGGCCGATGCTGGCCTCAAGGCGCTTGAGGATACCGTGGATTCGCTGATCACGATCCCCAATGAGAAACTGCTGACGGTGATGGGCAAGAACACCAGCCTGCTGGATGCCTTCGCCTCGGCCAACGACGTGCTGTTGGGTGCCGTTCAGGGCATCGCCGATCTGATCACCCGCAACGGCATGATCAACGTCGACTTTGCGGACGTGAAGACGGTCATGTCAGAGATGGGCAACGCCATGATGGGCACTGCCCGGGCCACTGGTGACGAACGTGCCCGCGAGGCGGCCGAGGGTGCCATCCGCAGCCCGCTGCTGGACGACATCAACCTGCAGGGCGCACGTGGCATCCTGGTGAACATCACGGCTGGCATGGACCTGAACCTCGGCGAGTTCAGCGAGGTCGGTGACATCGTGCGCGAATTCGCCTCCGAATCCGCTACCGTTGTGGTCGGTACGGTGATCGATCCGGAAATGGAGAACGAGTTGAAGGTGACCGTGGTCGCAACCGGGCTCAATGCCGAAGGGGATTCGCCGCAGAAGGTGGTGGACAATACCCGCAGCATGGACGGCAAGACCGACTACAACCAGCTGGATCGCCCGGCGGTACTGCGCCGGCGTGCAGTGGCCAGCGAGGGGAATGCGGCCGTGGATCAGGACAGCCAGGGTGAGCAGGATACCAATGTCGACTACCTCGACATCCCGGCATTCCTGCGTCGACAGGCGGACTGAAAGCCGTGGGGATCCCGGGGCATTGTGCGTCACTGAAGCCAATGTCTCGGTTTTCCACAGACTGTACAAATGGCGTCCAGACACGCCATCTGTTACAGTATGCGCAAAATTACGGCTTCCAGTTTAAGCCGTTTCCATGACGGAACAATGACATCATGATCAGACAACGCACCCTGAAGAACACCATCAGAGCCACCGGCGTCGGGCTCCATTCCGGCGAGAAAGTGTTTCTGACACTGAAACCGGCGCCGGTGGATACGGGCATCGTATTCCGGCGTGTGGATCTGGATCCGGTCGTGGAGGTGGAAGCGAGGGCCGAATACGTCGGCGAGACCATGCTTTCCACCACCCTGGTTAAGGATGGGGTCCGTGTTGCGACAGTGGAGCACCTGATGTCGGCTATGGCCGGTCTGGGGCTCGATAACTGCTATGTGGAGCTGAGTGCGGCGGAAGTGCCGATCATGGACGGCAGCGCGGGGCCCTTTGTGTTCCTGCTGCAGTCCGCTGGCATCGCCGAGCAGGAAGCGCCCAAGAAGTTCACCCGCATCAAGCGTGAGATCACCGTTGAGGAAGAAGGCAAGTGGGCTACGTTCACGCCTTTCGACGGTTTCAAGGTGAGCTTCACCATTGAGTTCAATCACCCGGTGTTCGAAGGCCGTAACCAGAATGCCACGGTTGATTTCTCAAGCACGTCCTTCGTCAAGGAAGTGAGCAGGGCGCGGACCTTTGGCTTCATGCGCGACATCGAAGCACTGCGTTCCATGAATCTGGCTCTGGGTGGCAGTGTGGATAACGCCATCGTGGTGGATGACTACCGCATCCTGAACGAGGACGGTCTGCGCTACGACGATGAGTTCGTCCGTCACAAGATGCTCGATGCTATTGGGGACCTCTATCTGATGGGCAGCAGTCTGATCGGTGAGTTCCGAGGCTTCAAATCGGGCCACGACCTGAACAACAAGCTTCTCCGCAAGCTCATTGCGGAAGAGGATGCGTGGGAAGTCGTGACCTTCGACGATGAGGCCAAAGCCCCTATCTCCTACTTCAAGCCGAGTCTGGCCGCAACGGGCTGATCCGGCTACTGGCCCTTCCGGGCATGCGAGGACAGGCGTCTCAGTACCCCGCTGAGGCCGCTGTCCTCCGTTTCCTCCGCTACTTCCCTGAGCAACTCGGCATTCTCCGCCGTCATTTCCGGTCGTTCCCTTGCCGTTCGCGGGCGTGGGTCATGCCAGGGCTGGACCCGTGCGCGGACACGCCAGACCTGACTGAAGCGCTCATCCTGCCGCAGGTTCTGGACAATGCGTCGCTGCTGGAAACGGACCTGGCTGGCGCGGGTACTGTCTGGGACCAGAAGTGTCAGTTCACCATTGGCATAGCCACCGAAACGGCAGCATTCGGCCAGGTTACCGGGCAGTGCTTCGAGGATGACGGTTTCTACACGCCGGTGCTGTTCGGCCTGTCTGAGAAGCCGGCTGAGCGGGCCTTCCGAGCCACTGTCGAGGGGGTGAGAGGGACGGTTTTCCCGGGGCATCAGCGCTACCTGCAGAGGGGTAATACCTTAAAATTGTAACGGAACCTTTCCGCGACCTGTCTCACAGTTAAGATTCCGTTAGACTCTCACTTGGAGTATGCTCGGCATCCGTCCTACGATCAATGACCGGTCGGGGATGCTGCAGGGTCTCAGAACACAGAGTCGCAAGACAGAGAGTTCGGTTGAACCTATGAACATACTTTTTGTAGGCCGCCATCACGGCAGAGCCCGGGTATTTTCCCCGGGGCGCAGTACGCTGTTCGCAGCGGGTGCCAGCCTGGCACTGATGATGGCCGGGGCTGGCTGGGGTGGTTACCAGCTGGCGGTCCAGTCCGGCGCCACGGGCACCGTTGCGGAAAGTCACATGGTCGAGCGCTGGAAAGAGCGGCTGGACGAGACCCATGCGGAACTGGACCGGATCGAGTCCAGAGCCGAGAGCGAGATCTCAGCGCTGACACGGCGTGTAGGGGAGCTGCAGGCCCGCGTCCTGCGGGTGGATGCCCTGGGTCAGAACCTGATGGCGTCCGCGGATCTTTCCGGCGAGGAATTCGACTTTGAGTCCCGCCCTGCGATGGGGGGACCGGAACCCGAAATGGCGGGCGAAAGCCAGACCACCACGGCGCTTGAACACCAGATCAGCGCCCTTGAAAGCCGACTGAGCTCCCGCGAGAAGCAGCTGACACTCCTGGACCGGTTGATTGCCAATCGCGAGCTCAAGAGTCAGCGTGAAGTGGACGGCAGGCCGGTGACCTGGGGGTGGACCTCATCACCCTATGGTTATCGTACCGATCCCTTCAATGGCCGTCGGGCCTGGCACACCGGGGTGGATATTGCCGGCCGTGAAGGCGGGGATGTCATCTCGGTCGGGGCCGGTGTTGTGACAGAGGCCCACAAGAAGGGGGGCTACGGTTACATCGTTGAGATCGACCATGGTGACGGTTATCAGACCCGTTATGCCCATGCCAAGAAGCTGCTGGTCGAAAAAGGCGACATCGTCGAGAAGGGCCAGAAAATCGCCCTGATGGGATCAACGGGCCGCTCCACCGGACCGCATGTGCATTTCGAGGTGGTTAAGGACGGTACCCGAAAGAACCCCACGGACTTCATGTGACTCCCCTGGCCGGGCCATCCCCGGCCACTGCTTTTCCCTCCGAGTTAATTGGCGTTAGAATGCAGTGCCTTATTGTGTTCGACAGCGCCGACTCCATCTGTTCCGCCCTGTCCCTTTCGCGGCGCCCGTCCAGGCAGGGCTTATAGGGAAACGAATCAGGATTATGTTCTCACAGCTGGCCACCCGTCTTTTCGGAAGTAAGAACGCCCGTGAAATCAAGCGCATGCAGAAGCTGGTTGATCAGATCAACCAGTTCAGCGAGAGCCTCGGGTCGCTCTCGGATGAGGCGCTCAAAGCCAAGACCGGTGAACTCCGGGAGAAGCTCGGCAATGGCGCCGAACTGGAGGACATACTGCCGGAAGCGTTTGCGGTGGTGCGCGAGGCCAGTGACCGGGTTCTCGGCCTTCGCCATTTCGATGTCCAGTTGATCGGGGGCATCACTCTGCACGAGGGGCGCATTGCGGAAATGCGTACCGGTGAGGGCAAGACGCTGGTGGCGACCCTCCCCATCTACCTCAACGCGCTGACTGGTAACGGTGTTCACCTGGTCACCGTGAACGACTATCTGGCCCGGCGTGACGCGGCCTGGATGGGCCATCTGTACAACTTCCTCGGGCTGAGTGTGGGCGTGATCAACTCCGGACAGCCCTCGGAGGACAAACGCGCCGCCTATGCCTGTGATGTCATCTACGGCACCAACAACGAGTTCGGCTTCGACTACCTGCGCGACAATATGGCGTTCAGCCTGGAGGACAAGGTCCAGCGTGGGCTCCATTACGCCATTGTGGACGAAGTGGACTCCATCCTGATCGACGAGGCCCGTACGCCGTTGATCATTTCCGGCGCGGCGGAAAGCGACACGGACATCTACCGCCGGGTGAACGAACTGGTCCCCCACCTCGAGAAATCCTCCGAGGATGCCGAGGAGGAGCCGGACGGCGACTTCACCATTGATGAAAAATCCCGTTCCGTGGAACTGACGGAGAAGGGCCACGAGAAAGTGGAAGCCCTGCTGCGCGAGGCCGGGCTGCTGGAGGAGGATTCCAGCCTCTATTCGGCGGCCAACCTGAGCCTGCTGCATCACATCCACTCCGGGCTGCGGGCCCACCACCTGTTCCACCGCAATGTGGATTACATCATCAGCGAAGGGCAGGTGGTCATCGTGGACGAGCATACTGGCCGCACCATGCCCGGCCGGCGCTGGAGTGAGGGGCTCCACCAGGCGGTGGAAGCCAAGGAAGGCGTCGAGATCAAGGCCGAGAGCCAGACGCTGGCCTCGACCACCTTCCAGAACTTCTTCCGTCTCTACGACAAGCTGGCCGGCATGACTGGTACGGCGGATACAGAGGCGTTCGAATTCAACCAGATCTACGGCCTGGATGTGGTCTGCATCCCCACCAACAAGCCGGTCAACCGCACGGACTACAATGACCTGATCTATCTGACCAAGGAAGAGAAATACCAGGCGATCATTGATGAAATCCGGGATGAGGTCTCAGCCGGGCGCCCGGTGCTCGTGGGTACGGCCTCCATCGACACCTCCGAGGTGATGTCGAAGCTGCTGAATGAGGCGGGTATCCCCCATAACGTGCTCAACGCCAAGCAGCACGAAAAAGAGGCCCATGTCATCGCCCAGGCGGGTAAGCCCGGCACCGTCACCATTGCCACCAACATGGCGGGCCGTGGTACCGACATTGTGCTGGGTGGCAATCTGGACGCGGAACTGGCCGATCTCGGCGAGAACACCTCCGAGGCTGATATCGAGGCCCTGAAACAGGACTGGCAGCGGCGCCATGATGCCGTGGTGGAGGCCGGTGGTCTGCACATCATCGGTACCGAGCGCCATGAGTCCCGCCGGATCGACAACCAGCTGCGTGGCCGTGCCGGTCGCCAGGGCGATCCGGGCTCTTCCCGGTTCTTCCTCTCCCTGGAGGACGACCTGATGCGTATCTTCGCGCCGGATCGGGTCAAGAACCTGATGCAGGCACTGGGCATGCAGAAGGGCGAGGCCATCGAGCATCGCATGGTCACCAACTCCATTGAGAAGGCCCAGCGTAAGGTCGAAGGGCGCAACTTTGACGTGCGCAAGCAGCTGCTGGAATACGACGACGTGGCCAACGACCAGCGCCGCGTGGTCTATGAGCAGCGTAATGAGGTGATGGAATCCGAGGACATCTCCGGGCTCATCCAGCAGGTACGCGAGGATGTGGTCGACTCGGTCATCAGCCAGCACATCCCGCCCCAGAGCATGCCCGAGCAGTGGGATATTCCCGGCCTGGAGCAGCAGCTTGAGAGCGAACTGGGCCTGCAGCTGCCGGTACGCGACTGGCTTGAGGAAGAAGGCATGTACGAGGAGAAGCTGCGCCAGCGGATCCTCGAAGAGCACATCCGTGTCTATCAGGAGAAGGAAGAGGTGGTCGGCGCTGAGACCATGCGCCGGTTCGAGAAGCAGGTGTTCCTGCAGACGCTGGATACCCTCTGGAAGGAGCATCTGGCCAACATGGACCATCTGCGCCGGGGCATCCATCTGCGTGGTTACGCGCAGCGCAATCCCAAGCAGGAGTACAAGCGCGAGGCGTTCAACCTCTTCCAGAACATGCTGGAGTCCATCAAGTTTGACGTCGTGCGGGTGATCTCACGCGTGCGCGTCCAGCGTCAGGAAGAGCTGGATGAGATGGAGCGCAAGCGGCGTGAGGAGCTGCAGCAGGAACTGGCGCGGGCGCAGGCCCGTCATGACGAGGCCAGCGGCCAGGCCGCCGCCCGCGCGGATGATGGCGAGGGTGGTGACGGCCAGGGTGACAGTGATGAGGACAGTGCCGGCGTTGGCCAGCAGCCGTTCGTTCGCGATAACCGCAAGATCGGCCGTAATGAGCCCTGCTTCTGCGGCTCCGGCAAGAAATACAAGCACTGTCACGGCAAGGCGGAATAAGCGTTATGGCGGTCAATCCCGCACCTCTTCCTGAATTCCACGCGGTGCCGGGCGTGCGCCTGGGCACCGCGGATGCGGCCATCAAGAAATCCGGCAGTGACGACCTGGTGCTGATGGAACTGGCTGAGGGCAGCGCCGCTGGTGCCGTCTTCACCCGCAATGCGTTCCGCGCGGCGCCGGTGCTCGTGGCTGAGCAGGCGCTGGCGGCGGGCCGGCCCCGCTATCTGCTGATCAACACTGGCAACGCCAATGCGGGCACCGGTGAGCAGGGCCTCTCGGATGCCCGTGCCTGCTGTCGGGCGGTGGCGGAAGCCGCGGGGGTCGGCGCGGAGCAGGTCCTGCCGTTCTCAACCGGCGTAATCGGCGAACCACTGCCGTTGGCGCGCATGCTGGAGGCCATCCCGAATGCGGTGACGGACCTGGACCCCAACGGCTGGGCGAAAGCGGCACCTGCCATCATGACCACGGACACGCTGCCCAAGGGGGCAACCCGCCGGGTGATGATTGGCGGTAATCCAGTGCATATCTCCGGCATCAGCAAGGGTGCCGGTATGATCCGCCCCAACATGGCCACCATGCTCGCCTTCGTTACCACGGACGCCGCGATTCCGGCGGACGTACTCAGGCCGCTGGTGCGTGAGCTGGCGGACGCCAGCTTCAACCGCATCACCATTGACGGTGACACCTCCACGAACGACGCCTGCCTGCTGGCAGCGACCGGTCAGAGCCCCGCCGAGGTTGTGGATTCCCGGGGACAGGTTGTGCCGGAACTGCGCGAGGCGCTGGCGTCCGTGTTCCTGGAGCTTTCCCATGCCATTGTGCGGGATGCGGAAGGCGCGACCCGATTCGTGACCGTGGAGGTTGGCGAGGCCGCCGATGCCGATGAGGCCTGCCGTGTGGCTTTCGCCGTGGCCGAGTCGCCGCTGGTCAAAACGGCGCTCTACGCAGCCGACCCCAACTGGGGCCGGATACTTGCGGCCGTGGGGCGTGCGGGCATCGAGAACCTCGCCATCGATGGCGTCTCAATCCATCTCGATGATGTCTGCATCGTCCGCCACGGTGGGCGGGCCCCGGAGTACACCGAGGCGGCCGGCCAGGCCGTGATGGACCAGCAGGAGCTGACCATCCGCATTGACCTGGGGCGTGGCAGCGCACTGGAACGGGTCTGGACCTGCGATTTCTCCCATGAGTACGTCACCATCAACGCCGAATACCGGACCTGAGAGTGTGAAAACGGTTCACGTTGCTGTGGCAGCTGTCTCTCGCCATGAGGGTGGGCGCGAGCAGGTGCTCGTGGCACAGCGTCATGCGCACCAGCATCAGGGCGGCCTTCTGGAGTTCCCCGGCGGCAAGGTTGAGCCCGGCGAGTCCGCTGAGGCAGCGCTTGTGCGTGAACTCGATGAGGAGGTCGGGCTCCGGGTGCCGGAAAGCGGCCTGGGCTTTGAATTGAGCCTGACCCACGACTATGGCGACCGCCGTGTCCAGCTGGATCTCTACCGCGCCACCGGATTCTCGGGAGAACCCCAGGGTCGGGAAGACCAGCCGCTGATGTGGCTCGATGTGGCCACCCTGGATCCAGGTGACTTTCCCGCCGCCAACCGCCGCATGATCCAGGTGCTGGCGCTGCCGGCACGCACGCTGGTTACCGGTGCCGGCGTGACGGCGGATGAACTCGCAGACCGGCTTCGGGGCTGGGCGGGCAGCCAGTGCCTGCTGCGCTGCCCGGAGCTCGATGATGCGGCGTATCAGGGGCTGGCTTCCGCCTGTGTGCCAGTGGCCCGAAACGCGGGCTGTGCGCTGGTGCTTCACGGCGCACCGGAACGTCTCGCGGCGGTTCCCGATGCCAACGGTCTGCACCTGCCCTGGCGGGAGGCACGTGCTCTCATGGAGCGCCCTGTCAGCAGGGCGTACCGCCTTGGGGTGTCCTGTCACGATCGCGCCAGCCTGGAGCACGCACAGAGGCTGGGCGCGGACTATGCCTTTCTCTCGCCGGTCAGACCCACGGCCAGCCACCCCGATCGCCCGCCACTGGGCTGGGACGGTTTCGAGGCGCTGGTGACGGGTCTGGATCTTCCGGTCTATGCACTGGGCGGGGTTGGTGGCGATGATGTGGCGCAGAGCCGCCGGCATGGCGGCTGTGGAATTGCCGGTATCGGCTTCTGGTGGCATTGAAGGAGGAATGAATGAGCGGTCTCAGTCATGTGGACGAAACCGGGGCGGCCAATATGGTCGATGTCGGGGACAAGGCGGTGACCCAGCGCGAGGCGAGAGCGGGGGGCATGATCCGGATGCAGGCGGAAACCCTGGACATGATCCTGGCGGGCGAACACCCCAAGGGGGATGTGCTGGCTACCGCGCGGATCGCCGGCATCATGGCGGCCAAACGCACCCATGAGCTGATTCCCCTGTGCCATTCGCTGAACCTGAGTTCGGTCAAGGTCTGGCTCACGCCCCGGGAGAATCGTGATGGCATCGACATTGAAAGCCGGTGTCGCCTCAACGCCGCAACCGGCGTGGAAATGGAGGCGCTCACTGCTGTATCGGTGGCGGCACTGACGCTCTATGACATGTGCAAGGCGGTGGACCGTGGCATGGTCATGGACGGTATCCGGCTGCTGGAAAAACAGGGCGGTCAGTCCGGTCACTGGCAGGCACCGGAGGAAGGCGGGGCCTGACCCCGTTCAGCGGCGCTGCGCCTTCTGTTAAACTGCCGCCTCTTTTCATCCTGAGAGGATCGCCCGTGGTCGTCCGATTCATCGAGAGCTGTCGCCTCCCCACGCCTTTCGGTGTGTTCGATATGCATGGGTTTGAGGAAATCGACACCGGCCAGGAGCATGTGGCGCTCAGTCTGGGCGAGGTCTCGGACGGCCGGCCCGTGCTGGGGCGCACCCATTCCGAATGCCTCACCGGTGATGCCCTCTACAGCATGCGCTGCGACTGCGGCTACCAGCTGGAAGAGGCCCTGCGCAGCATCGCCATCGAGGGGCGTGGGGTGCTGCTCTACCTGCGCCAGGAAGGTCGGGGCATCGGGCTTCTGAACAAGATCCGGGCCTACCGGCTGCAGGATGAGGGAGCGGACACGGTGGAGGCGAATGAGCGCCTTGGCTTCGCTGCGGATCTTCGGGATTACAGTATGTGCCTGGACATGCTCGAACATCTGGGCATCAAGCAGCTGCGGCTGATGACCAATAACCCGGTCAAGGTGGATTCGCTCCGGGATCTGGGCGTGGACGTGGTTGAACGGGTGCCGCTGGAGGTGGGCCGCAATCCCCACAATGAGTCCTATCTGAACACCAAGCGCTCACGCATGGGGCACTGGTTCCACACCCACCAGGACGACGATCCGCCGCCCTCACAGGAGTGAGGGATCAGGTCTGGGCGACGGCGAGGCCGCTGTCGCCACTGTTCCGGGAAAGGCGCTGGCTGATGGCACTGTGGATGCCCTCTGCATCCAGTCCGGCGTCCGCCAGTTGCTCCGCAGGCTTACCATGGTCGATGAAACGGTCGGGCAGGCCCAGCTGAAGCAGATCCACGCCAACCCCGGCGGCATGCAGGTGTTCCGAGACGCCACTGCCGGCACCGCCGGCCACCATGTTCTCCTCGATGGTCACCAGCAGGTCGTGACTGGCCGCCAGCTTCTCCACCAGTGCCGTGTCCAGCGGTTTTACGAAGCGCATGTCCGCCACCGTGGCATCCAGTGATTCCGCCACTTCAAGCGCGGGAGTGACCATGGCCCCGAAAGCCAGTATGGCCACACGGGTCCCCTCACGGCGCACAACGCCACGCCCCAGTGGCAGTGCTTCCATGTGCTCATCGACGGCCGCGCCGGGGCCTGTGCCCCTTGGGTAGCGCACGGCGGCCGGGCCTTCGTGGGACCAGCCGGTGTAGAGCATGTGCCGTGTCTCGTTCTCGTCCGAGGGCGCCATCACCACCATATTGGGTACGCAGCGCAGGTAGGTCAGGTCGAAGGCACCGGCGTGGGTCGGGCCGTCCTCGCCCACCTGACCGGCGCGGTCCAGAGCGAAGAGCACGTCCAGGTTCTGCAGGGCGACGTCATGGATCAGCTGGTCGTAGGCCCGCTGCAGGAAAGTGGAGTAGATGGCGACCACAGGCTTGGCCCCGTCACAGGCCATGCCGGCGGCCAGCGTGACCGCGTGCTGCTCGGCGATGGCCACATCGAAGTAGCGTTCCGGGAAGCGCTCAGAGAAAGCCACCAGGTCCGAGCCTTCGCGCATGGCCGGGGTAATGCCCATTACCCGGTTATCCTGCTCGGCCATGTCGCACAGCCACTGGCCGAATATGTTCGAGTACTTGGGCTTCTTCGGAGCATCCGCTGGCTGGACGGGCGGTGCCGGTTCGATCTTGTTGATCGCGTGGTAGCCCACCGGATCGGACTCGGCCGGGCCAAAGCCCTTGCCCTTGGTGGTAACCACGTGCAGGAACTGGGGCCCGTCCAGGTGGCTGATGGTTTCGAGTGTTTCCAGCAGCAGAGGCAGGTCGTGGCCGTCGATGGGGCCGATGTAGTTGAAGCCCATCTCCTCGAACAGGGTGCCTGGTGCCAGCATGCCCTTGAAGTGCTCCTCGGTGCGGCGGACCAGGGCCTTGAGGCCGGGAGTGTTGGCCAGTGCGCGCTTGCTGCTGTCGCGCACCTGATTGTAGGTCCGGCTCGCCAGGAGGCGTCCGAAGTAGTTGGAGAGTCCGCCCACGTTGTGGGAGATGGACATCTCGTTGTCGTTCAGCACCACCAGCAGGTTGGCGCGCACGTCCGCGGCATGGGTCAGGGCTTCGAAGGCCATGCCGGCGGTCATGGCGCCATCGCCCATGACCGCGATGCCCTTGCGGTTGCGCCCCTGCTGGCGGGCTGCCAGGGCCATGCCCAGAGCCGCGCTGATGGAGGTGCTGGAATGGCCCACCCCGAAATGGTCGTAGGGGCTTTCATCCCGGTTGGGAAATGCGGCCAGGCCATCTTTCTTGCGGATGGTGCGCAGCTGTTCCCGGCGCCCGGTCAAGATCTTGTGAGGGTAGGCCTGGTGACCCACATCCCAGACCAGGCGGTCCTCTGGTGTCTCAAAGATGTAGTGGAGCGCCAGGGTCAGTTCCACTACTCCGAGCCCGGCCCCGAAATGGCCGCCGGACTGGCCCACGGACCACAGCAGGAATGCCCGCAGTTCGCGTGCCAGCGGTACCAGCTGGTCCCGGCCGAGCGTGCGCAGCTGTTCCGGCGTGTTGACGCGATCCAACAGGGGCGTCTCCGGGCGCTGCGTGGGTATGCTGTTGAAAACGGTCTTGTCCTGCATCCGGGCTTTGCTGCCTTGGCGGTTCCTGACGGTAATCCCGCATTATAGAGAAATCGGCGCGGAGAATCAGTTCCGCGTTTCCCGGCACAATAAGCCCACCACTCCGGCAGTGACAACAGGGGGACGTCAGTGGTTGCGCTCGATGATGAACGCGGCCAGTGCGGCGAGCAGAGAGGCGTCACCGGAAACCCGCTCCAGGTGACCCAGGGCATCACGGTGAAGTTCATCCAGCCGCCCGCGGGCGCCTTCCAGGCCCAGCAGGGTCGTGTAGGTGGCTTTATCCGAAGCCGTGTCCGACCCCTGGGGCTTGCCGGTTACAGAGGCGCTGCCTTCCACATCCAGGATGTCATCCTGCACCTGGAAGGCAAGGCCGATACTGCGCCCGAACGCACGCAGCGAGGTGATGAGTGGTTCATCGCCTCCGGCGCAGTGGGCGCCGAGCACCAGTGAGGCTTCGATGAGCGCCCCGGTCTTGCGCCGGTGCAGCGCCTCAAGGGCGTCCATGGAGGGATGGGCGCCGGTGGCGTCCAGATCCAGTGCCTGTCCTCCCGCCATGCCCCGGTGACCGGAGGCGGCGGAGAGTTCCCGGGTCATGGCCACAACCGTGGTCGCCGGCCGGTCAGTGCCGGAAAGCGTCTCGAAGGCAAGCGTCTGCAGGGCATCCCCGGTGAGGATGGCGGTGGCCTCATCGAATGCTACGTGGCAGGTGGGCTGCCCGCGGCGGAGGTGGTCGTCATCCATTGCCGGCAGGTCATCGTGTACCAGTGAGTAGGCATGGATGAACTCAACCGCCACTGCAGCGGGCAGGGCGTGGTCATCGTTGCTTTCCCCGGCACAGCGGCAGGCGGCCAGCACCAGCGCGGGGCGCAGGCGTTTGCCGCCACCGAGGACCGCGTGGCGCATGGCCTGGTGAAGGCGGCGGGGCTCGGTGTCCGGGTCCGGAAGCGCCTGTTCCAGGGCGAGCTCCAGACGCTGACGGGTGTCGTTGAGGAAGGCGTCGACGGTCATGCCTCGGAGCTGTCCTCCGGAAAGGGACGTGTTTCAAGCTCGCCCTGGCTGTTCTCGATGACCTGCTCCACCCGCTGCTCCGCATCGCGCAGGGACTGCTGGCATGAGCGGGTGAGCTGAACGCCGCGCTCGAACGCCTTCAGGGATTCCTCCAGTGGCATATCCCCCTGTTCGAGCTTGCGAACCAGGGATTCCAGCTCCTGGATGCTCGTCTCGAAGGTGGCGGCATTGCCGCTGTCACTGTTGCTGCTGTCACTTTCACTCATGCATCCACTCCCGTTGCTGCCGGTGCCACCACCGGGTGAACGGCCGGATTGTAGCATGCCCTCGGGCCCAGTCACCCGCGCCGGGCCGTAATCCGGAACCGCGGCGTCCGGGCCTGCGGCCGTTTCCATCCTCTGGTACCATGCCGGCCTTCATTGGACAACGGAACGGAATCGGATGGGCATCCTCGAAGCACTGGCTTTCTATCTGGGACTGGGCGCCGTTGCTGGAACGCTGGCCGGTCTTTTCGGAATCGGCGGCGGGCTCATCATCGTCCCCGCGCTGGTGTTTGCCTTTGGCTGGCAGGGTGTCAGCGGGAGCATTTCCGCGCACCTGGCGGTCGGTACCTCGCTGGCCACGGTCGTGTTCACTTCCCTGAGTTCCATCCGAACCCACCACGGCAAGGGCGCCGTCCGCTGGGAGCTGTTCCGGCCCATGGCTGCGGGTATACTGCTGGGGGCCGCGCTGGGCGCAGTAACGGCCGGGCTTCTCAGCGGTGAGATGCTTCAGGGGATCATTGGTGTCTTCGTGCTCCTGGTTGCCGCTAAGATGGTGACCGGCTGGTCCCCAATGGCATCCGACCGCCAGCCCGCGAAAGCGGAACTCGGCGGTGTGGGTGGTGGCATCGGCTGGCTTTCCGCGATTGTCGGCATCGGTGGTGGCACGCTGACAGTGCCGTACCTGACGTGGGTCGGGGTCCGCATGCAGCACGCGGTGGGCACATCGGCGGCCTGTGGCCTTCCCATTGCGGTGTCCGGAGCGCTGACGAACATGGTCGTGGGCTGGGGGCGTGAGGGACTTCCGGAGTACAGTGTCGGGTTCGTGTTCCTGCCGGCGCTGCTGGGTATTGTACTGATGAGCGTTCCCTTTGCCCGCGTTGGGGCGCTGTTGGCACACCGGTTGGATGAGCGCTGGCTCAAGCGCCTGTTCGCGCTGCTGCTGGTGGTGATTGGTGTGCGGTTTCTGATTTCAGGTTGAAGGTCTCATGCTGGTACATCCGCAATTTGATCCGGTCGCTGTTTCACTGGGCCCTCTGGACATCCACTGGTACGGGCTGACCTACCTGGTCGCCTTCGTCGGGGGCTGGGCTCTGGCGCGGCTGCGTACCAGCCGCCCGGATTCGCCGGTCAACGCCGAGCAGCTGGGGGACCTGCTGTTCTATATGGCGCTGGGTGTGATCCTCGGCGGGCGCTTTGGCTACGTGCTGTTCTACCACTTTGAACGCTTTCTGGCGGAACCGCTCTGGCTCATCCAGATCTGGGAAGGTGGTATGTCCTTCCATGGTGGTCTCATCGGTGTACTGGCGGCCATGCTGATGTTCGCCCGCCGTATCGACACCGGTTTCTTCAATATCGCGGATTTCATCGCACCGGTGATTCCCGTGGGCCTGGGCCTTGGGCGGATTGGTAACTTCATCAACGGTGAACTCTGGGGGCGCCCCACATCGCCGGAACTGCCCTGGGCCATGGTGTTTCCACAGGCTGGGGATGCCCTGCCGCGCCATCCCTCGCAGCTTTACCAGTTCGCGCTTGAGGGGGCGCTGCTGTTCGTGGTGCTGTGGTGGTTCTCTGCCAGGCCACGACCTCGCATGGCGGTTTCAGGGCTCTTCCTGGCCGGTTATGGGGTGCTGCGTTCCGTGGCCGAGTTCTACCGCGAGCCTGATGCCCATCTGGGCTTTGTGCTGCTGGACTGGATGACCATGGGGCAGGTCCTGTCCGCGCCCATGATCGTGGCCGGCGTCATTCTGCTGTTTCTGGCCTATCGACAGGGGAGGTCCGCCTGAATGGAATCCTATCTGGCGCTGATGCGCGATGTGATTGATAACGGGGTTGACCGGGGCGACCGAACCGGCGTCGGTACCCGCTCGGTGTTCGGGCGTCAGCTGCGTTTTGACCTGGGGCAGGGCTTTCCCCTGCTGACCACCAAGAAGGTCCATGTGCGCAGTATCATCCATGAACTACTGTGGTTCCTGCGCGGCTCAACCGACAACCGTGAGCTGCAGCAGCATAACGTCTCGATCTGGAACGAGTGGGCTACGGAAGAGGGAGACCTGGGCCCGATCTACGGCAAGCAATGGCGCAGCTGGCAGTGCCCGGATGGCAGCACCGTGGACCAGATCAGCGACGTGCTGGATGGTATCCGCAACCGACCCGAGTCACGGCGGCTGTTGGTGACGGCCTGGAACCCAGCGGAGCTTCCGGATGAGTCCATGGGCCCGCAGGAGAACGTGCACGCGGGCCGGATGGCGCTGGCGCCCTGCCATTGCCTGTTCCAGTTCTTCGTAGAGAACGGACGGCTCTCCTGCCAGCTCTATCAGCGCAGTGCCGACCTGTTCCTGGGTGTGCCGTTCAACATCGCCTCCTACAGCCTGCTCACCTGCATGATGGCCCAGCAGGCCGGCCTGGAGCCCGGGGATTTCGTGCATACCTTCGGGGATGTGCACCTGTACCAGAATCACCTGACCGACAAGATTGTTTACGAGCAGCTGCGCCGCACGCCGGGCCCGTTGCCGGAGCTGGCGCTGCGACGCTGCCCGTCGAGTCTTTTTGAATACAGGGAAGAGGATTTCCGTATTACGGGTTATGATCCGTACCCGGTAATCCGTGCCCCCATCGCCATCTGAGGTCTGTTCATGCGCATTGCACTGATGGTCGCCATGGCCCGGAACCGGGTGATCGGCCGTAATAACCGTCTTCCCTGGTATCTGCCCGAGGAGCTCCAGTACTTCAAGCAGGCCACCATGGGCAAGCCCATCATCATGGGGCGCCGCACCCATGAATCCATCGGTCGCCCGCTTCCCGGGCGCAGCAACATCGTGCTCACCCGGGATACGGCCTGGTCGGGGGAGGGCGTCTGCGTGGTGCACTCCCTGGAGGCGGCTCTGGAGCAGGCGCAACAGCAGGGGCTGATCGATGGCGCCGAGGAGGCCGTGGTCATTGGTGGAGCCCAGATTTACGCGGAGGCGCTGCCGGTGGCGGACCGGCTCTATCTGACCGAGGTCCATGCCGAGGTGGAGGGGGATACCTTTTTCCCGGAGGTGGATCTCAGCCGCTGGGAGGAGGTTTCACGCGTGGATCATGCCGGTGGCGAGGAAGCCAACCGCTACCCTTACAGCATTGTTGTTTACGACCGGGGAGAGGTCTGAATGAGTGATTTCGACAACCTGATGCACGCCGCCCGGGAAGGGCGGGCTGATCTGACTCCGGATTGGGGCCAGGGGCGTGCCACGTTTGGCGGGCTTCTGGCGGCCATGGCCCATGAGGCCATGCGGGGGCAGCTGGTGGATGAGCGGGCACTGCGCTCGCTGGCGGTTTCCTTCGTGGGGCCGGCGGCGCCGGATCAGTCCGTTGATGTGAGTGCGGAGATCCTGCGCCAGGGCAAAGCGGTAACCCAGGTGGAGAGCCGTATCCACCAGGGCGGTGACACTGTCATGGTGGCCATGGGCAGTTTCGGGTCCGGCCGGGAGTCCGTGGTCTCGGTGGATCAGGAGCCGGCCCCGACGGCACCGGATCCCGGGGCCGCGCAGCCGATGCCGCAGATCGAGGGCGTAACCCCGGACTTCATGCGCCACTACGATCTGCGGTTCTGTCTCGGCGGGTTTCCGTTCAGTGGCTCAAGCGACCGCACCATGGGAGGCTGGATGCGCTTCAGTGAGGCGCCGCCGGCCATCACCCATTCGCACCTGGTGGCCCTGGTGGATACCTGGCCTCCGGCCGTGCTGCCGCACCTGAGCCAGCCGGCGCCGGCCAGTACCCTGAGCTGGACCATGGAGCTGGTGCACCCCATGCCATCCATCGGTCCCTCCGACTGGCTGCTCTACCGCGCCACCATTGATCAGGCCCGGGACGGCTATGGCCTGACCCGCGCCGGCATCTGGACCGCCGAGGGCGAGCTGGTGGCCCGCAGCCAGCAGACGGTCACGGTTTTCGCCTGAGATGAAGGATCAGCGCCAGGCCATGATCCTGGGCGTGACCACGGTGCTGCTGTGGTCGACGGCGGCGACGGCCTTCAAGATCTCGCTGGAACACCTGTCGCGCACCGGGCTCATGTTCTGGGGGGTGACCTTTTCCATACTGGTGCTCGTGGCCTGGCAGGCGTGGCAGAGGCGCCTGGGTGAGACCCTGCGCCCGGGGCGGAAGGGGCTGCTGCTGTCCCTCGGGTTCGGACTCATCAATCCGATCCTCTACTACATCCTGCTGTTCGGCGCCTATGACCTGCTGCCGGCGCAGGAGGCGATGGCCATCAACTACACCTGGGCCCTGACGCTCACCTACCTGGCGGTGCCGTTTCTGGGCCACCGGCTGAAGACGGTGGACGCCCTTGCCGGACTGATCTGCTACAGCGGTGTCTTCATCATCGCCACGCGCGGGGATCCGCTGGCATTTGATCTCTCAAACGGGCCGGGCGTGGTGCTGGCCCTTCTGAGCACACTGGTCTGGGCGTTCTACTGGATCTTCAATACCCGTGATACCCGCGAGCCGGTTGCCGGTCTGCTGCTGAACTTCCTGGTAGCCTGGCCTTTGATTCTGGTTCTGGCTCTTTGGGATGGCTGGCAGTGGCCTGCCTGGCAGGGGCTGGCCGGAGCCGCCTGGGTGGGTGCCTTCGAGATGGGGATCGCCTTCGTGCTCTGGCTGCTGGCCATGAAGAAGGCCACCAATACCTCGCGCCTGAGCAACCTGATCTTTCTTTCACCCCCGCTGTCGCTGGGCTTTATAGCGCTCATCGTGGGCGAGCCGATCCTGGGGTCAACGGTGGTGGGGCTGGCACTGGTCATCACCGGGCTCTACCTGCAGCAGCACGTGCACTCGCGCAGTCAGTGATCCTCGACCGGACGGCGGTTGGAGCGCGGGTCTTCCCAGTCGAGTTCACGCGGGTCGTACCAGCCGAGCGCTTCGCGCACGCGCTGGCGTGAACGTTCGGAGAGTGTGTCCCAGATGGCTTCGAAGCGTTCCGTGGCCTCGCTGCGGACCGGGCCGCTGCGACTCTGAAGGCGGTGAATGATGGCAGGAAGGCCCAATGCCTCGCCCAGCTGGCCGGGCACGATGCGCTCCTCACCCAGAATCTTGCGCTTGTGGGTACGGCTGGCGAGCACATGCTGGAGCGCCTCGGCGGCGCTCAGGGCGCTTTCCTCGGAGAAACGGTTGTCAGTCACGATGGTATGACCTGGATTCAGAGCCGATCCGGGAACTATAACGCGCCTGTAATCCGGCTGTCTGCCCCCAAGGGAGATGACGAGCGAACCCGTGATTGGTACTGTATCAACCTTCTTGAATCGAGGGAGTACAGAAAGTGGACAATGACAGCATCAAGGGTGCCTATAAGCGTTACGCACCGGTGTACGACTGGGTGTTCGGGCTGGTGTTCCGGAACGGCCGGCATGTGGCCATGGACTCTCTTCAGTTTGAGTCCGGGGATCATGTCCTCGAGCTGGGCGTGGGCACAGGCCTTTCGCTGCCGGAATATCCCGATGACGTGGATATCCATGTTACTGGCGTTGATATTTCACAGGACATGCTCGACAAGGCCGAGAAGCGCATCCAGAAGCACGGCCTGACCAACTGCGAGCTGTACAACATGGACGCCGAAGCGCTGGACTTCCCGGACAACAGCTTCGACAAGATCATGGTCCTGTACGTGCTCTCCGTGGTGCCTGATCCCTACAAGGTAATGAGCGAGGTGCGCCGGGTCGCCAAGCCGGGTGCGGACGTGATCTTCGTTAACCACTTCGCCAAGGAGAATCCCCTTGTCCGCCGGTTCGAGTCCGCGCTTTCGCGCTGGGCCGCGCCGCTTGGCTTTGATCCGGACTTCCCCATGGAACCGGTGCTTGAGAATGTGGGCCTGAACGTGGAGAGGATTGAGTCCGTGAACCTGTTCGGTTACTGGACCATGCTGCACGGGCGTTGCCCCGAAGAGTAACCCCCGTCCGCCGGGAGCCACGGCTATGAATCGAGCACTGTTCCCTCTCAACTCGGTGGTGCTTCCCGGCGGCCGCCTGCCTCTGCGGCTCTTCGAACGCCGCTATATGGACATGCTCACCCATTCATTGCGCGCCCGGGAGCCCTTTGTGCTGGTTCTGCTTGAGCAGGGCGGCAGTGATACCAGCGCGGATGCCGCCTTCCATCCGATTGGCTGTGAGGTTTCGGTGGTGGATTTCTCGCCGCTGGAGAACGGCTTGCTGGGCATTACCGTGGAAGGTCTCGGCAAGGTGTCCGTGGCCCGGAACTGGCGGGAGACGGATGGCCTCAACCGCGGTGACGTGGTGGCTCTGCCCGAGGAGCCCCGGGCGCGTACGCCCTTGCGGCACGAGGATCTTTCCGAGCTGCTGGCGGCGCTGTGCCGGCATCCATCCGTGGCGGAACTCGGCCTGACCATTGACTACGACGATGCGCGTCAGGTCGGGTGGCGGCTGACGGAGCTGTTGCCGTTGGCTATTGAGCAGCGTCAGTCGCTGGTGGAGATGGATGACCCCTTGGAGCGGCTGGAAGTGCTGTCACGGCTGGTGGATGATATGGAGTGAGCCTGAGTGCCCAGGTGCCAGACCTGGTCGTGGCCGCGCCTCTGGGCCTCCCCGAGCGCTTTCTCACAGCGCTGGCGCAGTGAGTCCGCCGAGGTTTCCCCGGGCGAGCGCGTGGTACAGCCGATGCTGGCTGTGATGCTCTCCACCGTGGGCCAGCGTGACTCGCCCAGCAGCCGCCGTACGCGTTCCGCGGTCACCCGCAGCCCCTCTTCAGGGGTGAACGGCAGCAGCAGGAAGAAGCGGCCGTCGCCCAGATGGTAGTGGCTGTCCCCGGCCCGGATGGTGGTACGCAGGCTCCGGCTGATGGCGGCACTGAGCCCGGTCAGTGCGTCCTCGCCGTAAACACCGGAGAGTTCCTCCCGGTGATCGATCCTCAGCAGGGCCAGCGACAGCGGGTGGCCCGTGGCCTCGGAGCGGCTGATCTCCCTGCTGAGGGTCTCATTGAGACTGCGTTCGTTGTAGGCCCCGGTTTCCGGGTCCACGATGGTCAGCGTGTCCACGTAGCGGGCACTGGCATGATAGTGGCGCGCGAACCAGCCGGCACCGCCTGCCAGGAGCAGGGCGGTGCCGGCGAGCGTCAGTTGTTCCCGCGGTGGCAGATTCCAGGCCGCGATCAGGCTGAGGAGCAGGCCAGCTGCACAGAGGGCGGCGGCCTGGTGGACCCTGAGAAGCAGGAAGGCAGCCATCAGCATCGGGTAGAGCCAGTAGAAGGCAAGGGACGGCTCCCGGGCAATGGCCTGGAGAATAATGATGGCCATCAGGACCAGGATCAGCAGGTGGCTGCGGGTCTGAAGCTGGCGGTGTCGCCGGATCAGGGTGGCGGCAATGCCGGCGGCCGCCAGAGCGATAATGGTCAGGTCGCTGAAGAACAGCTCGTAGAAGCCGTAACGCAGGCTCCGTTCCGCCAGGATCATGAAGCACAGCAGCATCAGCGCATAGACGACGCTGTTCGTACGGGTGCGCAGTGCGGTTTCAGTCATGACCTGTGCCTCCGGCGTCCGTCCATGTAAGCGTCCGGTTGCCCCCCTGTTTCTGGGCCCGGCGCAGGGTTTCCTGGGCCTTTTCTGAAAGGCTGCGGGCGTCATCGCCCACATTGGCGCCCACCACGCCGGCCGAGAGCGTCAGCTCCATCCCTTCGCGGGTGAGCATGTCCTTGGCCTGGCTGCGGATGCCTTCAATGGTCCGGACGGAATCGGGTGTCGCAGTGGCTGGCAACACAATGATGAAACCGGTTTCATTATTGCGGTAGTAGCTGTCGAAGTCCCGCAGGGTGCGATGCAGCAGCCGGCCGAGCCGCACCATCAGGTTGCTCTGATCCTGTTCCGGGAGCGGGGTTTCGGGGGCATCAAGATGCAGGACAGCCACGGTAACCGGTGTGCCTTCGCGCTCACCCCGCCGGATCTCACGGTTCAGGTCACTGTCGAGGTAGTCCCTGATGGAGGCGAGGGTGAGTGAGTCGGTGCGTCGCAAGGGGGCCAGCTGGGCGGCCTTGTATTCCCGCAGGTACACGAAAACCGCGGCCAGGCCGGTGGCAAGGATCAGCATGGGTACGAACTGGTGGCGGGCCATGCCGAGTTCGGACGACAGACCCAGGCTGAGTGTGGCGGCCAGGAAAACCGCGCAGCCGGCTCCTGCCACCCACAGGCCCCAGCCGGCGAACAGTGACAGCGGCACCAGGAACGCCAGGGGCGTCAGCCAGGGCCAGTGCCCGGCGAAGATCGCGAGGCTCAGAAGCAAAAGCAGCAGGGATCCGGCCCGCAGGGTCCACCGCAGTGGTACGGGCATTGCTGTTTCCGTTTCCATGATCAGCTCCCGGTGTTGCAATGCGAGGCTGTATCCGCTGCCCCACGCACGCGTATAATAGCGTACTTTTCCCGCAGTGCCCTGAAAACAGATGCGGAATCCGATTGGGAGGGATATGAGCACAGAATCCATGATGCGGGCCCTGGGTGAACAGGCCAGGGCGGCGAGCCGCGAACTGGCGCGTTCGAGCACCGGAGCGCGCAACGAGGCCCTTCTTGCCACGGCCCGGGCGCTCGACGCCAGCCGGGAGACGCTGCGGGCGGAAAACCGTAAGGATCTGGAGGCGGGTCGTGACAAGGGGCTTGATGAGGCCATGCTGGACCGCCTGGAACTCACCGGCGGCCGCATCGATACCATGATCGAGGGCCTGCGCCAGGTCGCCGGGCTCACGGACCCGGTGGGCGTGATCACGGATATGGAGTACCGTCCGTCCGGTATCCAGGTCGGGCGCATGCGGGTGCCGCTGGGGGTGATCGGCATCATCTACGAGTCCCGTCCCAACGTCACCGTGGATGCGGCCAGTCTCTGCATCAAATCCGGCAACGCCACGGTGCTGCGTGGTGGCTCCGAGGCCTCGCACTCGAATCAGGCCATTGCCGCATGCGTGGCACAGGGGCTGCGGGAAGCCGGGTTGCCCGAGACCGGCGTGCAGGTGGTTGGAACCACCGATCGCGAGGCCGTGGGTCACCTGATCCGGATGCCCGAGTACGTGGATGTGATCGTTCCCCGTGGTGGCAAGAGCCTGATCGAGCGCATCAGTAATGAGGCCTCGGTGCCTGTCATCAAGCATCTGGACGGGATCTGCCACAGTTTCCTGGATCGTGACGCGGATCCGGAGAAGGCCGTGAACGTGACGCTCAATGCCAAGACCCAGCGTTACGGCACCTGCAATACACTGGAAACCCTGCTGGTGGATGGCCCCGTCGCCGAATCCCTGTTGCCGCCAATTGCCGAGCAGCTGCAGCGTATCGGCGTGGAACTGCGAGGCTGCGCCACTACCCGTGCCATTCTCCCGGAGGCCGGTGAGGCAACGGAAGAGGACTGGGCCACGGAATACCTGGCGCCGGTGCTGTCGATCCGGGTCGTGGACGGGCTGGATGCGGCCATGGCGCACATCAACCGTTACAGCTCCCAGCATACCGACAGTATCATCACCGAGAACTATACCCGGGCGCGGCGCTTTCTGACGGAGGTGGACTCCAGTTCTGTTATGGTCAATGCCTCCACGCGTTTCGCGGATGGCTTTGAGTACGGCCTCGGGGCCGAGATTGGCATTTCCACAGACAAGCTGCACGCCCGGGGTCCGGTAGGGCTGGAAGGGCTGACCAGCCAGAAATACGTTGTGTTCGGGGATGGCCATGTCCGTGATTGACCTGGAGCCGGCATGCTGCACGTGATGCTGGGCGGCACCTTCGACCCCGTCCACAACGGCCACCTCCGGATGGCGGTGGAGCTGCATGAACGTCTCGACGGTGCCCGCATCCGGCTCATGCCCTGCCATCGCCCGCCGCACCGTGATCAGCCGGGGGCGGAGGGCGCCCACCGGTTGGAAATGTTGCGGGACGCGGTCGCGGAAGAGCCGGGACTGATGGTGGATTCCCGCGAACTGGACCAGGACCGGGTATCCTATACCGGCGAGACCCTCCAGCAGCTGCGGTCTGAGCTGGGGGCGGAGACCCCGCTGGCAATGGTTGTGGGAACCGATGCCTTCAACACCTTCGATCAGTGGCGCGGCTGGATGCAACTGCCGGAGCTCGCCCATATAATCGTGGTCAACAGACCCGGATTTCCTTTGGCGCCCCCCGAGCCTGTTGCAGCCATGTTGCAGGAACGCCGGGCAGCCGAAGCGGCTGAGCTCCAGCGCAGTGCCAGTGGTTCCATTCTGGTGATGGAGTTGCCGTTGCTGGAAATTGCGGCCACGGAAGTCCGGAGCCGGGCGGTTGCCGGGCGATCAATCCGCTACCTGGTGCCGGATGCGGTCTGGCGCACCGTTCGGGATCAGGGGCTGTACCGACTTGAAACAGGATGATTATGGATTCTGAACAACTGAAGTCACTGGCGGTGGATGCCGTCGAATCAATGAAGGGCCAGGATGTGGCTGTACTGGATGTGCGCGACCGTACCAGCATGACGGATTACATGGTCATCGCCTCGGGCAACTCCAATCGCCATATCCACTCGCTGGCTGAGGAAGTGGTACAGCGTGCCAAGCAGGAGGCGGACAGCAAGCCCAAACTCGAGGGCGGTGAAACCAGTGACTGGGTGCTGGTGGACATGGGCGACGTCATCGTCCACCTGATGCTGCCGGCAACCCGGGAATTCTACGATCTGGAACGGTTCTGGCGGGATGCTCCGGGGCTGGGCGCCGCGGGTACGGAGTAGCATGCACCTGAAGGTCATCAGCGCCGGGCAGAAACTGCCCGACTGGGTCAATGCGGGCTTTGAGGAGTACCGCAGGCGCTTCCCCCGCGAAATGCGGCTGGAGCTGACGGAAGTGCCGCTCGGTGGGCGGGGGCGTCAGGCCGATACGGCGCGCGCGGTTCGGGATGAAGGCGAGCGGATGCTGAAGGCGCTGCGAGGCCCTGAATGGGTGATCGCCCTTGAGATTGACGGTCGCCAGTGGTCCACGGAGAAGCTCGCCGAGCGCCTAGAGCACTGGCGGATGGAAGGGCAGGACGTGGCCTTTTTGATCGGTGGGCCGGAAGGACTCTCGGATGCCTGCCGGCAGCGTGCCAATCAGGCCTGGTCGCTGTCGCCGCTGACGCTTCCGCATCCCCTGGTGCGGGTGATGCTGGCTGAGCAGCTTTACCGTGCCTGGAGCATCAACTGCAACCATCCCTACCACAGGGCTGGCTGACAATGAGCTGGGGCACCCTCCGCAATACCAGCCAGGAACGGGAACTCTTCCAGCGCCGCTCCTTCGTGGCCATCATCGTGGTTATCCTGATGACCGGGGTCCTGATCGGCCGCTTCTACTACCTCCAGATCATCGAACACGAAACCTACACCACCATTTCCGACCGCAATCGGGTCCAGGTGCAACCCGTGCCTCCGACAAGGGGGCTGATCTACGACCGTAATGGTGTGCTGCTGGCGGAAAACCGCCCGGTTTTCAGTCTGACGGTCATCCCGGAGCAGGTGTCGGACATGGATGCCCTCATTGGTGAGATCCGGGATATTGTCGACGTTCCGCCGGGGGATGTTGAGAACTTCCGTGAGCGGCTGGATGAACGGCGCCGGCCTTTCGAGCCCGTGCCGCTGCGTTACCACCTGACTGAAGCCGAGATGGCCAGACTCGCCGTGAATCGTCACAGCCTGCCCGGTGTGGAGATGGAGGCACGGCTGGTGCGGTACTACCCCTATGGCCGGCTGACCTCCCATGTGCTGGGGTATGTGGGCAGGATCAATGAACAGGATGCACGCCGCATTGATCAGGTGGCATACGCGGGCACCCACTACATTGGCAAGACGGGTATTGAGCGGGTCTACGAAAAGGAGCTGCACGGTGAAGTGGGGTATCAGAATGTTGAAACCAACGCCCGTGGCCGGGTCATGCGGGTACTTGAACGCGAGGACCCCAGTCCGGGCCAGGACCTGACCCTGAACCTGGATATCCGGCTTCAACAGGTGGCTCATGAAGCACTGGGCGACAGGCGTGGCGCCATTGTTGCCATTAACCCCGAGACGGGTGGGCTGCTGGCGCAGGTCAGTACCCCCGGGTTTGATACCAACAAATTTGTTACCGGTATTGGTCACGAGAGCTATGCCGAGCTCCGGGATTCGCTGGACAAACCCCTGTTCAACCGTGCCACCCGCGGCCAGTACCCGCCGGGTTCCACAATCAAGCCCATGCTTGCCCTCGCCGGGCTGGCCTCGGATACCGTGACCCAGTCCGAGATCGTCTATGACCCTGGTTACTATGAATTGCCGAACAGCAGCCAGGTCTTCCGTAACTGGAAGCGGCAGGGGCATGGGGACACGACCCTGTATGACGCGATCGTGCTGTCCAGCGATACCTATTTCTACAAGATGGCGTACGAGATGGGCGGCGGTATGATGGCTGACTATCTGGAACATTTCGGGTTTGGTACCGTTACCTCCCTGGACGTCAGGGACGAGCTTCCGGGGATCCTGCCAAGCCCGGAATGGAAACGCCGGGTGCACAATGAGCCCTGGTATCCTGGGGACTCCGTGAACATGGGCATTGGCCAGGGCTATTTCCTCTCCACGCCCCTGCAGCTGGCGGCGACGACCAGCGTGCTCGCCAGCCGCGGAGAACGTCATGCGCCCCGCCACCTGCGCTACATCGAGGGCGACATTCCGGCCCGGCATCTGCTTCCGGACGTTGTGCGTCCTCCGGTCGAGATGGCCAGTGAGTCGGACTGGGAATACGTCATCAACGCCATGGAGGACGTGGTGCATGGCTCGGAAGGCACCGCCCGGCGTATCAGTCCGGGTCTTAATTACCGCATGGCGGGCAAGACAGGCACCTCCCAGGTGTTCAGTCTGGAGGGGGAAGAGTATGACGAGGATGAAATCGCCAAGCGCATGCGGGATCATGCGTTGTTTGTTGCCTTTGCTCCGGCTGACGATCCGGAAATCGTTGTGTCCGTGCTGGTGGAAAATGGCGGCAGCGGCAGTGCTACGGCAGCCCCCGTGGCGCGCCAGGTGACGGATGCATGGATCAATGGCTTCCCGGAGGTGCTGACGGAACAGGCGGTGCCGGGGGCGATGGACGATGAATGATGGGGTCACCGGGGGAGAGCAGCCGTGAGCCATGAGTTCGTACGCCAGATTGCGTTTGAGCCGGATCACCTGAACCGCCGTGGCGGGTGGATGAGCCGGCTGCACCTGGACCCGTGGTTACTGCTGTTGCTGTTCCTGATCATGGGGGGCGGGCTGGTTGTTCTGTACAGTGCGGGCGAGAATGGCATGGCCATTGTCCAGAGCCAGGCGCTGCGCATTGGGGTGGGACTGCTGGCGATGCTGTTCTTCGCGCAACTGGATCCCATGCTGTACCGGCGCTGGTCGCCCTGGCTGTATCTGGCCGGCATTCTGTCACTGGTTCTGGTGCTGCTCTTTGGTGCCGGTGCCCAGGGGGCCCAGCGGTGGCTGGCGCTGCCGGGGCTGCCTCGCTTCCAGCCGTCCGAGGCAATGAAGCTGGGGGTTCCCCTGATGGTCTCGTGGTTCCTGGCCCAACTGTCACTGCCACCCAGGCTGTTGCCCATCCTTATGGCCCTGGGGCTGACCGCGCTGCCGGGCGCGCTGATCATTGCTCAGCCGGACCTGGGGACCGCTGTACTTGTCATCGCCTCCGGTCTTGCCGTGCTCTTCCTTGCCGGGCTGAGCTGGAAGCTGATCATGTTGATGGTGGCCGCGGGCGGCGCCTCCATACCCATGCTCTGGCTGTTCGTGATGCGGGACTACCAGAAGGAGCGGGTGCTGACGCTTCTCAACCCCGGCAGTGACCCGCTTGGCGCTGGCTGGAACATCACCCAGTCCAAGACCGCCATCGGCTCCGGCGGCCTTCACGGCAAGGGCTGGGGAGAAGGCACCCAGTCCCATCTGGATTTTCTGCCGGAGGGCCATACGGATTTCATACTGGCGGTTCTGGCGGAGGAGTTCGGGTTTGTGGGGGTGACCCTGCTTCTGGTCCTTTACGCGCTGGTGGTGATCCGCTGCCTGTACATCGCGTCCATGGCGCAGACCTCGTTCAGTCGCCTTCTCTCCGGCGGGCTTGCCATCATCTTCTTCATGTATGTGGTCGTGAACGTCGCCATGGTCAGCGGTCTGATGCCGGTGGTGGGGGTGCCGCTGCCGCTGGTCAGCTTTGGGGGAACGTCCATCGTGACGCTGCTCGCGGGCTTCGGTATTCTTATGGCCGTGCACACCCATCGACGCATGCTGGAGTCCTGACCCGATACCATGACCCGTTTCCCGATTGTTCTGTTGATCGCCCTTTTCAGCTTGTCTGTGATGGCCGCCACATCGGACCGGGAGCGGTTTGTTGAGCGCATGGTCCGGGAGGAGGGGTTCGAACGCGAGCAGGTGAACGCATGGTTGGATGCCGCCCGCCATGATGAGGCAGTGATCGAGCGCATCAGTGCCCCCGCCGAAAAGGTACTGGCATGGGGTGATTACCGCGGAATCTTCCTGACCCCGGAACGGGTCAAGCAGGGGCGGGCCTTCATGGCGCGTCACCGGGAGACTCTTGCCAGGGCTGAACGGCGGTATGGTGTGCCCTCAGAGCTGGTTACGGCGATCATCGGGATTGAGACGTTCTACGGCCGTCATGCCGGAAACGACCGGGTGCTGGACGCCCTGTTTACGCTGGGTTTCGGCTACCCGCCCAGAGCCGATTTCTTCCGCGAGGAGCTGCGCCACTTCCTCTTGCTGGCGCGGGATCAGGGGTTTGACCCGCGCGATCCCATGGGGTCCTATGCGGGCGCCATGGGGTATGGCCAGTTCATCGCCAGCAGCTATCGGCACTACGCTGTGGATTTTGATGGTGATGGCGTCGTGGATCTGTTCGACAGCCCAGTGGATGCCATTGGGAGCGTCGCCAACTATTTCCACGAACATCACTGGCATCCGGGAGCACCGGTGGTCATGCCCCTGGAGCAGTGGCGTGGGCCCGTTGGCGAGACCCGGCTGTTGCGGTTGACCGTGGAGGGCCGTCAACAGGACTGGATCGCGCATGCCAACTTTGACGTCATCACCCGCTACAACCACAGCGACCTGTACGCCATGGCGGCGTGGTCGCTGGCACAGCGTCTGCAGGAGGCCGCACTGGATGAGTAGTGGGGCCCGACTGCTGTTGCTGGCGCTGGTGTTGCTGGTTACCGGGTGTGCCGGTACCGGGCAGCGTCAATCCGATGACCGTTACACTCTGTCCCAGGACACTGGCCCGGATCGGGAACTCGACATTGCCAGCATCGAGGAGCCGGAACCGCGTTATGAACCCCCCAGCAAGGGCGGCAACAAGTCACCCTACGAAGTCTGGGGCAAGACCTATGAAGTCATGGACTCCGCGGAGGGGTATGAGGCCCGGGGGCGGGCCAGCTGGTATGGCCGCAAGTTCCATGGCCACCTGACCTCCAATGGTGAGACCTACAACATGTACGAGCTCAGCGCGGCTCACCGCAACCTGCCCCTGCCCACCTATGTCCGTGTCACCAACCTGGAGAACGACCGCTCCACCATTGTCAGGGTCAACGATCGCGGTCCCTTTCACGGCGAGCGTCTGATTGACCTCTCGTATGCTGCGGCCAAGGTGCTTGGATTCGAGGGCCAGGGTACGGCGCGTGTGCATATTGAGGCCGTTGCGGCCAGCCCCGATGATTCGGGCGCCAGTCCCGAGGCCAGGGGAGGCGAGACCGGAACCGCTGAAAAGCCCGCATTACCATCGGGAAACAAAGAGGACCGTCTCTTTGTTCAGGTGGGCGCATTTGGTAACTTAACCGCCGCCACGCAGCTCAAGGCCCAGCTTCACATGGTGACAGCCGGCGACGTCCACCTGGTAGAGGGTCGGAACGGTGAGCAGATCCATCGTGTCTGGGTTGGCCCTTTCCGGGAGCGGGGAGCGGCCGAGCAGGCTCGCCGCGCCATTGAGCGGAACGAGCTGGGGCAGCCCATCATCATTACACGGCCCGTCGGTAGCACGGGCTGAACATCAGGACGATACAACCATGCGTAAGCTGTTCTCGATTCTACTGGTTTTCTGCATTGCTTCCGCGGCAGCGCCGCTTCAGGCATCGAGCCTGATACCGTCGCCACCGGAGCTGGGTGCGGACTCCTACATTCTCATGGATATCCAGAGCGGGCGGGTCCTGGTCGAGAAAAACGCGGATCAGCGGGTGGCGCCGGCGAGCCTGACCAAGATGATGACGGCTTACATCGCGGACCGCGAGATGGAGGCCGGCCGCCTGAGCATGGATGAGGAAACCACGGTGAGCGTCAATGCGTGGAAGACCGGCGGCTCCCGGATGTTCCTCAAGGAAGGCACCAAAGTAACCGTGCGGGAACTGATGCACGGCATCATCGTGCAGTCGGGCAATGATGCCAGCGTGGCGCTGGCGGAACACATTGCCGGGGGCGAGGGCTCATTCGCCCAGATGATGAACCAGCAGGCCAGCCAGCTGGGAATGGACAATACCCACTTCACCAACCCCACCGGCCTGCCTGACCCGGATATGTACACCACGGCGCGGGACATGGCACTCCTGTCGAGCGCCAAGATCCGTGATTTTCCGGATACCTATGATCTCTACTCCAAGCGCCATTACACGTACAACGGCATCCGCCAGCCCAATCGTAACCAGCTGCTCTGGCGTGACAAATCCGTCGACGGGCTCAAGACCGGGCATACGGATGACGCGGGCTACTGCCTGGCGGCATCCGCCGAACGCGACGGCATGCGCCTGGTAAGCGTGGTCATGGGAGCCGCCAGCGCGGAAGCCCGGGCGCGTGAGTCCCAGCAGCTGCTCAACTACGGTTTCCGTTACTATGAAACCTTCCGTCTTTACGAGGGCGGTGAGAAGGTGACCGATGCCCGGGTCTGGAAAGGTGCTGGCGATCGGGTGGATCTTGGTATTGAGGAAGATCTGTATCTCACGGTTCCGAACGGAGCGCGGGAAGAACTGGAGCCTGCCGTATCCGTTGAATCCGTCCTCGAGGCCCCGATCGAGCGCGGTGAGGTGTTCGGGGACCTGACGGTGACCCATGAAGACAGCACGCTCGCCGAAAGGGAGCTGGTGGCGCTGCATTCCGTGGAGCAGGGTGGGCTTTTCCGCCGCCTCTGGGACACCATCAAGCTGTTCTTCCTGGGGCTGTTCCAGTAACCTAGGGGCATGAGTGAAGGCCAGAATCCCCAGATCGAGTTCCCCTGTGACTACCCGATCAAGGTGATCGGGGATCACAGCGAAGATTTCGCACTGACGGTGACCCGGGTTGTGCAGCAGTTCGACCCGGCGTTTGACCCGGCGACACTCACCGCCCAGCCGAGCCGCAACGGCCGGTTCATATCGGTTCGCGTTACTCTCAGGGCCACCGGTGAAGAGCAGCTGCAGAACCTGTTCGCGGCACTCAAGGCCACCGGTCAGGTTCACATGGTGGTCTGATGGGCCAGTCTGTCCCCCCTGCTGAGGAGCCCCGGTTTGAGTGGCTCGGTCGGCGCGCCTATGAGCCTGTTTTTGAGGCCATGAAGGCCTTTACAGACCAGCGTGATGGCAACACCCGTGACGAGTGCTGGCTGCTGGAGCACGACCCCGTGTTTACCCAGGGCCAGGCCGGCCGGGCTGAACATCTTCTCTGGCCGGGCGATATACCAGTGGTCCAGGTCGACCGCGGCGGCCAGGTCACGTTTCACGGCCCCGGCCAGCTTATGCTCTATACACTGATTGATATCCGCCGTCGCGGGCTGGGCGTGCGCCAGCTCGTCAGCCTGCTGGAAGACACCACCGTGGCAGTGCTGGCACACTGGGGTATCGAGGCCGCCCCCCGCCGGGACGCGCCCGGTGTCTACGTGGCGGGTGAAAAGATCGCCTCACTGGGTCTGAGGGTGCGGCGTGGCTGCGCTTACCATGGACTTGCACTCAATGTGGACATGGATCTCTCACCGTTTCAACGGATCAACCCCTGTGGTTATGCGGGCATGCCCGTCACCCAGCTGCGGGATCAGCTGGGTGAGAGCGTGTCTCTGGGCGCGGTATCGGATGTACTCCAGCGGACCCTGCTGGAGCGGTTGCAACAGGCCGGGAGCGAGTGAATGGGCTCCGAGAAGAAACGCAGTTCGGTGTCACGCATCAAGACCGGCAGCTTTGAGCGCCGCCTGAGCCTGACACGGGCCGGGCTTTTCGCCGGCACCCGCATGGCGGGCCATTACGCCACCAACTGGTTTGGAAACCGTGAGAGCCGTCAGCAGCGCCGCAGCGACATGCTGTCACGCCAGGCGCGGTACCTGGTGGAGGAGCTGGGGCAGCTCAAGGGCAGTGTGGTCAAGATCGGCCAGATCATGGCGCTCTATGGCGAGCATTTCCTTCCGGAGGAAGTCACCGAGGCCCTGCACACCCTTGAGGATCGCACCACCTCCCTGGAGTGGGCCACCATCGAGCGGACCCTGAAGGCGGAACTTGGTGAGCAACGGCTGTCCGAGCTGGAAGTCGACCCGGAGCCCATTGGTGCTGCCTCACTGGGCCAGGTGCACTGGGCACGCCGTCGTGAGGATGGTGAGGAGCTGGTTCTCAAGATCCAGTACCCCGGCGTGGCCGATGCCGTGGACTCCGACCTGAACTCTGTGGCCCAGGTGCTCAAGATGGCCCGTGTGGTTTCCTGGGGGCCGGCCTTCGATGAGTGGCTGGAGGAAGTCCGCGCCATGATGCACCGGGAGGTGGACTACCGCCTGGAAGCCCGCACCACCGAGTTATTCCGGCAGAAGCTGTTGGATGATCCGCGTTTCATCGTGCCCCGGGTCGTCGAGGAATACTCGAGTGACCATGTGATTGCGTCGACCTACGAATCCGGTCATCCGGTGGGCTCCGAGCCGGTCCAGTCTCTCTCCCTGGAGCGGCGCTCCGCGCTGGGTAAGGGGGCACTGGAGCTGTTCCTGAGCGAACTGTTCATCTGGAACGAAATCCAGACCGATCCGAACTTCGGGAACTACCGGATCCGGCTGGCCGAGGAGACCGGGGATCGGGACTGCATTGTGCTGCTCGATTTCGGGGCGGTGCAGCGGTATTCCGATGAGTTCCTGGGGCCGGTCCGGGACATGATCCGGGCGTCCTACGAGCAGGATCTGGACGCCGTCATTGAAGGCGGTATCAAGCTCAACTTCATGCAGGCTGACTGGCCCCGGCCGGTCCTCGAGCGGTTTGGCGGGGTCTGTATGCGGGTGCTCGAGCCACTGAGTGGCGAGGCCATGGAGAAGCCGGACTACGCGGTCAATGAGCGTGGTGAATACCGCTGGAAGCAGAGCGACCTGCCCAACCGCGTGGCGCGCGAGGCTACCCGGTCCGCCATCAACCGTTACTTCCGTATGCCCCCGAAGGAGTTCGTCTTCCTCAACCGCAAGCTGGTGGGCGTCTACACCTTCATCGCCGTGCTGGCGGCGGAGTTCGATGGCGAACCGGTACTGCGCCACTATCTCTATGGGGAATCCGGGAGCACCTCCGGCTGACCGCGGATTCCATGCTATCCTTGCGCCCGAAACAGGCATGATCCGAGGAGTCAGTAATGGAGAAAGTAACGATCTACGGCCGCATGTCCTGCGGTTTCTGCAGCGGCGCACGCCGTCTGTGCGAGACACGGGGCCTTGAGCACGAATGGGTCGATATGATCTCGGAAGGACTGGACAAGCAGGATCTGAGCGAGATCGCTGGAACCCCCGTGCACACCGTGCCGCTGATTTTTGTTGGGGATCGCCATATCGGTGGCTTTGACGAGTTCACCCGGTACATCGAACAGAACCAGGCCTGAATCACCACGAGGGAGGAAATGCGGGTATGGCCGATGACGAGAACATGAAACGCCCGGAAACGATTCCGGAAGAACGCTGGAAGCAGCACCTGGACTGGATGCAGGTCACGGGGAGCACTCTGGATGAACATCTGAAGGAACAGAGCACCGGGGAACTCTGGAAACAGTTCCAGCGTCGTTCCATGACCCGGCGCCGCAGCGACGACACCGGGTCCTGAACCGCCTCACAGCTTGAAGTCGGCCTTGAGCTTCTTCTCCACGGGCCGGTTCTCAAGCTTCGCCACCTTGGGCAGGCCCTTCTCGAACGGCGGGAAGGCTTCACCCTGGATCAGCGGCTCCAGGTATTCGCGGCAGTCCGCCGTGATGCCGAACCCCTCATCCGTGGTGTAGTGGATCGGCATCTTCTTCTCCTGGTTGGCCACCTCATTCAGCGGCGCCTCACTGATGTGCCAGCGATAGGGGTCGGACGATTCGCGCTTGATGATGGGCATGATGCCGTTGCGGCCTTCCAGGGCGTAGTTCACGGCGGCCTCACCCACGGCGTAGGCCTGCTCCACATCCGTCTGTGACGCAATGTGGCGCGCCGAGCGCTGCAGGTAGTCCGCGACCGCCCAGTGGTACTTGTGCCCCAGGGACTGCTTCACCATGTTGGCCAGTGTCGGTGCCACGCCGCCCAGCTGGGTATGGCCGAAGGCGTCCTTCTGGCCGGCTTCCGCGAGGAAACGGCCGTCCTCGTACTGGGCGCCCTCCGAGGCTACCACCACACAGAACCCGTGATCCTTCACGCACTGGTCGACCTTGTTCAGGAACGCCTCACGTTCGAAGGGGTGCTCCGGGAATACGATGATGTGCGGCGCGTCCCCCGGATTCTTCCCGGCCAGCCCGCCGGCGGCGGCGATCCAGCCCGCGTGGCGGCCCATGACCTCGAGGATGAAGACCTTGGTGGAGGTGTCGCACATGGACTGGATGTCCAGGCTCGCCTCCAGTGTGGAGGTGGCCACGTATTTGGCAACGGAGCCAAAGCCCGGGCAGCAGTCGGTGAAGGGCAGGTCGTTGTCCACTGTCTTCGGGATGCCGATGCAGTTGAGCGGGTAGCCCATGCGCTCGGCCATCTGGGAGACCTTGAAGGCTGTGTCCTGGGAATCGCCACCACCGTTGTAGAAGAAGTAGCCGATGTCGTGGGCCCGGAAGACTTCGATCAGTCGCTCGTACTCATGGCGGTTCTCATCAATGTTCCGCAGCTTGTGGCGGCAGGACCCAAAAGCGCCCCCGGGCGTGTGGATCAGGGCGCGGATCTCGTCATCGGTCTCGTAACTGGTGTCGATCAGCTCCTCCTTGAGGGCACCGGTAATACCGTTGCGGCCGGCGAATACCTTGCCGATACGGTCGCCGTGTTTGCGGGCGGTTTCGATCACCCCCGCGGCGCTGGCGTTGATGACCGCGGTCACGCCCCCGGACTGGGCATAGAAAGCGTTCTTGGGCGCCATGTTGTTGAGCCTCCTGCAATCGACTGAATGGTGACGCATGATACTTGAAAGCACCGTGGTTGTGCATGATCCACAAGGCATTGGATTGGGTTTATCCGGGATTTCCAATACCATGGCGTGATCCATGGGCAACGGGCCGGAACGGCGGACTATGCACATCCATATTCTTGGTATCTGCGGTACCTTCATGGGCAGCCTGGCGCTGCTGGCACGCGAGCTCGGGCACGAGGTGACCGGTTCGGACGAGAACGTCTATCCGCCCATGAGCACCCAGCTGGAGCAGGCCGGCATCGGTCTGCACGAAGGCTACACCCGTGAAGCTCTGAAGCCCGCTCCGGATCTGGTGGTGGTGGGCAATGCCCTGGGCCGGGGTAACGCGGCCGTGGAGTACATGCTCAACCGCAACATGCCCTATGTGTCAGGCCCGGAATTCCTGGCCCGGGAGGTCCTGAACGGGCGCTGGGTGCTGGCCGCGGCGGGGACCCACGGTAAGACCACGACGGCCTCAATGATGCTCTGGATCCTGGAGCAGGCGGGGTTCGACCCGGGGTATCTGATCGGCGGTGTTCCCAATGACTTTGAGCACTCCGCGCGCCTCGGCAGCAGCGATTTCTTTGTGGTGGAGGCGGATGAGTATGACAGCGCCTTCTTCGACAAGCGCTCCAAGTTCGTCCACTACCGCCCCCGGACCCTGATCCTCAACAACCTGGAATTCGACCATGCGGACATCTTCAACAGCATTGAGGATATTGAACGCCAGGTGCATCACCTGGTGCGTACGGTGCCAGCGACGGGCCTGATTGTGCGCCCGGCGCGCGATCGCAACCTGGATTCCGCCCTGGCGCTGGGCTGCTGGACGCCCATCCAGAGTACTGCCATTGGTGGCGAGTCGGATCTTGCCAGCTGGCGTGCGGAACTGACCGCCGCCGATGGGAGCGAGTTCATGGTGGTCCACAACGAGCAGCCCGTGGCACGGCTGCGCTGGAACCTTACGGGCCAGCACAATGTCCGCAATGCACTGGCCGCCATCGCCGCCGCCAAGCACGTCGGGGTGACGCCCGATCATGCCATCGCGGCCCTGCAGCGTTTCGGTGGTGTGAAGCGGCGCATGGAGCTGATCGCGGACGTGGGTGGCATCCGTCTCTACGACGACTTCGCCCATCACCCCACCGCCATCGCTACGACTCTGGACGGGCTGCGGCATCAGGTGGGGCAGGATCCGGTTGTCGCAGTGGTGGAACCACGCTCCAACACCATGAAGCAGGGCCATCACAGCGCCCGCCTGCTGGAATCCACCATGCTGGCGGATCGGGTGGTCTGGGTGGACTACGATGAACAGGACTGGCTCGCTGCCATGCTGGACGGCGCCGACGGACGCCACAGCCGTTACAGCGTTATGGAGGAGCTGGTCTCCGGGCTCTGTGGTGACCTTCCCAGGCCCTGCCACATCGTACTGATGAGCAATGGTGGCATGGGCGGGCTGCGCGAACGGCTCAGGAACCAGTTGGAGACCTGTTTTGGCTGAACGACCCGTGGTCAACCTGGCCATGACCGGCGCTTCGGGCGCCCCCTACGGGCTGCGGCTGCTGGAGCAGCTGATGGCGGCCGGCTGTGAGGTGCGCCTGATGATCTCAAAGGCAGCCCAGGTTGTGATCAGCACCGAGACGGACCTGCGCCTGCCGGGCAGTACCGATGCTGCCACACGGCTTCTGACGGAACGCTGTGGTGGTGAGCCCGGGCAGTTGACCCTGTTCGGGCGGGAGGACTGGTTCGCGCCGCCAGCTTCCGGTTCAGGGCCGAAAGCGCCGCTGGTGATCTGCCCCTGCAGTACCGGTACGCTCTCGGCGCTGGCCAACGGCGCCAGCGACAACCTGATCGAGCGGGCAGGGGATGTGGCTCTCAAGGAACGGCGCCAGCTGATCCTGGTGCCCCGCGAATCCCCCTATTCCGAAGTCCATCTCCAGAACATGCTCACGCTCACCCGCATGGGCGCCACCATCATGCCTGCGAGCCCGGGCTTCTACCATGAGCCGCAGAGCGTGGGAGACCTGGTGGACTTCATTGTGGCGCGCCTCCTCGACCACCTGGGAGTGGAGCAGACCCTGGTCGGGCGCTGGGGCGAGGCGCGGCTGGCCATGAAACGTGACGCCAAAGGAGAACAGAACACCGATGAGCGGGATTGACTGGCAGCAGGTTCCGGCCGCCATCTGGCGATCGCAGCGCCAGGAACTGAGGGCGGTTACCCACCCGGACCCGGTGCGCTGGGATGACCTGCACGGCATTGAGGCCCAGAAAGAGAAGCTGGCCCACAACACCGAACGCTTCCTGGATGGCAAACCAGCGAATCATGCGTTGCTCTGGGGCTCCCGGGGTACCGGCAAGTCCTCGCTGGTGAAGGCGCTGCTCAACCGCTACCGGGACCAGGGCCTTCGGGTGATTGAAGTGGACAAGGACGACCTGGTCCACCTGCACGAGATCGTGGACCCCATCCGCGAATGCCGCGAGCGCTTCATCATCTACTGCGATGACCTCTCCTTCGGCACCGACGATCCGGGCTACAAGCCGCTTAAGAGCGTGATGGAAGGCTCCATCGAGCTGCCCCCGGAGAACGTCCGGGTCTACGCCACCTCCAATCGGCGCCACCTGATGCCGGAATACATGAAGGACAATCGGGACACCACCATGGTCAACGGCGAGATCCACCCCTCCGAGGCCGTGGAAGAGCAGGTCTCGCTGTCGGATCGGTTCGGGCTCTGGCTGTCGTTCTACCCCTTCGATCAGGACACCTACCTGGAGACGGTGGATGCCCTGTTTCCGGGCGTTCAGGACCGGGAAGCCCTGCACCGGGCGGCGCTGCAGTTCGCGCTGGCCCGGGGCGGGCGCAGTGGGCGCACGGCCGAGCAGTTCCGGCGCGCCTTCAGCGGTGAATTCGGCTAGTACTTCCAGCCAACCCGATTGAACGCTTTGGTCATTGTGGCGGCCCCGGCGCATCGCGACACTGAGCGCGACCGAAACAACAATACCGGAGTCCGCCCCGATGCTTTCACGCCCGATCTACGACAGCGACGTCCACCAGTTCCGCGATACCGTCGTCCGCTTCCTCCAGAACGAGGCGGTGCCCTACCACGACCAGTGGGAAAAGGATGGCCAGGTCAGCCGCGAGCTCTGGGAAAAAGGCGCTGAACTGGGCCTGCTGTGCCCGTCACTGCCCGAGGAATACGGCGGTGCCGGGGTGGACTTCCGCTACAGTGCCGTGGTGATGGAGGAGGTCAGCAGGCTCGGCCTGTCAGGGATCGGGTTCTTCCTGCACTCGGATATTGTGGCCCCCTATATCCACCACTACGGCACTGAGGAACAGAAGCAGAAGTACCTGCCGAAAATGGCCCGTGGCGAGATGATCACCGCCATTGCCATGACCGAGCCCGGCGCCGGCTCCGACCTGCAGGGCATCCGCACCTCCGCTATCTGGGATGGCGAGCATTACGTGCTCAACGGGTCAAAGACTTTCATTACCAACGGTCAGATGGCGGACCTGGTGATCGTGGTCGCCAAGACCGATCCCAAGGAGGGCGCCAAGGGCACCAGCCTCTTCCTGGTGGAAGCGGACTGGCCCGGGTTCGACAAGGGCCGCAATCTGGATAAGGTGGGCATGAAGGCCCAGGACACCTCGGAGCTGTTCTTTCAGGACGTGAAGGTACCCAGGGAGAACCTGCTGGGCAGCGCGGAAGGGCAGGGCTTCATGCAGCTGATGCAGGAGCTGCCCCAGGAGCGCCTGCTGGTGGGGCTGGTAGCCCTGGCCGCCTGCGAGGGCGCTTTCCAGTGGACCCTGGATTACGTGAAGGAGCGCAAGGCCTTCGGCAAGCCGGTGATCGGCTTCCAGAACACCCGCTTCAAGCTGGCCGAGCTCAAAGCGGACATCACGGCCGGGCGTACCTTCGTGGACCGCTGCCTGGAGATGCACCTGGAGGGCAAGCTGGATGTGCCCACCGCCGCCATGCTCAAGCAGTGGAGCACGGACCTGCAGTGCCGGGTGATGGACGAATGCCTGCAGCTGTTCGGCGGTTACGGTTACATGACCGAGTACCCCATCGCACGGGCCTGGGCCGACGCCCGGGTGCAGCGCATCTACGCCGGCACCAACGAGATCATGAAGGAGATCGTCGCCCGCTCGCTCTGATTCCCGTAATTGCCAAGCCGATCAAGGTACAGGGAGGGCCCATCCGTTAGAGTCGCGTCAGGACAATGGCGCAAGGCGGACAACGGGTGGCGCATCCATGATCAGACACATCCTCCGGACCGGTCTCGCTCTGGCGGCGGCTGCAGCCCTTGCCGGCTGCCTCGGGGACAGTGATTCCGACGAGTACGGTGAGGACATCACGCGCTACGAGAGCAATCCCGAGGCGGGCGATCCCGGTATCTATCCGGTGCAGGCCCGCAATGGCAGGCTGGAACGGGCGCTGGTCTGGCTTGATATGGATGGTGACCAGGCTCTTTCCGTTTACGACGACGGGGACTATGAAGACGACGTCCTGGCGGATGCCGATGACGAGACAAAGGCGAGGCTGGGTGTTGGTGGTGATTTCGAGCTGGTGGAACCCTGGGGCATCACGGATGCCGACGGCAATCTGGACCTCGATGTCAGTGCGCTGGATCTTTCCGAAAGCGTTGCCGCTGATCTGGACCCTTCCGATTATTCCCTGATGGTGGTGGCCGTACCCGGCGAGACCCGCAACGATGGTGAGCTGGTAGATCGGGCTTTCTTTCTCAGTGCGCCGCCCGGTATCAGCACTGTCTCACCGTTCACCACACTCGCCGAGACCATCCGCTGGCTTCGCGGTGACAGCCTGGATGCCGCGGCTGCGGCGAGCCGCCTGCAGCAGGAGAACCTCCTGGACGCCCAGGAGCCGGTCAGCATCTACCAGGATTATCTGAACGCACAGGGAGCGACCCGGGCACCGCATTATGCGACGGCGTTGCGGCGGCTGCAGCAGAAACAGGTTACTGAAATATTGAATGAAAAGGTTCGTGGGGCTGGCGGGGATCTGGACAGCCTGTCTTTTGGAAAAAGAGAGGAACAAGGAAGAGAAAGCATTGCATTCTTTTCGCCGGAGGATCTGCGGGTCCTCGGGTCCGTGGTGCTGGATCAAGCATCAAGCGTAACCAGTGAGGTGGATGCTGACATCGAGGCTAGGGGGCTTGATGGCTACGTATTGCCTGCGGATGGGCAACTGGACAGTATCCGGGACTTTGATCCGGATCTCGCCAACTCTCTGGTGCCCGTGGAACAGCGTTATTTCACGCCGCTTGAGAATCCTGAGGATGAAGAGAGCTTTGCTCCCGGCGCTCTAGAGACCGGGGACAATGGCGACGAAGTGCGACTGGGACGTCTGACCGCCGAGGATGCCGAGCTCAACGCGCAGGTCTTTCTTGATTACGGTCCGGGGGGCAGGGTCAGTCGTATCAGCGTACGGGGTCAGACCCGTCCGTCCATGAGTGCTTTCCGCTTCCTCACCAGTGGTGGCAGCGCCGCTGGGAACCCAGTGGATCTTGGGTATGCCCCCTATCTGGATATGGAGACGGGGCCAATCCTGAGTCAGGCGGTGGAGCGGGATGCACTTTCATCCGAGGTCCTGGATGAACGCTTTGGCAACGGGAATGGTGCCATTGACTGGGCCACTCCGAGCATCGGCTTGGATTCCGGGCGCTTCGGGAATGACAGTACAGAGACGTATCCGGATGGCACCCTGGAGCGGGTGTATCTTAAAGCCGCGGATGGCTCAGGGCTGGTGCGTCGGCCTCCGGGAACCAGTGGTCAGGATATTGTGGATGCGGCGATAACGGTACCCTCGGAGGGGGTGCCTGAGGGGCCTGTGGGTTTGCCTGTTACGCGTGATCCGCTGGAGGGTGCCAGCAGTCTGGAGGTCCAGTACGGAACGACCCAGGAGGTGGCGGGCTGCAGCACGACTTCGACAATTCAGCATGTCACCCATCAACAGACTGTGACGATCAGTGATACGGACCCTGAAACTGGAATCAAATTCCAGATCACGCGTTACGGTCATCTGCGCAACGAGAGCGAAGAGAACGCCACGCTCAGGGTCCTTGCTGAAAGCTATCCGCAGGCTGCGGATGGAACCGGGGTTATCGTGCGCGAATATGAGTACCCGACAGACGGTGTTGAGGAGCCGGGGAAGATTGATCAACCGGATCGGCTGCTTTCCATGCGGGTGTTTACGCTGGATTCGCTTGAGGCTGGCAACAGATTCTGTGGAAGTAATGGCGAGGAAGCGTTTTCCGTCGCCGGAAGTCCCGCGAATCTCCAGTATTACATCGGCTACGAATACATGCGCTTCGCTGACTATCTGGAATCCATAGGAACCCGGAGTCAGTAACCTGGAATCCAAAAAATGTTTGACAGCCCCGCGGGCGGCCATTAAAGTACGCATCACATTCGGGCAGCGCCCGAACACAGTCAGATGCCTCGTGCCGAGGTGGCGGAAATGGTAGACGCGCTAGCTTCAGGTGCTAGTGTCCGTAAGGACGTGGTGGTTCAAGTCCACTCCTCGGCACCACTCTTTTATCCTCCCCTTCTCTCCTGTCTCATTAATTGAGATCCAAGAACAAACAGTCACAGGCGGAATCAATGGCCTCAGGTATCCCTCAGGACGACCCCAACGCGGATCGTGAATCCCAGAAATACGAGAAACCAGTCCACGGCCGGGAAGCGATCCTGGAACACCTGAAAAAACGTGGTGCGCCGGCGACCCACCAGAAACTCTGTGAAGAGTTTGACCTGGACGACGAGGACCGCATTGAGGGACTGCGCCGGCGGCTGATCGCCATGGCGCGGGATGGCCAGCTCATCTGTAATCGCCGTGGCGCCTATCTGCCCATATCCGAGGCGGATCTCACCCGGGGTCACGTTCAGGGCCACCGGGATGGGTTTGGTTTTGTGGTACCCGAAGGCGGCGGTGACGATCTTTTCCTGAATGCCCGTCAGATGCGGCAGGTCTTCCACGGCGACCGGGTACTGGTGCGTGAGGATCAGAGAGATGCCCGCGGCAAGCGCGAGGCTGTCATCGTTGAGGTGCTGGAGCGCAACACGACCCAGGTTGTGGGTCGCATGCAGCGTGAGGACGGTGTTTCGATGGTGATTCCGGAGAACAGCCGGATCAACCAGGAGATACTGGTGCCGGAAGAGGCCTGCCAGGGCGCGGGCCATGGCCAGTACGTCACCGTTACCATTGAGAAGCAACCCACAGTGCGCAACAAGCCGGTCGGCCGTGTGGTCGAGATCCTGGGCGACCACATGGCGCCGGGTATGGAGATCACCGTGGCCATCCGTTCCTATGGCCTCCCGGATCAGTGGCCTCCGGCGGTCACCGAGCAGGCGCGGAGCATTCCGGACGAGGTCTCTGAAGAAGCCAAACAGGGCCGTGTTGATCTGCGGGATATGCCCCTGGTCACCATTGACGATGAAAGCGCCCGTGACTTCGATGATGCGGTCTACGCGGAAAAGCGCCGGGGCGGCGGCTACAGGTTGATTGTCGCCATCGCCGATGTGGCCTGGTACGTGCGTCCTGAGACGGCGCTGGATCTGGAGGCCCAGAACCGGGGCAACTCGGTCTACTTCCCGGACCACGTGGTTCCGATGCTGCCGGAGAAGCTTTCCAACGGCCTCTGTTCGCTGAACCCGGGCGTTGACCGCCTGTGCATGGTTGCGGACATGAATCTGAGCCGGGAAGGCAAGATCACCCAGTACTGCTTCTACGAAGCGGTGATGCACTCCCATGCACGCCTTACGTACAACAAGGTCAGTGCCATCCTGGAACACCCGGAATCGAATGACGGGCAGAAGCTGCGGGATGAGTACAGCCAGGTCGTGCCCCATCTGGAGACGCTCTACGGTTGTTACCAGATGCTGCGGGAGGCGCGCGAGCAACGCGGCGCCATCGACTTTGAAACCACGGATACCCAGATCCGGTTTGACCGTGACCGCAAGATCAGCGAGATCGTGCCGGTTGAACGCAATGCCGCTCACAAGGTGATCGAGGAATGCATGCTGTGCGCCAACGTGGCCACGGCGCGTTTCCTGAAACAGCACCGGATTCCGACGCTCTTCCGCGTGCACGATTCGCCTTCGCAGGAGCGGCTGGCGGACGTGCGGCAGTTCCTGAGCGGGCTCGGCCTGGATCTGCCCGGTGGTGATGACCCGGAACCCCAGGATTACCAGCAGGTGCTCAGCCAGGTGCAGAACCGTCCGGATGCCCACATCATCCAGACGGTGATGCTGCGCTCCATGAAGCAGGCGGTCTACACCTCCGAGCAGCGGGGCCACTTTGGTCTCGGCTTCGAGGAATACACGCACTTCACTTCGCCCATCCGGCGCTATCCGGACCTGCTGATCCACCGGGGTATCAAGTCGGTGATCCATCGCAAGGCGAGGGGCGGTGCCATGGCCGGAATCAAGGCGCTGTTCGGCAGCCAGAAGAAGGCGAAGACCGTGGTGCCGGCCGAGAAACCGGACCCGGAACTCGCGCAGTACGGCTACTCCCAGGAGCGCGTCCAGCAGCTGGGCGAGCACTGCTCCATGACGGAGCGCCGTGCCGACGATGCGACCCGCGACGTCGAGGCCTGGCTCAAGTGCGAATTCCTGCAGGGCAACGTGGGCGAGGTCTTTGATGGGGTGATCGCCTCAGTGACCGGCTTTGGGTTGTTCGTGCAGCTGGGCGGCGTCTACACCGAGGGCCTGGTGCACATCTCGGCACTGGGTGGCGACTTCTTCCACTTCGACCGCATCCGCCACACGCTGATCGGCGAGCATACCGGGCGAACCTTCCGGCTCGGGGATCAGGTGCGGGTAAGGGTGGTCCGGGTGGACCTGGATGACCGCAAGATTGATCTGGAGCTGGAGGAATCCCTTCCGGACGCGAAGAAAGGTGGCGGAAAGGGATCAGGCAACCGCAGGAAAGGCGGTGGCAAGGGCCAGCAGGGTGGCGGCAAACAGCAGGGCGGTGACCAGAAGAAGAAACAGACGAAAGAGGCTGATTCCGGCGACGAGGCCGCGCCCAAGAAGAAATCCGGCGGGCGCCGCCGTCGGCGTGGTGGCCGTGGTGGCGGCGGCAAGAGCGAAGGCTGATCCGGAGAACGTCTGATGGCGCAGCATACCCTCTTTGGCTGGCACGCGGTCACCACCCTGCTGGAGCGGCATCCGGAACGGGTGCGCAGCCTGAAGCTGCAGCAGGGGCGTGAGGACGGCCGCCAGAAGCGGGTGCGCCAGCTTGCCGATGATTTCGGTGTTGCCGTGGAGCAGTGCCAGCGTCGGGTTCTGGATGAGGCCAGTGACGGTGGCAATCATCAGGGCGTGGTGGCCGTCATCAAGCCGCCTGTCGCCCTGAGCGAGGATGCGCTGCTGGAGCGCCTGGAAACACTGGGGCGCCCGCCTTTCATTCTCCTCCTGGATGGTGTCACGGATCCTCACAATCTGGGGGCCTGCCTGCGCACGGCCGATGCGGCCGGCGTCGATGCGGTGGTGGTGCCGAAGGACCATTCGGCGCCGCTCAACGGTGTGGCCATGAAGGTTGCCAGTGGTGCGGCGGAATCCGTGCCGCTGGTGCGGGCCACCAACCTGGCGCGCTTCATGCGCCGGTGCCAGGAGCAGGGCATCTGGTTCACCGGCACCTCGGATGCCGCCGAGGCGGGCATCCACGACCTGGATCTCACAGGCCCCATGGCCCTGGTCATGGGTGCCGAGGGCAAGGGCATGCGCCGTCTCACCCGCGAGCACTGTGATCAGCTGGCCCATCTCCCCATGGCCGGGCTGGTCAGTTCACTCAATGTCTCCGTGGCCACCGGCGTCTGCCTTTTTGAGGCCCGTCGCCAGCGTACGATTGCATCAGGCGTACACGGGGCATAAAATGTGCGATCCCGTTTCACGGGGTCAACACCACTCCTTGCTTTCGGCGACGGATCGGAAGCTGCTCAAACCGTAAGGAGCGATAATGCGTCATTACGAAATCGTGACACTGGTTCATCCTGACCAGAGCGAACAGGTGCCCGCCATGATCGAGCGCTACTCCAAGCTCGTCACCGACGATGGCGGCACAGTCCACCGGGTCGAGGACTGGGGGCGGCGTCAGCTGGCCTATCCGATCAACAAGATCCACAAGGCCCACTACATCCTCATGAACATCGAGTGCACCCAGGAGGCGCTGGGTGAACTGCAGCACAACTTCCGGTTCAATGACGCGGTCATCCGCGATCTGATCGTGCGCAAGGATGAGGCGGTAACTGAACCCTCGCCCATGAAGGCGGCCGAGAACCGCGAGGAACGGGGCGACGACAAACCGCGCCGGCAGACAACCTCCGGTGATTCCGGGGAGACGGAAACAGACAGTTCCGACTCCGAGACCGAAGAAGCCGGCGAAAGCGCCGAGTAACACGCATCAGAGAACTGAGGATACCGATTCATGGCTCGTTTTTTCAGACGTCGTAAGTTCTGCCGTTTCACCGCGGAAGGGGTCAAGGAGATTGACTACAAGGATCTCGACACCCTGCGCAGCTACATCACTGAAACCGGCAAGATTGTACCCAGCCGGATCACCGGCACACGTGCCCGCTATCAGCGGCAGCTGGCAACAGCCGTCAAGCGCGCCCGCTACCTGGCTCTGCTGCCCTACGCCGACAGCCACGACCAGTAACGGCCATCGGGTTAGCTGATGCAGCGTCTGGCCGAATTCATACTGCGGGGCCCCATGCCTGCGGCCGTTGTTGCGGTCGGGGGTATGGTCCTGCCGTTCCTGTTCTGGCTGGGTGCTGCGGCAGTTGGGCTCGTAACGCTCAGACTGGGGCCCCAGAAAGGGCTGGTTACCGGGCTCTGGGCACTGCTGCCGGGCGCAGCCTGGCTCTGGGTCGGGATGGATCCGGCACCGCTGGTGGTGCTGCTGATCACAATGGTCATCTGCAGCGTGCTGCAGATGACCGTTTCCTGGGAAAAAGCCCTTCTGGCCGGGGCCGCGCTTGCAATAGGGATTGCCCAGGCACTGCCGCTGGTGGCGCCGGCATTTTTTGATCAGTTGATCACAACGGCCCAGCAGGTTTACGGCGACATGAACGCCGGCATGGTGGAGAACCTGCCCGAGGATGTGGATCCGGAAAACGTGATCCGTACCATGATGATCGCGGTACTGGGGGTTCTCAACTACGCGCTGGCCATTGCAGCGTCCCTGCTTGCCAGGGGTTGGCAGGCCCGGCTCTTCAATCCGGGTGGTCTGCAGGCGGAATTCCATGAATTTCGGCTCTCGGCGCCGACGGCGCTGGGACTGCTGGTTCTCATGGCGGTCGGCGAGTTCGTGGGGATCAATGGAACGCTGCTCCTTCTGGTGCTGGGTGTTCCGCTGCTGCTTGCGGGCCTCGCCCTGGTACATGGCACGCTCGCCAAACGCGGGCTCGGTACCGGCTGGCTTGTGGGCTTTTACATCGCCCTGGTGGTGCTGGTTCCATGGTTATTTCTGGTGCTGGTCTTCGCGGCCGTCATCGACAGCTGGCTTGATATCAGACAGCGACTTTAGACAGAGGTTATTGGGATGAACGTTATACTGCTCGAAAAAATGCACAAGCTCGGGGATCTGGGTGACCAGGTGAAGGTCAAGCCGGGCTTCGGGCGTAACTACCTTGTTCCCTACGGCAAGGCGGTTCCCGCCACCGAAGAGAACATCAAGGCATTCGAGGAACGCCGTGCAGAGCTTGAGAAGGCTGCTGCTGAACGGCTGAAGGCCGCTCAGGCCCGTGGCGAAGCGCTTGAGGGCAGCTCCGTCACCATCGAAGCCAAGGCCGGTGAGGAAGGCAAGCTGTTCGGCTCCATTGGCGTCCGTGATATTGCGGAAGCGGTTTCCGCCAACGGCACCGCTGTCGAAAAGAGCGAAGTGCTGCTGCCGGAAGGCCCCATCCGCATGACCGGCGAGTACGGGATCACGCTGCAGCTGCATACCGATGTGCAGGCAACGATCCAGCTGAACATCGTCAAGGGCTGAATCCGGCCCGGAGCAGGGGAGTGCCCGGCTGATGGCGCAGGAACCGGAAGCTGACGAGCGCACCAGCCGCGTCAAGGTGCCCCCGCATTCCATCGAGGCGGAACAGGCCGTTCTTGGCGGCCTGATGCTCGATAATGCGGGCTGGGAGCTCGTGGAAGGGCTCATCACTTCCGGGGACTTCTACCGCTCCGAACACCGCCTGATATTCCACGCCAGCGAGCGGCTGATCGCCAATGATAAGCCGCTTGATATGGTCACCGTGGGCGAATGGCTCGAGCAGGCCGGAGATCTGGATGCCTGTGGCGGGCTTGAGTACCTCGGCCGACTGGTCGAACAGACCCCCGGTGCGGCCAACCTTCGAAGTTACGCCGAGATCGTCAAGGAACGGTCTGTTTTCCGGCAGCTGATCGAAGTCTCCGGCCATATTGCCGATTCCGCATTCAATCCCCAGGGGCGTTCCAGCGCCGAGATTCTGGATGCCGCCGAAAGCCAGGTATTCCGGATCGCTGAACACCAGGTCCAGCAGAGTGGCGGCCCCCGTGAGATCAATCCCATCCTCAGGGAAACCCTGGAGCGCATCGAATCGCTGTTCGAAACCGAGGGTGGGCTGACAGGGCTGACCTCCGGTTTCAAGGATCTGGATGACATCACCTCCGGCTGGCAGCCCTCGGATCTGGTGATCGTGGCTGCACGCCCTTCCATGGGTAAGACCGCGTTCGCCATGAACCTGGTCGAGAACATGCTGATGGCAACCGACAAGGGCTGTCTGGTGTTCAGCATGGAGATGCCGGCGGATGCCATCGTGATGCGGATGCTCTCGTCCATTGGCCGGATTGACCAGACCCGGATCCGTAACGGGAGCCTGGAACAGGATGACTGGCCGCGCCTCACTTCCGCCATCAGCCTGCTCAAGGACAAGCCGCTCTATATTGATGACACGCCGGCGCTCAGCCCGACCGAAATGCGCTCGCGTGCGCGGCGTATTGCCCGGGAGATGGACAGCCAGGGAAACGAGCTTGGCATGATCATGGTGGACTACCTGCAGCTGATGCGGGCGCCCGGCAATAACGAGGGCCGTACCGCTGAGATCTCCGAGATCTCGAGGGCTCTCAAGGGCCTGGCGAAAGAGCTCAACTGCCCCGTGATCGCGCTGTCCCAGCTCAACCGGAGCCTGGAGCAGCGGCCCAACAAGCGCCCGGTCAACTCGGACCTGCGCGAGTCCGGGGCGATCGAGCAGGACGCCGATGTGATCGCCTTCATCTACCGCGACGAAGTCTACAATGAGGACAGCACCGACAAGGGCATCGCTGAGATCATCATCGGCAAGCAACGGAACGGCCCTGTCGGGAGCATTCGGCTGGCATTCCTCGGTCAGTACACCAAGTTCGAGGACCTGGCCTACGGGGATTACGGGGGCGACTATTAATGCCGCGCCATACCCGGGCCCGTATCGATCTGGACGCGCTCAGGAGTAACTTCCGGAAGGCCCGGCAGCTTGCCCCCGAGTCGGCCTCCATGGCGGTGGTCAAGGCCGACGGTTACGGGCACGGTCTTGAGCCGGTGGCCCGGGTTCTGGCCGGGGAGACTGACTGCCTGGCCGTTGCCACTGTCGGGGAGGCACAGCGCCTGCGCGATGCCGGCATCACCACGGCCATTGTTCTGCTTGAGGGCGTGCATGAGGCGGCGGACTGGCCGGTTGTTTCGGCGCTGGAGCTGCAGCCTGTTCTGCACAGCTATCACCAGCTGGCTGGGGCTGAAGCCCTGAACGGGGAGGTGCCGGTCTGGATCAAGTGCAACACCGGTATGAACCGTCTGGGTGTGGCGCCGCAGGAGGTCGCGGCCTTTCGGCAGCGCCTTGAGACCCAGCCGGGTCTGCGGGTGGTCGGTCTCCTTTCCCACTATGCCTGTGCGGATGATCTCTCGGATCCCATGACCCGACGTCAGCAGGCGTGCTTTCAGCGCATCCGGGATGACCATCCGGAGCTGCAGGTCAGCCTCGCCAACTCCGCGGCTCACTTCCATGACCCGGCACCGGACTGTGACTGGACGCGCCCAGGGATCATGCTGTACGGCGGGACGCCCCTGATTGGCACGACAGGGCCAGCACTCGGCCTGCAGCCGGTTATGATCCTGGAGTCCCGGATCATCGCTGTGCGTGAGCTGGCAGCGGGTGAGTCAGTGGGTTATGGCGCCACCTGGGTCGCGGAAGCCGACTGCCGCATGGGGATTGTGGAGATCGGGTATGGCGATGGTTACCCCCGGCACGCCCCCAGCGGGACCCCCGTGGCAGTGGCTGGGCATCGGTGCCGGCTTATCGGCCGGGTTTCCATGGACATGATCGCCGTGGATCTGAGCCAGTGCCCGGAGGCGGAAACCGGTACACCGGTCGAGCTCTGGGGGCACCATGTGGGTGTTGATGAGGTGGCCGGCATGGCCGGCACCATCAGTTATGAGCTGCTGACCGGGGTTTCCCCGCGGGTCCCCCGGACATACTTGGGCGGCGGCTGATCAGGCGTTGCTCTCGGGTTCGAACAGAACCTCTTCCAGGAAGACCAGGATGCCCTCAATGTGCTCGTCGTCCGCCTTCTTGAGCACGTTGTGGATGACCATCCGGGTGCCCTTGAGCATGCTGCTTATGCCCATGCTGGCCATCTTCTGGAGCATGGAACCGGCATTCATCCGCCGCAGTGGTTCCAGAAAGAAGAAGTCGGTGCCGGTTTCCGTGAGTTCCATGATCAGGTTGTAGAGGTCGTCCCGGCGCTGTTTGCTCACGCCGTTGCTGCGGATGTCACTGATGACCTCGAGGGCCTTCTGGTACTGGGCTTCCGGCAGGGGGGCTACCAGATGGTGCTGATGCTTGGGCATTGGTCATACTCCTTTGTGTACAAGTGTTTTGTATGGCCGCCATTACACGCATTGCATCAATCTTGGGCATTGGCTGAAATGGCGGTTATGCTGTCGTATCGTGCAACCCGTCACATTCTGGACCTGCAAGCGACCCTGTTTTGAAGATACTGGTGGTTTACGAACCGGGGGAACTCGGTGAAGCGCTGCTTTCAAGGCTCGCTGCGGCTGGGCTCGAACCCACGCCGCTGCTGTTGAGCCGTCCCTCGGATGTGGCACTGGATCAGCTTCAGTCCTGGGTTGAGCCCTGTTTCGATCTGGTGATCAACGCCATCACCAGTGTGGATGCGGAGCAGGCCGAGCCGGTGCCACAAGAGACGCGACACCGCCTGCATGACCTGCCGGTGGCACTGGCGGAAAGGGCCGCTTTTCATGCCATTGCCATGATGAACCTGTCCAGCAGCCAGGTTTTTGACGGGCGCAAGCAGCAGCCCTACATCAGCAGTAATCCGGGCAATCCGCTGTCCGTTCTGGGCCAGTGCCAGTGGGACTGTGAGCAGTCCCTGCGCAGTCGGCTGCCGCGGCATCTGATCCTGCGTACCGGCTGGTCGCTGGAACGGTTGCAGGAGCGTGTGCGTAGCCACGATCCGAGCGAACCCCTCTGCCTGAGCAGCCGCTATCGGGGGCAGCCTACCACCTGGTCGGATTGCGCCCGGGTCATGACCGCCGTTGTCCAGCAGTTGGACTGTGGCGCGGAGGCCTGGGGAACCTACCAGTACGCCGGCTGTGACACCCTTTCCCTCTACGATCTGGGGCTGGAACTCCTTGAGGAGCTCCCGGAGACACAGCGTCCGCATCTGATTGACGAAGAAGATGCCTGGATGCGGCTGGAACCCGCCAATGCCGTGCTCAACTGCAAGAAAATCCGTCATACCTTCGGCATCCAGCAGTTGTCCTGGCGCCAGGTCCCTGCGGCAACGAAACCATGACGAGCCCGAAACGAAAGAGTAGACTGAGCGTCCTTTTGGGCGCTCTGTCGCAGCCCTGGATCAACGGGTCAGGATGACGTTATGTCTACTTCAAGCCGATTCATCGTAGTCACCATCGGGCTGGTGATCGTTTTTGGCGGGATCTTTGGCTGGAAAGCCTTTGAATTCCGCATGATGCAGCAGCAGCTCAGCAAGGACCCCCCCCCCGCCGTCATTGAGGCGGTTCAGGCCGGAACCCGCGAATGGGTGCCCTCGTTGAATTCCGTGGGGAGCATCCGTGCCGTTAACGGCATCAAGGTCGCCAATGAGCTTCCCGGTGTGGTTGAGACCATCCGCTTCGAGTCCGGTGACATGGTCGAGAAAGGCGATGTGCTGGTGGAGCTGGATGTGGAATCCGATCGTGCGGCCCTGGAGACCCGGAGGGCGGAAGCCGAGAGTGCCCGTCGGACCTTTGAGCGGGTGTCGAACCTGGTTGAGCGGAATGCGGTTTCCCAGGCCGAGTTCGATGAAGCAGAGGCGGCCTACGACGCGGCCCGGGCCCGGGTCAGGGAGCAGGAAGCTCTTCTGCGCAAGAAGATCCTGCGCGCGCCTTTCGATGGCAAGACCGGCCTGCGGCTGGTGGATCAGGGCGAGTACATGCCCACTGGGACCCCGGCGGTGGAGATCAATATGGTGGATCCCATCTACGCCGAATATTCCATACCCGAAAAACACCTCAGCGGTGTCGAGGTGGGAGACCGCGTAACCGTATCGGTGGCCGCCTACCCGGATCGTGTGTTCGAGGGTGAGATCAGCGCCATCAACAGCTCCGTCACGGCGGAAAACCGCTCGGTCCGTGTGCGTGCGACCCTTGAGAACGGGGACGGCGCCCTGCGGCCGGGGATGTTCGCGGACGTCCGCACCCTCGAGCCCGAGCCTCGCGAGGCGGTGGTGGTTCCGCGCACGTCGGTGTCCTTCAACACCTACGGGGATTTCGTGTACGTGCTCAATGAGAACGAAGAGGGCGAGCTGGTGACCGAACGCCGCAGCATTGAGACGGGCGCTGAGCGCGACGGCGTGGTGGAGGTGGCGTCCGGCCTTGAATCCGGAGAACGGATCGTTGCCAATGGCCTGCTGCGCCTGCGGGCAGGGCAGCGCGTGCAGATCGCCGATGAGGATGACAGGCCCGGAGCGACCGTTGAGGACAGCGGCAGTGGTGCAGCACAGGGAGACGGCTGATGCGATTCACCGATATCTTCGTCCACCGGCCGGTACTGGCGACGGTGGTCAGCCTGCTGATCCTGTTGCTGGGCGTGCGTTCGGCCATGGAAATGGAGATCCGGCAGTATCCGGAGCTCGAAAGCACTACGGTCACCGTGACCACCGCCTATCCCGGCGCCAGCTCGCAGCTGGTGCAGGGCTTCGTCACGACGCCGCTGCAGCAGGCCATTGCCGAGGCGGATGGCATTGATTACCTGACGGCGACCAGCCGCCAGGGCAGTTCCATCATTCAAGCCAAGATGGACCTCAACTACGACGCCAATGACGCGCTCTCCGAGATCCAGGCGAAAGTGGCCAGCCAGCGCAACGAACTGCCTGAGGCCTCCCGGGATCCGGTGATTGAATCGGAAACGGGCGATTCCACGGCACTGATGTACATCGCCTTCCACAGCGAGTCGCTGCCGGTGTCGCAGATCACCGATTACCTGACACGTGTCGTGCAGCCCCAGCTGCAGGCACTGAGCGGTGTGGGCAAGGCTGACCTTTTCGGGCGCACCTATGCCATGCGCGTATGGCTGGATCCCACCCGGCTCGCCAGTCTTGATATCACGCCCCGTGAAGTGGTCGATGTACTGCGGGCCAACAACTACCAGGCGGCAGTAGGGTCCATCGAAAGTGACCTGATCCGAGTGGGCCTGGATGCGGATACCGACATCGCGGATCCGGAACAGTTCCGCAGGCTGGTGGTCCGGGAGGTGGATGGCACCCTGATCCGGCTCGAGGACATCGCGGATGTGGCACTGGGCGCGGAGAACAACGACCAGATTTCCTATTATGCGGGCAGCCCCGCGACCTACCTGGCGATCGAGCTGGCGCCGGGCGCCAATCCGCTCGATGTGGCGGACAGGGTGCGCAGTGAGCTGCCCGGCATCGAATCCCAGTTGCCCTCGGGGCTGAACGTTGACCTGCCCTACGATGCCTCGGAGTTCATCGAGGATTCCATCAACGAAGTGATCTACACCCTGGTTGAGGCGCTGATCATTGTCCTGGTGGTGATCTTCCTCTGCCTGGGCAGTATCCGTGCCGCCGTTGTGCCTTCCGTGGCCGTGCCCCTGTCCATGATCGGGGGCGCTTTCCTGATGCTGCTGATGGGCTTTTCCGTGAACCTCCTGACCCTGCTGGCAATGGTGCTGGCCATCGGGTTGGTGGTGGATGACGCCATCATCATGGTGGAGAACGTGCACCGCCACGTTGAGCGGGGCGAGAAGCGTTTTGATGCCGCCATCAACGGCGCCAGGGAAATGGCGGTGCCCATCATCGCGATGACCACCACGCTGGTGGCGGTGTTCGCCCCCATCGGCTTCATGGGCGGTCTTGTGGGGGCGCTTTTCACGGAATTCGCCTTCGCGCTGGCGGCAACCGTGGTCATTTCCGGTGTTGTGGCCCTGACGCTGTCGCCGGTGCTCTCTGCCAACGTTCTCAAGCCAGCCGGGGAGTCCGGGCGCTTTGAACGCATGGCCGAGTCCTTCTTCGAGAGGCTGTCCAATGCCTATCGCCGGGCGCTGACCAGCGTGGTCAGCAGCCTCCCTGTGATCGCCTACTTTGGTGTGGCCATACTGGTGGCGATCTATTTCATGGTGACCTTCAGCCAGAGCGAACTGGCGCCGGACGAAGACCAGGGCATTGTCTTCTATCAGGGCACCGGGCCACAGACCGCGAACCTGGATTATCTCGAGCGTTACGGCGCCGAGATGCAGGAACGGTTCGAGACGCTGCCCGGGTATGAGGAGTCCTTCATGCTCATGGGGGCTACGGCGCCCAATGAAGTGTTCGGCGGTTTCAAGCTCAAGCCCAGCAGTGAGCGTGAGATCTCCCAGTTCGAGGTCCAGCCCATGCTCCAGGAGGAAATGGACCGGGTGACCGGACTGCGTGTGGCGACTTTTCCGCGCCCGCCCCTGCCGGCTTCCGGCGGCGGGCTGCCGTTCCAGTTCGTGCTGACCACCGGCAGCGACTTTGAGCAGCTCAACGAGGTGGCCGATGAGATGCTGCAGGAGGCCAACCAGAGCGGCAATTTCATCTTCCTGGAGAAGAGCATTGACTATAACCGCCCGGTGACGGGAATCAGTGTGGACCGTGAGCGCGTGGCGGACCTCGGTCTGTCCATGGCGGATGTGGGCGAGACACTGTCCACCATGCTGGGTGAGGGCTTCGTGAACCGCTTCAACATGGAAGGGCGGGCCTACGATGTGATCCCGCAGGTTTCGCGGCCCTTCCGCAGTGATCAGGAGAAACTGCGCGACTACTACGTCCGGTCTGCGTCCGGTCAGCTGGTGTCCCTGGACCAGGTGATCGACTTTGAGCAACGGGTGGAGCCCTCCAGTCGGACCCAGTTCAATCAGCTCAATTCCATCACACTTCAGGGGGTTCCCATGCCGGGCACCGCTATGGGGGATGTTATGGCCTACATGGAGAATCTGGCCGGCGAGACCCTGCCCCAGGGCTTTGGTACGGATTACAAGGGCCAGTCCCGACAGCTGGCGCAGCAGGGCAGTGCGCTCATGATGACTTTCTTCCTGTCGCTGCTGGTGATCTACCTGGTGCTGGCGGCGCAGTTCGAGAGCTGGCGGGATCCGTTCATCATACTGGTGTCGGTGCCTCTGTCGGTGGCCGGTGCCATGATCTTCATCGTGCTGGGAGTGGCCACCATGAACATCTACACCCAGGTGGGGCTGATCACTCTGATCGGTGTTGTGGCCAAGAACGGGATCCTGATCGTGGAGTTCGCCAACCTGCTTCAGAAGGACCGGGGCATGAGCGTCCGCGAGGCGGCGATCGAAGCCTCCGCCATCCGGCTCCGCCCGATCATCATGACCTCCCTGGCGCTGATCGTGGCCATGGTGCCGCTGCTGCTGGCCTCGGGGCCGGGCGCAGTGAGCCGTTTCGCCATTGGCCTGACGGTGGCCACCGGCCTGGGCTTCGGGACCTTCTTCACACTCTTTGTGCTGCCAGGGTTCTACATCATGCTGGCCCGGGACCATAATGCTCCGACCCGCGCCGAGGCGGCGAGCTGATAACAACAAACGGAGGGCGGTCATGACACCGGAGGAATACACCGGGCAGGATGCCACTGGGCTGGCGCGCCTGATCCGCGAGGGCCAGGTGCGGCCGGGCGAGGTAGTGGATGCGGCCATCAACCGCGCGGAACAGATCGACCCCGCGCTCAACGCGATCTGCCAGCCGCGCTTTGAAAAGGTCCGCCAGGAGCAGCCGGAGGCCGGGGGTACGTTTGCCGGTGTCCCCTTCCTGGCCAAGGATCTGGCCCAGGAAATGGCGGGCATGCCCAGTACCATGGGCAGCAGGGCGCTATTGGGGTATGTTCCGGACCAGGATTCCGAATACATCCGGCGGGGGCGCCAGGCGGGTCTGCTGATGATGGGGCGCACGGCCACGCCTGAGCTCGGGCTCAAGGCCATCACCGAATCCCGGCTCTGGGGCCCGACCCGCAACCCCTGGGATACGGAGCGCACACCCGGCGGCTCCAGTGGCGGCTCCGGCGCAGCTGTAGCGGCTGGCATTGTGCCCATGGCCGGCGCCAACGATGGCGGCGGATCAATCCGTATTCCCGCTGCCTACAACGGGCTGTTCGGCCTCAAACCCTCGCGCGGGCGTGTTTCACCTGGCCCCTATCTGGGCGAAGCCTGGACAGGAGCGAGCGTGGATCACGTGGTCAGCCGCAGCGTACGCGACAGCGCGGCCATGCTGGATGCGATCGCGGGTAATCCGAAGGGTGACCCCTTTACGATTCCGGCTCCTGAACAACGCTGGGCGGACGCCATCCGGTCTTCCCCCCGGCCCCTGCGCATTGGCTTCTTCACCGAATCACCCTACGGTTCGGAGGTGGATAATGACTGCGTGGAAGCGGTAGAGGCGACGGCGCGGCAGCTCGATGCACTGGGCCATCACGTGGAGCCGGCCATGCCTGATTTTGATGGCATGGCCATGGCTCGCGCCTACCTGACCCTCTATTTCGGCGAGGTCTCGACCATCATGGAAGAGGCCAGGGCGCAGACTGGGGCCAGTGACAGCGATTTTGAGATCGAGACCCGGCTGCTGGGTGCCCTGGGGCGCAGTATGCGGGCTGTCGACTATGTGCGCTCCCGCCGTGGCTGGAACGATTTCGCCAGGGCCCTGGGGCGGTTCTTCGGCGACTACGATCTTTACCTGTCGCCCACCACCGGTCAGCCACCGGCACGGATTGGAGAGCTTGAGACGCCCACGCACCTGAAGTTCGCCGCACGGATGCTGGTGGGACTGCGCGCCGGCAGTCTGGCGCTGAAGAGTGGCATGGTCGAGGAGCTGGCCCAGGAGAACCTGGCGCGGACGCCCTTCACCCAGCTTGCCAATCTCACTGGTACGCCGGCGATGTCGGTGCCGCTGCACTGGTCGGATGAAGGGCTGCCGGTGGGGGTCCAGTTCGGGGCACCCCACGGGGATGAAAGCACGCTTTTCCAGCTGGCGGCCCAGCTGGAAGCCGCCCATCCCTGGTGGCCACGCTACCAGTCCCTGTGGCAGCGTCTGTAGAGCGGATCAGGCCTTGCTGTAGGGCTTCTGTTCCCGGAACAGCTGATCCAGCTCGCCCTCGTAGTAGGCCTCCACCCGCGGGTTCATCACCTTCTTCCACAGCGGTGGCACCAGCGCCAGGACGAACATGGCTGCATAACCGCCCGGCAGCTGTGGGCTCTCATCGTAGTGGCGCAGCACCTGGTAGCGCCGGCGGGGAAAAGCGTGGTGATCCGAGTGGCGCTGCAGGTGGAACAGGAAGAGGTTGGTCAGCAGGTAGTTGCTGTTCCAGCTGTGAGCCGGTGTGACCCGCTCAAAACGGCCGTTCTCCTGAACCCGGCGATGCAGCCCGTAGTGTTCGATGTAGTTGATTACCTCAAGTGTGGCGGCGGCGAAGAAGCTCTGCGCCAGGAAGAACACCAGCCCGACCCAGCCCAGGGCCACCGTGAACGCGACCGCGAACAGGGCTGAAATCGCATACCACCAGATCAGCTCATTGGCCGGCCCCCAGGGGGTCCTGCCCTTGCGGCGCAGTTTCTTGGCCTCAAGCCTCCAGGCATTCATGAAGTTGCGCGGGAAGGCCTGCAGCAGGAAGGCGTAGACGCCCTGGTTGTAGCGCGAGGAGCTGGCGTCGTCGGGGGTGGATACGTGCACATGGTGACCCATGATGTGTTCCACCTTGAAACCCGCATAGGTCACGCTGGCAAGGGCAAGCCCGCCGGTCCATGTCTCCAGCTTCGTATCCTTGTGGATCAGTTCATGGCCGATGTTGATGGCCATGATGCCACCGACCACCCCGATTGATACCAACCACCCAATCTGGGCGGCCAGCCCCATCTCCACCGTCGCAAATGCCCAGCCGGCATAGATGACAACGGCCAGATGTATGGGCACGCAGACCAGGGTGAGAGCCCGGTAATACCAGTCCTTCGTCATGTCCGGAACCTCAACCTCCTCGTCGGGGTTGGCCGGATCCTTGCCAATGATGTAATCGAGTATGGGAATGAACCCGAAGATGAAGAGCGCCGGGAACCAGGCCCAGAAAAGCGTGTTTCCACCCTGGGTCAACTGCCAGGTGACCCATGCCGCGATCGCGGGTACTACCAGTACCAGCAGGTAGGCGTAGCGCTTGATGCGCACCATGACGTGCGGGGGGACTCGGGAAAGCATCGGGGCATCCTCCTGTCATTATTGTAAGCGGTTTGTGTGATTGTGGATTCAGGCTAATCCTTGATCCCATGAATTGTCAAACAACTCATGTTTTGGGTGGGGGCGGATTGATGTAGAATCGTCAGCACAGCACCAGAGGACGATCCGAGTATGGCCCTACCGCAACAACTCAGTCTCAGTGAGCGCATCGCCCATCACCTTTCACTGGAGATCATCCGGGGGCAGCGCCAGCCATTGGAGCGCTTACCCGAGAGTGAACTGGCGCGGGAGCTGGAGGTCAGCACTAATTCCCTGCGTGAAGCGTTCCGGCTTCTCCAGGGCTGGCATCTGGTGGAGATCCAGCCACGCCGTGGTGCCCGGGTGTGCGATGTGGGCGAGGCGGATGTGCGTGATCTCTACGACTTCCTTTTTCTGCTTCTGGGGCGTCTGGCCAGCGACGTGGCCCACAATTGGCAGACCGGCCAGCTTGAGCCCTTCCTGGCGATCAGCAGGGAATTTGAGGCACAGGCGGAAGAGCAGGATCGGGAGCGGGTGCATGAACTGGCGTTCGACCTCGCCCGGGAAGGACTGAAACTGACCACCAACCGGTACCTGACGGATGCCATCGAGGATCTGATGCCACTGCTGCAGCGTTACTCATTCATGGCACTGCGTGAGGAAACCACGGAACTGACACAGTCCGTGGAGTGCATGCGTGAAACCATCGAGGCGGTGTTGGCCAGGGATGCGGCACGGGCTGCGCAGTGCCTGAAAACCTATGGGGAGAATCAGTGTCAGGTGGTGTTGAGGGCGCTGGCCAAGAGGCAGGCCGCCTAGGATTCCGGCACGGTTGGGTATCCCCAGAAGTAGCCCTGGCCCTTGAGCCCGCTGAACTGTTCGAGCCACTGGACCGTCTGCTCATCCTCCACACCTTCAATAACCGTACGCAGGTTCAGCGACTGGGCCAGTTCGACCGTGGCCCGGAATACTTTCTGGCGCTGCTGATCCCAGAGTATCCTCGTCAGGAAACTGCGGTCGATCTTCACCTCATCGAGTGGAAATTCAGTCAGGGCGGACAATGATGAGGTTCCGGTACCGAAGTCATCCAGCGCAATACCGAAACCACAGTGTCGGAGCTGCCCCAGGCGATCAGTGGTGAGCGCCAGATCCCGGATGACACTCGTCTCGGTGACTTCGAGGATGAAATCATCCGGTGTGCAGCCCTGATGCCGGACAATCCTTTCCAGATCATCCGCGAGTTCCGGGACCGAAAGATCCCTGGAGGAAATGTTGATGGCTGTGCGGGTCTGCTGGCCGAAGTGCTCCCGGACCTGGGCCAGGTCTTTGGCCGCGCGGTTCAATACCCAGCGGGTCACACGGGTTATGCTGCCGAGTTCCTCGACCAGCGGAATCCAGTCACCCGGTGGGATCATCTGGAACTCCGGGTGGTACCAGCGCACCAGGGCTTCCACGGATTCGGGCTGCCCGGTACCGATGTCTACCTTCGGCTGGTAGGCAAGCTGGATCTGGTCTGAGCGGAAAGCATCTTCCAGATCGAGCATCAACAGTTGCTGGTGTTTCTGGTGTTCATGAATCGCGTTGTCGTAGAAATTGATCGGCTCCTGCTGGAGACTGGCATAGCCGGCTGCGGACAGAACCTCCTGGATGCTGTCGCCATGATCGGGCAGGCTGGCGACCCCAATGGAGCATCGCCAGTTCAGGGTGTATCCCTGATAGCGGCAATCCGGTGCCGCAAAGTCGATGAGCTGCTGCCAGAATGGATCCTCCCTGTCGATCCTCCGGGTTAGAACGAACGCTGCATCCATTGTTTCGATTGAGACGACAGGAGCGCTGTCGATGTAGCGGACGGTATCCGGTCCCATCTGCCTGAGATGGTTTTCAAGGCTCGTCAGATAATCCCGCACGAACCTTTCTGCAACCTGGTGACCAACCACGTGTTCAATCTCGTGAAATCGGTTGAGCCGGAGAACCACAATCTGGAGTTCTCCCGATGTCTGATTGGCCAGGCTGGCTTCCAGAGCGGAGCGGTTGGGTCTTCCGGTTACCTTGTGTTTCCGGAGGCTGTCTTCCAGTTGGTTCTGAACGGCAAGGCGGCGCTCCTGCTCTGTGACCCTTTCGCTGGCGGCGATCCGCCTCAGCCGTTGCTCGCGCCAGAAGAAGTGGACGGCGGCGGCGACAAGAACGACGGCTGAGAGAATGGTACCCAGTGAGAAGGCTGAATCCGAGAACACGTTGACGGGCACCGCGCCCACGGTACGCAGAGTGCTGGTGATGAGGCCGGCTGTCAGGATCAGTACCGCTGCCGTGAAATACCGTGCGTAGAGCGAGTGCCGGAAACGGCTGGCGGCAATGAACAGGGAGAGTACGCACCCCAGAATGCCCAGCATAATGGTAACTGCCTGTATCGGAAGTTCTGCTCCGGTGAACTCGACAAGAATGAGTGTGAGAGCTGCAAGGGACAGGCCGTTAAGCAGATGCCTGTATAGGCGCGGTGGCTGCAGGGCAATCAGGGTGTGTTGAGCGAATGCGATCAGGGTGGTCAGCATGGACGTGGTGATGACCGCGTCGAGCGCTGGCATCCCCCGCCAGAAAAGCCATGCTCCGAAACCATTGAGAACCAGCTGGATGTGGATGACGGAAACCGTGAGAACCGTCAGCCAGGCCAGCATGACTGTGCGGAACCGCAGGGTCAGGAAAAGATTGATGGCCAGCAGGAACAGGGAAAGCCCAAGAAGGATGCCGTTGATGGTTGCCCGCTTAACGCTGCTGTGGACCAGACCATCATCCCCGTGAACCGATACCGGGAAGACCGTGGGGCCAGCATCGGAAACCTCGAAAAACAGCGTGATGGTGGCGCTGGCGGGTATCGTGACCGGCCAATGGAAGGAGGGTAGGGGAATCAGGCGGCTGGAAAACGGCTGCAGGCTGCCCTGGGTTCGCATGGGCATCAGCGGGCCCGAATGTTTGTTCAGCCTGGCTGCGCGGATCCGATCAATGTAGGGGGCTGGCACGGACACCCACCGCTGTAGTGGCCGCTGGGACGCGTTACTCAGCTTCAGCCGGAAGGTGACCGGCTGAGCGGTAAAACCGAGCGCGGAATAGGAAGGTGTGGTGGGACGCCATCCGCTGTCAGAGCGCAGCCAGCCTTCCTGGTGGAGTTCCGCAATGGAGCCTTCCCGGTAGGTCAGGTCAAGTGGTGCGGTGCGCCCGCTCTCGGCGCTGTGCTGCTGGAGAAAGGGCGAATACTCCGCATTGTGGGCAAGGGTGGAAGCGGCCATGACTGCAGTCAGGAGCAGTATGGGAAGAAGCGGCTTCTTTACAAATGGCAGGCTGGCTATGCCGCTGGGAACTTCATATTGCCCATTGGGCATGATCAAAGCTGTCCTTGCTGGTGGATTGGACGCTCTGATTAAAGTTCAAGGAGTCAATTTTTGCAAAAAATGGCACCCTCCGGGCGGAGGATGCCGGCTTGTGTCAGGAATCGTCAGGCAGGTACGCGCCGTCCTTGTCATGCACCTCACGGCCGGTAACCGGCGGGTTGAAGGAGCAGATCAGGCGCATGTCCTCGGTTCCACCGCGCAGGATATGGCGGTCGTTGTTGTTCAGGGCGTACATGACACCGTCGTAGATCTGATGCGTCTCGCCGGTCGCCAGGTCCTCGATGCTGCCGTTACCGGCAACGCAGTAGACCGCTTCCAGATGGTACTTGTACCACAGGTGGAGTTCGGCACCCGCGGGAATGATGGTTTCGTGGAAGGAGAAGCCCATGCCGTCCTTCTTCAGCAGCATCCGGCGGCTGACCCAGCCCGGACCCTCAACCTCGCGCTCGGTTCCGATGATGTCCTTGATGTCCCGTACAATCATATCTGTCCCACCTGTTGAATCTGTGATCGGTAAAGGCCTTTGTTACTGGGGCCCGAGCACTGAGTGTAGCGTTTGCAGGCGGTAGTACAATAGCGTAATCCCCCTAGCCGACTGTGTTTTAAATGCTGTCAGAACCCTCATCGGGGGTGGGGCATTCATGTAGAATGAGGGTCTTCTCGCCAGTAATCATGCATCAACCCAGAAGGCAGTGCTGCCATGACGGAGCCTGAGAAACGCCGGCGCCGCAGGCTCGATTTTCTGATTGCCCGGCTGACCGGCATCACGCGTAAGGAAGCCAAGCAGCTGATCAAGGCCGGTCGGATCGAGGTCGAAGGCCGTGAAATCGGGGGGCTGAAAGCCCAGTCCCGGATCGGCGTTGAGGAAGCGATTTTCCTGGACGATCAGCAGCTGGAAAGGGAGTCCGGTGAACGGTACCTGATGCTGAACAAGCCAACCGGCGTGGTGAGTGCCACGAAGGACGACTACGACCCCACTGTTCTGGATCTTCTGGAACCGGAACTGCGCCGCGGACTGCATCCTGTAGGGCGGCTGGATAAGGACACCACTGGTCTGCTGCTGCTCACCACTGACGGCGAGTGGAGTCATCGCATCACCTCGCCTCGCCACGGGTTCCCCAAGACCTACCGGGTCTGGGTTGCCGATCCCATTGACGATGAAACCCTGGCGAGCCTGGAAGAAGGCATCATGCTCAGGGGCGAGGATACCGCTGCCGTGGCCCATGACATTGAGCGCCTCGGCAGGGCTGAACTGCGGCTGACCCTGACCCAGGGGCGCTACCACCAGATCAAGCGCATGATGGGCGCTGTGGGTAACCGCGTGGTCCGGCTGCATCGTGAGCGGGTTGGCCCCATCGATCTGGATCCGGGCCTGGAGCCGGGGGATTACCGGGACCTGACCGAGGCCGAGATCAACGCCTTCCTGCCGGTAGATGATCCGCCACAATGATGGTGTCCCGACCCCAGGTCTTGGCCTGGTAGACGGCATTGTCCGCCCGGTGAAGCCAGCTTTCCCAGTCATCGTGGGGCGAGGCCAGGGCGGCCCCAATCGAGCATGTCACGGGCTGGCCGTGAGTGTTGAGCCGGTCCCTTATGGTCTGCTGGATATGGCGCGCGGCCAGGATCATGCTTTCATCCCGGACGTTATTGAGCAGCAGGACAAATTCCTCGCCCCCGAACCGGAACAGGCGGTCCTCATGCCTTGAATGGGTACGCACCAGATCGGCAAACCGCTTGAGCACCTCATCGCCGTTGGCATGGCCGTAACGGTCGTTGATCTCCTTGAAATGGTCCAGGTCCAGCATCAGAAGGCCGGCACCGGATTCTCTCCGCTGGACCCTTGCGATGGCGATGCACAGCTCCTCTTCCAGGGCCCGCCGGTTGCCGGCACCGGTCAGCGGATCACGGATGGCCTGTTCCTCCAGCAGTCGCGCCTGTGCGCGGGAGCGGCGTGCGAAGGAAAAGGCGAATATCGAGACCACGAAGACGGTGGTCGCGAATGAGATCAGCGCCAGTGGCCCAAGTCCGCTGGCGGATCCCAGAGCCACGCTGGCACCGACCATGAACAGGACCTTGGGGATGGCAAAGGCGGGCGGTGACAGGAAAAAGGTGGCAATGGTGTCCACATAGGCCCAGAAAAGCCCGACAAGCCCTGCCAGGTAGAGCACGCTGAGCACGCCGATGCCGGTAAAGACCACCAGCACGATGCCCGTGAGGACTGTATTGCCGGTGATCCAGGCGAAACCGGAGATGCTGAGCAGCAACACCACCAGCAGGGTGTCCACCATGGTCATCAGCCAGTCACCCTGAAGGTAGCGGTACACGCCGAAGCCGCCGATGGCGAGTGCGGCGGGAATACAGAACATCATGATGATGGACAGGCGGAAGTCATCCGACAGCCTCTTACGGATGTTGCCGTACTGATTTCCAAGTTTTTTCAGCATCATGCGATCACAATAGCCCGTGAGCGGGTAAAATGCACTGACTAAGTACCCGAAATGGCTCTGGAATGCGAACCGAGACAGACGCATTGATGCTTTCGGCCGGAATGGCACTCTTTCTCGGGGTGACCGGTCTGGTCCTGTCCGTGATCACGGGATCCCAGGTGATCCTGCTCGATGGGCTCTTCAATCTCATCTACAGCGTTATGGCCTTTCTCAGTGTTCGGGTCGCCCGCTTGCTGGCCATGCCGGACAATGAGAAATATCCCTTCGGCCATGCCTACTTCGAGTCCCTGGTCAATGCTGCCAAAGGCCTGCTCATCCTGGGAATTTCCCTGCTGGCCCTGGGGGATTCCGTGCTGGTGCTGCTCTCCGGTGGCCGGGAGATCGTCGCTGGTCTGGCCATCCTTTATTCGGTCATCGCAACCACCAGCAGCATTATGACCTTTGTGTTGCTGCGCCGTGCCCGGCGTCATACCACCAGTCCACTGGTGGAGGCGGACTTCGCCAACTGGTGGATCAACACGGTGATCTCGGCCTCGGTGCTGCTGGCCTTCTGCCTGATCCCGCTGGCGGAGGCGGTGGGCTTTTCCGTGATCACCCCCTATGTGGATCCTCTGATGGTGGCCACGGTGGTGGTGCTGTTCTGCCTGAGTACGCCTTTCCGGATGGCTTCGGATGCCATCAAGGAACTGCTCAACCGGGCGCCGCCGAAGCATGTGCGTCAGCCGGTGCATGATGTGGTGGAGGCCGTGGTGGGGGAATGGGGGGCACAGGATTTTTCGCTGCGGATGGTGCGCCCGGGCCGGACTCTCTACCTGCTGGTGCACGTGGTGCTTCCGGCGGCGAGTGACAACGGAACCCTGGGCCAGCAGGACCGTATCCGCACCGATCTGGACGGGCGCCTGCGTCGTATTGTTCCGTCACTGGTGCTGGATGTGGTTTTTACGGCCGATCCCCGCTGGGCGGCGCCCACCAATGGCCATGAACCCGCCTGAAGGGCCAGCCCCGGCACGGGTGTGATACCCTTTGCCCCGCTGCCAGCAATTGAGGTGACCCGTGAGCCCCATCCTCTCCATTGAGAATCTCGACAAGACCTACCCGGACGGATTCCAGGCACTCAGGAACATCAACCTGGCGATTCACAAAGGGGAGATTTTCGCGCTCCTGGGCCCCAATGGCGCCGGCAAGACCACGCTGATCAGTATCATCTGCGGCATCGTCAACGCCACCGGCGGCCGGGTCACCGTGGACGGTTACGACATCCAGCGTGACTATCGCCAGACGCGTTCCCGCATCGGCCTTGTCCCCCAGGAGCTGACCCGGGATGCGTTCGAGACCGTCTGGGACAAGGTCAGCTTCAGCCGCATGCTGTTCGGCAAGCCGCGAGATGACGCCTATCTGGAAAAGGTGCTGCGCGATCTTTCCCTGTGGGAAAAGCGCAACAGCCAGCTGCGCATGCTCTCCGGGGGCATGAAGCGGCGGCTGCTCATTGCCAAGGCACTGGCTCACGAGCCGTCAGTGCTGTTCCTTGATGAGCCCACGGCCGGTGTGGACGTTGAACTGCGCCAGGGCATGTGGGAGACGGTGGAGTACCTGCGCCAGAGTGGCGTCACCGTGATCCTCACCACCCATTACATCGAGGAAGCGGAAGAGATGGCGGACCGCATCGGCGTCATCAATCAGGGCGAGATCGTTCTGGTGGAAGACAAGAAGCAGCTCATGCGCAAGCTGGGGACCAAGCAGCTGGTGCTGCAGCTGCGCGAGTCGCTGGAGGCCATTCCCGCAGCTCTGGCGGATTACGATCTGGGGCTCTCCGAGGACGGCAGCGCGCTGATCTACACCTATGAGACGCAGTCCGCCCGGACCGGTATTGACGACCTGATGCAGGCGCTGGGGGAGGCGGGGATCCGCTTTACGGACCTGCATACGACCCAGAGCTCGCTGGAGGACATTTTCCTGGACCTGGTGAACGGATCATGAATCTGCGCGGCATGTATGCCATCTACCATTTTGAACTGGCCCGGGCCCTGCGCACCTGGCTGCAGTCGATCATTTCCCCGATCGTGACCACCTCGCTCTATTTCGTGGTGTTCGGGGCGGCCATTGGCTCAAGGGTGCAGGAGGTCGAGGGCGTTCCCTACGGGGCCTTCATCGTCCCCGGCCTGATCATGCTCATGCTGCTGACCCAGAGCGTAACCAACGCCTCCTTTGGTATTTTCTTCCCGCGCTTTACCGGCACCATCTACGAGGTGCTGTCCGCGCCCGTTTCCTACCTGGAGGTAGTGGTGGGCTATGTGGGCGCGGCGGCGACCAAATCCCTGGTGCTGGGGCTGATCATCCTCTTCACCGCCCAGCTGTTCGTGGACGTTCCCATCGCTCACCCCTTCCTCATGTTGGCGTTCCTGGTGCTGACCTCCTTCACGTTCAGCCTGTTCGGTTTCATCATCGGGATATGGGCGGAAGATTTTGAGCAGCTCCAGGTGGTCCCCCTGCTGCTGGTCATTCCGCTGACCTTCCTGGGTGGCACCTTCTACTCCCTCGATGTGCTGCCGGAGTTCTGGCAGACCGTGTCGCTGTTCAACCCCGTGGTCTACCTGGTCAGCGGTTTCCGCTGGAGCTTCTATGAAGTCTCGGATGTCCCGTTGCTGGTCAGCCTCGGCATGACCTTCTTCTTCATGCTCCTGTGCCTGACGCTGGTCTGGTGGATCTTCCGCACGGGGTATCGTCTCAAATCCTGAGCAGGGGATGCGCTCTGGCTCAGAAATAGAGCTGGGTTCCGATGGAAAAACCGTACAGCCGGTGTCCCTGTTTTTCCAGAAAACGATTGTATTCGATATTCAGCCCAGCGGCGCGGCTGAAATTGATCTGGAACCCAGCGCCATAGGAACCGGAAAATTCGCTTTTATTCAACGTGGAATTCGGGCGCTCAAAGCGGGCCTTGAACTCACTGAACCCGCCGAAGATGTAGAACGAGGATCGGCTGCCTATCGGCGCATGGGCGGTCATGTACGTGCTACCAAAATGCTGCACCTTGGTGTTGACCAGCTCACCATCCGGCGCCAGTGCGCTCTCATTCTCAATACCCGTGCCGTAGCGGGCTTCAACGGCAATATAGTCCAGTACGAAAACGCCACCCCTCAGGGTGATCATCGAGGGGGTTGCTGAAGTGATCAGCCGGTCGGAAGAGAACGTCAGGCGGGCGTACTGGGCTCCAAGAAAGGTTGTACCCTGATCGATGGGGCGTTGCGGCCCGGCTACGGCAAACGGAGAAGTAACGAGAAGCAGTGTCCCCAAAATAATGATGCGTTTCATTGAAGTTGTGTCCCTGAAGCCCATTGGTTTTCCATTGAGGCTGGATCATGGCATGCCTGTTTTTCCGGTCAATCCTCTCATCCAGTTCGGGGCTGGAATTGATGAATCATCCACATTTCACCGTATGAATCCGGTTGGATAGCTGCACCGTTAGCAGTCCGTACCGGCATTATGGTCAATGGCAATGGCGCCAGATTCGTCATAATCGGATTATCAGTCACAATCCGAGGAGAGGCTCATGGCCCGCGATGCAATGGGATACGCCCTGAGCGCGCTCAACCATCTGGCTGGTTCAGGGGTGCTTGACCGCCTGGGAGTACGGCGCACTGCTGAGAACATCAGCTATTACCTGAGTCGTTCCAGCTTCAGTGCGATCAGCACCAGCGCCCGCCAGTTCCGCAACCTCAATCCCCTCAAACGCCCCCAGCGCCTGCAGGCCCCCGGCGAGACCCGTGACCTGTTCGATCTGAACATCACGGACGAGCAGCGCATGATCCGTGAAAGCGTGCAGGAATTCGCCCGCGAGGTGCTCCGGGAGCGCGGGGAACCCGCGGACGCGGAGCAGAGCATCGCGCCCGGAACCCTGGAGCAGGCCTCCGAACTCGGTCTGACGCTCTTTGCCGTGCCGGAGGCGCTGGGGGGTGCGGCCACGGAACGTTCCCCGGTCACCTCAATGCTAGTGGCGGAAGACCTGGCGCACGGGGACATGGGGCAGGCCATTGCCATCCTCGCGCCTGTTTCCGTGGCGAATGCGCTCACCCAGTGGGGGAGTGCCCACCAGCAGGGGACCTACCTGGTGGAATTCGCCGGCGACCACCCGCCGGTGGCCACCATCGCAGTTTCCGAACCCGCCCCCCTGTTCGATCCGTTGCGCCCGGCCTGCACCGCCAGCCGCCGGGGCGATCACTACGTGCTCAAAGGCACCAAGAGCCTGGTGCCGCTGGCGGCGCAGGCGGAGCTCTTCCTGGTGGCCGCGATGACCGAGGACGGGCCCGGCGTGTTCATCGTGGAAGGGGGCAGCCAGGGGCTCGGTGTCGAGGCGGATTTCGCCATGGGGGGCCGGGCCGGCGGCCAGGGGCGTGTCACCCTTGATGGTGTGACGGTGCCGGCGGCCAACCGGCTCGGCGCCGGTGATTTCGACTATCGGGCCTTCGTGGACCTGGGCACCCTGGCGTGGTGCAGCCTGGCCATCGGCACCAGCCAGGCGATGCTGGACTACGTGATCCCCTACGCGAATGAACGTACCGCCTTCGGCGAGCCGATCAGCCACCGCCAGGGTGTGGCCTTCCTGATCTCGGATATGGCCATCGAGCTGGATGCCATGCGCATGCTCACCTGGCGCGCTGTCTGCCGCGCCGAGCAGGGCCTGCCCTTCCGGCGTGAGGCGCACCTGGCTCGGACTCTGGTCAAGGATAAGGCCATGGGCATCGGCACCAACGGTGTACAGGTCCTGGGCGGCCACGGTTACACCCACGAATACCCCGTAGAACGCTGGTACCGGGACCTGCGGGCCACCGGTATCGCCTTCGGCGGCCTGCATCTTTAAGGGAGGGCATGGCATGAACCTGGAAATCCCGAAGAAATTCCGTTCACTGGTCAACAATGCCCACCAGGTAGCTGCGGGCACCTTCAGGCCCATTTCACGCTATTACGACCGGCATGAGCATGAGCGCCCGAGGGAGCTGGATATGCTGGCTTCGATTCTGGATGGGTTCAACGAGGGCGATCCCTCCAACTCGGCGGGCGCCGCGACCACCGGGGCCAGTGGCGAGGCTGGCACCGAAGGCGTGCGTAACGGCTCCAACATGGGCGTCTGTCTCGGCGCCATGGAGCTGTGCTACGGCGACGTGGCCCTGATGCTCTCGTTGCCCCGCCAGGGGCTGGGCAATGCCGCCATTTCCGCTGTTGCCACGGATGAGCAGAAGCAGCGATTCGAAGGTAAATGGGCGGCCATGGCTATCACCGAGCCCGGCTGCGGCTCGGATTCCGGCGCCATCCGGACCACGGCTCGCCGTGAGGGCGACGAGTACGTCCTCAATGGCGAGAAGATCTATGTGACCGCCGGTGAGCGGGCGGACTGCGTGGTGGTCTGGGCAACCCTGGATCCGTCCATGGGCAAGGCTGCCATCAAGTCATTCGTGGTGGAGTGGGGCACGCCCGGCATGGAGCTGGCGCGCCTGGAGAAAAAGCTGGGCATTCGGGCCTCGGACACCGCCGCCATCCACTTCCAGGACTGTCGGGTACCGGCGGAGAACCTGCTCGGGAGTCCCGAGATCGACACCAGCAAGGGCTTTGCCGGTGCCATGCAGACCTTCGACAACACCCGTCCCCTGGTGGCGGCCATGGCGGTGGGCTGCGGCCGTGCCGCGCTGGAACGGTTGAAGGAACTCCTCGTCGACCAAGTGAATCTGGATTACGGTCAGCCCGTGGACAATGGCTCCGCCGTTGAGGCCGAGATCTACCGCATGGAGGCGGAATGGGAGGCCGCCTACTGGCTGACCGTGCGTGCCGCCTGGATGGCGGACAACCATCAGCCCAATTCGGTTCAGGCTTCCATGTGCAAGGCCAAGGCCGGGCGCGTGGGTAACTGGATCACCCTGCGCTGCGCCGAGCTGGCGGGCACCCTGGGCTACAGCGAGGAGGAACTGCTGGAGAAATGGGCCCGGGACTCCAAGATCCTGGACATCTTTGAAGGCACCCAGCAGATCCAGAACCTGATCATTGCCCGGCGCCTGCTGGGATTGAGTTCCAGCGAGCTGCGGTGATCGGCTGATTGCCTCAACGGGGGTCAGCGGTGACAATAACGCCTGTCATCGCTGTACCCGATCAGGAGGAATCATCACCGTGAAAGCCGTTTTCCTGGATGCCGATACCCTTGGGTCGGACGTGGACCTGGGCCCGATGCAGGCCGCCGCGGATCTGACCCTCCATGGAACCAGTGCTCCCGAACAGGTGGCCGAGCGCATCGCGGATGCCGAAGCCGTGGTCACGAACAAAGTGGTTCTAAGGGATGAGCATTTCGCGGCGGCGCCGGATCTCCGTGTCGTGGTCGTCACTGCCACAGGGGTCAATAACATCGACCTGGAAGCGGCCGAGGCCAGGGGCATCCGTGTGGTCAACGCCATCCGTTACGCCCGGCCCGTACTGGTCCAGCATACGTTCTCCCTGATCCTGGCCCTGGCCAACCGTCTGGTGGATTACGTCCAGGATGTACGCGCCGGCTGGTGGCAGCAGAGCCCCATGTTCTGTCGCATGGATCATCCCATCATCGAGCTGGAGGGCAGGACCCTAGTGGTGCTTGGGTATGGCGATCTGGGGCAGGGCGTGGCCCGGCTGGGGCAGGCCTTTGGGATGGATGTGCGGATCGCGGCCAGACCCGGGCAGCCGGAAGGGGAGGTGGATGGTTTCCCCCGGCAGTCGCTGGAGAGGCTGCTCCCTGTCGCGGATGTGCTTTCCGTGCACTGCCTTCTGAGCGATGACACCCGGGATCTGATCGATGCGCAGGCTCTCAGGACCATGAAGGAGTCCGCATTGCTGGTGAACACCTCCCGGGGCGGTATCGTTAACGAGCAGGCGCTGGCGGATGCCCTGCGCCAGGGCGACATTGCCGGCGCCGGCGTGGACGTCCTGACACAGGAACCGCCGGTGGATGGCAATCCCCTGCTTGCCGACGATATCCCCAACCTGCTGGTGACTCCGCACTGTGCCTGGGCGAGCCAGGAGGCCCGGCAGCGCATGGTGCAGCAGAGCGCCGACAACCTGCAGGCCTTCGCCGCCGGCACCCTGGAACGGTGGGTGGTGTGAGACTGACCCGTCAGGCCCATGAAGCGGTTGCCGGGGTGCTGGGCGAGGGCGGCCTCGCGCTGGACGCCACGGCCGGGAATGGCCATGACACCCGGTTCCTGGCGGAGCAGGTGGGCGCCACGGGCCATGTCTGGGCAATGGATGTCCAGCCTGCTGCTATCGAGGCCACCCGAAACCAGCTTGCCGACGCCGGGCTTGGCGAGCGCGTGACCCTCCTTTGTGAAAGCCATGCCCATATCCGGGAGCAGGTTAGGCCCCACGGGGAGCGGCAGCTGGATGCCGTGATGTTCAATCTGGGCTATCTCCCCGGCAGTGACCGCACCCGCACCACCGGGGCGGACACGACAATCCCTGCTCTGGAACAGTCGATGGCAATGCTGGCCTCCGGCGGCTGCCTGTCGCTGATGGTGTACCGTGGCCACGATGGTGGCGAGGCCGAATGGAACGCCATCCGCGAATGGCTGACCGGGAGCGGTTATGAGTGGCGCATGCCTGTTGACCCGTCCGGCCACCGCGGTCCTGTCCTGGTGCTTCTTACACGCTGAATCCGCGTTTCGGTGGACAGCTGTTCCGGGTATTGCCACCCTGTCCCTGCGGGGAATTTTTCTGAAAGTCCGGTGGTCCGCTGGGGGAGGGTATAATGGCATGGTTGAGAACAGTGCTTCTGGCGCTGGCTGTGATGGTGCCAGCCCCAGCGCTGGCCGAGGGAGTCCCTCAGGACCGCACGCTGCACATTACCAATGGCGAGTGGCCACCCTATCTGGGCAGGGAAGAGCCCGGTTACGGCATTGCCTCCCGGATCGTGACCCGGGCGTTCGAGCGCGCCGGCTACCGGGTCGAGTATGAATTCCACCCCTGGGCCCGGTCCCTGTATCTTGCCCGCAGGGGCCAGCGTGACGGCACCGCGGTCTGGATGCCTTCCAGTGAGCGGCGCGAGGACTTCTTCATCAGTCGGCCGGTGATCGTCACCGAATACGTGTTCTTCCACCGGGCGGACATGCCGTTTGACTGGGAAAACACAGCCGATCTTGCCGAGTACCGCATTGGACTGACCCGCGGTTACGATTATGGCGACGTGATCGACCGGGTGACGAGCCAAGGGATTGCCATCACGGAAACCGTATCATCGGATGAGCTGAATTTCCATAAGCTGCTGGCGGGCCGCATTGACCTGTTTCCCATGGACCGGGTGGTCGGCCAGCGGATGATCAGTGATCTTCTCAGTGAGAAAGAGGCGAAGGCGTTGACCTGGCATCCCGAACCGGTCCGTGAGGACCGGCTTCATCTGCTTCTCTCCCGCGAGGTGGCGGGTAATGCCGAGCGCATCGAGGATTTCAACCGGGCACTGAAAGCCATGCGCCGGGAAGGTGGGATCGAGCGGATCCTGGTGGACGCGCTGGGTAACCACGTGCCCGCCGTGGAACGGCTCACCCCCGATCAGGTGGACTGACGCGCCCGGCCCAGTAGGGCTTCGGCGATCCGGTCCAGTGCCAGGGTGTCACTGACCGCCTCCATCTCCACTGCTGTTCCCGGCATCCCCCAGACCACGCTGGTCTCCTCGTTCTGGGCCACGGTGTAGGCGCCCAGCTCGTGCAGCTCCTTCATGCCCCTGGCTCCATCATCGCCCATGCCGGTGAGCAGGGCGGCAACGGCATTCTTTCCGGCTTCATTGGCCACGCTGCGGAACAGCACATCCACCGAGGGCCGGTGGCGATTCACCGGGTCACCGTCATGGAGCTGGCAGGTGTAGCGGGCACCGTCACGCTTGACGGTCAGGTGGCGGTTGCCGGGGGCTACATAGACGTGGCCGGGAATGATCCGCTGGCCATGCTGGGCTTCGGTGACCGTCACCGCGCAGGTGCCATCCATGCGGTTGGCAAAGGCCCGGCTGAACTCCTGGGGAATGTGCTGGGTGATGACCACCCCCGGGCTGTCCGGGGGCAGCTGCTCCAGAACGTGGCGCAGGGCCTCGGTGCCGCCGGTGGAGGCGCCCAGGGCGATGAGCCTCTCGGTGCTCTTCAGGTCACCGGGGCGGCGCTTGGGCAGCACCGAGCCCGCGCTGCGCTTTTCCCCGGCCGGGCGGGAACTGGCGGTAACCCGGGCGGAGGCGGCCATGCGGACCTTGTCCTGAATCTCCCGCGCGTAGTCCTGGAATTCGCTGGCGACGTTGACCTGGGGCTTGGCGACATAGTCAACGGCGCCGATCTCCAGCGCTTCCAGAGTGACCTCGGCGCCGTCCTGTGTCAGTGAGGACACCATGAGAACGGGCATTGGGCGCAGCCGCATGATGTTGCGCAGGAAGGTGATGCCGTCCATCTTCGGCATCTCCACGTCCAGCGTGATCACATCCGGATTGTGGGCCTTGATCTTCTCCCGCGCGTCATACGGATCGTGCGCGGTGTCCACCACCTCGATGTCCGGGGCATCGTTGAGCATTTCCGTCAGCATCTGGCGGATCAGCGCCGAATCGTCGACCACAATGGTGCGGATCATCTGGTACTCCCGGTTCATCGGTTATTCGAAAAGATCCACATCGCCGCCGGACACCGGTTCTTCCTCCAGTTCGTGGAGGTAGTGCTCCTCGCGTTCGATGAGTGTCTGGTTGCGGGTACGGTAGAGTTTCTTGCTGAAGGCGCGCCCGGTATCCGGGAAGAACTGTACCTTGCGCGGGTAGGCGCCCCCCAGGTCCCGGCTGATCAGTCCCAGGGATTCGGTCGCGCAGTATTCCATGGCGAACTCGATATTGCGCTGCCCGATGTCCGAGGTCACACCCTTGAGGACACGGCCCCCACCGAAAAGCTTGACCTCAAGGTCCTGGCGGCGCGCGCCGAGTTTCAGGATGCGGTTGATCAGCTGCTCCATGGCGTTGTTGCCGTAGCGGGTGGCCAGGTTGACCGGGTCGTCCACCCAGCTTTCCGGGTCACCGCCCCGTGTGGGCAGCATGAAGTGGTTCATGCCCCCCACGCCGCGTTTCGGGTCCCGGATGCAGGCAGCCACACAGGAGCCGAGGGTGGTGACGATCATCTCATCGCCCCGGCTCACATAGAACTCGCCGGGCAGCAGTTTGGCCGCCCAGACGTGGTTGACCGGGTCCCAGTAGCGCCGGATCCGCTCAAAGCCGGGCAGGGCGCGGGGCTGTCTTGGGTGGGTTGAGATCGCTGCTTCCGCCATGGTCAGTCCACTCGTTCGTAGATGGTACGGCCATGGGAGACAAAGCGTTCAGTGACCTTCCACAGGGATTCCGAGTGGCCGATATAGAGCCATGCGCCGGGCGCGGTGTAGCGGTGCAGCTGCTCGAACAGCTGCGCCTGAAGTTCCTTGTTGAAATAGATGACGGTATTGCGGCAGAACACGATCCGGAACCGTTCGCTGAAGGGCCAGTCGTGGAGCAGATTCTGGGTGTCGAAGGTGACCATGCGCCTGAGTGGCTCCTTCACCTTCGCCTTGCCGGCATTGCGGCCGGTTCCCCGGAGGAAGTAGCGTTTCTTCAGCAGCGCGGGCACACCGGAAAGCCGTCCCTCGTCGTAGATGCCCCGGCGGCCGTGTTCCACCACGCTGCTGTCCAGGTCGGTGGCGGTGATGGTCACCCTTTCGGCATCCTGTGCGCTGAGATTCTCCAGCACCGTCATGGCGATGGAGTAGGCCTCCTCCCCGGTGGAACAGCCTGCGGACCAGATGTTGATGGGCTCGCCGGCCCATTCCTGAAGGATCCCCGCCAGATGATCGAAGTGGTGGGATTCCCGGAAGAAGGCCGTGAGGTTGGTGGTCAGGGCGTTGACGAACTGGCCCATCTCCTCGCCATTGTCCTGTTCCAGCAGCTTCCTGTAGGAGGCGAAATCCGGCAGGCCCAGCGCTCTCAGGCGACGGGCGAGCCGGGAATACACCATCTGGTCCTTGGAGGGATTGAGCTGGATGCCGGTTTCGCCAGTCACCTTCTCGCGGATCCACTCAAAGTCCCCACGGGTGAACTGGAATTCCCGCTCCCGGGACACTATCGCCTACTCCCGCTCAGAACTCTTCCCATTCACTGTCATCATTGCCGTCTTCTGCCTGCTGTCCGGTGTTCCGGGCCGTCGCGCCGGTGTTGGCTCCGCCCGCCGCACTGCTCTGGGCGGACCTGGCCCCCGTGCCTGAACCATTATTGCCACGCTGGGCCAGTGTGGAACGCTGACCCTGGCTGCGGCTGCCCGCACCGCTGCTCTGGCGCTGTCCGCCTCCGGCACGGCTCCCGCTGGCCGCCTTCTGGCTGCCTGCGCCGCTGTCGCCGAAGAAGCTCATCAGATCCACCAGTGAGGTGGTCTGTTCATCCAGGGACTCGGAGGCCGCCGCTGCTTCTTCCACCAGGGCCGCGTTCTGCTGGGTGACCTCATCCAGCTGGGAAACGGCCTTGTTGATCTCGTCGATCCCGGAGGACTGCTGGTTGCTGGCCGCCGCGATCTCGGCGATCTTGTCAGTCACCGTCTGGACCGAGTTGATGATCTCGTTAAGGGTCTCGGTGGATTCGTCCACCAGCTTGGTGCCGTGCTCGACCTTCTCGCTGGAGTCCTTGATCAGCTTCTTGATGTCCTTGGCGGCGGAGGCGCTGCGCTGGGCCAGGTTGCGGACCTCGGCGGCCACCACGCCGAATCCGCGCCCGTGCTCGCCCGCACGCGCTGCCTCGACGGCCGCGTTCAGGGCCAGCAGGTTGGTCTGGAAGGCGATCTCGTCGATCACCGTGATGATGTCATTGATCTCGCTGGACGAACTCTTGATCTCGCCCATGGCATCCACCACCTGGCGGGCGATCTCACCGCCGCGCTCGGCCTTCTCGCGGGCTGCGGTGGCGAGCTGGTTGGACTCCTGGGCGTTGTCCGCATTCTGCTTCACGGTGGAGGTGATCTCCTCCATCGATGAGGCGGTTTCCTCCAGGGAACTGGCCTGCTCCTCGGTACGCTGGGACAGGTCCTGGTTGCCCTGGGCGATCTCCTTGGCCGCGGAGTCGATGTTGCCGGTGGCATCGGTGATCTGTTCAACCGTGTTGCGCAGCACATCCACGGTTTCGTTGACCGCCTCCTGGAGTCGACCGAAGTCGCCCTCGAACTCGCCCTGCATCTTGTCATGCAGGTTGCCATCCGCGAGGTTCTTCATGACGCGGATCACTTCCTGAGTGGGCCGCTGGGCGGCGTCCACGACCCTGTTCACGTCCGCGCTCAGATCCTTGATGAAGCCCTCGGACATGGCGTCGGTGTCGACCCGCTCGTCGAGCCGCCCCTCACGGACCTGGTTGATCATATCCTTGAGTTCCGAGCGGACCTGCTCCTCGTTCTCCTCGCGCTCGCGCTCCTCGGTCTTATCAAACCATTCAATGGTGTTGCCCAGGAATTCGCCCCGCTCGTTCTCTTCCCCGGTAATAGCGATGTCGAAGCGCAGCCGGCCGATGTCCACAGTCTCGTGGATGGCGTCATTGCGGACCTTGTTCATCTGGCGGGCAATGGAACGCAGCTGGGGGAAGGTATCCACCAGATCCTCGCCCTCCAGTCCCTTGGCACGAAAGCCCCGGTTCTCTTCAGCGAGGTCGCGCTCATAATCGCGCAGCAGGTCCTGCATGCGTTCGTTGAGGTAGTCGATGCGGCCCTCTGGGTCCGTCGTCATCATTGCCGTGGTCGCGGTATGCAGGGCCAGCTTGGTGCGCTGGAGGGCCTCGTATTCCGCCGGGTCAATGGTGACCTGGTTACTCTGGTTGGTGCTGGCCATGGTCTTGCTCTCCCGTGACTCGGTCTGTTGTGTCTTCTGTTCGTCTCTGGGGCCGGTGGCCGGTTCAGGTTCCGGCTCCGGGGGTGTTCCGTCGCTGTCTTCCATCCATGCCAGCGGATCATTGCCCAGTTTCTGCCGCCGGCCTCCGCCACGGCGCCCGGAGCCGCCGTTGCGGTTACTGCGGTTGTTCTCGGCCATCAGCGCACTCTCCCCAATCTCAGATCCTCCACCAGGGCCGCGTAGTCGGCGGCGCCGTTACTGGTGGCCTGGTATTCAAAAACCGTTCTGCCGAACCCCGGCGCTTCCGCCAGGGACACGTTCTCCCGGATCGGCGTCTGCAGCAGCTGCCCCGGGAAGTGGTTCACCAGGGTTTCCTGCACCTCGCGCGACAGTCGCCGCCGGGTCTGGAAGCGGGTCAGGACCAGCCACTTGCGGCTGGCTCCCTGCATCCGTTCCTCGACCTTTGAAAGCGTCTGCATCAGCGTGGACAGCCCCTGCAATGACAGGAAATCGCAGGACACCGGTATCACCAGGTCATCGGCGGCGAGCAGGGCGTTCATGGCCAGCAGCCCGGAGGAGGGCGGGCAGTCCATGATCACCCATTCCGGTGCCTCGCTGGCGCTTTCCGTTTCCAGTTCGTACAGCGCTTCGTTCAGCCACCAGCCGCGCTCCGGGCCGCCCTCGTCCAGGGTCTCGAAGCTGCTCAGTCCGGGGCCGGCACAGATCAGATCCAGGTGTTCGCGAACGTTCTGGCGGTGATCCACCAGGCGCTCCTCGTTCAGGAGCACCCGGTCGAGCCCGGGCAGGCGGTTGTCCGCGCCCAGGCTGGTGCCCATGTGCCCCTGCGGGTCCATGTCGATGCCCAGAACCCATTCACCCAGCCGTGCCATACCATGGGCGAGGTGAACGCTGGTGGTCGTCTTGCCGACACCACCTTTCTGGTTCAGGACCGCGACAGCACGCATGGGTCAGTCGCCGTCCCCGCCCACCCCGGCGTCCTCGCCGAGCAGGCTGTCCACGTCCAGTACGATCACCATCTTGTCCTCCATGGTGGCGAGGCCGCGGATGAAGTCCGTCCGGATCACGGTGCCGAACTCGGGCGGTGGCCGGAGCTGGTCTTCGTTGATCCCATAGACCTCGGAAAGTGCATCCACGATCAGACCCATGATCCGCTCCCGGTTGCCGTGGATGACCTTGACCAGCACCACCACGGTGAACTGGGTGTATTCCAGCGTTTCCATGCCGAAACGCTCGCGCAGGTCCACCACCGGCACGATGGTGCCTCGCATATTGATGACCCCCTTCACGTAGGGCGGGGTGTTGGGAATGGGGGTGGCGGTATCCCAGGCCCGGATCTCCTGGACCCTGAGGATGTCCACACCGTATTCCTCATCCCCCAGCGTGAAGGTGAGATACTGGTCGCCGTCGCCCACGGTGCCCTGGAGTGCGGCATCCTGCTGGGTGGTGGCGACGCTGTTGGTCTTGTCGCTTGCGGATTCGTTCATCAGTTATTGGCTCCCTTCGTGAGCACTTCGTCGCGTGCCTGGGCCAGCTCAAGAAGCCCGGCAATGTCGAGGATCAGCGCCACGGTGCCATTGCCCAGGATGGTTGCCCCGGCAAAGCCGGTCACCGGCCGGTAATTACTCTTGAGGCTCTTGATCACGACCTGCTGCTGGCCGAGGAGTTCGTCCACGTGGAGCCCGACGTAACGGTCGTCTTCTTCCACGACCACCATCAGCTCATTCTCCAGATCGCCCCCGCCGGCCTCGTTGAACAGCTCCCGCAGGCGGATGATGGGAATGTAGTCGTCCCGCCACTCATAGAGCTCGGAGGTGCCGGCCATGCGCTTGATCTTGCCGCCCTGCATCTGCAACGACTCCATGATCGAGATCAGCGGCACCACATAGACCTGGTCGCCCACCCGGAACAACTGCCCGTCGAGGATGGACAGGGTCAGCGGCAGGTGGATGGCGAAGCGCGTCCCCTTGCCGGGGGTTGAATTGACGGTGATGTTGCCGCCCAGTGCCTTGATGTTGCGTTTGACCACGTCCATGCCCACGCCACGACCGGAGACGTCGGTGGCCTCATCATGGGTGGACAGGCCGGGATGGAAGATGAAGTCGAAGACCTGCTCGTCGGAGAGTTCCGAACCGTTTTCCACCAGCCCCGCCTCGCGGGCCTTGTTGAGCAGCCGGTCACGGCTGATGCCGCCACCGTCATCGTTGATCTCGATGACGATGTAGCCGCCCTTGTGGTAGGCGTTCATCTCCAGGGTGCCGGTCTCGGGCTTGCCCAGCTCGGCACGTTTTTCCGGGGGCTCGATGCCGTGATCCATGGCGTTGCGGACCAGGTGGACAAGCGGGTCGATGATCTTCTCCATCACCGTCTTGTCCAGTTCGGTCTCCTCGCCGTTGAGCTGCAGGTCCACCTTCTTGCCCAGCTGGCGCATCAGGTCATGGACCATGCGCGGCAGGCGCGAGTAGGCGAAGCTGATCGGCACCATGCGGATGCGCATGACGTTTTCCTGCAACTCGCGGGTGTTGCGCTCAAGCTGCGCCAGACCGTCCTGGAGCTTCTCCAGCTTGTCCATGGTGAAGTTCTCGCCCAGCTCGTTGAGCATGGACTGGGTGATGACCAGTTCACCGACCATATCGATGAGGTTGTCGATCTTGCCCGTGTCCACCCGGATGGAGCTGCTGGTGCTGGCATTGCCGCCGCTGCTCTGCTGTGCCGGCTTCTGTTGCGTGTCGTCGCCCGCCGGCTCTCCGGCGCTGGCCGCCTCGGGTTCCGGGGCTGTTTCCGGGGCCGCGGTGGTGGTATCCCCGCCGGCCGGCTCCAGAGGCTCAATGGTCAGGGAGCAGTCATCCTCGACCCACTCGAAGACCTCTTCAATGGCTTGCCGCTCGACATCCCCATACAGGTCAATGGTCCAGCTCAGAACACACTCTTCAGGATCAAGGTCCGGCAGGGCGGGGAGACTGCTGCTGTCGCAGCTCACCTGGATCTCGCCGAGTTCGCTCAGTTCCTCCAGCAGCCGCAGCGGGTCGTTGCCGGTCATGAACAGGTGGGGTTCGGGTGTAAAACCGATCCGCCAGCCGCCGCCCGGGCCGGAGCCATCGTCAGCCGTAGCGGAGCTGCCAGCATCATCACCAGCATTACCGTCGCTGCTGCTGCCGTCGTCATCGTCGCCGTCGACCATGGCCGCCAGCCGGGTGGTGATGTCGGCCGCCTGCTGGGGATCCGCTTCAGTGCCATCACGCTCCGCCTGGAGCAGGGAGCGCAGGCAGTCCACGGACGCCAGAAGCAGGTTGATCCCGTCGGTGGTCACCTCGCTTTCGCCTTCCCGCAGGCGGTCCAGCAGGGTTTCAAGCTTGTGGGTCAGATCGGTAACTGAGTTCAGGCCGAAGGTCCCCGCGCCGCCCTTGATCGAGTGGGCCGCCCGGAAGATGTCATTGAGCTGTTCGACGTCCGGTTCGCCGGCCGTCATGTTGAGCAGGCCGTTTTCCATGTCGTCCAGTCCCTCGAAGCTTTCTTCGAAGAAGGTCTGCAGGAACTGGTTCATGTCGATGCTCATAGCCACTCCGGCCTGTGATTCCGGTGAATTCGGTGCTTACCGCACAACCTTGCGGACGGCGCCCATCAGTTTTTCCGGATCAAAGGGTTTGACCAGCCAGCCGGTTGCGCCGGCCGCCTTGCCTTCCTGTTTCTTTTCCGGGGCCGACTCGGTGGTCAGCAGCAGAAGCGGCGTGAACCTGTAGTTGGGCAGTTTGCGCAGCTCCTTGATCAGCGTGATGCCATCCATGTTCGGCATGTTCACGTCGGTAATGACCGCGTCGAACTTCTGCTGTTTGGCCTTGTCCAGTGCCGCCTTGCCGTCAGGGGCATCCACAACGCTGTGGCCGTTCTGCTTGAGCGTGTGTGAGACCATCTGCCGCATCGAGGCGGAATCATCCACCGCGAGAATGTTTGCCATCGTCAACTCCTTGCCGCTTGCCGGCGTTTCAGAATAGTCACGCAGTTTCGGTGCCAAGAAGGGATTCCGCTTCGGCAAGGCACCGCGGGCGGTTACGCCATTCCCAATCACGCCCCTGCATTTCAGCCTGTCGCCGGAATGCCAGCAGAAGCTGGACGCCCGCGGTATCGACCCTTTCGGTATCGGTACCATCCAGAATCGCAGTACCGTCCGCATCCAGGGCGCTGGAGAGCTGCTGGTACAGCATGCCCGCCATGGAGATGTCCACCTGGGCACCAAGGACCACGACATTACTGGAATCTTCACTCATCCAGGCATTTCCTCTTGAAGGACTGGTCATGACGACTACGGCAGATGATAGCGGCGGGATCATCAAGAGTCCGCCTGTTTATGTCGCTGTGACAACAGTTAACGGCTGCATATGGCGATACTTGAGAAAACCCCGTTGCTGTGCGGAAAGGAGTCCGCATCGAGGCATCAGTCATTTTGAACAGGGCGCTCGAAATGTTCCGCTTTGATGGGGGCGGGCAGGGCGCTAGTCTGACCAGCAGTAACAGATCACACGCAACACCACAGGAGATGGAAAATGGCGAAAGTACTGGTTCTTTACTATTCGATGTATGGTCACATGGAAGACTTCGCGAACACCGTGGCGGAAGGCGCGGGCAGCGTTGATGGCGCCGAGGTGACGGTCAAGCGGGTTCCGGAGACCATGGACTCCGACGCCTTCGCAAACGCTGGCGGCAAGGCCGATCAGCAGGCGCCGGTGGCAACCCCGAACGAGCTGGCTGATTACGATGCCGTCCTTTTCGGCACGCCCACCCGCTTCGGCAACATGGCCGGCCAGATGCGGACCTTCATGGACCAGACTGGCGGGCTCTGGGCGAAGGGCGCCCTGCACGGCAAGCTCGCCAGCGTGTTCGGTTCAACCGGTACCGGTGGCGGTGAGGAACAGACCATTACCACCTTCTGGGTGACCCTGGCCCACCACGGCATGACCATTGTGCCGATCGGCTACGGTACGGGGGAGCTTTTCGACATCTCCCAGCCCGGCGGCGGCACTCCCTATGGGGCGACCATGCTGGCAGGCGGTGACGGCTCCCGGCAGGCGGACGAGCGCGAGAAGGCGATCGCCCGGTTCCAGGGTAAGCATGTGGCGGAGCAGGCAGTGAAGCTGTTCGGCTGATCCATGAAGGGCCCCGGCTGTGCCGGGGCCATCGCGCGCGAGGCGCGCTCCTACAGGGGTGATGACAACCTGCACCTGTAGGAGCCTGCCCTGCAGGCGATTCTTTCGCGAGCAGGGCTCGCTCCTACCGCTGGCTTTCCGGGGTGACCCGCATGACTTCCTCGATGGTGGTCAGCCCGGCAGCGACTTTCTGGGCGCCGGACAGGCGCAGTGACATCATGCCCTGCTTATAGGCTTCCCGGCGCAGCTGGTTCACGTCGCATTCAGGCGTGATCAGTTCCTCAACCGCGCCTTCCACGGGCATGATCTCGTACACCCCCGACCGCCCCAGGTACCCGGTGTTGCGGCACTGCAGGCAGCCGACCGGCTCGCAGGGATGCTCCGGCGTGGGTGCTTTCCAGGGGCGGGTAAGGGTTCGCCAGGCTTCCGGATCGATGCTGCCTTCCGTTTTACACCCGGTGCACAGGGTCCTGACCAGGCGCTGGGCCATGACCCCGATGACCGTGGCCCGGATCAGGTAGCTCGGCAGTCCCAGTTCGAGCAGCCGGGTCAGGGCACTGGGGGCATCGTTGGTATGCAGGGTGGAGAGCACCAGGTGGCCGGTCAGCGCGGCCTGAACCGCCATGTCCGCGGTCTCCTGGTCGCGGATCTCGCCGATCATGATGATGTCCGGATCCTGGCGCAGGAGCGCGCGCACGCCATGGGCGAAGGTCAGATCGATGCCGTGCTGGACCTGCATCTGGTTGAACGCCGGTTCCACCATCTCGATGGGGTCCTCGATGGTGCAGATGTTCACATCGTCTGACGCCATCTGCCGCAGCGTGGAGTAGAGGGTCGTGGTCTTGCCGGAGCCCGTGGGACCGGTGACCAGGATGATGCCGTAGGGGTTGTCGGTAATGCGCTGCCAGCGCTCGCGATCATCGCGCGAGAAGCCCATCTGCTCGAAGGGCTTGAGCAGTACCTCCGGGTCGAAGATCCGCAGCACCATCTTTTCGCCGAAGGCGGTGGGCATGGTCGCGATGCGCAGCTCCACTTCGCTCTCATCCGGCTTGCGTGTCTTGATGCGACCGTCCTGGGGGCGACGCTTTTCCGCCACGTTCAGCCGGCCCAGGATCTTGAGCCGGCTGAGCACGGCAATGCCCACGGTGATCGGGAATTCGTAGACGGTGTGCAGGACGCCGTCGATCCGGAACCGCACCTGGGACATTTCCCGGCGGGGTTCGATGTGGATATCGCTGGCGCGCTGCTCAAAGGCGTAGTGCAGCAGCCAGTCGACGATGCTGACCACGTGCTGGTCATTGGCGTCCGCCTTGCCTTCGCCCAGGTCGAGCAGTTGCTCAAAGCTCTGGACGTGTTTGCTGGCATCCTCGCCACCCGCTTTGCTGACGGAATTGGCCAGCTGGTAAAACTCCACGGTGAAGCGGCGGATGGACGCCGGGTTGGCCACCACCGGCGTTACCGTCCGGCGGGTGATGTGCTCCAGGTTGCTGATCCACTCGCGCTGGAACGGCTGGGCCGTGGCCACCCGGACTTCATCGCGGGTGACCTTCACCGCCAGGATGCCGTTGCGCTGGGCGTAGGCGTAGGACATCACCTCCGCCACCGAGGGCACATCCACCTTGAGCGGGTCGATGTGCACATATTCCAGCCCCGACCAGTGGGCCAGCCACTGCGTAAGGGTATCCAGGTCCAGGAGCTTGCCGGTATTGGCATCCTGGAGCTGCGCGTCCGCAATCATCTCCAGCGGGTGCCTCTGGGCATCCGAGCCCAGGTTGGCGTTGCGCACCTCGCGCGCTTCCTCCTCGGAAATGCGCCCATCCCTGACCAGGGCATCGCAGACCTGGGGCAGGCTCAGTGGCTGGTCACGCTCGGGGCTGGATGCTCTCGCCATGGTTGCTCAGCCCGAAGTGATGCCGGGGTTGCGCGGGTCCTGGCGCAGCTTGAAAAGGGCCGCCACGAAAAAGACCAGTGTCAGGATCAGCGGAATAACACTCGTCAGGGGCCAGCCGTACAGATAGGAGCTGACCGACAGGGGCGCGAAGTAGATCATCATCATGAAACAGGCCCAGATGTAGGTGATGTTCCGGCCCCGCAGGAGCCCGGGCACAAAAATGACCAGAGGCACGAGTTTGATGGCCAGGATGGCGGCTTTGGAAGCGCCCTCCACCGGGGCTGGCCAGAAAGTGGTCAGCGCAAGAATGGCCATGAGTGAGAAAAAGCTTGCCAGCCCGACCCAGTGGGCCAGTGGCAGGTCGGAGTGGCGGCGTGCGGTCTCGGTCATTACGGGCGATTCACTTCAGCGGGTATGGATTACGGAGGCCGGTTTTGCCGTTACAATGTTCGATCCGGCTTTGCCCGTTACTCTATCAGGAGGTTGGCGGTGATTCATCTCATGCGCGCGACGGTTGTCGTGCTGATGCTCGCGCTGGCGGGCTGTGACGGTATGCCCGGCGGCCTGGGCGGCAGCGCCGATTTTGCCGCCGCCAAAGGTGACGTGGTCAGAACCAGCGAGCTGGAAGGCCAGTGGGTCTTCGTCAACTACTGGGCTGAATGGTGCAAACCCTGCTACGAAGAGATCCCGGAACTGAACGCGCTGGATCAGCGCGACGGAGTCCGGGTTCTGGGCGTGAACTTCGATCAGGTGGAAGGTCAGCCTCTTCGTACCCTCATGGAGGACATGGGCATCGAGTTCACCGTCGTCACTGACGACCCCCAGGCCCATTACGGCTGGGAGCACCCGGTCTCCCTTCCTGCTACCTTTGTGATCAACCCGGAGGGGGACGTGGTCGAGGCCCGCTTCGGTGAGCAGACCGAGGAGGAACTGGTCGAGGTCATGGAGTAGCCCTGTGTCGCGTACATTCGTTCATCTTCGTATCCATTCGGAGTATTCGCTGGTCGATGGCCTGATCCGGATCAAGCCACTGATCGAGCGTGCGGCGGAAATGGGCATGCCCGCCATCGGGCTGACCGAGCAGTCCAACATGTGCTCGCTGGTGAAGTTCTACGAGGGCACCACCAGCGCCGGCATCAAGCCCATCATTGGCGCGGATATCTGGCTGCGTAACCCCGAGGACCCGCACAAACCCTTCCGCATTACCCTGCTGGCACGCAACCAGACCGGCTTCGGCAACCTGACCGAGATCATCTCCCTGGGCTATACCGATGGCCTGGCCACCGGGATACCACTGGTGGAGCGGGAGTGGATCGAACAGAGAGCGCAAGGCCTGCTCATGCTCTCCGGCGCCCGGGACGGGGACATCGGCCGGGCCATACTGGCCGGCAAGCAGGAACTGGCCGAGGAACGGGCCCGCTACTGGGCCGCCCTGTTCCCCGGCGCCTTCTATTTTGAGCTCCAACGCACCGGCCGCCCCTATGACGAGGACTGTGTGCACGGGCAGGTGGCTCTGGCCCAGATGCTGGAACTGCCGGTGGTGGCCACCAACGACGTCCACTTCCTGGAGGCTGATGACTTCGAGGCCCATGAGGCCCGGGTCTGTATCGGCGAGAGCAAGACCCTGGATGACCCCCGGCGTGAGCGGCGCTTCAGCGACCAGCAGTACCTCCGTTCCCAGGAGGAGATGATCGAGCTGTTCGAGGATATCCCGGAGGCGATCGACAATACCATTGAGATTGCGCGCCGGTGCACGGTCCCGGTCAAGCTGGGCGAGATCTCGCTGCCCCAGTACCCCATCCCGGAAGGGATGACCATGGATGAGTACTTCCGCAAGGTCTCGGAAGAGGGGCTTGAGAAGCGCCTTGAGCGCATCCTGGACCGCACGGATCCCAACTATGAAGAGAAGCGGGCGCGCTACTACGAACGCCTGGACTTCGAGCTCAACATCGTCAACCAGATGGGGTTCCCGGGCTACTTCCTGATCGTGATGGACTTCATCCAGTGGGCCAAGGACAACGGGGTGCCCGTGGGGCCCGGGCGTGGCTCGGGTGCCGGCTCTCTGGTGGCCTACGCGCTGCTGATCACCAACATCGACCCGATGCAGTACGATCTGCTGTTTGAGCGCTTCCTCAATCCGGAGCGTGTGTCCATGCCGGACTTCGACGTGGACTTCTGCATGGAAGGGCGCGACCGGGTCATCCACTATGTGTCCGAGCGCTACGGCAAGAATGCCGTCTCCCAGATCATCACGTTCGGAACCATGGCGGCCAAGGCCGTGGTGCGCGACGTCGCCCGGGTCCAGGGCAAGTCCTACGGGCTGGCGGACCGCATGTCCAAGCTCATTCCCTTCGATCCGGGAATGACCCTGGAACGGGCCCATGAGGAAGAAGAGCCGCTGCGCGAGTTCCTGGAGCAGGACGAGGAAGCCCAGGAAATATGGGAGATGGCGAAGAAGCTCGAGGGCATCTGCCGTAACGCCGGCAAGCACGCCGGCGGCGTGGTGATCGCGCCCACCAAACTGACCGATTTCGCCCCGCTGTATTGTGAAGAAGACGGCGGCAGTGTCGTCACCCAGTTCGACAAGAACGACGTGGAGGAGGCCGGGCTGGTCAAGTTCGACTTCCTCGGCCTGCGGACCCTGACCATCATCGACTGGGCCCTGGCCATGGTGAACCGTCGCCGGCGCGAGCGCGGCGAGGCGGATATCGACATCGACGAGATTCCACTGGACGATCAGCCCTCCTTTGAGCTGCTCAAGAAGGCCGAGACCACGGCGGTCTTCCAGCTGGAATCACGCGGCATGAAGGACCTGATCCGGCGTCTTGAGCCCGCCAGCCTTGAGGACATGATCGCGCTGGTGGCCCTGTTCCGGCCCGGGCCGCTGCAGTCCGGCATGGTGGACGACTTCATCGACCGCAAGCACGGGCGCCAGCCCGAGGCCTACCCGCACCCGGATTTCCAGTACGACGGCCTCAAGCCGGTGCTTAAGCCCACCCATGGCATCATCCTCTATCAGGAGCAGGTGATGCAGATCGCCCAGGTCATGGCGGGCTTCTCCCTTGGCCAGGCGGACCTGCTGCGCCGCGCCATGGGCAAGAAGAAAGCCTCCGAGATGGAAAAGCAGAAGAAGGCGTTTCTCGAAGGCTGCGAAAACAACGGCATCAGCAAGGAACTGGCGGACAACATCTTCGATCTGGTGGAAAAGTTCGCCGGCTACGGCTTCAACAAGTCGCACTCGGCGGCTTACGCGCTGGTCTCCTACCAGACCCTGTGGCTCAAAGCCCATTACCCGGCGGAGTTCATGGCGGCGGTGCTGACCGCGGACATGCAGAACACCGACAAGGTGGTCACGCTGGTCGAGGAATGCCGCCGCATGGGGCTGGATCTGGTGCTGCCGGACGTGAACACCAGTGAGTTCAGCTTCACCGTCAATGATGATGGCCAGGTGGTCTACGGTCTTGGCGCGATCAAGGGCCTGGGTGAAGGGCCCATTGAAAGCATCACGGCGGCGCGCCAGGAAGACGGTGCCTTCCGCGACATGTTCGATTTCTGCGCACGCGTGGAGATGCGCAAGGTCAACAAGCGCGCCATCGAGGCACTGATCCGCGCCGGCGCCCTGGATAACCTGGGCCCGAGCCGGGCGAAGATGATGGCCAGTATCGACAAGGCCATCCAGCAGGCCGGCCAGCTCAGCCGCAATGCCAATGCCGGCATGGGCGACCTGTTCGGTGAGGATCTGGTCTCCACCGGGGATGAGAATCCCTTCGCGGATGTGGCCCACCTGCGCGAGTGGAGCGACAAGCAGCGCCTCCAGGCGGAGAAGGAAACCCTGGGGCTCTACCTGACGGGTCATCCCTTCGATGCCTACGAGAGCGAGGTCCGCCATTTCGTGCCCACGCCCATCGCCAACCTGCAGCAGGGCAAAGGCACCCAGCGGATTGCCGGCCTGGTGGTGGCGGTGCGCACCATGAAGAACCGCCGTGGCCAGCCCATGGCGTTCGTCACCCTGGACGATCGCAGCGCCCGCATTGAGGCGACCCTGTTCACGGACGCCTTCATGGAGTACAAGGATCTTCTGCAGGCGGACAATGTGCTGATCCTGGAAGGGCGCATCAGCTACGATGACTACAGCGGATCGCTCAAGATGACCGCGGACGGTGTGATGGACATCAATGCCGCCCGCCGCCAGTACAGCCACGGCATCCGCCTTGCGGTGGATCGGCCACAGTGCGCCAACGGCTTCCTGGATCATCTGGAGGAAGTGTTGCGGCCCTATCGCGGTAACGGCTGCCCGGTTAATCTGGCCTATTACAGCCCGGATGCGAGCACGCTGATCCGCCTGGGTGAGGACTGGCAGGTGCAGCCGGACGACGAACTGCTGTTGAGCCTGCGCCACCTGCTGGGCGACGATCGCGTGACTTTGGTATACGATGAATAAACGGTTGCAAGAAACAACAGATGGAGCGCCATGAACCCCCAATACCTGGATTTCGAACAGCCCATCGCCGAACTCGAGGACAAGATCGAGGAACTCCGTCTGGTCGGCAATGATGCCGACGTCAACATCTCGGAGGAGATCAACAGGCTCCGCAACAAGAGCATCAGCCTGACCGAGAGCATATTCGGCGACCTCAAGGCATGGGACATCGCGCGGCTGGCGCGCCATCCCCAGCGTCCCTACACCCTCGACTACATCGATGAAGTGTTCACGGATTTCGATGAACTCCACGGTGATCGCAGCTTTGCGGATGACCCGGCCATTGTGGGTGGCCTGGCACGGCTTGATGGCCGGCCGGTGATGGTCATCGGTCACCAGAAGGGGCGCGAGATCAAGGATAAGGTCCACCGCAATTTCGGCATGCCCAAACCCGAGGGTTACCGCAAGGCGGCCCGGCTCATGCGCATGGCCGAACGCTTCCAGCTGCCGCTGATCACACTGATCGACACGCCCGGCGCCTATCCCGGCATTGGTGCCGAGGAGCGCGGCCAGAGCGAGGCGATTGCCAATAACCTGGCACTGATGTCCCGGTTGCAGACGCCCATCATCTGCACCGTCATCGGTGAGGGCGGCTCAGGGGGCGCGCTGGCCATCGGCGTCGGTGACCGGCTCTGCATGCTCCAGTATTCCACCTATGCCGTCATCTCGCCCGAGGGCTGCGCGTCCATCCTGTGGAAGAGCGCCGACCACGCCGCGGACGCGGCCGCGGCCATGGGTGTGACCGCGGACCGGCTCAAGTCCCTGGGCGTCTCCGACCGGATCATTCCGGAGCCGCTGGGCGGTGCCCACCGCGACCAGTCCACCATGGGCGCAAGCCTGCGGGAGGCCCTGGTTGAGGAGCTGGACGCACTGGAGCAGCTCTCCATTTCCGAACTGGTCGAGCAGCGGTACGAGCGCCTGACCCGCTACGATGCCAGCAAGCAGTGAACCGCCGGCGCCGGAGGCCTGGCCCCAGGATCTGAACGGGGCCTTTCACAACCTGCCGGAAAGCCGTCGCTGGTGGGTTGCTCTCAGCGGCGGCTGCGATTCCACCTTTCTTCTCTACTGCCTGGCCGCGCTGGCGCCACGCCACAATGCCCATCTGCATGCCATTCATCTCCATCATGGTCTGAACGCGTCCGCGGATCAGTGGCAGCAGCACTGTGAGCGGGTCTGTGACGCGCTGGCTGTGCCGCTGGTGAGTGAGCGGCTGGCGCTTGATCCGGAGCAGCCGGATCTGGAGGCCCGGGCCAGAAACGCCCGGTATGAGTGCTTCGAGTCCCTGTTGGAACCAGGGGATCTCCTGTTCATGGCACACCATGGTGACGACCAGGCCGAGACCGTGTTGCTGCGGCTGTTGCGCGGCAGTGGCGTGCGCGGGCTGGCCGGGATGCCAGCGGAAAGGGAACTGGGCAGCGGTCGTCTCGTACGCCCCCTGCTGGGCATGGAAAGGCGGCGCATTGAGGCTCTGGCCCGTGACTGGGCGCTGGACTGGTGCGAGGACAGTTCCAACGGGGATACCCGCTTTGATCGCAACTACCTGCGCCACGAGATCATGCCGCGCCTGGAAGCGCGTTGGCCCCGAAGCGGCCGGCGCATGGGCCGCAGCGCTGAGCACTGCCGGCAAGCGGAGCAGCTGCTTTCGGAGCTGGCCGACATCGATGCCGTAAGCGCGGCCAGCGGGCAGGGCATCAGTGTCCAGGCACTGGGTCAGCTGAGCGGGCCCCGGCGCCAACAGTTGCTGCGTCATCTGCTGATCCGCCACGGTTGCCAGCCTCCGGGTGAACGGCGCCTGGCGTCCGGGCTGGAGGCACTGCTCCACGCGCCCGATGACGGTCAACCGGAACTGCGCGGGGAAGACTGGCGGGTCTGCCGTTTCCGGGATCAGCTCTGGCTGGTTCCGGATCTACCCGTGGTGGGCCGGGATGCGGCGGTTGAATGGTCTGTGGGCAACGATCTGGAGTGGTTCGGAACCCGGCTGTCCGCCGAGCGATATGAGGGAAGCGGCCTGGCTGTGAATGCGGGTGAGCGTTTCCGGATCCGGGCCCGCTCCGGCGGTGAGCGTTTCCGCCCCGGTCCCGGCCAGCCCCATCGCCCGTTGCGCAAGTGGCTGCAGGAGCAGCGCATTCCGCCCTGGGAACGGGCACACCTGCCGTTGGTATTCAGTGGCGGCGGGGAACTGGTGGCGATTGCGGATCTCTGGCTGGCGCCGGAGTGGCGCGCGGGGGAAGGGCAGACCGGCTGGCAGCCGGTCTGGCACCGCCCATGGCAACTGCTGAAGGCGGCGCCGTAACCTGGATTACTTGCGGCGCTTGAGCGCCCAGATTTCCAGCAGGGCCCATTCCTCGCCCGGGTAGTTGGAGCGCTCCAGCTCGGACATGAGCCGGTGGCGTGAGGCCATGCTGCCGACGAACTCAAAGCGCTCGAGCAGGATGCGCTTGGTGGCGTCCGCCGCTTCCAGTGCGAAGGGGTTGAGGAAGTTCACCAGCAGGTAGCCTTCGTCGTCGCCAGCGGCGAATTCATCCATCAGGCGTTCCACCGCGTGGGGCTCGAGATAGACCAGGGCCGCCGTGGAGATCAGGATATTGGCGTTCTTCATGGTCTTTTCGAGTTCCGCCTGGGTCGCGGCATCCGGCGTGTTCAGGTCAGCCTGGATGGTGTTGTCGTAGATGCCGGCGGACTGGCCGTAGGCCAGGGCGTTGGCGGAGATGTCGATGCCGGTGACACTGGCGTTGAAGCGGCGCGGCTGGGCCACTTTTTTGCAGGCTTCCGTGTCCTTCCAGTTCTCACGGATGCCGTTGAGATCCATACCGTTGATGGTTGCCATGGTGGTGTTGCCGAAGCATCCGGCGAGGTCAACAACATTGAGGGCACCACTGGCGGCCTTCTTCTCGGCCCAGGGCAGGATCAGTCGATCAAAGGTCTGGCGGTTGAAGTTGTCCGAGACGTAGTCGAGTTCGTCGAGGATGCGTTCCTTGAAGGGGACGGGCGTTTCCGCCACATAGATATCGTCAAAGTGCTGTTTTTTCTCGTCGGTTTTTACGCCTGAATCACTCATGCGCTCATTTCCATATTGCGAAAGGGGCGCTTATGATCGTTGGGGGTGGGGGACCGGGTCAAGTCGGCCAGGTGATAACAGCCTCCACCATCCCTTCCCGTGGATGCCGGAATTCGAACCGGGCATCGAATCGTTCCGTGATCGCACGCACGATGGTGAGCCCGAGACCGTCGCTGCGCTCGGGGTCTGCCGGCGCGTGGTCCCCGGCTGGATTGGTCACCGTCATTACGAGGTCCGTGCCGCTGCACTGGACCCTCAACTCGACCGTTTCCCCGTTGGTGCCGTGGCGCAGCGCATTCTCCAGCAGGTTGCGCAGGGCTGTTGAGGCCAGTGGCGCGGGAAGTGGCAGATCCGGGAGTGATGCCTCCGAATCGATGCGGATTCGATCACGCTCCGGCAGATCCGCAATGGCCTGATGGATCACTGTTTCCACGGCTGCCCGATCATGGCCGTGTGCGCCCGCCCGTTCAACCCTGGCAAGCATCAGCAGCTGCTCGATGATGCGCTGCATGCGTTGGATGCCCGCTTGCGCCTGGTCCAGGGCCGGGCTGGCTTCGGGTGCCTGGCGTGCTGCTACCTGCAGGTTTGTCTTGATGGCGGTCAGTGGCGTGCGCAGTTCATGGGCCGCCTGACTGGCGAAGTGCTGTTCGCGCTGTATCGCCTCGTTCACCCGCGCCAGAAGATCATTCAGCGTTGAGACCACTGGCTGGAGTTCCGCCGGAGCTGATCCGATGTCCACGGGGGTGAGCATGGAGGGGCGGCGTCGGGAGACCTCACGGCTGAGTTGCTCAAGGGGCGCCAGACCCCGGCTTATGCCGAACCAGACCACGCCGATGCCGCCGGCAAGTGCCAGCGCAAAGGGGGCAACCAGCACCAGGAGAATGCCTTCGCGAAGCTCTCCGCGCTCCGTCATGCGGTCCGCTGTAGTGATGTGCAGCCCGTTGTGCTCAAGGGTATAGAGACGCCAGCGTTCTCCGCTGATCATCGTGTTCCGGTAGCCGGGCTCGCGGGCGTCCAGGGCCTGGCTGTTGGCGCCTTCGGTGCGCACCAGCACCTCACCGCCGGCGGCCTGGATCTGGCAGGCCACGCCCTCGGACTCCGGCTGCACCAGCTCCGTATCACTTCGGGGGCTTTCCAGGAGTCCGGGCTGACGGGCGACCAGACCCGCGACCATCCGCGCGGAGGCTGCCAGGCGCTCATCCAGGGTATCGGAAACCTGGCTGCGCAGGTCGAGGAACAGCAGCGCAGCGGCGGATGCCCACAGAACCCCCAGAGCCAGCCCCACGCCCAGAACCAGTCGCCGTTTCAGCGTCATTGCGGTTCCCCGCTGTCATCGCCGGGTGGAGGGCCCAGCCGGTAGCCCATGCCGCGGACCGTCTGGATCAGCTCCCGACCCAGTTTCTGGCGCAGGTGGTGAATGTGCACATTGAGAGCATTGCTGCCGATCTCGGTGTCCATGCCGTACAGGGCGTCCTTGAGCTGCTCTCCTGTCAGGATGCTGCCACCGGACCGCAGGAACTTTTCCAGCAGCAGGAGCTCCCTGCGCGGGAGAGTGACCGGTTCCCCGTTCATGGTGACCTCGCCGCGTTCCGGCATGAATCGCAGGCTGCCATGCTCGATCGCGGGCGTGGCGCGGCCGGATGCGCGGCGCAGCAGGGCCCGCAGCCGGGCGCTGAGCTCGTCCAGATCAAAAGGCTTGAGAACGTAGTCGTCCGCTCCGGATTCCAGCCCGGTCACCCGGTCATCCATGGTGTCCCTGGCCGTCAGTACCAGAACCGGCACGGTGACGCCCCGGGTCCGCCACTGGCGCAGCAGTTCAAGGCCATCCCCGTCCGGCAGGCCAAGATCCAGGATCACTATATCGGTGTTCACCGTCGCCATGGCGTGTTCCGCGCTCCTGGCACTGGTGACCCGGTCGACCACAAAGGAATCCATCTCCAGGCCGCTGACCAGACCGGAGGCCACCAGATCATCGTCCTCAATCAGCAACACATGCATCTTAATGCCCACTTAATCGGTACCCTGCACAATCCTGCCAGTTGCGTGAACAGCAGGGAGACAGAATGAGACACACCCAGTCAGCAGCGACGGTGATGGCAGCCCTGTTCCTGATGCTTGCCGGCATGATACCGGTTCAGGCGGCCATTGATCAGTCGGATTTTCTATCCCCGGAGGAGGCGTTCCAGTACGAGCTGGTTCCCGACGGTGATCAGTACCGTCTGGCGTGGGATATTGCGGATGATTACTACCTCTACCGCAAACGCATGACCGTGAGCGGCCAGGACGCTGAGCCCGCGAGCGTGAGCTACCCGGAAGGCGAGATCATCACCGACGAGTATTTCGGGGAGTCCGAGGTCTATTACGGTCAGGCCGAAGTGCTGATTGACCCGGGTGAAGCCCGCACCCTGGAGCTGAGCTGGCAGGGCTGCGCGGACGAGGGCCTGTGCTATCCGCCCCAGAGTGCCACTGTGACACTGGAGGGAAAAACGGCCAGTCCCGGTGACGGTGATGGCGGGAATCCCAACGCTGAACAGGCTGGCGGGGCAGCACCACAAGCGGAGGATGAATACCTGGCCAGCAGCCTCGCGGACAGCAGCCTGGCCTGGAACCTGGTCCTGTTCTTCGGGCTGGGCCTGCTTCTGGTCTTCACGCCCTGTGTGCTGCCAATGGTTCCCATCCTGTCCGCGGTGATTGTGGGCAGCCAGGCGGCGCGCGGCCGGGCCTTCTTGCTGTCGCTGACTTTCGTGGTCACCATGGCAGCAACCTATGCGGTGCTTGGGGCAGCGGCGGGGCTGATCGGTGCCAATCTTCAGGCCGCGTTCCAGGTGCCGCTGTTCATCGGTGGCCTGGCGGTGCTCTTCGTGCTGCTGGCACTGTCGATGTTCGGCGTTTATGAGCTTCAGTTGCCGGCCTTTATCCGGGAGCGTCTTGAGGCGATGAACGGTCGCCAGACGGGCGGCCATCTGGGTGGTGCGGCGCTGATGGGCTTCTTTTCGGCCCTGCTGGCGAGCCCCTGTATGACCGCGCCGCTGGCGGGCGCTCTGTTGTACATCGCCGAGTCCGGTGACGCGCTCAACGGCGGTCTGGGCCTGTTCGCCCTGGGGCTGGGCATGGGCGCGCCGTTGGTGGCATTCGGCACCCTTGGAGCGAGTTTCCTCCCGAAACCCGGCAGCTGGATGAACGGCGTCAAGGCGGTGTTCGGGGTGATTCTTCTGGGTACCGCTGTCTGGTTCCTGGAGCGTATCCTGCCTGATCATGTAGTCATGGCACTCTGGGGCGTTCTGGCGGTCATTGTCTCGGCTCTGGCGCTGAATGCAGTGCGCCATGCCGCCCTTGCTGAACCAGCACGGGCTCTGGCAGCGGCGTTGGCACTGGTGGTGGGTCTCTGGGGCGCTCTGATGCTGGTCGGCGCGGCTGGCGGCGGCAGTGCCCTGTACTCCCCGCTGACACCCTTTGTGGGGGGCGGTGAGCCCGCCGGTGACACCGGAGAAACCGATGATGGGATGGCCGGTTTTGAGGTGATCAAGTCACCTTCGGACCTGGATCAGGCGGTGGCCCGTGCCGGAGAGCAGGGGCGGTGGACCCTGCTGGAGTTCTATGCGGACTGGTGCATCACCTGCGAGGTGATCGAGGAAGAGGTCTTCGGTGATCCCAGGGTCCAGAAGGCGCTGGCGGATGTGCAGCTGCTCCAGGCGGACGTCACCGCCAACGACCGCACGGATCAGGCACTGATGGATGAACTGAAGGTGGTGGGACCGCCCACGATCATGCTGATCGGCCCGGATGGGCAGGAGCGCCGTGGCTATCGTGTCACCGGCGAGATCAGCAGCGAGGCCTTCCTGGAAAGGCTTTCCGCTACGGGCGCGTCGTCACTGTAAAGGAGGTATTGATGTCATCAATCGCCGTGGGGCCGCTGAGCCTTCCGGTTGCACAGGTCCTGATGATCGTGGCCTTTGCAGTGGCGCTGTTTGCCGGAGCCGTGGCAGGGCGCCGTGAGCAGGTGAGCGTGGGCGGGCCGCTGACGGATATTCTGCTCTGGTCGCTGGTCTGTGCGCGGATTGGTTTCGTGGTGCTCTACTTTGATCACTACCGGGATGACCCGCTGGGCATCATCGATATCCGCGACGGCGGCTTCCATCTGGTGTCCGGCCTGATCGGCTGTGTCGCGGTAACCGCCTGGCAGCTCTGGCGTCATCCGGCGCTGCGCCAGGCGCTCGGGATTGCGGTGACCGTCGGTGTGCTGGTCTGGGCGCTTCCCTTTGGTCTGATCAAGCTGATGCAGGTCCAGGGGCAGGGGATTCCGGATGTGACGGTGGAATCACGCGAAGGCAGTGAGCGGCCACTGGCGTCATTGGCGGACGGCCGCCCCATGGTGGTCAACCTCTGGGCCTCGTGGTGCCCTCCCTGTGTGCGTGAGATGCCGGTGCTGGAAGATGCTCAGGAAAGCCACGGGGATATCGCCTTTGTGTTCGTCAATCAGGGGGAAGGTACACCGACCATCAACAGTTTCCTTGATGAACATGACCTGACGCTGCGCAACGTGGTCCTGGACCGCAGGCGCGAGGTGGCTTCCAATACCGGCAGCCAGGGGCTGCCCACGACGCTTTTCTACAACGCATCCGGGCAGCTGGTGACCGTCCATCATGGTGAGCTCTCCAGCGCGACCCTCGCGGATAACCTTTCCGAATTCGAAACCGACAAAGGAGATAACAACCAATGAGTCCCCTCAACACCGGAGCCTACCGGCTTGCCGCCGGCCTCCTGCTGATCCTGGCCCTGGCTCTGCCGGCCCACGCCCAGCAGCAGACCATGGATGGCGACGCCATCTGGCAGACCCTGGAGGACAGCAACTGGGTGCAGGACGGCGCTGATGACGCGGACAGGATCATCTACACCTTCACCGATCCCAACTGCCCCTACTGCGATCAGTTCCGCGAACAGGCCGCGCCCTGGATCGAAGCGGGCCGAGTCCAGCTGCGTCACATCATGGTCGGGATCATCAAGCGCAGCAGCACGCCCAAGGCGGCCACGATTCTCGGCAGCGAGGATCCTGAAGCGAAACTGGCGGAAAACCGGAAAGCCTATGAAAGTGGCGGGATCGAGCCCGACGAGGCGCTCGTGAAGGAAGCGGAAGGCCAGGTCCGGGAGAACAACTTCCTGATGCGGGACCTGGGCGCCAGGGCCACGCCCACCACCATCTACTGGGATGGGAATGGCGAACTGGCGGCCAAGCAGGGTGCACCCCGGCCCCGGGAAATGCCCGCGATCATGGGCAGCCAGAAGCCGGAGTGACCTGCGTCAGTGCTGGGGCACGACCAGGATCTTGCCGTCGCGCTCACCCGAGGCGGCGGCCGCCACGGCCTGCTTGATGTCGCTGACATCGTATTCGGCGGCAATCGGAGCCTTCAGGGCGCCGCTGGCGATCTGGCGGGTTACTTCGCTGTAGATGGCCATCTGCTGGTCACGGCCAGCCTGGCTGAACCAGCGTGACAGCCAGAAGCCGCGCAGCGAGATGTCACGGAAGACCACGTTCGCCGGCGACATCTGGCATGGCTGGCCGCTCATCATGCCGTAGTTGACCACGGGGGAGCCGGCGGTCAGGCAGTTGGCCAGATGGTCGGTAGCGTCACCGCCCACGGCATCGATGCCCAGACGGATGTCGGCGCCGCCCGTGGCTTCCTTCACGCGTTTGTGGAGGTCGGGACCGTCCACCAGGGTGACGTCGCCGCCCTGGGCCGCAACACCGGCCACGGCGGATTCGCGCCGGACCACGTTAACGGTGTGCAGCCCCTTCTGGGCCGCCAGCCGGATCAGGTAGCCACCAACGCCCGAATTGGCGGCGTTCTGGATGACCCAGTCGCCTTCCTTCAGATCCACGAACTCCTGCAGCATGAGCAGGGCGGTGGGTGGGTTGATGGTCATCATGCTGAGCTGCTTCGGGTCCGCGTCATTGGGCAGCGGTACCAGGTCCTTCGCCTCTGCCAGAACATGGCTGGACCAGGTCCCGGATCCCACCGGCAGAAGCACGGTCTGGCCCTGGTCGAGGCCGGAGACGCCCTCGCCGGCCTCGGCCACGCGGCCAACTCCCTCATTGCCGCCGACCGCCGGCAGCTCTGGCAGGATGCCGTAGTCGCCGGTCAGGGTAAGGACATCGGACGGGTTGATGGGCGCCGCCAGCACCTCTAGCAGCACCTGGCCACTGCCGGGTTTCGGGGTTTCTTCGGAAACGGCTTCAATAACGTCCTGGGGGACGGGGCCGCGACTGCTGTATTGCGCCTTGAGCATGGGGATGCTCCCTGCTGGTGTGTGTGTTGTTCAGCGTATTCCGTTGTACTCTCATGTAAAGCGCATGGATTGCCGACCGGGGTCACCAGTGGCATCTTCGACCAAGGTCGGACGCAAAATGGACGCGGGAAGCGTACAATGGGTCCCCGGAAACCGGAGCGAAGCCGGGTCTTTCGGTGATCCGCAAAGGCAGACTCGCCGGACGTCTATTATGATGGGGGCTGAGCAAGTTCCGATCCGAGCACCGAACACTGCCAAAGGAGTCCTCCGTGAAAGCATTCTTCCATCCCTCGCAGAACCGGCACCGTCCGCTGACCTACCTCACGCGCGGCAAGATGCGTCCGCCGCAGGAGATTCCAGAGCGCACGCCGGAGCTGCTCACGGGCCTGGAGAACGTGGGCATGCAGGTTGCGGAGCCTGTGGATCACGGCATGGCTCCCATCGGCGCGGTGCATGACCTCGGGTATCTGCGTTTCCTGGAGTCCGCGCACCGGCGCTGGCCGGAGGACTGGGGCGAGGAAGTCATGTCCAACATTTTCGTGCGCGCCCCTAACCACATGCACGGCATCCTGGCCGAATGCGCCCGCTACCAGGCGGACGGCAGCTGCCCCATCGGCGAGGGGACCTGGGAAGCGGCCTACTGGTCGGCCCAGAGTGCGCTTTCCGGGGCGGATGAACTGCTTGGTGGTGAGCAGCGCGCCTATGCCATGTCGCGCCCGCCGGGTCACCACGCGCGGCGCGACGCCGCCGGCGGCTTCTGCTACCTGAACAACGCGGCCATTGCCGCCCAGGCCCTGCGCAGCCGCTTCCAGCGCGTGGCCATCCTGGATCCGGACATGCATCACGGTCAGGGCATCCAGGAGATCTTCTACGACCGCGACGATGTGCTCTATATCTCCATCCATGGCGATACCACCAATTTCTACCCGGTGGTCAGCGGCCATGAGACCGAGCGCGGCGAAGGCGCGGGCTTCGGTTACAACATCAACATGCCCATGCCACACGGCTCCCCGGAGTCGACCTTCTTTGAGCGTCTGGAAGAGGCGCGCAGCGCCATCCGCCTGTTTGACGCGGACGTGCTGGTCGTCTCGCTCGGCTTTGACGTCTATCAGGACGACCCGCAGGCGAAAGTGGCCGTCTCGCAGAGCGGCTTCGAGCGCATGGGCGGGCTGATCAGCGAGCTGGGCCTGCCCACGCTCGTGGTCCAGGAAGGCGGCTACCACCTGGAGTCGCTGGCGGACAACGCAACGGCTTTCTTCACCGGGTTGAAGTGACGCCGCCCGGTGTCATCTACAAACGGGAGGCGCGCAATTGCCCTCCCGCCACAACGCTGAAGGACAGAGGCACTCATGACAGATAAACAGCCAACCATCACCTATACCGAGACCGACGAAGCACCTGCGCTGGCCACCTACTCCTTTCTGCCCATTGTCAGGGCCTTTGTCTCGCCCGCAGGCATCAAGGTCGAATCCTCCGACATCTCCCTTGCCTCCCGTATCCTTGCCCAGTTCCCCGATTACCTCCCGAAGGACAAGCAGGTTCCGGATTACCTGCAGCAGCTCGGGGAGCTGACCCAGGACCCGAATGCCAACATCATCAAGACGCCCAACATCAGCGCCTCCGTCCCGCAGCTTCGGGCGGCCGTCAAGGAGCTGCAGGAAAAAGGCTACCCGCTGCCGGAGTACCCGGAGAACCCCCAGACCGATGACGAGAAGGCCCTCAAGGACCGCTACGCCAAGGTGCTGGGAAGCAACGTGAACCCCGTACTGCGCCAGGGCAACTCCGACCGCCGTGCGTCCAACGCGGTCAAGGAGTACGCCAAGAAGCATCCGCACCGCATGGGCAAGTGGAGCCAGGCCTCGCGCACCCACGTGGCGCACATGCGCAAGGGCGACTTCTACCACAGTGAACAGTCGACCACCATGGAGAAAGCGGGCAATGTCCGCATCCAGCTGGAAGGCAAGGAAACCGGCAAGACCACGGTCCTCAAGGACAGCGTGCCGGTGCTGGAAGGCGAGGTCATCGACGGCATGTTCATGAGCGTGGCTCAGCTGCGCCAGTTCCTGGAAGAGGAGATCGAGGGGGCACGCCGTGCCGGCCTTCTGTTCTCGCTGCACGTGAAGGCGACCATGATGAAGGTCTCGCACCCGATCGTGTTCGGCCACGCCGTGACCGTCTACTTCAAGGACGTGTTCGAGAAGCACAGGGAACTGTTCGAGAAGATCGGGGTGAACCCGAACGACGGTATGAGCCACCTGTACCAGAAGATCCAGGACCTCTCTTTCTCCGAGCGTTCCGAGATCGAGGAGGACATCCGGGACTGCTTCATCAACCGCCCGGAGATGGCGATGGTCGACGCCGACCGTGGCATCTCCAACCTGCACACGCCCAGTGACGTGATCGTGGATGCCTCCATGCCCGCCATGATCCGCGATGGCGGCAAGATGTGGGGTACGGACGGTAAGCTCAAGGACACCAAGGCGGTCATCCCCGAGAGCACCTACGCCACCATCTACCAGGAAGTGATCAACTTCTGTAAGCACCACGATGCCTTCGATCCCAGCACCATCGGCACCGTGCCCAACGTGGGTCTGATGGCCCAGAAGGCCGAGGAATACGGCTCCCACGACAAGACCTTTGAGCTGCCGGAAGACGGCATCGTCCGCGTGGTGGACGACGACGGCAACACCGTCTTCGAGCACGAGGTTGAGAAAGGCGACATCTGGCGCATGTGCCAGACCAAGGACGAGCCGATCCGTGACTGGGTCCGCCTCGCGGTTGAACGTTCCCGCGCCAGTGGCATGCCGGCGGTGTTCTGGTTGGATCCGGAGCGGGCCCACGACGCCCAGCTCATCCAGAAGGTGGAACACTACCTCAAGGAGCACGATACCGAGGGTCTGGATATCCGCATCATGGGCTATGACCGGGCCATCCGCTGGACCATGGAGCGCATGGTCCGTGGCAAGGACACCATCTCGGTGACCGGCAACGTGCTGCGTGACTACCTCACGGACCTGTTCCCGATCATCGAGCTGGGCACCAGCGCCAAGATGCTCTCGGTGGTTCCGCTGCTCAAGGGCGGTGGCCTGTTCGAGACCGGTGCCGGTGGCTCCGCGCCGCGCCACGTGCAGCAGTTCCTGGAAGAGGATCACCTGCGCTGGGACTCCATGGGTGAGTTCATGGCCATGATGGTCTCCCTCGAGCACATGGGCGACAAGCAGGGCAATCCGCGTGCCGCGGTGCTGTCGCAGACCCTGGACCGGGCCACGGCCCGCTTCCTGGAGGAGGACCGCTCGCCCTCGCGCAAGTCCGGTGAGCTGGACAACCGGGGCAGCCACGTCTGGCTGGCGCGGTACTGGGCCGAGGAACTGGCGAACCAGGATGAGGACAAGGACCTGAAAGAGCACTTCCAGAAGATGTCGAAGAAGCTGGAAGACAACGCCGATCAGATCCTGCAGGAACTGATCGACATCCAGGGGCAGTCCGTGGACATTGATGGCTACTATTACCCGGATGCCCAGAAGATCAAGCAGGCCATGCGGCCCAGCGAGACCCTGAACGCCATCATCGACGAGTTCGTGGACTGATATGAGCGAAGCGTCCGTCCCCGAGACCATGGCGGCGATGCAGCTGATGGGCCACGGGGGTGTGGATCAGCTGCAGTACCGCACGGATGTAGCCACACCGCGCCCGGCACCGGGCGAGGTGCTGGTGAAGGTCAGTGCCACGGCCAAGAACAACACCGACCGTAAGGCCCGCGAGGGCCTGTACCCCACGAAGGACAAAGAGGAGGTGGCCTCGTTCGCCATGGGCGGCGAGCCCACGCTCACCTTTCCCCGTATCCAGGGGGCCGATGTGGCTGGCCGTGTTGTGGCCGTGGGCGAAGGAGTGAATGAGGGCCGCGTCGGTGAACGCGGCCTTCTTGATTTCAACCTCTATCCGGATGACCGCCGCGACATCAACCTGACGCCGGACTACTACGGTCACGGCGCCGATGGCGGTTTCGCCGAGTACATCGCGGTGCCCTCGGACCAGTTCCACCGGGTGGACAACCCGGAGCTGGCGGATGCCGAACTCGCGGCCCTGGGCATGTGTTCCTACCAGACGGCAGTGCACATGCTGAACGTGGCCGGTGTGACCGCGGGTGAGCGGGTGCTTGTGACCGGCGCCAGTGGCGGTGTGGGTACTGCCCTGATCCAGCTCTGTCGCATCATGGGCGCCATTCCCTATGCCCTCAGCCAGCAGGAGAAGGCTCCGGCGCTGAAGGAGCTGGGTGCCGAGGCGGTACTGGACCGTTCGGACATGGAGAGCTTCACGGACAGGGTTATGGCCGAGACCGGTGGCGAGCCCATCGACGCGGTCATGGACCTGGCCGGTGGCACGATGACTGACCGATTCATCGACACCATGATCACGGACATGACCCGCCGAAGCACCTATCCACGGCTCAGTATTGCCGGTGCCAGCGCCGGTAACGTCAGTGAGGTGCTGTGGACGCGGATCTACCTGTACCAGGTCCAGATTTTCGGGGTGTCCCACGGGACCCGCGAGGAAGCGGAGCAGCTGGTGGCCTGGATCCGGTCCGGGCAGCTGAAACCCGTCCTGCATGGGGCCTTCCGGCTTTCGGCGCTGCGTGAGGCGGAGGAATACTTCGTCAATCGCGGCAGTGGTTACCTGGGCAAGATCGTCATCGTTCCCGACAGCGAGTGGGACGCGCAGGGTGCGCCCTACGCCATTGAGGCCCAATCATGAGCAATGACCTGACCCTGCGGTTGATGGACACCCATGCCGGCGGGGACGTAAGCCGGATCGTGACCGGTGGTATCGCGCCACTGCCCGGCAGTACCGTGCGCGAGCAGATGGAGTACCTGCAACGGGACGCGGACGGCCTGCGTAAGCTGCTGCTGTTCGAGCCCTACGGGATCCCGGAGATGTCCGTGGACCTGCTGGTCCCGCCTGCGGACCCGCAGGCAGCGGCCGGCTACATCATCATGGAGGTAATGGGCTACCCCATCTACTCCGGCTCCAACACCATCTGCACCGCCACCGCCGTGCTCGAGCAGGGGATCGTTCCCAAGCAGGAGGGCACCCAGCGGTTCCAGCTGGAGGCGCCGGCGGGCCTGGTCCAGGTGGAAGCCCGGGTGGAGAACGGTGTGGTCGAGGCCATTACCTGTGAAGGGCTGCCCAGCTACATCGACAGCTACCGTCATACCATCCATGTGCCCTCACTGGGCGACGTCATCTACAGCGTGGCCTACAGTGGCGGTTTCTATGCGCTGGTGGACGCCACCGACCTGGGCTTTGACCTGACGCTGGACGAAGAGGATGACCTCTCGGACTGCGCCCATCGCATCGTCGAGGCCATCCAGGCGGAGCGGGGCTTTTCCCATTACACCCTTGGGGACGTGGGGCCGTTGCCGTTCCTGCACTTCATGGGTCCGGTGGAGCAGGTGGCGGACAATTTCTACCGCTCCCGCTCCACCACCTATGTGCATCCGGGAGTGATCTGTCGCAGCACGACCGGCACTGGCACCTCTGCACGCCTGGCGCTGATGCACTACGAAGGCCGCATCCAGCCCGGTGACCGTCTTGAGACGGTCTCCCTGCGCGAGACCGGTTTCATCGGCAATTTCACCGGCGTCCACCAGGAAGGCCCGCACCAAGTGGTGGAGAACACCATCACCGGCAAGAGCTACGTGCTGGCCCACTCGGACATCGTGGTGAACTGTGATGACCCCATGGTCGAGTGCAGCGGGCTGCAGCACATCGTGTCGTCTTAGGTTCCGGTGGTCTGGGCGTTGCGGCGATAACTGCTGAACCGGCCCAGAACCTCCGCCATCCGATCATCATCCAGAAGCACCGGTTCGCCGATGGGCAGGAGCTGCCCGTAGCTGCGGGCCAGGTGCTCCACTTCCTGCGCCAACTCCAGTGCCGCAGCTGGTGTGTCCGCCAGTGCCACTTGCCCATGGTTGGCCATCAGGCAGGCATCCCGGTCCGCGAGCCCCTGGGCCACGTGCTGCGCCAGCTCTTCTGTGCCGAAGGTAGCGTAGGGGATGCAGGGGATGTCCGTGCCACCGGCCACCGCAACCATGTAATGGAAGGGGGGAATGCGGCGGTGCAGACAGGCCAGGCTCATGGCCCAGGGAGAGTGCACGTGGATAACGGCACCGGCATCCGGGCGCTGGCGATAGATGGCGGCATGGAAAGAGGCCTCGCTGGAGGGTTTGAGAGGGCCGCGCCAGCGGCCATCCAGGTCGGTTTCCACCAGGTGTTCCGGCGTGATGTCGTCGAAATGGCATCCGGAGGCCGTGATCAGCATGCCATCGCCGCAACGGGCGCTGACATTGCCGGACCGGCCCTGATTGAGGCCCGTGGCGTTCATTGCCCGGGCTGTGTCTACAAGCTGTGCGTCCAGAGTCATGACGCACACTTTCCCTGATCGACCGGTGGCGTTCAAGAGCCGCGGGGAGCCTTTTCGGTATCCGGGTCATCCAGGCTGACCACGTAGACGTGATTGCGCCCGTGCTCCTTGGCGCCGTAGCAGGCCCGGTCGGCGGCCTCCATGACGGATTCCGGATCCCCGTGATGACTGCGGATCTCGGTAACGCCGATGGAAGCGCTCAGCCTGAAAGTGATACTGCCGGAGCTGAAGATGTGATCCGCGATCCGTTGCCGCAGTTCCTCGGCAAGGCGTTCGGCCACATCCACGGGGCAGTAGGTGAAGATGAGGGCAAACTCATCGCCACCCAGGCGGGCCAGGATATCGCCTTCGCGCAGCTGGGCGCGGATGATCCGGCACAGCTGGATGAGACAGTCATCCCCGGCCTGGTGGCCGTGGGTGTCATTGATCTCCTTGAAATAGTCCAGGTCCACAAAACACAGGGCATGGCGACTGCGTTCGTAACCGGTGTTCTCCAGGCAGATGGCCAGACGGTTGAGGAATTCCCGGCGGTTGATGGCCCCGGTCAGTGAGTCGTGGCTGGCCTCATAGCTGAGCCTCTCCACCTGGCTCCGGTGGTGGGAAATGTCGTCCACCACCACGATATAGTCCGCGATACGGCCGCGGTGGTCGCGTACCGCGCTGAAGGTGAATTCCAGCCAGAGCGGCGTACCGTCCTCCCGGGTCCAGGGTTCATCGCGGGTCAGAGTCCATGTGCCGTGACGCAGGACCCTGTGGCGCAGGCTGGGCATATCCAGGGCGGTTTCGCCTTCATTGAGTAGCAGAAGCTGGTCCAGCTGCATGCCTTCCAGGGAATCCTGGGGATAACCCAGGGTCTGGGCGAAGCGCTGGTTGGCCGAGCGGATGATGCCGGAAAGCGAAAGCCGGGCCATGCCCACGGCTGCGTGTTCCAGTGTGGTGCGCAGCTCATCCTCGGTCCGGGCCATGCGCCTTGCGGCACTGACGAACAGCATTGTCACCAGCACGCCGGCCAGCGCCAGAACCGTGGCCACGGTCAGCAGGAGGAGCCCGTTCAGGGTGCGGTCGATGCGGCCCAGGCTCGAGGAGAAGTCGGACTCCATGGCCACCAGCTCCTGGTTGATGCGGTCGATCTCGTCCCGGAGATTGGGGTATTCGGCGCTGTCGATCTCGTCCTCCGACAGCAGCGTCAGGATCTCCTCGAGACGAAGGATATGCGGGTCCGCATCCCGCCAGATCTGCAGAGGGGAATGGAACAGGCTCGAATACCCCATGTAGCGGTACACGTTGATCAGGCGGGGAATGTCATCGGCATGGCTGCCCCCCTCCCGGAACATCTCGGCAGCGCGCTGGGCCTTCATGGGCGATGCGGTCATCGCCTGGCGTGCCTTGAGGTAGGCCAGCGGGGTTACCAGGCCCTTGCGGGCCTGGTTCAGGTGTGCCGGGTCGTCGGTCTCTGTGTATCGGTTCAGGTGGTAGACGGCGGCCTGCCGCCCCTTGGACCAGAGGCTTTCTCCGGTCGCGTAGGCGCGCACCCCGGTCTTGAACTCAATCAGGGCCGTGGCGGCCCCGAACGCCAGAACCAGCAGCAGGACGATAGAGCCCAGCCCTACCCGCATCAGGGTATGAGAAGACTGGGCCTGGTAGCCGCCGGACATCACCATTGCCAAACCTCCCTGTTGGTTTGGTCGCAAGCCTCAATTCAGCCTACTCCCGAATGGCTGTCAGCGCCGATTACAGAGTGTGAGCATCGTCACCATCCCTGTGACGGAATGTAGCGCAGAGACCGGCGGCTGGTTCAGGCGCCGGGATGGCGCAGCAGATCATGCAGGACGAGGCCGGCATCGATGCCGTCGTCCCCGAACTCGATGCCGTCATCCATGTCCAGCAGGGTGCCGGCACGCTGGCGGCGAAGCAGGTCATGGGCCCATTCCGGCGTGCGCGGGTCATCCTCCTCGCGGCGCAGATCCTCCATCAGCATCTCGGAGGCCTCGGGCGGCAGCCAGTGGAGAACGGGGCGGCGCTGGGCGCAGGCCAGGCGGTAGACGGCGGGGCCGGCGATCCTGTCCCAGCGCACCGGTTCAATGCGCACCCCCATGGCTTCCAGAAGGCGCCGGGCGCTGCGGGTCAGCCTGCTCTGCAGGATAAGGGTGTCCAGGCCAGCGGTTTCAGCGCTGGTGTGTATACCGGCGGTATGAACGGATTCGGGATTGGAATGGATGGTAGCTTCCAACACGGGCTTCTCCTTGAGTCTTTCAGAGGATTATTGGAGAAGCCAACGCGGAGTCGAAACGGAGGGTTGGGGCACGGGATGGTAGTGGTGCAGTGCCCTTTCCGACCTTTCACCCTTGACGCGAAGGCTCCAGTCTCTGTTCCGAGGAGGTAATCGGGCTTAGTGGCGGAACCACCATACCGTTGCGCGACAGCCCCGGATTCTCACCGGAGTTCCCCTCGCTGCGGAACGCGACCAATGTAGGTCAGCAGGGCGGCCCAAAGCAAGCGGTAGCGGAATGAATAAACGGCAATTGGTCGTGACTTTCAGTGCCGGAAGGCTCTGGGTAGGATAGGGGCGACATCCGTAAAGGGAGTAGTGTAATGCGCACAGGCAAGCAGTTCGCAGGCGTGTTTCTGGCAGGTGTGATGCTCGTGGCTGCCGGTTGCGCCAGTGTCGGCAAAGACTTTGCAACTCACAAGGTGGAAGAGATCAATGTCGGCGAGACGACCCGCTCGGACATTGAAGCCATGTTCGGCGATCCGTGGCGCACTGGTCTCGAAGACGGCAAGCGGACCTGGACCTATGCCAAGTACCGCTGGTCCGCCTTCCGTGAAGCGGAAACCACGGACCTGGTGGTGCGTTTCAACGAGGACGGCACGGTCGACTCCTACGTCTACAACACCACCCAGTAACCCTGAACGGGCCCAGACGGGCCCGTTACTGCTTCAGGGTATTCAGGACCGCTTTCGCGGTTTCCTCGGATGAGGCCGGATTCTGGCCGGTTACCAGTCTGCCGTCGCGGACCACGAACGAACTCCAGTCATCCCCGCAGCGGTAATCCGCGCCATTGGCCTCCAGCATGTCCTCCACCAGGAAGGGCACGACCTCGGAAAGACCCACTGCTTCCTCTTCGGTATTGGTGAAACCGGTTGCCTCCCGGCCCTTGACCAGCGGTTCGCCGTTCGCACCCTTAACGTGCCGGAAGACACCAGGGGCGTGGCAGACAGCACCGATCACCTTGTCCTGTCTGGCGGCGTTCTCGATCAGACGGATGCTGTCGGCGTCCTCCGCTAGGTCCCAGAGCGGGCCGTGGCCGCCGGGGTAGAAGACGGCATCGAACCCGTCGATCGACAGGTCCGAGAGTTTCTGTGTCGTCGCGAGCGCTGTTTTCGCGTCCTCATCCGTCTGGAAGCGGCGAGTGGTCTCGGTCTGGGCATCGTCCGCCTCGCTGTTGGGGTCAACCGGAGGCTGACCGCCCGCGGGGCTGGCCAGTGTCACCTCGGCTCCGGCATCGCGGAATGCGTAGTAGGGTGCCGTGAACTCTTCCAGCCAGAAACCGGTCTTGTGGCCGGTGTTGCCCATGTCGCTGTGCGATGTCAGGACCATCAGGATCTTCATGGGTTTCCCCCTGTCTGTTCGTGTGGGTGATCACGCTGTGGTGATGTACGGATCCCGTCAGTGGGATCGGGGCTGGCTACGGGCGGTTAATGGGCTATGCTCTCCCCGGACCCGGGTCCAAAGGAAGCCGGATACAGAAAAGGACGCCCAACCATGCTGATCATTCCGCTCCATAAAGCTGTTTCGCGGAAGAACTTTCCGCTCGTAACCCTGTTGCTGGTACTTCTGAATGGTGCCGTGTTCGCCATCTTTCAAGGTGGCGACACCGAAGTCATGCAGCAGGCGGCCTCGTACTATCAGGAGAGTGGCCTCGAGAAGCGGGAGTGGGCCTGGCTGGAGGAGTTCGTTCCCGGCTATGAAATGGAATTCCGCAACCAGATGGAACAGCTCGACAGGGCGGCGGAGAATGATGTGGCAGCCCGGCGCATCGCGCTTGCCCGCTCGCGCATGGTGGAATCCCATCCGGATTTCCTGCCGGCGCTGCGATCCGGCGACATCATTGACCCGGACAGCGACCGGTATGCCGACTGGCAGGCCGACAGGGCCGAGTTTGAACGGCTCATGGACCAGAGCTTTACGCGCCAGTACATGATGCACTATGACGATGTGGAGCCGGTAACGCTGCTCAGCCACATGTTCCTGCACGGTAGTGTGGGGCACCTGGTCGGTAACATGCTGTTCCTGTTGCTGCTGGGCATTCTGGTGGAAGGCGCGCTCGGGCCGGGTCTGTTCCTGGCGGCCTACCTGGTGGCGGGGCTTGGAGGCTCGGCCCTGTCCCTGGCGGTCCACTGGGGCACACCAACCGGCATGCTCGGGGCGTCGGGCGCCATTGCTGGGCTCATGGGGCTGTTCACCGTCCTCTACGGGCGTCTCAGGGTGCGCTTCTTCTACTGGGTCTGGGTCTATTTCGATTATGTGCGTGCGCCCGCCATTGTGCTTCTGCCGGTATGGCTGGGCTGGGAGCTGCTGCAGTTCCTGCTGGCGGAGGGCAGCAATGTGGCCTATGAGGCCCATGCGGGCGGTATCGCCACCGGCGCCCTGATCGCCGCCGGTGTGCGGGCCCTGGGGTGGCAGCGTGATGGGTTCCTGCAGGAGGAGTCCCATCGCGAGGATGACCGGGAGGCACTGGAAGCGGCCCGGCAGGACCTGGCCGCCCTGAACGTGACGCGCGCCAAACACCGGCTCCGGCCCCTGCTGGAGCGTAACGCCGACGATACCGCCGTACTGGAGAGCTGGTATCACGCCTGTAAGATCCAGAAAGAGGACCCGGATCTGCACGACGCCGCCGGCCGCATCCTGGCCCTGCCCGGGGATAGCGCCGAGGAGCGTGCGCTGGTCATGGAAACCTTTGCGGATTACCGCCAGCGCGCCAACCTGAAGCTTACAGCCAGCCAGGTCACGGATCTGTGCTGCCGTCTGTTGCGCTGGGAGGCGCTGGAGGAGGGGCTGCTGCTACTGGACCGCTTGCTGCGGCTGAAGAAGACACCGGAGGAACTGCCCCGGGCCTGCCTGATCGCCGCCCAGCAGCTGCGGCGCCAGGGCCGGAGCGACGATGCCCGGCCCTACATGGAGGCCGTGCAGCGGCTGACCAGTGATCCGGCCATGATGCGGGCGCTGCGCCAGATCCAGGACTGAGCCCGCCCGGGCAGGGCGGGTCAGCTTGTCGCGATGCGTTCCGCCCGCTCTGCCAGTTCATCCACCCGTTCGCGCAGTTCATGGTCCGGGAAGTGCTTCTGGAGCTGGCGGAGGATCCTGAGTGCCTTCTGTTCATCACCCCGGCCCTCGAACAGCGCCTTGGCGCCGAGGAAGTAGTTCTCCGGCAGGTGGGGGTGCTTCGGGTTCTGCTTGCCGAAGGGGCTGGTCAGGCGGATGACCAGCTCATGGTGGTCGTACTGGTCCGCGAGGCGGGCCAGGTCGCGCACCTGTTTCGGGTGTTCCGGCTGGAAGCTGGCATCAACGCGCAGCGCTTCCTCGGCGATGCTCATGGCTTTCTTGGGCTGTTCCAGCCCGTAGAGAAGGGTGGAGATGTATTCCCGGGAGTGGGCAAGCAGCTCATCCGTGCGGCCCTGGAGGCGCAGCAGTTTCCGGTAGCGCTCGTGCTCTTCCGGCTGGAGGCCGCTCTGGCGGAGCTCCTTCTGCAGGCGCTCAATCGCCTCGTCCACGCTGCCTTCCGCCACCAGGCCTTCCACCTCCTGGAGCAGTGGGCTGAGGTCTGGGTTGGCGGCACGGGCCCGGTCAGCGGCGGTGACCTCCTGTTCCACGCCCAGCATGTCATGGTGCTGGTAAACCAGGTAGCCCATCAGGTGAAAGGAGGCGATGAGAAAGTAGCCGCCAATCAGGAATACCCCGACATGGCCTGCCAGGCTGGGCCCGAACAGGCCCGCCACCAGGGATTCCGCCATGCCCTGACTGACCGAGAGCATGAACAGCAGCAGCGAGGCGATGAAGTAGGGAAAGCCCACCGAGCGCATGATGCCGACCCAGGTGCCCGGGTTGAGTGCCGACATCAGGCTGTTGCTCATGGCCAGGGTGATGATGGCCGCCGGCAGCGCCAGTACGATGAAAATGGCAGCAGCCGCGACCAGTGTCAGGGAGCCGGTGACAATCGCAATGCCGGTAACCGCGAACCCCAGGACCACGAAGAGCACGAAGGTTTTCACCAGCACCCAGCTGTTGCTCTTGCGCTGGATCTCGGGTGGATCCATCCAGCCCCGGGCAGTGGCCTCGAGCACGTCATAGGCGAATTTGTAGAGCACCACCCAGGCGGCGATCACCAGGATAAGGCCAAGAAGCGGGACCACCATCCCGATCAGGTAGAGTATGGCGGCGAGCCCGAGCGTGGTCAGGCAGGCGGTCTTGAAAGGGTAGCCGAAGATCTGTGGCAGACGTTCCCAGACCGGGGGTACCCGGCCGCTGTCCCTGGCAATTGAACTCATGGATCCTCCGTGGATATTCCTGATTTTGAGGGTATGCCCTGTCCGTACTGACCGACTGGGTCATCGAACGTTGATAGGAAGATAGAATGTCCGACGCTGGACGGCAAATCAGCTGGCGTCGAGTCGTTTCTCGAGCACCAGGAACCACAGATCGGCCACTCTGGGTTCGCCGAAGCGTGGGGACTCGGGGAATGGGGCGGTTTCGCCGGTGCGTGTGAACCCCAGGGATTCGTACCAGCGCAGCAGCTCTGAGCGCTGATGGAGGACACGGATGCGCAGTGTACGGCAGCCCAGGCGCGAACGGGCGGTCTGTTCCGCATCCGTGACCAGGCGCCGGCCAAGCCCCTCGCCCTGGTGCTCCGGTGCCACGGCAAGCATGCCCAGTTCCGCGGTGTTGGCGTCCAGGTGCTCAATCTGTTGGGTACCGACAAGGGTGTCGCCCTGCCATGCCAGCCGGAACAGGGACTCCGCCAGCAGTTCCCGGATCATCGGGGCATCGGTGCGCTGGCCGCCCAGAAGGTCGGCCTCCGTGGTCCAGCCCTGGCGGCTGATGTCGCCGCGGTAGGCGCTGTTCACGCGTTCGGCGATGGCCTCAGCGTCATCCGGGGTGGCATCGCGCAGTAGCGGTTCACTGGCACCGTTCAGAAGCTCATGGGCCCGTGAGAAATCCACGCCGCCGCTGAGTTCCCCGGGTTCATACCGGAAGCCGCAGCCGGAGCGGCGCATGGCCGGCTCGCGGATGGCACCCGGGCTGGGGCGTGTATCGTCCTCATCACTCATGGTCGCCTTTCTCCATCCGGTAATCCTGGCGTTATTATGGCCCGCCGGAGACGGGCTGCACAGGGCAGCGCTGTTTGGGCTGGCGTGGTAGGCTCCCGGGTCATCACTGGTTCTCCGGAGGAGTGCAACGTGCGAGGCAATCCATTCCGTGGCATGGGCTATCTGGGCGAGGGGTTCCGGCTGATCCGCCAGCCGGGACTGCGCCTGTTCGTGGTGCTGCCGCTGATCCTGAACATCGTCGTGTTCGGTGTGCTCATCTGGTTGCTGGGTGAGGGCTACGCCGTGATGGTGGACGCTGCCATGGGCTGGCTTCCGGACTGGGAGTGGCTCCAGGTTCTGGACTGGGTGTTCTGGATCCTCTACGGCCTGGTGATCCTTCTGTTGCTGGCCTATGGTTTTGTGATGGTGGCCAATCTTATCGGGTCGCCCTTCTACGGTTACCTCTCCGAACTGGTGGAGAAGGAAATCGCCGGGGAAACGCTGACACCGGACGACGGCTGGCTCCAGATCGTGAAGGACATTCCCCGTGCCGTGTATCGGGAGGTCCGGAAAATCGTCTACTACCTGCCCCGGGCACTGGTGCTGTTTGTGCTGGGGTTGATCCCGGTGGTGAACCTGCTGGCTGCGGTGCTCTGGTTCCTGTTCAACAGCTGGATGATGGTGTTGCAGTACGTGGATTACCCGGCGGACAACCACCGTGTTTCCTTCGATGGGCTGCGTAAGCGCGTGGCGACCCAGCGGCTGACGGCGCTGGGCTTCGGGGTGCCGGTGGCGGTTCTGGCCATGGTGCCGCTGGTCAACCTGGTGCTGGTGCCGGCGGCCGTGTGTGGCGCCACCGTGTACTGGACCCGGGAGATGCGGGATGCGGACCAGAGAGGAGCCGCCTAGGCATGGCGAGCGAGACCCGTTACCTGCTGTATTTCGGCGGCTTCTGGCTGGTGCTGATCGGGGGTGCCACCTGGTTCTTTGGCGGTATTACCGAGAGTCAGCGGAACCCGAACCAGACTCCTGAAACGGAAATGGTCAACGGTGTCCAGTCCATTGAGCTGGAGGCCAATCGGCAGGGTCACTATGTCGCGGGGGGCGGCATCAACGGGGCCGACGTGACCTTTATCCTGGACACCGGGGCAACCCGGGTGACCGTCTCGGACGCGATTGCCCAGCGGGCGGGGCTCGAGCGCGACAGTCGCGGCAGGGCACGTACTGCGGCCGGCACGGTCACGGTCTGGAGCACCACGATCCCGGAGCTGCGCCTCGGTGATATGCGCTTCCGGAATGTTCCGGGCACCATCAGCCCCTCCATGGACGACGACATGGCGCTGCTGGGCATGAGCGCCCTAGGGCAGGTGGACTTCTCCCAGGAAAACGGCGTGCTGACGCTGAGACGAGGGAGTCAGTGAGGCAGGTTCCAATGCCCCGGAAGACTTCGGGGCATCATTATCGGTTCTATTTACTGAAAATCAGTTCCTGCGGGTGAGCCCGAGCCCGAGCAGGGACATACCCAGAAGAGCAAGAGTGCCCGGCTCTGGTACAGAGGCTGCTGACTTTGAGGTTACCGTTGCTTTGACGGTGCTCTCGTGGCCGAGCTGAATGCCTGAGAGATTCTCAAAGGCGAGATGGAAGCTTGTGCCGTTATCCAGTTCAATAAGACCGGGCTGTTCGTTCCACTCCAGACCACCACCAGATACCAAGAAGGCGCTTTTCCACCAGCCCTCGCCCTGGCCGCTACCACTTCCCCCCTCGGGAATCAGGAAATCGAGGGTTGCGTTCACTTTGGCACTGCCTGCTCCCACGGGAAGGTGAATATTAAAAAAGTTGAAGGTTTCCTGGTCATCCTCGGCGAGGCTGAATTTCGTGTTCTTGAGGTCCTGGTGCAGACTAAGCTTCAGGTCACCGATGGACCAGTCATCGTCAACCTCTGTCGCTTTGACGCTTGAGCCCTCGTAGGATGTTTTGAACTCCGTGATTGGGGCGGCAGAGGCGCTGAAGGCCACTATTGTTAAAAGAAAAGAGATCAATAAGCGCATGTTTCCCTCCATTGAGGTTTGGTTGTTGGTTCCTGCTTGGTATTGAGGCATGAGTGGTTAAGCAGCTTGTATGCCAGTTATGGTAATCAGGAACTTACGTTCAGGGTTGCTGGACCCCTGTTATTTGGGCTGACGCTTATAATCCGGTTAGCTTGTGCAAGTTATTGTTTTACTCCTTTGAAAACAATGGAGTATGGAGGGGGAGTAGATTTTGCGTGTTTTTGGTGTCAATAATTCACGTAAAATAATTCGACGGTGGCCGTTCAGGTTCCAACCAGAAACTCACTGAGGTACTTTGCGACTTCATCTGGCTTTTCTTCCTGCAGGAAGTGCCCGGCTTCCACCTCGCGTACCCTGATGGACTTGAAGCACTCCTCAATATGGTTGAGGTATTCCGGCAGGATCACGTGGTCCTGGTTGCCATAGATGTAGAGCCCGGGCATCGGCCAGACATAATCGGCGAGGGTGGCCCAGCGTTTGGCGTCGTCATGGAAGGTGCGGTAGTAGTTGGCACTGGTGTGAGGCGTGCCGGGTATCCGGAAGGTGCGCACGTATTCGTTGAAGGCCTCTTCCGGGAAGGGTTCGCGATTGGCCAGTTTCAGGAAATAGCCCAGCCACTCGGTCTCCGCGCCCGGGATCATGGCCTCGGGGAGCCCTTTCGTCTGCATGAAGTGCTGATACCAGTACTGGGCACCGCCTGAGCCGCGAACCTTCTCGATCACCTCCTGATTGCCGCGCAGATTGTTGATGATGGCAATGTTCAGGATGACCATCCGCTGCACGCGCTCCGGCTCCGCCAGGGCCATTTCCTGGGCCACCACGCCGCCCCAGTCGTGTCCCACCAACTGGAAGTGCTCGATGCCCAGCGCATCCATCACGGCGATCACGTCCTGAGCGAGGTTCTGCTTGCGGTAGTGTTCCGCGCCTTCCGTGCGCTCGCTGTCACCCAGACCGCGCAGGTCCGGAGCAATCACTCTCAGGCCGGGCTTAAGGTGGTCACTGACCGGAGCCCAGCACCAGGAACTCTCAGGCCAGCCGTGGATCATGACGACCGGGGTTCCGGCGGGGTCGCCGCCTTCACGCCAGGTGAAACGGCCGCGCTCGGTATCAATGGACCGTGCAGGGCTCAGGGACATGGGTCTCCCTCCTTGGCATGGATCAGAAGAAATAGAGGATGGACTGGCCGATCACCACGGTGAACAGCAGCGAGGCCAGGGTCCCGATCAGGACGTACTCCGCGAATTCGCGCTCCTCCAGCTGGCGGAACCGGGCGAAGCCCTTGGTAGCCAGTATGAGCGCGATCACGTTGTAGTTCTGGGCGAAGACCACCACTAGGTAGATGAGCCAGCGTTCCAGCATGCCGATCACGCGGCCGGCGTTGTACTCGCGGTCGTCCACGGTGTCCGGCTCGCCGTGGCTGGAGGTGGTGGGCTCCATCTGGAAGCGGTGGAGCAGGGCCCGGATGGCCAGGTTGGTCTCGTTCGCCACCAGCAGGAAGCCGAGCAGACCCAGCAGGGCTGGCCGCAGCACCGCCGGTGGATGCGCGGGCAGCAGCCAGGAGCCGGGCATCCCGTAATGGGCGGAAAGGAAGGCCACTACCGCTACCAGTGCACCGCCCGCCAGGCGCCCCTCGTTGAGTCGTTCCTTTGGCATCCAGGCCTCGGAAAGGGCAAGCGAGGCGATCACGGCTGGAATGAGGGCCAGGGTATGCAGCCCCGGTGTCAGCACGCCGATCAGCACCACCTGGACCAGTGCCAGGCCGGTCCATTCATGCGTGGGCAGGGGCCGGTCCCGGAAGGTGAACCAGAGACGGGTGAGCAGCCAGGCATTGAGGAACAGAAGAATGGCCATGGGAACTCCGTTTCAGTCGGTGCGCGCCAGGGCGTTGTTCATGCGCCCGGTCAGGGCCTGGGTCAGCTGGATGGCATGTTCAAGGCCGCCCTCACGAATGTTCTTGTACACACTCTGTTCCGTGATGTCGAGATGGTCGGCAATGGTCCCCGCTTTCCACCCCTGCAACAGCAGCCGCAGGATGTCGAGCCGGTTGGGCCGCCATTTCCGGAGCTGGTGGTCCAGCAGGCCGAGGGCGCTCTCCTGCAGGCCATCGTCCTCCGGGAGGCCAGCCACAGCAAGGATCCGTCTGTCTTTCTTCATGCGTTCCAGCAGGTCACGTGCCTGGTAGAAGGCGGGGCCGTCCATGCCGATGGCCTGTTCCGGGTTGATCCGGGTGGTGATGGGCCCGATCCCGAGAGCAAAGCGCAGCCCGACTGGATGCAGTGCCCTCAGGATGGCGAGGATGTCCGGGAAGACCCGGTCCGCACCCTTGAATACGGCCTGGAATTCATCGCCGAGGGTGATGGTGTAGGGGGAGGCCAGTCCAGTCCTGTCCTTGTGGAGCGTGTGCAGCTCGGCTTCCAGCAGTGTCTGGACCTGCCCGCGGTTGGCCAGTTGTCGGGAGCCGATGACATCGGCGATCATCACCAGGTGGTTCATGGTGCCAGCTCCAGTGAGCGTGATCACAGAGTAAACCATATCAGGTTATTTTGTCTTTTTAAACCAAAATGGTTTAATTGGGTTTTTTAACCCAGAACTGTATTACAGGGACGATTCATGCGTTACGCCATCCACCAGATTGATGCCTTCACCGATCGCCTCTTCGGCGGCAACCCGGCGGCCGTGGTCCCCATGGACGAATGGCTCCCGGACGAGACCCTTCAGGCCATTGCGGCGGAGAACAACCTGGCCGAGACAGCCTTCGTGATTCCCGGCGGGGAAAGCTGCAAGCTGCGCTGGTTCACGCCCACGGTGGAGGTGAACCTGTGTGGGCATGCCACCCTGGCGGCAGCCTATGTCCTGTTCCGCGAATACATGCCCGAACGCCAACGCATCGACTTTGAAACCCGCAGCGGCACGGTATCCGTCATCCGTTCCGGGGATGTGCTCAGTCTCGACTTCCCGGCGCGTGCCGGCGAGCAGGGCGCCGTCACGGCGGAACTGGAAGCGGCTCTGGGGGTCCGGCCGGTGGACGTGCGGGAGAGTCGTGACCGGATGGTGGTATTCGAGGATGAGGCCACCGTGCGCAACCTGCGGCCGGACCTGGCGGCGGTCGCCGACCTGGATACGTTTGCCGTCATCACGACGGCACCGGGAACGGACGTTGACTTCGTATCGCGCTTCTTCGCACCCGGCGCCGGCGTGCCCGAGGATCCGGTGACGGGGTCGGCGCATTGCACGCTCATCCCCTACTGGGCGGAACAGCTTGGGCGCCATCATCTCAGCGCCCGGCAGGTTTCGGCGCGCGGGGGTGAGCTGGACTGCGAGTGGCTCGGCGAGCGGGTGCGTATCGGCGGGCGCTGCGTGGAGTATCTGCGCGGCAGTATCGAGGTCAGCTGATTTCCTGCCAGGCCAGGCTCTGGAGCTCGGCAAGGCTGTGGACGTACTCGACCTGCTCAGCGTTCTCCACGGTGCCCTGCCTTGCCCGGCGCACGGTGGCTATGGCGGCTTCCGGTTCATGCCCGAACTCAACCAGCAGCCGGGCGGCAACCGTGCCTGTGCGTCCGAGACCCGCACGGCAGTGAAGCAGCACGTCCTCGCCCTGGCGCAGCCGCTCCCGCACGACCGGCCCCGCCTCGGCCCAGGCCAGTTCAAAGGCGCTGCCCGGGGCACTGAAGTCCCGGATGGGCGCGTGGAACCAGTCAAACCCGCGGGCGGGTACGGTTTCCGCCATGTGTGGCACACCCAGCGTCCGGAGCTCGGGATCCTGGACCAGTGTCACCATGGTCCGGGCGCCCCAGCGTCTGATGGTGTCCAGATCCTTATCCAGATCCCGCTGGCCGCCCATCAGGCCCCAACCGCGCAGGTAACGGCCCGGGCAATAGCTCATGCCAATGCGCCCCCGGGTCTCCGGGGCGCGGATAACATCAATGGGCAGCGGTTCCAGCCAGGACAGCGACATGGGCCAATAATGGCCTTAGTCTGGGGGGATGTGAAGCCACAATACCGGAGGCGCAATGAAATACCTGTTTGAGGTCCATATCCGCGAAGGCCACACGGCGGAGGAATACGCTGATGCCTGGGTGCGGGCGAGCGAGATCATCCAGCAGGCCGCCGGCGCTCGGGGCACAGCGCTGCACCGGAAGATGGACGACCCCAATGTGCTGATCGCCATTGCCGAATGGGACAGCAAGGCGGACCGGGATGCGATGGAGTCGGAGCAGGATCCCAGGGTGGCCGAGATCATCCGGAGTGCCTCCCACCTGTGCGATATCCGCCCCATCGGTGAGTTCGATGAGCCCGAATGGGTGGTGATGCCGCCGGGCGGAGGTGAATCGTAACTTGTCAGCCTCGCCGTTACGGCTAACATGGGGTTACAGAACACGGAAATCTGAGCCATGACCCGACAGATCCTCTGCGCCCTGGCGCTTCTCACCCTTGCTGGCTGCGCCAGCACCGGCGGCTCCCTTCAGAAGCCCACTCCTGTCACGTCCCGGGGCGATGCCGTGGACCTGACCGAGCGGCAGACCGTGCACAGCATCCTGATGGACCAGTACGCCAAGTGGAAGGGCACACCGCACCGCATGGGCGGCATGAGCCAGAATGGCGTGGACTGCTCCGGGCTCGTGCACCGGACCTTCCTGGCCCGCCTCGGGCATGATATCCCCCGCACCACCCGGCGACAGGCCACAGTGGGGCGCACCATAAGCCGTGACCAGTTGCGCCCGGGGGACCTGGTGTTCTTCAAGACCGGTTACAAGACGCGCCATGTGGGCATCTACATGGGGGATCAGCAGTTCTTCCACGTTTCCTCGAGCCAGGGTGTCTCCCTGTCCAACCTCAACAACCGCTACTGGGCCTCCAACTACTGGCATTCGCGCCGGTTGAGCGGCGATTAACGGCCAGAACAAGCCTTCTATGAGTGCCAATGCCGGATCTGCGTGTGGTACCGAACGGACACCGGTCCGGCATTCTTCTACGATCCTGATTTCAGATCCCATTTCAGGGGTGCTCGGAGGTCGAAGGCATGACCCACTATGCAGGTTTTGTACCCTATACGCCGGATGGCGCCAATCCCCACAGGCTGCTGGAGCCCTCCCGTTCCTGTATTGAGGCCATGCTGTTCGAGGAGCGTGAGCGGGCCAGGGTAACGCTTGATTCAATTGGTGATGCCGTGATCAGCACGGATGTCGCCGGTCGCATTACCTACATGAACATCGTCGCGCAACAGATGACCGGCTGGTTGTTCGAAGACGCCAGGGGGAAGCCGTTTACCACGATCTTCCGGGTTCTGGATGCCACCACCCGAGAGCCCGTCGGTAATCCGGCCGAGAGGGCCATTCAGGAAGACTGCATCGTTGCGCTCGCCGCCAACACCCTCCTCATCGACCGAGAAGGTGAGGAAGTGGCGATCGAGGATTCGGCAGCGCCCATCCATAATCGGCAGGGGCGGGTCTCTGGGGCTGTCATCGTGTTTCACGACGTGAAGTTCTCCCAGGCGATGACGGACCGGATGGCCTATCTGGCCCGCCATGATGCGCTGACCGGACTGCTCAACCGCACCGCCCTCAGCGAAAGCTTCGACCATGCCACAGCACTTGCCAAGCGGCATCAGCGCAAGGTGGCGCTGCTGTTCGTGGATCTCGACAACTTCAAGGAAGTGAACGACACACTGGGTCATCAGGCTGGAGATGAGCTGCTGGTGAGCCTGGCGCGGATTCTGTCGAGCTGTGTTCGGAAAACCGACACTGTCTGCCGTTACGGGGGTGATGAGTTTGTCGTGCTGCTCAGTGACATAGACCGCCTCGGTCACCCTGGGCGGATGGCCAGGAAACTGCGGCGGGCCATTTCGGAGCCCGGCCTGCTGGAAGGGTATGGAACTACACTGACACTGAGCATTGGCATCAGCGTCTTCCCCGATGATGGCCTCACCATGGAGACACTGCTGCACCGAGCGGATGACGCCATGTACGCTCGCAAGTCCCTGTCCCGGGTGAAGGTGGCAGCCGCTACCACGCCCCGGAGCACCGGGAGTCCATCACGGATGGCGGGTTCACTGGTCCGGCGCTCATGACGGTGCCGGGATCCCCTGCAGCCGATCCGTTTCACGCTTGACGGTGGCATAGCATTCACAGCACATCTGCTCCAGGGTCTCCCGGTCCAGTACCCAGATGCGGCCACGTGAATACTCAATAACCCCGAAGCGCTGCAGCTTGCCAGCGGCCTCTGTCACGCCCTCACGCCTGACGCCGAGCATATTGGCGATCAACTCCTGAGTCATGACCAGTTCATTGGTCGGCAGACGATCCAGGGAAAGCAGCAGCCAACGGCACAGCTGCTGTTCAATGGTGTGGTGACGGTTGCATACCGCAGTCTGTGACATCTGCGTGATCAGCGCCTGTGTGTAGCGGAGCAAGGTCATGCGCATATCCGGATCCCGGTTGAACCCCCGCTTCAGCTCAGCGGCTGGCAGGCGGTAGGCGGAACCGGCACTCTGGACCACGGCCCGGCTCGGGGTACTCTCCCCACCCATGAAGACAGCAATGCCCACCAGTCCCTCGTAGCCGACGACCGCGATTTCCGCCGAGGCACCATTGGTCATGACATAGAGCAGGGAAATGATGCTGTCTGTGGGGAAGTAGACGTACTCCAGATCCTGGTCGGCCTCATAGATAACATCGCCCAGCTTGAGCTCGACCAGCTTGAGATGCGGAGTGAGGATTTCCCGGGCTTCCGGCGTCAATTGAGCAAGCAGGCGATTGTCGGTTGGCTCCGCAGCGGGCGGTCTGTGGGGCGACATGCTGACCTCGATACGTCAGGGGTACCCGGCACCGGGTATCCGAATCATTCAGGGAGGCTTAATGCGAGAAGCGCTTTTCTGGTACCACTATAGGACAGTTTATGGTCCGTTATGGGTGATTATTTGCGATAGAGGCCACAAATCGAGTGGTTTGAGCCCTTAACGTCATGAGCGGGCATCTTATGCGGGGGTGGGGAATGCCGGAGCCGAATGGATCGGCCCCGGCTGATGCGTTAAAGATTGGCCGGCCTTCCGGCATCGGGAAGGCTGTAATCGCAGACACCCTGGGGGTGGATCGCCTTCAGGCGCTCGACCTGCTCCGGTGTGAAGCGGCGGCTGCCGTAGGTGCCATCGTTCAGCGCCCTGGAAACCGGCTTGAGCTGGCACTTGAACACGTCCCCGGTAATCGGGCCACCCGCCTCAATGCGTGACGTGGTGTAGACCGGGAATTCCCGGGTGCAGGCGCCTTCGCCACCGTTATCCAGGATGCCGCTCCAGACGTTCCTGCCGGACGCAATGACATTGCCCTGATAGCCGAAGCAGGTATCCACCGCTCTCTCCGGCCGGTTACGGGCGATACGCCGTTTCGGGTCGCGCAGGATATTCCCCATCCATTCGTCCATCACCCGGAGCGCCTTCAGCGTCATATTGAACTGGGAGCCCGGGTAGGGTTTGGGGCCGATACTGGCGAACCAGATCGTCTGGTGTCTGGCCGTTCCCATCTCATTGCGGATACGCTGGCGAGTGGCGAAGGACTGGTGGGCGTTGTGCATGTCCAGGATGGGTTCCATGTAGTCCCGGATATCGAGGATCGGCATCCGGATGTCGCCATGGAAGATCATACCGGTCTCATAGAGGGAACGGATTGCCTCCAGGTGGCCTTCGTGGCGTGGTGCCGGCTCGCCGTTATCGCTGAGCATCATGTTGCGGCGGCTCCAGGGGTCGAAGTTGGCCGGTGTGGGCTCGCCGATAAAGGGGAAGCCCTCCTGGACGGCTTCGCTGCTCGGCTTCCAGCCGCCCACCTCCGCGTTGACCTTCAGGAACTGATCGGCTCCGATCTCGCCGCTGCGGAATGCTTCCAGTCCGTACTGCACGCCCACGTTGTCCACGGCGCGATTGGCGTAACCGTCCTCGCCGATGCCGTAGATGTGGCGCAGGTCATCCATGTGGGTCCACTCGATCTCCGCGATGTCGGACTGGGGTTCCCAGCGCTGCATCTCCGGCACGCCGCCGAAGTTGGGATTGAGCACCAGTGGTGACAGGCCCCGCCAGGCCGGTACGCACTCGGTCATGCCCGGGGCGGCGGCAAAGCCCAGCGCACGTTGGATGTCGAAGAAGGGATTGCCGAGGAAGTTGGTAGCGTTCAGCCCCACCAGCAGGCTGCGGTTGTCCGTGACCTGCCAGAACGGGTTGTTGCGGTCCGTGGCATCCATGTAGTGCTCTAGCAGCTCGCAGTCACCCACGTGGATGGTCTGGGTGACCATGTCCGGATAGGAACGCTGGGGAATGGCCGCATCGAGCAGGTCCGGATGGTTCTGGCCGTAGACGTACTGCTGGATGGCGCCACCGGAACCACCAAGACCGACGGTGTACTTCGGCACGCCATAACGCTCGATGAAGCGTTCCTTGGTCATCAGTGCGGTCTCGCCGCCCACCTGCAGGTTGTATTGCACGTCCGTGCTGTTGCCGGTGGAGTAGGCAATGGCGTGGCCCAGCCCGAGCACGTTCTCGTTCATGGCCAGGCGCTGGGACCACTCGCCCTGTGTGTGGCCGATGGCGACGCCGCCCTGGAACTGGTAGACGAGGCGCCCGTTCCAGCGGTGCGTATCGGTCCCGTCGTCATTGCCGATGCGCTCCGGGTCCACCAGCATCGCGTAGCTGTAGATGAAGCGGTTGATGGTCCCGCGTTCTACGCGCACCACAAAGTCGACGGTATTTCCGTCAATGGTCTCAGTCTGCGCCAGGTCTGCCGGGCGCTCTCCGTCTTCCGGCCAGTCCCGCCATTCGCCGCCCTTGGTGCGGTAGGAGTAGGTGATGAAGGGCTCGATGGCGCAGTTCCTGCTGTAGCCGATCACGGTGTCGCCGGCGTCGTTATAGACCCTGAAGCCTGGGGGCGTTGCGGCATCCACTTTGGGTTCAATGCCGAATTCGCTGGGCGTCATGCAGATGAAGGGCGACTGCTGCGGGCCGGAGAAGACCGGACCGGAAACCGGGTGGTTGGTCAGGGTCAGTGTTCGGACATGGCCGAAACGGTCGTGGACCAGGTTCAGCTCATTGTCGCCCTCATTCAGGCCCTCGATGACGCCCTCCAGCCGCCAACGGCTGGCCTTGAACGTATTCAGGTCGACTGGGGAGCCGTTCAGCGTCAGAGAGAGCCGTTTGCGCTGCCCCGGGGGCGCCTTGATGGCAATCCGGGCGTCGCCGCCGGTCACCTGCTGCGGGTCGCTGGAGAGAACGGAGAGCTCGATGTTCCAGAGCAGGCCGGGTGGCAGCCTGAAAGGCCCCATGGCAAGCGCCGTGGTGGCACTGAAGAGGAGAGCCGCCATGATGGTGGCGGTAAGGCACGCGGACACGATTATTCTTGGCATTGTCGTTTCCCCCGATGATGGAATACTCCCTGTAAAGCGCCCGACAACTGCCCGACTTCATCCTGGAAACACAACGCGCTTGCCATCGACTTTAAACGGACGTTAATCATCCGTCGAGTCTCTTTATGCATGATGGCAGCCGGTAACGGAAAGGCGAGGTGAGCGACTGAATGTTATTCACGATTGGCTATGAGAAATCCGGATTCCCGGAGTTTGCGGAGGCGCTGAGCCAGGTGGGCGTTACGCGCCTGATCGATGTTCGGGCCCAGCCCCATTCCCGGCGCCGTGAATTTGCCTATAAGCATCTTGGGCCCGCGTTGGCCGAGCATGGCATTGGCTATGAAAGCTGGCCGGTACTGGGCGCACCGGAAACCGCCCGGGACGCGGCCCGGCAGGGCGACACGGCCACATTCAACCGGCTCTATGAAGCGCACCTGGATACTGACCCCGCCCAGCAGGCGCTCAGAAGCCTGATCGACCTGGCCCGGACTGAATCCCCCTGCATGATGTGCTACGAGCGCGATCCCCGGCAGTGCCACCGGTTGCTGATCGGGGAGCGGGTGCAGGCCATGGCGGATGTGGCGGTGAGGGATCTCTTCGTTTCAGGGTGAGCCGCTTGTGTTTCCCCGGTCTGCCTGTCCTTCAATCAGGCCCTTGAGTTGATTCAGCCGATCCCCGACGTGATCCCATACGGCTCGGACGCGGGCCATCCGGCGCAGATCCGGATGAGTCAGAAGCCAGAGGTCGTAACCAAGCCCCAGCATGGGGCCGCAAAGGCGCCTGAGGCCGGGTGCCTGGTCACCGATGTAGCAGGGAATGATCCCCACGCCACCGCCCCCCTGGATCATGGCGAAGATGGCCAGAAGACTGTTGCAACGGATGGTTGAAGCCGCACTGCCGACATGCTTGTGGAACCATCGTGCGGCGGTGACATGGCTGAGTCCGTCATCGGGGAGAATCCAGGCATGCTCGGCGAGTTGCTCCGGCGGAGGCGCATTATCCAGGTAATCCGTAGACGCGTAGATAGCGGACTGGATGGTGGCAATACGGCGACCCGCCAGGGTCTCCTGGGGATCGTTGGTGGGGCGGATGGCGAGGTCCGCATCCCGCCGGCTAAGGCTCAGGACTTCATTCCCCGTGATCGTCTCGAGTTTGACCCCCGGGTAACGGTGACTGACTTCCGCGAGCAGGGGGCTGAGCAGCCCGTGCAGTAATGTGTCCGTTGTTGAAAGCCGCACGAGGCCTTCCGGTCGACTGTCCCGGCCTGCCAGCTGGCGTTCGAGATGCTCGAACTCACTGGTCACCCTCTCGGCCACATGGAAAGCTTCCTCTCCTGCCGCTGTCAGCGATAGCCCCTCTCGGGTCCGGTCAAAGAGCTTGACGCCAAGTTCGCGTTCCATCTGGTCGAGCCGGCGCAGCACCGTGGTCTGGTGCACGCCAAGCTGAAACCCGGCCCTGGCAAGCGTTCCGCCGGTGGCGAGTGCTTGGATGTAACGAACGTGATCCCATTCCATAGTCACTGCAAATCTGCAATCCAAAAATGAAAAATAGCTTATTTAGGTTGCGTTTGTGAATGGGCAATCTGGGTACTGCAGCAGTAACTCAGATTCCTGAGTCAGCACTCATACCGAGGAGGCACCATGGAACGTCTGCCTGAATCCTGCATCCCGAACACCTCCATTCGTCATAGCCCGATCGGTGCGCTTTACCGTCGTCGCTGTCTCGCCGTAATCGTTCAACGTCTGGGTAAGAAACTCCGACAGCGTCGTATCGCGGCTCGTTGCTCTCAATCACTGGGAACCGGTGTGAGGAGCCCGGAGATATCCATGTTTCCGGTGGTGGGAAACCACTGTAAGGTAAAGCGCTGAGAGACAGTGGTCGGTTGTTGAAGGAAACAATGCCGCAGGCGCGAAAACTGATCCTGAGCCGGAAAGGCTTTGATTCCACAGCGGGCGGCTGTCCCAGCCCCGTGTTTCCGGATGGGCGTTTCCTGGCCCTGCCGATACCGGATGAGGAGTCTCCGATCTGTTACTGGGATCTGACGTTTGATGGGCTCAATTTGGGAGAGCTGGTAGGGGATCTAACCGGTGAGCCGGCATGCTCGCTCCAGGGCGCACATCTGGACCCGGACATCATCCCGGACCTTCGCTCGAGACTGCCGGGCTGGCGGCCCTCGTTGGGGCAGGCCGGGCAGGCCCAGGCGCACCTTCGTAATGAAGGTGTTGGCGAAGGGGATCTGTTCCTGTTCTTTGGTCTGTTCCGTGAGGTTGAGCAGGTAGCCGGGCAGTGGCAGTTCCGGCAGGACAGCAACCCCTTTCACGCCCTCTGGGGATGGCTTCAGGTTGAGGCCGTCCGGCCAGTCGAAGATTCCCTGGTCGAGGAATTCCCGTGGGTTCGGGAGCATCCCCATTACCCGCAGTCCCTGCGGTCCAACACTCTGTACATTGGCAGTCAGGCGGCAGGGTTCGGATCCGGTGTTTTTGAGTCCTTCCGCGACGAGCTTCGACTGACAGCGCCAGGAAGCCGGAAGGTTACGGACTGGCGCCTGCCAGCCTGTTTTTACCCCGAGGATGACCGGACCCCGATGAGCTACCACCGGAATCGCGAGCGATGGGGTCTTGAGGATGGGGTATGCCGCCTCCGGAGCGCCTCCCGTGGCCAGGAGTTCGTGCTGGACGGGGCGCAGTACCCGGAGGCGATGGAATGGGCGGCGTCGCTGATCCGCTAGGGCTTGCGGATGGAACCTGCATCCAGCATCTGCTGGAACATCTCATCCACTGTCTCCGGAAGTGGCCGGTAGCTCATGCCCAGTTCCTTTTTGCTCTTCGTGTTATCGAACGAGGCCGGGTAGCCCACGTTGCGGCTGATGAACTTACGGGTGAGCGCCTTGTTGGCGAGCGGGCCGACCAGCCAGAGCAGGGACTTGGGCAGAGTGCGCTTGGGGAAGGGCCAGTCGTTGCCGAAGGATTCCCGCAGGATGGAGGCGATCCCCATCAGGCTCGAGTCGTGGCCGGAGGTGATGTAACGGCCTTTCGCCTCGGGCGTGAACGCGGCGCGCACATGGGCCTCGGCCACATCACGCACATCCACCAGGCCGAACGCCAGGTCCGGCGCACCCGGCTTGAGGGTGCCGTCTGCCATCTGCTTGAAGATGGAGAAGGACTCGGAGGTCGCATCCGGCTTGATGCCCGGGCCCAGGACCAGTGACGGGTTCACCGTCACCAGGTCCCACCGGCTTTGTTGCTCCGCGATTTCCCATGCGACCTTTTCCGCTTCGGTCTTGGAGTAGGAGTAGGGCTGGTGCTCCAGGTTTGATGAGGTGTTCCAGTCCGCCTCGGTGAAGACGCCGGTTCTGCTGTTGGCCATGTCCGCGTTGTCGCCATAGATGGCCGCACAGCTTGAGGTCAGAACCACGCGGCGCACACTCTCGGTGGCATTCACGCTGTTGAGCACATTGCGGGTGCCTCTCACGGCCGGGTCGACCAGGTCGCGCTGCGGGTCCGCCACGCTGGCAATGAAAGGCGAGGCGGTGTGGAACACGATCTCGCAGCCCTGCATGGCGTCATGGTAGGAGCCATCCTCCAGCAGATCCCCCTGGAAATACCGGATCTCGCCGGGCTGCTCAGCTGCCAGGGCATCGAGGTGGGCCACCTTGTCCCTGTTTGAAGGATCGCGAACCGCCGCGTGAACGGTATGCCCCTCCTTCAGCAGCGCCTTCACCAGCCAGCCGGCCACATAGCCGGTCGCGCCGGTTACCAGTACCGTGGTGGGTTGTGTCTGATCCGTCATGACCCGGTCTCCTGTGGGAATCTCAAAGCTCGTTGCAGGTTCTTGAACCATCTCGCTGGACACCATACCGGTTCTGTTCGTATGATCCGACCGTCAAAGGAATCTGAACCCACCTCCAGGAAGGAGAGCATGCATGCCCGAAGTACGCTTTGCCCGCTCAACACGTCGCCCGAGCGATATCGTCGGCGACGACCCCGAAACCATTGACCAGTTCTGTACCGCCAACGGCCTGGGCCGGAATGCGTTCCTGGCCGAGGGACGGGCTTATTCACTGGACATCGGTGACCCGGCAACGCGAACGATTGTTCGGCGGATCAATACGCTGACGCCGGAAGAGCGGCGCAGTGCTGCCAACTCGGCGGCTTCCATGGGGGACGGCGTTCATGAAATCGCGGCGTTTGTTGAGGCAAACCTATCACCAGATGGAATCCATGCAATCAATAGCGTTGTTGGTGTTGCTTCTGGTGCAGGGGAAGCACGTTTGAACGGTTTCCAGAAGGCTGTCGCCAACTATCAGAAACGCTTGATGGAACTTCAGGACACCTACCGTCGATACAGTGGTCCTGGTCGCGGTGCTTATCTCGCCAAGATTCGGCAACAGGTCCGGGTGGCTTATCAGGATTTGCAGACCCAGTATCGTGTTGAGCTGGAGCGTTTCGCCCCGGAAACGATACGGGCCCGGAACAAGGGAAACGCGCTGAGCAATGCCGATCGCGGTATCCTGCTCGCGGAACGTAGCGCTAATCCTGCGAACGCAGATCCCCGTCTTAATGTTGCAGACACCGTTCAGGCAGACCGTATGGGTAAACTCTCTCGAGGATTAAACTATATGGGCAAGGCCGCTGGGGCTCTGGATGGGGCACTCCGTATTGGGAAAGTTAAGGCCACTTATGATGAAGGCGGGGACTGGCTGAAAGAGGGGTCCAGGCAAATGGTTGGCTTTGGTTTTGCTGGCGTTGCAACCGGTTTAACGACTAAGGGAATCATTACCGGCGGCACCGCAGCTGCGGCAAGTCTGGGTTTGATCAGTGCTGGTCCCATTGGTTGGGCTGTTCTGGGCGTCACCATTGGTACTGGTGTTTTGGTAGGACTGGGTGCGGGTTACTTTGCTGATTACTTCGGTAAAGAGATTGCCGACATGATTTGGGAGTGGTGATGGCTATGACGTTACCTGTGACAGGTAAAGAGCTCTTCCTACTGGGGTTTGGAGCTTCTTTCCTCATAGTCGCGATTTGTTGGCTTGTATTCGCGCGTCTTTCAATGACGCGTATAGAAAGATCCATAACGCATGATGGGTTGGATCGACCATGTCCATGGGATGGTCTGGGTGCCCGAGCCATATGGTATGCATGTGCCGTTGGGTTGCCCGTTGGTCCTTGGAACCCGAGCAATGATCCCCTGATCGATGTGCCATTGGTTCGTCGATATGCGAGTCCTATGGACCGTAAGCTTGGTCTTGCTTTTGTTTTTTCCGGAGGGATTTTCCTCGTGTTATTGCTTATAGGGATAGTGTTTGTCGGAGGTCCAGAGTAAGGAAAATCTGGTAATCAGCCTGTGGGGAAATTCCTGCTCCCCCCTCCACTAGGGCCGATAGTGCTCCGGCAGGTGATACCGGGTGCTCCGGCCACCTCCGGGGAGTTTTTCCAGTGCACCCTTTGCGACCAGATCCGTCAGGTGTCGGGTGGCCGTTGCCTTGCTGACCTTTGCAAGCTTTTGATACTTCGCTGCGTTGATGCCCTCGTGAAAGCCTTTCTTTCCACCATCCAGAAGCCGGTTGAGCAGTTTCTGCTGTGCATGGCTGAATGAAACATCCTGGAACTTCTGCCAGAAGCGAGCCTTGTTGATGGTCCGTTCAATGGACTTCTGTGCCCGGTTGAGTGTCTCTGTAAGGATCTCCATAAACCAGGTCATCCAGGGTGTAATATCGAGCCCGCCCCTTTGGGTGTTCTCCAGAATGCTGTAATAGCCTTTCCGGTTATCCAGGATTGCTTCTGACATGGCGTAAAGCCGGATGCTCTGGTCATCAGCCTGGGCGAGCGCGAGATCGGTAATCGCGCGGGTGATTCGGCCGTTGCCATCATCAAGGGGATGGATGGTGACAAACCAGAGATGCGCCAGAGCAGCTCTCTCCAACGGATCCAGGTCGCCGCTTTTCCGCGACTCGTTGAACCATTGCAGGAAGCGCTCCAGCTCTTTCTCAAGTGCCGCCGGTGGCGGGGCGATAAAATGGACGTGCTTACGGTCAGCACCCCGCCAGGAGCTCACCTCCATCTCATCGTCCCTCAAGGCCCCGACAGCAACTCTGGGGCCGAGGCGCGGAGGCTCGGGGAAAAGCCAGCGATGCCATTGGAGCAACCGTTCCAGGGTCAGGTCCTGGTGACGGTTCTCAATGGCGTCCAGCATCATGTCGGCGACGCCTTCGCTGCGTGCCGAGGTTGGATACTGCTGCTCGCTCGTTACCCCCATCCGGTTAGCCAATGATGACTTCACGGACAGCGCATCGAGCCTTTCACCCTCAATGGCGGAGGATGCGAGGATGTTACTGAGGAGGGTATCGAGCATCCGCTCCTGGCCGGATTCATCCAGAACACTCGCCTTGCCCTGCAATTGACCGATCAGTTTCTGGATGTCGCGGGTCAGGGGAGCGACAGACGAATCCCAGACAAAAACAGGCCATTCTGGCTGCTGCCAGATCCACTGTTTGTTTTCCCTGTTGGGCCTGGCCATGGGCGCTCACGCTGTTTCGTGGAACAATGAGCCGATTATGGCACTCATTCGGCTCATTTTGCGAGCCGAATAGATGGGTTTTTCGGCTCACTCCCAATAACAATTTCAGGAACAACACCCATGCCCCTTGCAGAAAAAATCAGTCTCACGGCAGCCTTCATCTTCCTCATGACCGGCCTGTTGACCGGGATCTGGAAGTACGCGGCCATGACCGCCAGCCCCAAGGCGACCGCGCCGCGGTACGTGGACATCGCCCATCGCAGCTCACTGATGTACAGCTTCGCCGCGCTGGGGCTGGCAACCTTTGCGCGCTACAGCATCTATCCCGGCTGGCTGAACACCCTGGCAGCGGTGGCGGCATTGAGCTTCTTTGCGTTCGCGATCAGCACCTACATCGTTCATGGCCTCCTGCAGGACACCAGCAACCAGATGCGCAAGCCGCACCGCCTGGGTAAGACAACCCTGCCACCCTGGGTTATTCACGGGTTCATGGGGCTGTTGATCGTGGCGGAAGTGGGCGGGGCCCTGGTGCTGGGGTCCGGGGGCCTGATCGCGATCTGGTAGACGCTGCCATTGGGCACTATGCTGAAACCTGATGACAGCAGGAATCGCACACCCTCATGCCGGTAACGTCCATATTCCCTCGCCTGTTCAAAGGACCCGCCGCCCGACGGTGGCTGATCGTGTCGATGGGCGTTGCTCTCCTCGTTGCGGTTGGCGAGCTTCTGATCTGGCAATTCGATGCCAATCACAGAGCAGAAACCGAAAAGGAGCTCCTTTCTCAGCTGGTCGATGCGCGAGCGCTGATGGAAGCCGAGATCAGCGAAGGCCTCTACATCACCATTGGTCTGGCGAGTTTCATCCAGAGCCAGAACGGCCAGCCGGATTACGGTGAAATTGAAAGCTGGATGGCTGCGCTTTTTGGGCAAACACGTCATCTCCGCAATATCGGAATCGCGCCAGACAACCGGATGTCCGCGTTGACCGTCAGCGGTTTCTCCAGATCATGGACAACCTGCTTTCCAACGCCATCAAGTTCTCAGACCCGGGGCAGGTCATCAGAGTCGGCATTCAGCGGCGATGGGACTGGGCACAGGTACTCGTGATTGATGAAGGTACGGGCATCCCCGCCTCTTTCAGGGACCAGATCTTCGACCGGTTCGCGAGGGCGGACAGCAGTGACAAACGCCGTAACCAGAGTGGCACGGGCCTGGGGTTGAGCCTCGTTCGGGAGCTTGTGTTTGCGATGGAAGGTGATATCGCGGTTGAGTCCGAGCAGGGCCAGGGCACAACGGTCAGGGTCCGCCTGCCCCTGGCGGGCACCTGATCCCGCATCAAGCGTGGTCTGCACGGACATTACCGGCTCCCGCCACCGTTTGAACTGCATCTCAAAGAGGGCTACGTTGGTTGCAGAGGTCGGGGTCGGCCAGGGACTTTGATCGGGGGCGGGCGGTATCGATGAATCTAACCCAATACAGTTTTACCAGCGGTGATTCCGGGCAGGGAGCCAGTGCAGGTTCCGGCCGTGGGCATGCGTTCACGATCCTGTTGATCGAGGATAATCCTGCGGATGCGGATCTGTGCCAGTTCTATCTGGCCGATGCTTTTGGTTCCCGGGCGAACGTTCTGCATGCCAGCCAGCTTGCCCAGGTCGAGCCGCTGCTTGAACAGCATGCTGTCGACATCGTGTTGCTGGATCTGGGACTGCCCGACAGCTCCGGCGTAACCTCTGTAATCAAACTCCGGGCCATTGCCCCTGAGATTCCCATCATTGTGCTCACGGGCAGCCGTGATCAGCAGCTGGGCGTCCGCGTTATCCGCGAGCATGCCCAGGATTTCTGCGCCAAACAGGATCTCAGCGCCGCGGTTCTTTCCCAGGCCATCCGCCACGCCATGGAGCGCCATCGCCTTCAGACCCAGTATGCGCGGATCCTGGAGACGAATCCGGACGGCATGGTGGTTATGGGTGAGGACCTTCAGTTGCTCTTTCTCAACCAGGCGGCCAGCCATATGCTTGGGCTGAGGGCGCCTGAGGACATCGGTACCCAGCTGAGCCAGGACCTCATGGGAGAGGAAGGTGAAGAACTGGAGCTGGCTGGGGGGCGTGTGGCCGAGGTGCGCCGGGCAACGCTCGACTGGAATGAGACTCCGGCAACACTCGTCGCCTACCACGACATCACCGAACGCAAGAAGGTCGAATGGAAACTGAAACAGCTGGTGCAGTTCGACCAGCTGACAGGGCTCAACAGCCGGAACCATTTCTTCGATCACACCGACCGCCTGATTGCTCATGTGGACCGTGAAGGCGGCATGGTGGCCGTGCTTTACATCGATCTGGATCACTTCAAGAACATCAACGACACCCTGGGCCACAGTGCCGGTGACGAGCTGCTGCAACTCGTCGGGGAGCGCCTGTGCCAGAACAGTCGAAGCAGTGACTTTATCGCGCGCCTGGGGGGCGATGAATTCGCGCTGGTGCTTTCGGATGTTGAACAGCCTGATGATGCAGCCCACGTCGCCGAGAAACTCATTGAGGTGTTTCGCGAACCTGTGAGGTTGAGCGAAAGCAGTGTCGGGGTCGGGCTGAGTATCGGCATCGCCACTTATCCCCATTGCGGTAGCTGCGCCCAGGAACTGTACTCCGCGGCTGATACCGCCATGTATCAGGCCAAGGAGCGGGGGCAGAATCACTACCAGTTTTTCTCGGAACAGCTGCAGCGTGATGTGGAGACCCGGCTTGTGCGGGAGCAGGCCGTGCGCCAGGTCGTTGCGGACGAGACCCTGTGGCTGGCCTATCAGCCCCAGATACGCGCGTCGGATGGGCAGGCCGTAGGCGTCGAGGCCCTGCTGCGCTGGCCCGGCGACACCATCCCGGTCCTGTCCCCGGCGGACTTCATCCCGGTGATGGAGGATGTGGGGCTCATCGAGCGTGTTGGTTACTGGGTTATGAAGCAGGCGGCGCAAATGGCCGTCGCGACGGAGCGGGAACTGGGGATTACACTGCGGATGGCGGTCAACGTGTCCATGCGCCAGCTGTACGACCCGGGGCTCTTTGACCAGATCGCCGGTGTCCTCGAGTCCACTGGACTGCCTCCGGGGAACTTTGAGGTGGAGCTGACCGAAAGCTCCATCATGGCGGATCTTGAGCGCACCTGTGAAACCCTTCGGCGGCTGCGGGAGCTCGGCGTCTCCATTGCCATTGATGATTTCGGCACCGGCTACTCTTCACTCAGCTATCTCCGCAAGCTGCCAGTCGACGTACTCAAGATTGATCGCAGCTTTGTCATGGAGATCGGCAGCAACCGCCAGACGGAAGCCATCATCGAGAACCTTCTGGGCCTGTCCCGGGCACTGGGCCTGCGAGTGGTCGCTGAAGGGGTGGAAAATGATGAGCAGCAGGCGTTCCTGCGCGGTATCGGGTGCGATTATCTGCAGGGGTTCCATATCGGCAGGCCCGTTGAGCTTTCCCAGTTCCATGGCTGGCTGAGGTCGGCCGGGAGGGAGGGCGATGAATGAGCTCGAGGCGGAAATCCAGCGGTACCGGGACATCATCGACGCATCACCCTCGGCCCTGGTACTGGTGAACCCCGCCGGGGAAATCGTTCTGGTCAATCGCGCCACGGAACGGCTGTTCGGGTACGAGCGAGAGGAACTCCTGGGCAATTCCGTCGAGATGCTGGTTCCCGCCTCCGTTCGGGGCTCCCACCATAAGTACCGGGAAAGTTACCTGGCCACGCCCGAGCCCCGGATGATGGGGCAGGGCCGTGATCTCTACGGCATGGGCCGGGACGGTGAGGAAATTCCCATCGAAGTGGGCCTCACCCCCATCCACATGCCGGATGGCACCCATGTGCTCAGCGCCATCATTGATCTCACCTACCGCAAGCAGGCCGAGGAGGCGCTGGCGCGTCAGGCCGATGAGCTGGCGCGTTCCAATGCCGAGCTGGAGCAGTTCGCGTATGTTGCCTCCCACGACCTCCAGGAGCCGTTGCGCATGGTGCGCAGCTACACCGAGCTGATGGAACGCCACCTCGGGCAGGATCTGGACGAAAAGAGTGCCAAGGCCATGAAGTACGTGGTGGAAGGGGCGGAGCGGATGCAGCTGCTCATCGATGACCTTCTGCTGTACTCACGGGTGGGGCGGGGTGAGCTGGAGATTTCCCAGGTGGACGTCAATGCCGTGGTCAACCACGTGCTCAACCTGCTCAGTGTCACGCTGGCTGAACAGCCCGGGGCGAGCATAACCTGGGATGAACTGCCAACGGTCAGGGCCTCCGAATCCATGCTGGTCCAGCTGTTCCAGAACCTTATCTTCAACGGCCTGAAATTCCACGGGGAAGAGCCGGCCCGGGTTCATGTCTCCTGTGAGGAAAAGCCGGCCGAATGGCTTTTCCATATTCAGGACAATGGCATCGGTATCGACCCTCAGTACGCGGAACGGGTCTTCCAGGTATTCCAGCGTCTGCACGAACGGGACCGTTACCCCGGGACGGGGATTGGTCTGGCTGTCGCCAAGCGCATTGTGGAGCGCCATGGTGGCAGGATCGGGTTCGAGTCCCAGCACGGAACGGGTACGCGCTTCCATTTCTCACTTCCAAAGACGCCGCGCACCGGAAAAGGGGAATCCCCATGAAGCCACAATCCGAGGCGCTCGAAATTCTGCTGGTTGAGGACAACCCTGCGGATGTGGACCTGATCCTGGAAAGCTTCGCCGAGACCGGTAACGGCACCCGTCTGCACCCGGTCAGGGATGGCGAGGACGCCATGCGTTTCCTGCGCCAGGAGGGCGAGTATGGAGAGGGGGGTAGGCCGGATCTTGTCCTGCTCGACCTCAATCTGCCCCGTATGGACGGGCGCGAAGTTCTGGAGGCCATCAAGAGCGATCCGGAGCTCAAGGTACTGCCGGTGATTGTGCTCACCTCCTCCCAGGCCCAGAAAGACATCAACACCAGTTACGAACTGCATGCCAACTGCTACATCACCAAGCCTCTCGGGCTCTCACAGTTCTATCGGATCGCAGAAGCCGTTGAAGGGTTCTGGCAGCATGTGGCGGTTCTGCCAAGCGAGCGTTGAGTTCGGTACGCTTCGAGGGCAGTGATCCTAGTCTCCGCTGGCGTTCCCCCAGTGGGGATAGTCGGATCGGAGTTTGCGGACACCGTAGTGCGCCTCGATCCACTCGATGAGACGCGGGGTAAGGTTGAGGTCCCGTGGCTCGTTGGCCCCGTTTAGATCGAAGGTTCGCTCCGCACCGTCCGGTGCCTGCAGCCGCAGGTTTCGTGGCAGGCGGGTCACCGACAGGTCAATGGCCCCGGCACCGTAATGGTTGGAATGGCGCGCGCCGTGGCGCGTGGCGTAGACCACGTTATAGGCCTCAGCCATCTCTTTTGCGGCCTCAATGGTGGTCCGCCAGCCATCCGGATGCTGCCACTGGATGGGGATATCCAGATCCCATTCCCGGTTGAGTCGATCCAGTTCCTCGGTCCGTTGCTCTACCTGCGCCCGGGTGCTGGCCCGGCTCAGGGTGAAGGCCCCATACATCAGATACCCCCGCTCGCGCCGTCGTACCGTGGCCAGCACGTGGACCTCGGCCCCCTGGTCACGCAGCTGGTCAATCAGCTGTTCGATGCGTTCTCGGAAGTCGCCGCCGCCTGCCGCCTCCAGCGCCCGCAGGCGCTCCGTCTCATCGGGTGGATTGGGATAACGTGCGCTCCAGCGCTCACCAAGCGGCGCGCCGTCCGGTGCAGGATCGAGATCGGGGGGCCGAGGAGGTGGCGCGATAGCCAGCGTCTGACCGCCGTAACGGCGGGGCTCGCCTTTGAAGACGTCATCGGGGTGCAGAAGGATGCCCGCCCGCCGCGCACGGCCGGAGTGCACGCGCACGCGTTCCGGCTGGGCTCGGGCCACATCGTCCAGGAACAACAGGAAGTCCCGTCGATCAATGGCCTGGCCGAGTGACTCCCGCAGCGCACGGATGAGGGGGTCCTCCGCTGGTGTGGCCGCCAACCGGCTCAGCCGTTGCTCTGTCAGTGGCTCCGCCGCCAGCGTCACATCCAGCGAGGCCAGGGATTCCGCAGCCGCCGCTAGGGTTTGCCGCCCCTCGTCTCCATTCGGCGAGGGCAATACATCCCATTGGCGGTTGGTCTTGAGCGTCTCGGCAGCCCAGGTGGGCGCGGCGGAGATAGCCAGGATTACGGTTAGCGTGGTGAGGGTTTGCAGGTATCGCATCTGGGGTTCATCAATATGAGGGAGCCTCGCTTGAACAAAGCTCCCAGGGTCATTTCTGCTCTCCTGCTTGTGCCTGAAACCTGCAGACACAGAGCAGGAGCTTACAGCCGGCCATCATGTGCTATTTTCCAGTACTTTAAGGTTTTGCCAATAGTGTAGAGTAAGCCGAAAGTGGCCAGCGTTCGCACTTGGGGCGTGATTATAGATGGAAGGGAGCAGGAACCATGCGTTTGTCCAGCCCAGCATTTTCCGAAGGTGATCCCATTCCCTGGCAATACACGGCCCCGAAGGCGAACGAACTACCTCCGCTTCAAATCCAGGATGTTCCTGAGCAGGCATGCAGCCTGGTACTGATGATTGAGGACGTGGACTCTCCGCTGGGCACGCTCACGCACTGGATGGCCTGGAACATTCCACCCGATACCCAATCACTGGACGCGGTGAATCTGCCGGCGGAATGCTGCATCGGCAGAGACAGCTTCGGGAAGATAGGCTACCTGGGTCCCATCCCCCCTGAGGGGCGCCATCACTATCGGTTCTCGGTGCTGGCCCTGGACACCAAGCTAAAGCTGGAGGCTGGTGCCACCCGTCCAGCACTTGAGCGGGCCATGAAGGCGCATGTTCTCGATCAAGCCGCCCTGAACGGCATCGTTGATGCCAATCCCTCTGAAAAAAACGGTGGGAAGGACTGATGGCACGCGATCTTCGACCAGCCAGACCAGAGCGTTTCTTTTCAACGGTCAATCCGACAGTCTTTGTCGCCTCCGCGGTCATTGTCGTGGGCTTCGTGCTGTTTGGTGTGGGCGCTCCCGAGACGGCAGGGCGGGTGTTTGGGGAGATCCAGGGATTTATTACCGAGTATCTGGGGTGGGTGTACCTGCTGGCTGTCACGGTGTTCCTGGGGTTTCTGGTCTGGTTGCTGTTCAGCCGCTACGGAAGCATCAGACTGGGCGAGCCCGACGCCCGTCCCCAATTCGGTAAAGCCGCCTGGTTCAGCATGTTGTTCAGCACCGGCATGGGGATCGGCTTGGTCTTCTGGAGCATCGCCGAGCCCATTCTCCATTTCCAGAATCCGCCGACGGGGGAGGGTGGAACACCAGCGGCGGCACGCCAGGCGATGATCTACACCTTCTTCCATTGGGGGCTGCATGCCTGGGCGGTGTATGTTGTGCTGGGACTATCGGTTGCCTATTTCAGCTACCGCCATCACCTGCCACTGACCATCCGTTCGATTTTCTACCCCTTGCTGGGCGATCGGATCTACGGGCCCATCGGCCACCTCATCGACATCCTGGCCGTGTTTGGAACGCTCTTCGGCCTCGCCACGTCGCTCGGCTTCGGCGCCATGCAGCTCAACACCGGGCTCAATGTGCTGGTGGACCTGCCGGTGTCCAAGTGGTCCCAGGTGGGGATCATCGGTTTCATTACCGGGGGCGCGGTTCTGTCGGTGATTTCCGGCCTGGACCGTGGCCTCAAGTGGCTGAGTGTGTTCAACCTCGGGCTTGCCCTCGTCATGTTGCTGTTCGTCCTGGCGCTGGGACCCACGCTCTTCATTATCCGCTTCCTGCTCGATGCGACCGGAGGCTATCTGACGCAACTCATCGAACTCAGCCTCTCCACCGACCCCATGGGCGGCTCCGAATGGCAGAAGAGCTGGACCATCTTCTACTGGGGATGGTGGATTGCCTGGTCCCCCTTCGTGGGCATCTTCATCGCCCGGATCTCCCATGGCCGAACCATCCGCGAGTTCATCGTGGGCGTGCTGATGATGCCAACCGCCTTCGTGCTCGTCTGGATGGCCACCTTCGGAGGAACCGCCCTCGAGATGGCACTGGGGCAGGGCGGCGGAGGCATCGTCGAGGCCGTCGCTGAAGACACCACAGTGGCACTGTACGTGACCCTGGAGCAGCTTCCCCTGGCCGGTATTACCTCGGCACTTGCCACACTGCTTATCGCAACCTATTTCGTCACGTCTTCTGACTCGGGCACACACGTGGTGGACGCACTGATCTCACGGGGCAGCAAGCGTTCACCACGTCGTCAGCGCGTGATCTGGGGGATTACAGAGGGCCTGGTCGCGAGCACGTTGCTTCTGGTGGGCGGCGCGGGTGCGCTCGACAGCCTGCAGACGGCTTCAGTGACGGCCGGTCTGCCTGTGGCAGTGATTCTGGCGTTCGCCTGTATCAACCTGCAGCGGGCGCTGAAGCGGGAGTATCGTGTTGAGGGTGTCGAACCGCCCTGGGGGTGAGGCCGATGAACATACCATTGATCGGGGAGCATACATGTTGAGTCACAAAAGGCGCCAATACCTGTCGGCCGCGTTCATGGTCGGTGTTGTCATCGCTCTCTCCGCCTGTGACAACGGCGTGGAGGAGAGCGAGGAAGCCACGACAGAAGCCACGACACCTGAATCCGAACAGGTTGCCATTCCACCCCGGATTGACGAGGGCGCCGGAGCCCAATCGATGCCGGCCTTTCTGGACATCCCCGCCGGGCCCGAGCGCAAGGAGGCTTTCTTCGGTTACCTCGCGCCCATTGTGGAAGCCGTCAATGACTACATCCACCACCTGAACAGCCATCCGGTCTACGAACCATTGAGGGAACGGCGGGCTCAGGCGCGCAACAAAGGCCAGGCCCCGGAGGGGAGCGATCTTGCAGCGGGTCTTGAGAAATACTCCGCCAAGGGTGAAGGCTACATCCGGCTCATCCGCAGCGTGATCAAGGCCAACAACCTGGCTGCTCCCCATTGATCCCTGGCCCAACTCATCGAACAATGGCGATGAATCATTCGATGGCCGGCTTGCTCTATGCTCAACTTTCTCCCCAAACCCTTACTCGGCGTACTGAACTCCCTGCTGCTCGCGGTGAACACCGTCTTCTGGTG